>Ga0256404_1000671_pt1 | contig 87736 bp, 73 predicted proteins | sample RumenRJG_01DNA_FD_185990 | JGI IMG/M metagenome (GOLD analysis project Ga0256404, IMG submission 185990) | Bovine rumen microbial communities from Lethbridge, Alberta, Canada - RJG_01 | ecosystem: Host-associated > Mammals > Digestive system > Stomach > Rumen | place: Canada: Alberta | collected...
GCTGGCTGCGCCGCGGCTCCTCGCGCGTGGCGATGACGCTGTATAGCTGCATGTTGCCCGTATTGGAGGCACGCAGGCCGCACTCCACAATCTCGCGCAGCAAAGCCTCGCCCACCGGCTCCTCCGTAAACCGTCTGATGCTGCGGTGCCGCAGCATCACCTCGATGGCACTCTCACCCATAGACTAGAATTTCCAGAAGTTGTTGGAGGGCGTGTTGGTCGCGCCTTGATTAGGGAAGGGATTTTCAGCGTTATCAACCACCTCGTATCCCTGGATGGGGTTGAAATCGATGAGAAGCTCGAACGCTTGGCCTCGCATGATATCGAATGTGGTCTGGGAGAGGTTGCTTTGGGCAAATCCGCGCTCCACAGCCACGGTAACAATGGTGAGTTCCGGAGCGGTATATATTTTTTTGGTCATATTATTCATAAGATTTGTCTTATTGTGGTTTAGAAATTGGCGGGATAAGCCAGACGCACGAGGGCTGTGAATGGGGAGGATTTATAATCACCCTCGACGGGGGAAATGCTCACGTCGCTTGCCGATGCATCTAAATAAGAGATACCCGTTGCCGTCCAATAGCGATTTTGAGAACCTTTAGCATTAATATCGAGAGTTATATTTTTATTTCCAATCCGCAGTGTTTTACTTGCTGCAATTAAATTTCCCGCATAGGGAAGAAATGCTACGCCGGCATTCTCCATTTGAATCCATTGACTATCATCGGGTGACCATGCTTGACCAACCCCACCGCTGGCCTCTGCACTGAAAGGAAAATTGAATTTGTCGGAAAGGACTATAGTCTTCCCATATTTGTCCGGGTAGAGAATAAGGCCGGGTTGATTATGTACGGTTGCGTTGCGGTCTTGGCAAGTGCGGCCACCCTTATTGACAAGTGTTCTACCAGTGAGAGTCGTCCACTGTGCGGAAGAAAGGGTGAACCACTTTTCACCTATGCGTACACCCCAGTCGGTACTGTTGTTTCGAGAGAGGTTGTTTGAATAGTGAGCAGGGATATTTTGAACTTTTTTAATGGAATAGGGGGTAGCTATAGGATGGTGAGTTACCGAATCATATCTATTATAGTTATGTCCAGTGGCACCATATAAAAATTGGGAGATGTTGCCAGTATTTTCATAAATATTACTACAACTCTGTGCATTTGTATAATTCGAATTGTTCACATTAGAACTAGAATGAGCAGTGTTATTCACTACAGAATACTGAAATGGCATAAAACTCCAGTTATTGTTATCGTAGGGGGATGGATCAGAAAGTCCATTAACGTAGCCCACGAATTCACCTGAAGTTTTCCTCTCTACTGTTCCTGCGGCGTACTGCAGATTGCCTTGGGCAAGATAGACCTTGAGGGGCTTGTCGTTCGCATCGCGACCTATGGTGTATGTACCGTCGACAAGGAGACCGTAGTTGGGGTCGTCGTCAGGCATGTTGATGTCGAAATATGCAGGTGCATAGGCCAGCTGACCTTGTAATATATTAAAAGCAGTTCCCTGCGTCTTTTCGAAATAGAACTTGTTGGCAATTACGCCAGGGAGCATATTCTTGGCCAAGACACCGATAGTGAGTTTAGCTTTACTATTAGAATTAACGGGATTATATAGTGCAAGGATGGGAATCTGTATATATGCGCGATCGTTGTTCTCAATTCTGCAAATGCATTCAGGGGAGAAACTTACAGACAGGGCATTTGAACCTGTATTATTGAGATTACCTGGAACTCCATTCATAGCGGGAGTCTCAACATCAATAGTATTGGAACCATGCAAATGAAATTCATTTGATACTTCTGTTTGAACTGATTCAACCACAATTTTCTCCAACTCCATCGGTGCGCCGGTTTTGTTCTCGATGGCAACGGTGATGGCTGCGGTGATGTGCTTGAAGCGGACTTCGGCAGGTGTTTGGCCCTCGCCTGAGACTATAATTTTGGCGCAGAGTGGGGCGGGGACATTCTGGCGTCCGCGACCGGGACCCTCCTGGACGGTGGCATACGTGTATTCTGCCGGCAAAGTGATGGGGATATTGTCGGAATTGGTGGGGGCACCTTCATTGACAATACCATAAGGATATACGATGCGGAGCGGATATTCAACACCCTCGGGACGAACAAAGTAGGCAACGCCATTTTCGTTCACACTAATGGGGCACTGTACACCATTGACCCACAGCAAGTCGCCCGCTGCAAAGAAGACATCCTTGCCCACTTCGTCAACACCCAGTTTGGAACCATTGGGGGACTGGTATCCCGGAGCCACAAGGCGGATGGCCCCTTTTGGGAGGTCGCTGTTCAGGTCTTCGGGTTGGCAGGCTGCGAAAAACAGTGCCGCCACGGCGCTCAACGCCAGCGCCAATACAGGAACAATGTATTTGATTTTCAGCATATTGTATATTTTTATATTTTACACTTTGGATTGCAAAAATATGAAAAAAAAATAACATCGCGAAAAAAAACGGCATTTAGGTACAAAAAATGGCCGCTGCGGAATATTTTTTTGTAATATATAAAGGAATTTATGTATATTTGCCTTTTAAAACCAAAGGTAAAATCGCGCCATGTCTTTCATTTTCAAAAAGAAAGCAGAAACCATGGCCTTAAAAAACGTGTATGCAGATAGCAATCTCGGGAAATATCGGAGCCGGAAAGACAGAGTTGACCAAGCTTTTGTCGCGGCACTATGGCTACCGGGCGGTTTTCGGCCCCTCGGAGGAGAACCCCTACCTGAACAGTTTCTATGAGGACATGCGCCGGTGGTCGTTCAACATGATGGTGCACTCGCTGTGGGCCAACGCCAAGCAGCTGATGGAGCTGCGCGACTCGGGCGAGAGCTTTATCCGCGACCGGTCGCTCTACGACGACGCAGCCATCTTTGCGCCCAACCTGCAGAGCATGAACCTGATGAACACCCGCGACCTGGCCACCTACACCCACATGTTCGAGACCGTGTGCGCCCTGCTGCCCAAGCCCGACCTGATGATCTACGTGCGGGGCGACGTGCCCACCCTCATACGCCACATCCAGAAGCGCGGCCGCGAGTACGAAAGCGGCATCCGCCTCGACTACCTCACCAACCTCAACAACCGCTACGAGCACTGGGCCTCGGAGTACGAAGGCAAGATGCTGGTGGTGGACACCGACGAGCTGGACTTCGTGGAGAACCGCGAGCACCTGGGCGTGATTATCAACAAGATTGACTCCATATTCAACAGCCTCTTCGGCGGCGACGACGAATAATGATGAAGACGCTCGTTGTGATACCCGCCCGCTACGCCTCGACGCGTTTCCCCGGCAAGCCGCTGGCCCTGCTCGGGGGGAAACCCATCGTGCAATGGGTGTGGGAACGGGTGCAGTCCCTCGGTGCCGACGCGATGATTGCCACCGACGACGGCCGCATCGCCGACATGGCGGAGCAGCAGTTCGACGCCAACGTGATGCTCACCTCGGCCGACTGCCAGAGCGGCACCGACCGCTGCGGCGAGGTGTTGAAGCGCCTGCGCGACGAGGCGGGCCGGCACTACGATGTGGTACTCAACGTGCAGGGCGACGAGCCCTTTGTAGACCCCGACCAGCTGCAGGCCCTGACGGCAGCCTTCGACGACCCCACCGTGCAGATCGCCACCCTGCGCACCCGCATACATGCCACCAACGAGCTGCTGTCGCCCAACAACGTGAAGGTGGTCTGCTCCGACTGCGGCAATGCCCTCTACTTCAGCCGCCAGCCTATCCCCTACCGCCGCGACGCAGCACAGGAGCAGTGGCTGACCGAAGGCGCATACTACAAGCACGTGGGCCTCTACGCCTACCGCGCCGAGGTGCTGGAACGCCTCTGCCAACTGCCGGTAGCCGTGCTCGAGGCCAGCGAGAAACTGGAACAGCTGCGCTGGCTGGCCGCTGGCTACACCATACGCGTCATCGACACCCCTCACGCCAACATCGGCATCGACACCCCTCAGGACCTGGCCGAGGCCGAACAGATACTGAACCGAACAAAATAACGAATACCGATGAATATAACCGAATTAATCGTTGAGTTACTGCAAAATGGACAGCGCGTCGAGCTGCCCGAGATAGGCACCTTCGACAGCGTAACCCAGGCGCCGCGCCACGACACCGCCAGCGGCACCTACTACCCTGCCACACGCAACGTCGTCTACCGCCCCGGCACCAGTGGCGACAACAGCATAGTGAAAGTCATTGCCGAGCGCGACTGTGTGAACGAGGAGGTGGCCCAGCAGATGTGGGTCAACTATACCGATGCCCTGGCCGACAAAATCAAGCGCACGGGCGAGCACCAGTTCGGCACCCTCGGCACCCTCACCAAGGTGGGCAACGGCTTCGCCTTCGAGATGGCTGACGGTGTAGTCATCGAAGCCGGCACCGCCACCGAGAAGCCCATCGAGGGGGTGAAGACCTATGACCACAGCGGCAGCGACGACCCCTTCGCCCAGTTCGACATGGAAGAGCCGGCCGTTACCGTGGTGCAGCGCCCCGAACCCGTCAGTGTCCCCGAACCTGAACCTGAAGCAGCGCCTGAACCCGAACCCATTGTGGAGAACGAGGAGGAAGAAGAAGAGGAGATGGTGGACGAGGAGTGGCAGGAGAAGATGAAACAGGTGGAAGAGCTGCCCAAGTCGAAAGCCATGCTCAAGGCCGAGGCCAAGGCCGAGAAAGCACGTCTCAAAGCCGAAGCCAAAGCCGAGAAGGAGCGTGCCAAACTGCGCAAACGCGCCCAGCGCGACCACGACAGTGCCGAACGCCGCATCGAAGAAGACCGTGAGGCCATGGCGCGCCGCGAGGCCGAAGAGCGCCACCGCGCCGAAGAGGAGCTGCGCCGCGCCGAGCAGAAAGCCGAAGAGGACCGCCTCCGCGCCGAGAAGGAGGCCGAGGCCGCCCTGCAGCGTGCCGAAAAGAAGGCCGAGGAGGAACGTCTCAAGGCCGAGAAACGTGCCGCCGCCCTCGCCGCCCTGGCCGCCAGCCAGCTGGCACCCGAACAGGCCGCCGCACAGCCGGTGAACCCCGTGGCTCAAGTCCTCGACGCACAGCAAGAGGCGCAGGCCGAACTGGAGAAACAAGTGGCCGCCAAACAGAAAGAGATGGAGCGTGCCGAAAAAGAGGCTGCACGCAAGGCCCAAGAGGCTGAGAAAGAAGCCGCACGCCGAGCCAAAGCCGCCGAAGAGGAGGCTGCCCGCCAAGCCAAGGAGGCCGAGAAGGAGGCCGCACGCCGACTGAAAGAAGAGAAACGCCAGGCCGAAGAGGCCGCCAAGGAGGCCGCACGCCAGGCCAAAGAGGCCGAGAAAGAAGCCGCACGCCAGGCCAAGGCCGCCAAGAAAGAAGCGAAAAAAGAAAAGGAAGAAGAGAAAAAGAAGGGTCGCAAAGGCTGGCTCTGGCTGCTCCTGCTGCTATTGCTGCTGTTGCTGGCCGGCGGAGCCTACTACTTCCTCAAGCTGCATCCGCGCACTGCCGCCACCTCCACCGAACTGGCCGGCAAGCATTTCGATGCCCCCAATGTCAACAGCCTGACCTTCAACACCGACATGCTCGAATACAGCGGCCGCGACATCAACCGCAACACCGACCAGGTGTGCCGCACGATGGCCGACTATGTGAACGCATTCCTTGCCGACCAGGGCTATAGCAACGCCCGTCCGGCCATGATGGACTACGTGCGCCAGTATGCCGACCAGCGCCTCAACCAGCTGATGGGCACCCGCATGGCCGTCCAACGCTTCATCCCCTACGACGACTACGTATACCAAGAGGCCGAACCCTGGCTCCGCAAGCGCTACGCCTACCAGTCGCGCGGCACCGTGCAGGGTGAGCTGATGGAGCAAGCGCTGATGGACCAGCTGCTCAACCGCATCATCGACGATTACGGCATCATGCCCGACAACGCCCAGCCTGCAACGGCACCGGCCCAGCCCGCCGCACAGCAAACCGCTGCAGCCACCGCACAGGCCGCGCCCAAGAAGACCGCCACGCCCGACGAGAACCCCGTCTACGTCTACGTGGAGAAGGAGAGCAAGCAGGGCTTCGACATCGTGGCCGGCTTCTACCTCAACAAGGCCACCGCCGCCAAGATGACCGCACGCCTGCACGAGCTGGGATGCGACGCCTACATCATCGAGAAGAACGAGATGTACTACGTCAGCATGGGCTCCGCCCCCACCCGCACCAAGGCCGAGGCCCTCTACAAGCACATCAAGAGCTGGTACGACGGCGACATTGTCATCAAAGAACTCTAACCGCCGATGGGACACCACAAACTGAAGCGCTTTGCCGAGAACCTCACCTTCCCCAACCTGTTCCAGGTGGGGTTCGAGGAGTTGGAGAAGGACGGCTTCGCCCTGCGCGGCCGCTGGGCCGAACACTTCGGGAACGACAACCCCATCACGCTGGAGCTGGGTTGCGGCAAGGGCGACTACACCGTGGCGCTGGCACGCATACACCCCGACCGCAACTTCATCGGGGTCGATATCAAGGGTGCCCGCCTGTGGCGCGGCGCCAAGACCGCCGTGGAGGAACCGCTGGAGAACGTGGCTTTCATCCGCACCCGCATCGAGCTGATCGACCGCTTCTTCGGCCCGGGTGAGGTGAACGAGGTATGGATCACCTTCTGCGACCCCCAGCCCAAGAAGCCCAACAAGCGACTTACCTCACCCCGCTTCCTGGCCACCTACCGCCGTTTCCTGGCCACCGACAGCGTGCTGCACCTCAAGACCGACTCGCAGGAACTCTACGACTACACCCTCAACGAGGTGCTGCCCAACGAGCAGTGCGAGATACGGGTCTGCACCAATAATCTGTACAACGACAACCCGACACTCGACACTCAACACTCAACACTGGCCGAGGCCAAGCTGACCCAGACCTACTACGAGCGCATGTTCCTCGCCGAGGGCAAGCCCATCACCTACCTGCAATGGCAAATCAAATAACATATATAATATAATAAATACATTATTTAATTATGTCAGGACACAATAAATGGTCAAAGATTAAACGCGCCAAAGGCGCCGCCGATGCCAAACGTTCCAAGCAGTGGAGCAACATCCTCAAACAAGTAGCCATCGCCGTGCGCGAAGGCGGTCCCGACCCCGACAGCAACCCGCGCCTGCGCCTGCTGGTGCAGAACGCCCGCGGCGTGAACATGCCCAAGGACACCCTGCAGCGCACCATCAGCAAAGCCAACGACAAGGACGCCGCACAGATGATGGAGCTCACCTTCGAGTGCCACGTCAACCACGGCATCGCCCTCTTCATCGAGGCCCTCTCCGACAACAACAACCGCACCGTGGCCAACGTCAAGTCCATCATGAACAAGTACGGCGGCACCCTCGAGACCAACGGCAGCCTGAGCTTCCTCTTCGACCGCAAAGGTGTCTTCGTCATCCCCCGCAAGGCCGACATGAACCTCGAGGAGCTCGAGATGGAACTCATCGACGGCGGCCTCGAAGAGATGGAGGTGGAGGACGACTACATCACCCTCTACACCGCCTACGAGGACTTCGGCAACATGGTCAAGATGCTGGAAGAGAAAGGCATCGAGTGCGAGAGCGCCGAACTGCAGCGCATCCCCAACTCGACCCGTCAGATTGAGCCCGACTCCATCCGCAAAGTGCTCAAAGTCATTTCCATCCTCGAGGAAGACGACGACATCACCAACGTCTACCACGACATGGAGATCCCCGACGACTTCGAGGAAGAGTAATATCTCCTAGCCGCTCCGCGGCAGAAATTCAGTAAATCTTGTAAATTTGTTGCCGATGCGACTACAGCCCAGGCGGAATTTACAAGATTTACAAGATTTCGCGAGCCGCAGGCGAGCAGGAGCATGCTGATTTACAGACATGAAGCTATACCTGGTACCGACCCCTGTGGGGAACCTCGGCGACATGACCTACCGTGGTGTCGAGGTTCTCCGTTCGGTCGACCTCATCCTGGCCGAGGACACGCGCACCAGCCGCGTACTCCTCCAGCACTATGGCATCCAAACCCCGCTGCAGAGCTACCACATCCACAACGAGCACCAGACGGTGGCCTCGCTCGTGGAACGCCTGCAGGGCGGCACCACCATCGCCGTGGTTACCGATGCCGGCACCCCCGGCATCTCCGACCCGGGTTTCCTGCTGGTGCGCGAAGCCGTCAAGGCGGGTGTCGAAGTGGAGTGCCTGCCGGGCGCCACGGCATTCGTTCCGGCACTGATAGACAGCGCGTTGCCCTGCGACCGCTTCACCTTCTTGGGCTTCCTGCCCCACAAGAAAGGACGCCAGACGGCACTCAACGCCCTCGCCAACGAGGAACGCACCATGGTCATATACGAAAGTCCCTACCGTCTGGTGAAACTGCTCGACGAACTCATCGCCGTGCTGGGCCCCGACCGCCAAGTCTCTGTCAGCCGCGAAATCAGCAAACTCCACGCCGAGACCGCCCGCGGCACCCTGGCCGAGGTGCTGGCCCACTTCCAGCAGAAAGAGGTCAAAGGCGAAATTGTAGTTGTACTGGATGGTAAGGTTTAAGGTTTAAGGTTTAGGGTTTAAGGTTTAGGGTTTAAGGTTTAAGGTTTAAGGTTTAAAGTTTAAAGTTTAAGGTTTAGGGTTTAAAGTTTAAGGTTTTAAATTAATTGCAGAGACAATAATACTCATAACTCATAACTCATAACTCATAATTCATAACTCATAACTCATAACTCATAACTCATAATTCATAATTCATAACTCATAACTCATAACTCATAACTCATAACTCCCATGCCCCTGGAAACATTCATCTTCCGACTTGCCAGCGCCCTGGTGGCGGGCATCTTCATCGGCGCCCAGCGCGAGTTCCGCCAGCACCAGGCCGGCCTCACCACCAACGCACTGGTCTCCGTCGGTGCCTGCATCTTCATCCTCATCAGCGAGAGCGTCATCATGGGCTCACGCCTGGCCGGCGGCCCGGTGAACAACGACAACCTGCGCGTCCTCTCGCAGGTCGTAACCGGCATCGGCTTCCTCGGTGCCGGCGTCATCATGAAAAACGGCATCACCATCCAGGGGCTCACCTCGGCCGCCACCATCTGGTGCTCGGCCGCCATCGGATGCCTCTGCGGCTACGGCATGTGGGCCGAGGCCGGCATCGCCACCGCCGCCATCCTCGCCATCAACTGGGGGCTGAAAGGCATCGAAGTATACCTCAAGAAACGCTCCCGCCAACAGCAGCAACGCCAGGCCGACCTGCCCCACGAACAGACCGGTTTCGAGGAGTAGCCACGCCGCTACCCGGAGGGGAAAAAGAGCGGGCGAAGAGAGGAAGAAGAGAGGAAGAAGAGAGGAAGAAGAGGGTGCCTCTTGCGCACTAACTATCAGCCAGTTGCAAACGGGCCATTTTTGCCCTTTTCGCGGAAAAATTTCAAAAAAAATACAGCCTTTTTTCCACCCTTTCAGAAGGGATTTTGGGAGGCTGGGGGAAGATTTTTTTGTCGGTTCGCAAATCTTTCGTACTTTTGCACCCCGAAATCTGACTGACGTATGAACATCATCATAGCAGGCGACGGCGAGGTGGGTGTCCACCTGGCCAAGTCGCTTACCGAACTGGACCACAACATCACGGTGGTCGACCCGCACTCCGAGCTGCTCAAACGCCTCGAGAGCGAGACCGACCTGCTCACCATCACGGGCGACAGCACCTCGCCCCAGGTGCTGGAAGACGCCGGCGTGGACCACTGCGACCTCTTCCTCTCGGTGCTGCACGACGAGAGCATCAACCTCGTAACCTGCATCCTGGCCAAGAAACTGCGCGCCAAGCGCACCGTGGCCCGCATCACCAACGCCGAGCTCCTGGCTCCGAAGCACCGCGAAATGTTCCGCGACCTGGGCGTGGACGAGATGGTCTGCCCCGAGCGCATCGCCGCCAAGGAGATTACCAACCTTCTGAACAACAGCGCCGCCACGGAGTTCTTCGACTTCAGCGGCGGGCTGCTGACGATGTATGTGGTACGCCTCGAGGAGGGCTCGCCGGTGGTGGGACGCGAGGTGCGCGAGGCCACAGCCGAGTACCCCGACCTGCAGGCCCGCGTGGTGGCCCTGCTGCGCGGCGGCGACACCATTATACCCCACGGCGACACTGTCTTCCACGCCGGCGACCTGGCCTACATCATCGGCCGTGCCAACCAACTGGAGAACATCAACCGTGTGGTCGGCAAGCAGGCCGTCAGCATCCGCAACATCATGATTGCCGGCGGCGGCCGCATAGGCCGCTACGCCGCCATGACCCTCAGCGACCGCATGCGCATCACCCTCATCGAGGAGAACCGCCAGCGCGCCGAGGAGCTCAGCGCACAGCTCGACGGGCCGCTCATCATCCATGGCGACGCCACCGACATCGAGCTGCTCAAGGAAGAGGGGCTGCAGCATGTCGACGCCTTCATCGGTGTTACCAACTCGAGCGAGACCAACGTGCTCACCTGCCTCCACGCCAAACGCCTCGGCGTGGGGCGCACCATAGCGCTGGTGGAGAATACCGGCTTCATCGACATCTCGCAGGACATCGGCATCGACACCATCATCAACAAGAAACTCATCACGGCCAGCTACATAGCCCGCTTCATCGTCAAGGGCGACGCCGTCAGCAGCAAGTGGCTCAGCGGTACCAACGCCGAGGTCATCGAGCTGATGGTGGGCAAACACGCCCCTGCCACCCGCCACACCCTGGGCGAGCTGCAGATACCCGACGGCGGCACCGTGGGCGGTGTCATCCGTGGCCGCGAGACCATCCTGCCCAGCCGCGACCTGAAACTGCAGCAGGGCGACAAGGTGGTCGTCTTCACCCTCCCCAAAGCCATGGCCGCCATGGCCAAGCTCTTCGACTAGATGCGCCACTTCAACTATAGACTGGTCGCACGCCTCACGGGCCTGCTGCTGCTCATCATGGCTGCCGCCATGGTGGCGCCGCTGGCGGCATCGCTCTACTACCGCGACGGCGCACAGTACGCCCTCCTGCTGGCCGCCGTCAGCATGACCGCCGCGGGACTGCTGCTGCACAACATAGTGGGCCGCCGAGCCACCTATGAACTCCACGAGCGCGAAAGCTTCTGGATTACCTCCATGGTGTGGCTCATCGTACCCCTCGGCGGCGCCCTGCCCTTCCTCTTCACCGGCACCCTCTCGTCCTTCACCGACGCCGCCTTCGAGTCCTATTCCGGATTCACCACCACCGGCGCCTCCGTTATCCCCGACCCGACAGCCGTGCCGCAGGGCATCCTGCTGTGGCGTGCCATCACACAGTGGATTGGCGGACTGGGGCTTATCCTTTTCGTAGTGGCAGTTCTCAAGCGCCTCAACCGCGGAGCACTGCAGCTCTACAGCGCCGAATTCAGCGGCACCCAGCAGCGCAAGCTCCATCCCCATATCTCTACCTCGGTAAGCCGCATGTGGCACATCTACACCCTCATCACCGTTGTGCTGACAGTGCTGCTCATCCTGGCCGGCAACGGTGTGCTGGACTCGGTATGCCTGGCATTGAGCACGGTGAGCACCGGCGGCTTCATGACCACCTCCCTCGGCATGAGCGGCTACAGCCACCTCACCCTCGGCATCCTCACCGTCTTCATGTTCCTCAGCGGTGTGAATGTGGCGCTGCTGTACAACCTCTTCACCCTCAAGTGGCGCCAGATGCGCGGCAGCCAGGAGTTCTGGGTCTATGCCGCGGTGTTCCTGCTGGCGGCCGGCAGCTGTGCGGTGGCCTTCGGACTGGCCGGCAACCCTTGGGACCGCTCGGCGGCCTACAGCCTCTTCCACATCGCCTCCACCATCAGCACCTGCGGCTTCTACACCGACACCCTTCCCGCATGGCCCTTCTGGGCTTCGGTTGTAACATTCCTACTCATCCTCAGCGGCGCCATGGCCGGTTCCACCGGCGGCGGACTGAAGCTGCGGCGCCTGATGACCCTCGTCCTCTACCTGCGCAACTACCTCACCCGCATGCTCCACCCCAACGTGGTCTTCAGCGTCAAGATTGACCACAAGGTGGTGCCGGGCGAATACGTGAACAAGATCTTCGGATTCGTATTCCTATATATATGCTTCATCATCGGGGGCGCCTTCCTGCTGACGCTGAGCGGCAGCGGCATCGCCGACGCCTTCTGCATGGCGGCGGCCAACATCTCCAACCTCGGACCCTCGCCCCTAATCAACTCGATGGGTGCCAGCCTCGACTACGCCTTGCTGCCCGCCACCGCCAAGTGGACACTCATGGCGCTGATGCTTGCCGGCCGCCTCGAAATCTTCGCCCTGCTGGCCATTGTTTCACCTTCATACTGGCGACGGCGCTAGACTGCTCATTTATATGTCGGCGAATTATGCAAATTGAACGAATTAACTTTCAGCATATGTCTTCAATATTATATAAGGAAGAATCATACAACATCATCGGGGCCGCAATGGAGGTGCATCGCATTATCGGCAACGGTTTCACGGAACCCGTCTATCAGGATGCCCTCGAGGTGGAAATGCGAATGCGCGGCATACCATACGAGAGGGAAAAGACTTTCGACCTCTCATACAAAGGTGTAAAACTGGACAAGACCTTCCGTGCTGACTTCGTGTGCTACAACAGTATCATTGTCGAACTGAAGAGCGTTTACCAACTGGCAGACGAACATACTGCACAAGTATACAATTACCTAAAAGCAAGTGGATTATCCCTAGGGCTGCTGCTGAATTTTGGACGCATATCGCTCCAGCACGAGCGTATACCGTGTACGACCAAGTGGGAGCATCGGTGCGCAAGCCAATTCGCATAATTCGCCCAATTCGCCGACAGATGAGAGACAAGCTGAACATAATGCAGTCCGATTGGAAAGCGCTGCTTCGCTTCCTGGGCATCATTCTGATGGCCGAGGGGGGGCTGATGGGGTTGTGCGTAGTGCCGGCCGTGCACTTCGCCGACGGGACGCTGTGGCGCATCGCAGGCTGCGCGGCGGCCACGCTGGCCGTGGGCGGCGGCCTGTGGTGGGCATACCGGGGCGAGACAGAAATCAAGAACCGCCGCATGTCCTACCTGCTGGTGTCGCTGCTGTGGCTCACACTCCCGACCTTCGCCACCCTGCCGTTCCTGCTCACGGGCAGCACCACGAGCTTTACCGTGGCTTGGTTCGAGGCCATGTCGGGCGTAACCTCGTGCGGCGCCACGGCATTCGCCGACGTGGGCGCCCTGCCGGCATCGGTGCTTCTGTGGCGCTCGATGACGCAGTGGTTCGGCGGCTTCGGCGTGGTGCTGCTCGTGCTGGCGCTGACCCCCAGGCTGGGCATCAACAAATACTCGCTCTACACGGCCGAAGCCTCGGGCGCCGACAACACAGGCAAGACCTCGGTGCGCACCACCGTTACCGTGCGCCGCACGCTGGGTGTCTACCTTACGCTGACCGTGGCATTCATCATCCTGCTGATGCTGAGCGGGATGCAGATGTGGGACGCGGTGAACCTCACCTTCACCAACATCTCCTCGGGCGGTTTTTCGCCCTACAGCGACAGCATAGCCTCGCTGACCCATACGCAGCAATATATCCTGGCCGCCCAGATGCTGCTCAGCGGCGTGAACTTCTCCCTCCTCTTCCTCCTCATCACCTTCCGCTGGCGGCAAATCAGGCACAAGGTGGACCAGGTGAGTTTCTACCTGATTATCTGCGCCCTGTCGTCGGCGTTTGTGGTGCTGGGACTGCACTACCGGTCGGGCTACGGCTGGAGCGACGCCGTGCGCCAAGGCACCATACAGACCCTCAGCGCGCTGACCACCACCGGCTCCGTCATCGGCGACTACACGCAGTGGTGGACGCCGGCGGTATACCTCCTGCTGATGCTGGGCATCTGCGGCGGCATGGCGGGCTCGACCTCGGGCGGACTGAAGGTGATGCGTGTGCTCATCCTGCTGCGCAACGCCCGCGGCATACTGCGCAACCGGCTGCACCCCAACGCCGTGGACCCCGTGCGCCTCAACGGGCAACCCGTAAGCGGACACCTCATCAACAACGTGATGGTCATCTTTATGGTCTTCGGCGCGACGCTGATGCTGGGTGTGATGGCGCTGATGCTCGGCGGAGTGAACGCCACCGAAGCGATAGGCGCCTCGGTGGGATGCCTCACCGGCTACGGCCCCGGCCTCGGCGCCTCGGGCGGATTCGGCAGCTATGCCCATTTCTCCGCGCCGGCCATGTGGGTGTGCTCGGGGCTGATGCTCCTCGGCCGACTGGAATGCATGACGGTCATCATCCTCTTCCTGCCCGGCTTCTGGCGGCGGTAACCGGCAACACGGTAGGGGAATGGTAGGGGAACGGTAGGGGAATACAAAGGCACTGGAAGGATATGGAAGGATATGGAACGGTTTCTGTTTTTTTCTTCCCGCGGATAGAATATTTTTCGTATCTTTGCATCCGTAAAACAGACACTGCAAGCACATGGAAAACAGCACCAACAGCACTGAAAACAAGACGATTGTACACTTGGAAAACGTCTCCCTGAGCACCGACAACGGGTCGCTGCTGCAGGGGGTAAGCCTCGACCTGAAGGAGGGTGAGTTTGTCTATCTCATCGGCCGCAGCGGCGCCGGCAAGACATCGCTTCTGCGCAGCCTCTATGCCGACTTCCCCATCGACGGCGGCATCGCCGAGGTGTGCGGCATGGACGTGGTGAACCTCCGCCGCCGCCACATTCCGCAGCTGCGCCGCAAAATGGGCATCGTCTTCCAGAACGCACGCCTGTTGGGCGACCGCAACGTGTACTCGAACCTCGAATTCGTCCTCAAGGCCACCGGCTGGAAGAAAAAGAACGAAATCAAAAACCAGATCGAGAAGACGCTGCAGGCGGTGGGTGTGGCCGACAAGGCACAGTCGATGCCGTCGCAACTCTCTGAAGGCGAGCAGCAACGGGTAGGTATCGCACGCGCCCTCATCAACAATCCCGCACTGCTGCTGGCCGACGAACCGACGGGCAACCTCGACCCCGTTACCTCGGGCGAAATCATGCAACTGCTCATCGACGTGGGCCGCCAGACCGGCACCACGATGCTCATCTCCACCCACGACTTCATGATGATTGACAAATACCCCGCCCGCGTCGTGGTGTGCGAAAATGGCACCCTGACCGACCCCGAGAGGCAATAAAAATGCAAGTTTCGGCGTTACAGCATCACTAAAACATCAGAAACCCATCCAACAACGACCGCAATGAAGAAAACCATCACACTGATACTGACCGCCTTGATGGTGCTGTGCAGCACCGACGCCATGGCGCAGAAGAAACCCTCCAAGCGCAGCAAGAAAAACGCCTCGCCCTATATCGAGGGTCGCCAGAAGGTGCGCGAGAGCGACTACCAGACCTTCGACAAGTACACCACCTTCAGCACGAAGGATGCCAAGCTGTACTACACGCCCTACAACTACATGGACTTCAACGCCGCCACCAAGGCGTCGAACCCCGACTGGGCCGAGCTGCAGCCGGTGATGAACTACCTCCAGAAGGTGAGCCGCGCCACGCTCACCATGTGCGCCCTCTACGCCATCAACCCCGACATCACCGACCGCTCCGAACGCGACGCCCTGTCCGAGAAGGCCCGCAAGGAAGCCATGGCCGCCCTCGACAAATTCAACGGATGGAAGACCAAGAAGGAGATGCGCAACAAGATACAATACCAGGTGGCCGAAATCGACTACGAGTATTTCAAGGGAGCCAACTACTACAACTCCATGCGCGGCGACGAAATCATACACGTGGGCCTGATGCTCTACTTCGGCTCAAAGAAGAAAGCCCTCTTCGCCGCCGACACCACCAGCCGCAAGTTCCAGGACATCAGGTTCTTCCCCAACGACGCCACCATCCAGGAGTCGTGGAAGCCCATGATCGAGGAAATAGCCGAATTCCTGGTCGAGAACGAACGCAAGGGGCTGCTGCTGACCGGATATGCCGACAACCAGGGCACTGCCGAATACTGCATCGGCATCTCGCGCCAGCGCGCCATGGAGGTCAAGAAAGCACTTGTGCTGCTGGGCATCGACGGCAAACGCATTGAAATCGAGGCCAAAGGCGACGAAAACCCCATCGGAGACAACTCGACCTACGAGGGCCGTATACAGAACAACCGCGTGAGTATCCAGATACAGTGACCGCCAAAGAACAATACCGCCAACTATGCGAAACAGAGGGAGCGCGAATCCCTCTGTTTCAGCAATATTGGTGGATGGAGGCCGTCTGCGAGGGCAAACAATGGGACGTGCTGCTGGTACGCCGTGACGACGGCACCGTCGAAGGCGCCCTGCCCTACCTGCACGGCTCGCGCTTCGGCCTGCGCTACATACTGCAACCCGAGCTGACGCAGTACAACGGTCCCTGGTACAACCACCCCGAGGGTAGCACCTCTGCCGAACGCATCGCCTTGGAAAACCGCGTGGGAGAGGCATTGGCCAAGCAACTGGAAGCATTGAGAATCAACATTTTCTCACAAAACTTCTCACCCGCAGTTACCAACTGGCTCCCCTTCCACTGGGCCTCCTACCACCAGACCACACGCTACACCTACCGATTCCCTTCCATCGCCGACCCCGATGCACTGATAAGCCAAGCCTCGGGCGCCCGGCGCAAGAACCTCTCCTCCCTGGCGGGCACCTGCACCGTTGACACCTCGACACTTACGCCCGAAACATTCGCCCGCATGCACAATGGGTACTGGAAGCGCCGCTCGGGGAACGACCTGCTGACGGAGGACTTTGTTGCCCGCGTATGCACCGCCGCCCTGGAGCGCGGGCAAGGGCTTCTCTGGGGACTGCGCAACGAGGAGAAACTGCTCTGCGCCGCCTTCGTCGCCTACGACGAACACTGCGCCTACGCCCTCCTCTCCGCCGCCAACGAGGAGGCTCCGGCCAACGCACAGACCTATCTGGACTGGCAGATGATCCGCCACCTCTCCGACCGCACGCAAGCCTTTGACTTTGAAGGCAGCATGGAACCCGGAGGCGAATTCTACTACCGCTCCTTCGGTACCGAACAGACCCCCTATTTCCATATCACACGCTGCCGCCCGGCACTGCTTCGTCATCTGATAAAACTATGAATATCAAACTCATTGTAGTCTCGAAGACCGACGTACCCTACCTGCAGCAAGGTATCGAGGAATACCTGGGGCGGCTCAAGCACTACTGCGACATGCAGCTGGTAGTCATCCCCGCATTGAAAAACCTGGGCAAAGCCAGCCCCGAAGAGGTGAAAGAGCGGGAAGGCGAACTGATAATGAAACAGTTGGAGAAGGTGGACCAGGTGGTTCTGCTCGACGAGCACGGAAAGGAATACACCTCCGTAGGATTTTCGGAATTCCTTCAGAAACAGATGAATGCCGGAGTACGCACCCTGGCCTTCGTCATTGGCGGTGCCTATGGATTCTCACCCGCCGTGTACGCTGCCGCCGGACATAAAATCTCACTCTCCCAGATGACTTTCAACCACCAGATGGTACGGCTCTTCTTCCTCGAACAACTCTACCGCGCCCACACCATCCTGCGGCACGAAAAATACCACAACGAGTAGTCCCTACATGCCCTTCGGCTGGAACTCGACGATGGCATACTGCTCGTCGAAGCGTATATCCTGCAGGTCGACATGCTCGAACAGCGAGCCCGCCTGGGCATTCTTGCTGAGCATAAGCATGATACGGTTATCCGGCAACATCTCGATCATGTCGCCCCCCGGCTGGCTTTTGGCGTGCCCGAGGGCCGTGCGCACCATGAAGTCGATACCCGCACCGCCGGCATACGAAAGCGTGATGTTGCCACCCTCGACGCTCTCCACCGTGAGGTCGAGCCCCACACTGGCGGTTTTGAAGAGCACATTGACATCGTAGGCGATGCGCACCGTGTGCGGACCGCCATAAATCACCGGAATGCTGCGTCCGGCCTTCTTCTCTATCAGATTGCTGATTTCTTGGTAGGTGAGTCTGAATTGCATAGGTTCTCTTACTGTTCGTTTCGAAGTGCAAAAATACGCAATATTTGCGACATGGCACTAGTTAAATAACAGGATTAAAGCATTTCTTAAAATTTCATAAAAAACTCAATTATCTGACATCCATGTTTTTAAAAAAAAAGTTTTTCACAGTTACGCTATATTCAAAATTTATTGCATATATTTGCAGCCCGAAATTAATAATTTTTAACACATGAAAATTATCGGAACTGGTAGCGCGCTGCCCAAGAAAATCGTAACTAACGACATGCTATCGGAGTTTCTCGACACGAGCGACGAGTGGGTTACCGCGCGCACAGGCATCAACACCCGCCATATCATCACCACAGAACGATTTGAAGACCTGGCCACCGAGGCCGCCGGCCGTGCCATCGACGCCTCCGGTCTCTGCCCCGACGACATCGACTTCATCATCTGCTCCAACGTATCGAACCTCTACGTTACCCCCCACCTCTCCGCCATCATCCAGGCCAACCTCGGCATCAAAGGCCCCAACTGCCCCACCATGGACGTCAACTCGGCCTGCGTGGGCTTCGTCTATGGCCTCGACCTCTGCGACGCCCTCCTCACCACAGGCCGCGCCCGCAACATCCTGCTGGTGGCCGCCGAGGAGTGCACCCGTTTCTGCGACTGGAACGACCGCAACTGCACCGTCCTCTTCGGCGACGGCGCCGCTGCCGTTGTCGTCACCAAAGGCGACAGCCTCATCTACAGCAAGCTCACCTCCGTGCCCATGCCCGATGTCATTGTCTACAAGAACCCCATGGAGCCCACTCCCTACGAGACGCGCGAAGGCATCGACACCCGCATGCCGCTGCAGATGAAGGGTCGCGAGGTGTTCCGCATGGCCGTTACCTCGGCCTCGCGCGACATCTCGAAGGCTGTCGACACCGCCGGCCTCTCCCTCGACGACATCGACCACTTCCTCCTCCACCAGGCCAACCTGCGTATCAACGAGGCCATCCGCGAGAACCTCAAGCAACCCGACAGCAAGTTCCCCACCAATGTGCAACGCTTCGGCAACACCAGCTCGGCCTCCATCCCGCTGTTGCTCGACGAGGGTGTCCGCGAAGGCCGTATCCGACGCGGCGACACCATGCTCTTCAGCGCCTTCGGCGCCGGATTCGTTACCGGAACCATGATTTTGAAATATTAATTATAGTAGAATACATTAAACGACTATGCGCAAAGTATACATCACCGGCCTCGGGTGCATCACCCCCCTGGGCAACGACATCAACACGCTGTGGGACAACCTCCTCAAAGGCGTATGCGGCATCGGACCCATCACCCACATCGACCCCACCGACCTCCCCGTCAAGATTGCCGCCGAGGTAAAGGACTTCCGTCCCGAAGACTACGGCATCGACAAGGCCATGGTGCGCCACAACGACCTTTTCGCCCTCTACGCCCTCGCGGCAGCACGCCAGGCCATGGACGACAGCGGCCTGCGCGTGGGCGAGGACATCGACCCGCGCCGTCTCGGCACCGCCATCGGCAGCGGCGTGGGCGGCATACAGACCTTCGAACGCGAGCACTCCAACCTCATCAACAGCGGCGTGCGCCGCATCTCGCCCCTCTTCATCCCCGAGATGATTGCCAACATCGCGGGTGGCAACGTGGCTATCGCCCACAACGCGCAGGGTCCCAACCTGCCCGTCGTAACGGCCTGCGCCACCGGCACCCACTCCATCGGTGAAGCCTACCGCCTCATCCGCGAGGGACGCGCCGACGCCGTCATCACCGGCGGTGCCGAAGCCTCGGTCTGCAAGATGGCCATCGGCGGCTTCGCCAACATGAAAGCCCTCACCACCGCCACCGACCCCATGGCCGCCTCGCTGCCCTTCGACAGCCGCCGCGGCGGCTTCGTCCTCGGCGAAGGCTCCGGCGTGCTCATCCTCGAAAGCGAGGAGCTGGCTCTCAAGCGCGGCGCCAAGATCTACGCCGAAGTCTGCGGCTACGGCAACACCTGCGACGCCCACCACTACACCGCCCCCCACCCCGAAGGACGCGGTGCCGCCGAGGCCATGCGCCTGGCGCTCGAGGAGGCAGGATTCAAGCCCGGCGACAACCTCTATATCAACGCCCACGGCACCGGCACACCCCTCAACGACAAGGGCGAGACGGCCGCCATCAAGAAAGCCCTCGGCGAAGAGGAGGCCCGCAAGGCTGTCGTCAGTAGTACCAAGTCGATGCACGGCCACATGCTCGGTGCCACCGGCGCCGTCGAGCTCATCATCAGTGCCTTGGCGCTGAAACACGGCATCATCCCGCCCACCATCCACCTCGACCAGCCCGACCCCGAGTGCGACCTCGACTACACCCCCCACACCGCCCGCACCTGGCAGGCCGACATTGCCATCAGCAACTCCCTCGGTTTCGGCGGCCAGAATGCCTGCGTGGCACTGAGGCGATAGAAAAGCCTCACCCCCGGCCCCTCTCCTGGGAGGAGAGGGGAGCAGAATGCCAACCCATATGCCATTCCTCAGCAAGACAGCATCGCCCGACAGGTATTCCCTGCTCAAGGTCAACGCCAAAGAGAATCGGAGACAGATGACCCTGTATGAGAAAATACTGTGGGACGCACTGCGGGAAGAGATACCCGGCATCCGTTTTCGACGACAGCACCCAATCGGAGACTATATCGCAGACTTCATTTGCTTGCGCGAAAGACTGGTTATCGAAGTGGACGGCGGCTACCACGAAGAGGCAGCACAGAAAGAAGACGACCAAAAACGAACCCTCGACCTCGCCCGAATGGGCTACACCGTCATCCGTTTTCGCAACGAAGAAGTAGCAAACAACACAGACCACGTGATAGAACAAATAAAAAAACAATTGTTTAACGAATAACAGAAAAGCCCTCATTCCACTCCCCTCTCCTCCTAGGAGAGGGGCCGGGGGTGAGGCCATTGAATTATGCTTAACAGAGACCAAATCAAGACCTTCCTCCCCCACCGCGAGCCTATGCTGCTGGTGGACGACGTTACCATGGAAGGCGAATGGGCCGTCGCACACTACCACGTGCGCGGCGACGAGTACTTCCTCCAGGGACACTTCCCCGGCAACCCCATCGTCCCCGGCGTCATCCTGTGCGAGATGATGGGCCAGTCGTGCTGCATCCTCGTCCGCGACGAGCTGGCCGCAGGCCGCACGCCCCTCTACAGCGGCATCCGCGAAGCCCGCTTCCGCCAACCCGTGCGCCCAGGCGACACCATCGAGTTCCGCGGACGCATCACCGACCGCCGCGGCCTCATCTTCCATTGCGAAGCCGAAGGCAAAGTCGACGGCAAAGTGTGCGTCAAAGGCATCCTCTCCTTCGCCCTGATTGACACCCCCGCCCCCACAAATTGAAAAAAAAAGATAGTATGAAACTGTTAGAAAACAAAATCGCCCTTGTTACCGGTGGCTCCCGCGGCATCGGCCGCGCCACCGCTCGCCTCTTCGCCGAAGAAGGCGCCACCGTCATCTTTACCGACCTCAAACAAAACGACGACAGCGACGCGCTCCTCGCCGAACTGCAGGCACTCAACCCCGCCTCCACCTTCATCGCCAGCAACGCCGCCGACTACGAGCAGACCCTCGCCGTCGCCGAGCAGGTGCAGAAACAGTTCGGACGCCTCGACGCCCTCGTCAACAACGCCGGCATCACCCGCGACCAGCTCCTCCTCCGCATGAGCCCGCAGGACTGGGACCTCGTCATCGAGGTCAACCTCCGCTCCGTCTTCAACTACTGCAAAGCATTCACACCCATGATGATGAAACAGCGCTCCGGCTCCATCATCAACACCTCGTCCGTCGTCGGTGTCAACGGCAACGCAGGCCAGTGCAACTACTCCGCCTCCAAAGCCGGCATCCTGGGCTTCACCAAGAGCCTCGCCAAAGAGCTGGGTTCGCGCAACATACGCTGCAACGCCATCGCCCCAGGCTTCATCGAGACCGTCATGACCGCCCAACTGCCCGAGGACGTCCGCAAAGGCTGGATGGAAGACATCCCCCTGCGCCGCGGCGGCACCGAGCTCGATGTCGCCAAGACCTCGCTCTACCTTGCCTCCGACCTCGCCCAGTACATCACCGGCCAGGTCCTCTGCGTCGACGGCGGCCTCTCCCTCTAACCCCCCCATTCCGACCCTCACAAGCCAACCCTCCGCGGGTTGGCTTTTTTCGTTTCCCCCACCCCTCTCCCTAGAGAGGAAAAAGAGGGTAAGAAGAGGAGAAGAAGAGGATACCTCTTATACACTGATTACCAGCCTTTTGAAAACAGGCCATTTTAGCCCCTTTTTCCATCTTTTTACATGATTTCGCACAGTTTTCTACTACGACACCAACTGACATTATATCAGCGAGTTACATTATTTACTTCATTTTTTCGCACCTAATTCAAATAAAATCAGTAACTTTGCAGGCTGGAACCCTATGGACTCCCATCCGGGTTCACAAGATATTATTCATACAATCAGACTATTATGACGAACATTGACAATCTGGATGAACTCATCAAAATGGCTCTGCGCGAAGACGTGGGCGACGGCGACCATTCCACCCTCGCCTGCATTCCGCCCGACGCCGTCAACTCGGCCAAGATGGTTGCCAAGCAGGATGGTATCCTTTGCGGCATCGAGGTGGGCAAGCGTGTCTTCGAAATCGTGGACAATAGTCTGACTGTCAACGTTCTTATTCCCGACGGAACCCCTGTACACAAGGGAGATATCCTCATGACCATCCAGGGGCATGCCGGCAGCATCCTCACCGCCGAGCGCACTGCCCTCAACTTCATGCAGCGTCTTTCCGGCATCGCCACCGAAACCCACCGCATGGTCTCCATGCTCGACGGCCTCAATACCAAGCTCCTGGACACCCGCAAGACCACCCCCAACATGCGCCTGCTGGAGAAGTACGCTGTGGCCTGCGGAGGTGGCACCAACCATCGCATCGGCCTCTACGACATGGTGATGCTCAAGGACAACCACATAGACTTTGCCGGCGGCATAGAACCCGCCATTGACCGCACCCGCGACTACCTGAAAACCAACGGTAAAAACCTGCGCATTGAGATTGAGGTCCGCAACCTTGACGAGCTGCAGCGCGTGCTCGACCATGGCGGCGTGGACCGTATCATGCTCGACAACTTCGACATCCCCACCCTCCGCGAGGCGGTGCTCCGCATCGGAGGCCGCTACGAGACCGAAGCCTCCGGCGGCATCACCGATGCCACCCTGCGCCCCTACGCCGAGACCGGCGTGGACTTCATCTCGGTCGGCGCCCTCACCCACCACATCAAAAGCCTCGACATCTCGCTCGTCAAGCAATGACCTCACTGAAAGTCTGGACCCGCACGCTGCGCCTCTGGGGGCGCCGGCAAGGACGCCACCTGCTCTACAAACGGTGGGTGCGCCAGGTGCTCTATTTCCTCCAGAACTTCTCCCTCCCGGGAGGGCGCGGAGTGCCACTCTACGACATCCTGGGATACTTCATCGCTGGCTCCTTCGGCAGCTCTATCGCCCAGCGTGCCAAGGGTTTGGCCTTCAGCTTCCTGTCGGCTCTGCCTCCGCTGATGATTTTCATCTTCTCCCTCATCGCCTACCTGCCCTTCGACGGCCTGCAGGACGAGTTCATGACCGAGCTCTCGGAAATTGTCCCCGGCAAGATCATGACCCCGCTGTCCGACACCGTCAACGATGTCATGGGCCACAAGCACACTACCCTCCTCTCCATCGGTTTCATCACCTCCATCATCCTGGCTGCCAACGGCATGAACGGTTTCATCCTCTCGCTCAACTTCGCCAACCAGACCGTCGAGAAGCGTCCCTTCTTCCAGCGCTTCCTGCTGTGCATCATGATGGTGTTCGTGCTCTACATCATCATCGTGCTGGTGCTTGGCCTGCTTATCGGGCACAAATACCTCCTGCAGCTCATCTTCAGCCAGGGGTGGCTCACCGACACCAAGGCCAACACCCTGATGTTCAACATCGGCCGGTGGGTGCTGCTTTCGATTGCCATGCTCATGGCCCTGGCCATAATCTACTACTTCGCCCCGGCCAGCCGCCAGCGTGTCGGCTTCTTCTCGGCCGGCTCGGTGTTGGCCACCGGCATGTTCTTCGTCCTCTCGTGGGGCTTCGGTATCTACATCAACAACTTCAGCCGCTACAACCTGCTCTACGGCTCCATCGGCACCCTGCTGCTGTTGATGCTGTGGATATATTTCAGCTGCATCGTCATCCTGGTGGGCTACGAGCTCAACACCAGTATCTACAACGGCACCCTCCGCCAAAAGAACCGCTCCGCACGCCGCGAGCTACGTCAAAAGATTCAAATTTTCAACAATGATAATACAGAAGAATAACGGGAAGGTGGTCACGCCCTCGACCACCATGAAAGAGAAGTTCAAGATGGTCGCCAAGACCATGGTCAGCCTCGAGGAGGTGCTCGCCGAGGAACTGCGCCAGCTGGGAGCCGAAAACGTTACCATAGGCGCCCGCGCCGTCGAGTTCGAGGGCGACATGCGCCTGCTCTACCGCGCCAACTACTGCTGCCGTACCGCCCTGGCCATCCTCAAACCCTTCGCCGAGTTCGATGCCGACGACGACCAGCAGCTCTACGACCAGGTATACAAGATTCGCTGGGAGAAGATCATGGATGTCGACGCCACCTTCATGATCGACTCCACCACCAGCGGCGAGGTCTTCACACACAGCTACTACGCCGCCCTCAAGACCAAGGACGCCATCGTCGACCGCTTCCGCCGCAACTTCGGCAAGCGCCCCAGCATCGACACCGAGCAGCCCGACTACAAGTTCAACCTCCATATACGCGACAACCACATCACCCTGCTGATGAACGCCAGCGGCGACTCGCTCCACAAGCGCGGCTACCGCCAGGGCGTCGGCGTCGCCCCCATCAACGAGATACTCGCCGCCGGCCTCCTCAAACTCGCCGGATGGGACTGCCAGTCGAACTTCTACGACCCCATGTGCGGCTCCGGCACCATGCTCATCGAGGCCGCCATGATGGCCAACTGCATCCCCGCCCAGTACTACCGCGGCAACCACTTCGGCTTCATGCGCTGGAAAGAGTTCAACCTCGGCGAGTGGAAAAGCGTCAAGAACGAGGAGGACCGCAAAATCGGTTCCCTCGACTTCGAGGGCGAAATCTGGGGCAACGATATCGACGAACAGGTCATCCAGCAGTGTGAAAAGAACCTCGAATACACCAAGTTGCACAAGGACGTGATGCTCCACATCGGCGACTTCGCCGAGCAGGATCCGCCTGAAGGCCGCACCCTCATCGTTACCAATCCGCCCTACGGCGAGCGCATCAAGGTGGAAGACCTCAACGCCATGTACACGCAGCTGGGCGACACCTTCAAGCAGCGCTACGGCCAGGACTGCGACGTGTGGCTCATCACCTCCGATTTCGAGGCCATGAAGCACATCGGCCTCCGCCCCTCGGCCAAGATACCCGTCCAAAACGGCTCGCTCGACTGCCGCTTCCTCCATTTCGAACTCTACGAGGGCAGCAAGAAGGCCAAGTACCAGCAGGATGCTGAATAGCAGCGAGGTGAAGCGCCTCGCCCTCGAGGTGGGCTTCGACGCCTGCGGCATCGCCCGCGCCGACCGCTTGGCCGACAACGAGTACCCGCTGCGCGAGTGGCTTCGTCGGGGCTGGCACGCCGACCTCGGCTACATGGAGCGCAACGTCGATATGCGCCTCGACCCCAGACTGTTGGTTCCCGGCGCACGGAGCGTCATCTGCTGCGTCAGCGCCTACCAGCCGCCCAAGAACGTGGAAAGCGGGGAGAAGATTGCCGCATACGCGCTTGGGCGCGATTACCACAAGGTGGTCAAGGACATGCTCCTTCGCCTGCGCGAAAAGTTGGGCATCGACGGCAAGGTATGCTGCGACACCGTACCCATCGCCGACAAACACTGGGCCGCACGTGCCGGCCTCGGTTTCATCGGTCGCCACACGCTGCTCGTTACCCCCCAGTGGGGTTCCTGGGTCAACCTCGGCGAGATTGTTACCACCGAGGAATGCTCAGAATATTCAGAATACTCCGAACACTCCGATTATTCCGAACTTTCCGCCCACCCCTCCCCCTGCACCCACTGCAACCGCTGCGTCGACGCCTGCCCCAACCATGCCATCGCACCCGACGCCCCCCCGATGCTCGACGTCAGTCGCTGCACCGCCTACTACACCACCCACCACGAGCGCCCCATCCCCGATGGCCTCATCACCGCCGGCTACACCCGGGGGTGCGACCTCTGCCAACTCGCCTGCCCCTTCAACCACTGATTCCAACACCCCTCCCCCACCCATCCCCTAGAGAGGCCGAAGAGAGGAAGAAGAGGGTACCCCTTACTCAATGATTATCAATTAGTTGCAAACCTGCGATTTTGCCCCCATTTTCCATTTTTCGCTCAAGTTTTTCAAAAGACGTTCCCTATTGATTACCAACAACTTGCATCATTTTCACTTTTCATCTGCAATATTTGCCCCTAACATGCGTTATGGTAATTTATGCGCGAACTCGGGCAGTACATATTAAGCCTCTTCTCATTCAACAGCGACCAGCCGCTGCTGTTCACCCAGATTCATTTCTGGGTGCTCTTCTTGTTCGTCTACATCGTCTTCGGCCTTATTGCAGCGCGCCAACGCCCCCAGGCCGACGGCTCGTTGGAGCCCCGCCGGCGCGTGCTCCGCAATGGTTACCTCTTCGCATTCAGCCTGTTGTTCTACTATAAGACCTCCGGCCTCTTCGTGCTCCTCCTCGTGGGTTCCACCCTGCTGGGCTGGCTCCTTGGCATCGGCATGGACAGCTTCCGCCGTGGACGTAAAGCACTGTGTACCATTGGCATCGTCCTCAACCTGGCCGTCTTTTGCTTCTTCAAGTACGCTTACTTCTTCCTCGATATCTTCAATGCCACCTTCCACACCGAATACAGCATCGCGGTGAAAATACTGCTGCCAGTCGGTATCTCGTTCTTCACCTTCCAGAATATCAGCTATATAGTCGATGTATACAAGCGCAAAATCGCCCACGTGGGCAACATCCTCGACTTCGGATTCTACACCGCCTTCTTCCCCCAGCTGGTGGCCGGTCCCATCCTGCGCGCCGACCAGTTCGTACCCCAGCTCTACAAACCCTTCTTCCTCAGCCGCCGCCAGTTCGGCATAGCCGTCTTCTGGATATGCAACGGCCTGATTAAGAAGCTCATCTTGAGCGACTACCTGGCCGTCTCTTTCGTCGACCGCGTCTTCGAGAACCCGTTGCTCTATACCCCCTTCGAGAACTTCTCCGCCCTAATGCTCTACTCGCTGCAGGTCTATGCCGATTTCTCGGGCTACACCGACATCGCCATCGGTGTGGCCATGCTGATGGGTTTCTACCTGCCGGTGAACTTCAACTCGCCCTACAAGGCGCAGAATCCCACCGACTTCTGGCGCCGCTGGCACATGTCGCTATCGCGTTGGCTGCGCGACTACCTCTACATTCCTCTGGGCGGCAACCGCTCGGCCGGCTTCCTCTCCTACTTCCTGCTGTTCCTGATCCTGGCCATCGCCGCTTTCCGCATCCAGCACCCTTGGTTCACCGCAGCGGTGGTGGCTGTGGTGGCGCTCATCCTGCTGCTCCTCCTCTTCCGCAAAAGCCACCGCAAAACGCTGGGTACCAACATCAACAACATGGACACCATGCTACTGGGCGGCCTGTGGCACGGTGCCTCGTTCAACTTCATCACCTGGGGCGGACTGAACGGCCTCGGCATCCTCGTATACAAGTGGTGGAAACCCCTCTCTATGCCCGTCCGTATCGCCACCGCCGTCAGCCTGGCGCTGGCCCTCTCGCTCGCCCGGCACCTGACCGAATCCCCACTCCTCAACCTCCTCTGGTTCATCTCCCTGGTCGCTGCCGCCGGCATCACTCTGACCGAGCTGGCCAAAAAGTCTCAACTTCCAATTCTCAATTTTCAACTTCCCAGGGCCTGGAATATCCTCTTCACCTTCGTCTTCATCAGCTTCACACGCCTCTTCTTCCGCAGCGGATCCAACCTCGACCCAGCCGAGGCCAACGAGGTGGCCTGGCAGACCGCCTCGCAGATGGTCGGCCAGATAGGCTCCGAATGGAACCTGGCGCAGGTGCCCGCCATCGTCGGCTCCTACTGGCAGGTGTTCCTCCTTTTCGCCCTCGGCATGCTTATCCATTGGCTTCCCAGCCGCTTTAAACGCCGCTACCGCCTATGGTTCAGCCGTATGCCGCTGTGGCTCATGGCCGCCTTCGTGGTGCTGATGGCGCTGACACTCTACCAGTTCGTTACCGCCGACCTCCAACCCTTCATCTATTTCCAATTCTAGCGTCTCACTTAATTGAATATAGCCCCATGAAAAAACTGTACCTTTCGATTTTGTTTGTGCTGGCAGCCCTGTCCGCCACAGCGCAGGAGCGCGTCCTCTTTGTGGGCAACAGCCTCACCTACTTCAACGACATGCCCCAGATATTCGAGGGCATCGCCAACGAAAAAGGGCACGACGTCTCCGTCCACTCCTATACCGTCGGCGGCACCGGCCTGGCCGAGCATCTGGCGGCGGGCGAGGTAATACGCGTCATCCAGTCCGAGCGCTGGGACAAGATGGTACTGCAGCCCGGTTCCGGCGAGTCGGCAGGTATGACGCTCTCCACCGATGCCGTGGCGCGGGTGGTGCGCCAACTCGCCGACATCCTGCACGAAGGCAGCCCCGAGGCCAAGGTCTACCTATACGAAATCAGCAATGGCATCACCCCCGGCGACGGCCGCGGCGACTACCAGACCTACCTCTACTCGCAGCATCGTATCCTGGACACCGTCAGGCGCATCGCCCGCCTCGCGGGCGTGCCCTTCGCACCTGCCGGCGAGTGCTTCCGCGAGCACTACGCCGAGCATCACGACCTGATGCTGCACCCCGCCTTCAACGAAATCCACCCCAACCTGGCCGGCTCCTACCTGGTGGCCTGCGCCATCTTCGAGACCCTCTACGAGGAGCCTCTCGTCCCCTGCCGCTTCCATTCCACCCTCGATGCCTCCCAGGCCGAATACCTGCAACAGGTGGCCGACCGTGTGGTGCTGCCCCGCCGCGAAGAGTGGCTCCTAGGTCCCGCCGCCGAGGAGGAAGACCCCGACACGGTGGGTATCCGCCAAGTCGACTACCAACGCCTGCAGGCACACCCCAACCCCACCACTGGTCACGTACATGTGGATGCCGATGGCGAGGTCTTTATCCACGACATGCTGGGGAACCGCCAGCGGATGAATGTATCCGGCGGCTGGCTCGACCTCAGCCAGTTCACGCCCGGCGTCTACATTCTGCAATCGGGCGACCGCCGTCAGAAACTCATCATCTCGCGCCCCTGACATCCTATGAAAATCAAGCCCTCGCCCTGGAGCAACGTCGTCGCCGTACTGGCCAACCTGGCACTGGCCTATGTGGTATATATGATTACGCGCGTGGCCTTCGTGCTCGAAAACTGGAACCTACTGGCCGACGGCTGGAGTGAGCTGCGCATGGGCGAGCTGCTGGCCGGCAGCCTGCGGTTCGACAGCTCGGCCATCTTCTACACCCACTCGCTCTGGATTGTCCTCATGCTGCTGCCGCTGCACCTCAAGGAGCGCCCCTGGTGGCACACGATGTGCAAGTGGATATACATGGCGGTCAACACCTTGGTCCTCACACTAAACCTCTCCGACGCCGTCTACTCGCAGTACTCCGGCCGCCGCACCACGGCCTCGTTCTTCTCCGAGTTCAGCAACGAGGGCAACCTCGGCGGCATACTGGCCACCGAGCTGCTCGCCCACTGGTACCTCCTGCTGCTGGGCATCGCCCTGGTGGCACTGATGTGGTGGCTCTACCTCAAGCCCACAAACCCAACCCCACACTCCCCACTCCTCACTCCTCACTCCTCACTCCTCACTAAATACTACCTCCCCCAGACCCTCGCCCTGCTGGTGGCCATCCCCATGGCCGTCTTCGCCATGCGCGGCGGCTTCACACGCGACACACGCCCCATCACCGTCAGCAATGCCAACCAATACGTCCACTCACCGCAGCAGGCCGCCATCGTCCTCAACACCCCCTTCTCCATCATCCGCACCATCGGAAAACAGGCCTTCTCCGACCCGCACTACATGACCCTCGCCGAGGCCGAGGCACTCTTCTCCCCCATCCATACCCCAACGGCTGCCCAGTCCCTCGTCAGCGGCCGCCGCAACGTGGTGGTGCTCATCATGGAAAGCTTCTCCCGCGAATACATCGGATACTACAACCACCCCACTCCCGACGCCTCACTCCACACTTACACCCCCTTCCTCGACTCGCTCCTGGCCCACTCGCTCACCTGGCGCCACACCTTCGCCAACGGCCGCAAGAGCATCGACGCCATGCCCTCTACACTCTCCTCGCTGCCCTTCTTCGTCGAGCCCTTCATCCTCACGCCCTCGTCGCTCAACGACCTCAGCGGACTGGCCGACTGCCTCGGGCACGAGGGCTACCGCACCGCCTTTTTCCACGGCGCACCCAACAGTTCCATGGGATTCCAAGCCTTCGCCCGCAGCACAGGCTTCCGCCACTACTACGGCATGACCGAGTACTGCACCGACTCACGCTTCGGCGGACGCGACGACTTCGACGGACACTGGGCTATCTGGGACGAGGAATTCTTGCAATTCATGGCACTCACCCTCGGCGAGCAGCTGGAAGAGCCCTTCATGGCAGGCTTCTTCAGCGCCTCCTCCCACCATCCCTTCGTTGTCCCGCAGCGCTACCAAGGCCGCTTCCCCGATGGCACACTGCCCATACACGCCACCATCGGCTACTCCGACAACGCCCTGCGACGCTTCTTCGAAACCGCCAGCCGCCAGCCCTGGTTCAAGAACACCCTCTTCGTCATCACCGCCGACCACACCAACCAGCTCGAGCGCCCCGAAAGCCGCACCGCCCTCGGCCTCTTTGAAATCCCCATCGCCATCTACGACCCCCGCGGCGAACTCACCTCCGGCATGCTGGACGGCGTGGCCCAGCAAATCGACATCATGCCCACCCTCCTGCACGCCCTCGGCTACGACAAGCCCTACTTCGCCTTTGGCAAAGACCTTCTCGCCGATGGCGAGCAATGGGCTGTCAACTACAGCAACGGCATCTACCAGTACATCGACGGCCAGCACCTGCTCCAGTTCGACGGCAGTCGCGCCACGGCCCTCTACCACTTCACCGCCGACCCCTTGCTCAAGACCGACCTCCTCGCCTCCGAACCCGACCGCGCCGCCCACATGGAACTGCGTCTCAAAGCCATCGTCCAACAATACATGCTCCGCATGCTAGAAAACCGCCTCACCACCAACCACTGATAACAAAACTCCCCTGCCCCAAGCAGGAATAACCACCCCTAAAAATAGCATCCGTGCACCACGGTGGCGTTCTCGCCACCGCCACCGCCTCCACAATCACCCATTACAACAGGAATGCGGCTACTCGTCATCCTTGGCATTCGGAACGGCGAAGACGACCGTCAGTCCACCCACGGCACCGGCAATGGGGACAATAATGCGCGCCACCGATCCCTCGGGGATTAGGAGGAAAGTGGAAATCAGCACCATGGCCACCATCATGCCCACGGCACCGGCCTTCTGCGCCACCGTCATGCCGCCACGGCGATGGTAGGAGCGGATGTATTTACCTAGCCACGACGCCAGCAGCCACTGCTGCAGGCGGGGTGACGAGCGGTAGAAGAGCCACGAGGCCAGCAACAGAAAGGGCGTGGTGGGCAATCCTGGCACCACCACACCCAAGGCTCCTAGGCCCACGCACAGCAGGCCCGCGGCGATATAAAGACAGCGTTGCAAACAGCGCTAGTCGATGCTGACAATCTGGTACTTACGGCTGCCGAGGCCGATTTTCTCGGCATGTTCGATGGTGTGCACACCGTGCATCTCCGCCATGCGGTCAATCAGCGGCTGGGCGTTGTCGCCCTCGACGCTCTTGTGCTGGTGGACAAGGTCGTAGCAGGCCTGGTCGAGCGCCACGGGGTCGGTCGAGGCCAGGATGCCCATGTCCTTCAGCTCGGGCGCCGCCGGGGCACCGTTGCAGTCGCAGTCGATGCTCATATTGTTCATCACGTTGATGTAGAGCACCTTGCCCTTCATGTAGTCATGCACTGCGGTGGCAGCGGTGGCCATGCACTCGAGGAAGTGGTCCTGCTGGACGTCGCTGCCCACGTATGCCCATGCCTCGTCCACCTTGGTGGGGTCTTCGTAGTGGCCGGCGGTGTGGATGTAGAGCTTGCCGGCGGTGGAGGCCACACCGATGGAGGCGTTCTTCAGCACGCCGCCGAAACCGCCCATCTGGTGCCCCTTGAAGTGGGCCAGGTTGATCATCCAGTCGTAGTTCTGGATGTGGCTGCCCACGCGGTTGTACTTCATGAATGTGGTGTCGCGCACAGGGATTTGGATGTCGCCCTCCTCGTCCATGATGTCGAACGGCGCGATGTCGAGGAAGCCGTGCTCGCGGATGGTCTGCCAGTGGTCGGCAGTGGAGAGGCGGGTGCCGGCATAGGCCGTGTTGCACTCCACGAGGGTGCCGTTCACATGCTTCACCAGGTCGCCAATCAGGGCCGGCTGCAGGTAGTGCTTGTTGCCGCCCTCGCCCGAGCTGATTTTCACTGCCACACGGCCTTCGGCCTTGACGCCCAGCGCCTCGTAAATCTTCACCAGCGCCTCGGGGCTGATCTCGGTGGTCATGTAAACGGTGGCGCCCTCCTGAGGCTCCTGGCCCGAAGCGGGCTCGTTTTTCTGTTTGCAACCGCAAAGCACCATGCAGGCAGCGGCAGCCATCAATACAGTCATTTTCATTATGTTAGGTTTTACTACGGGTGTGATTTCACATTGCAAAAATACATATTTTGTCCAACCTGCGCAAATTTATTTCCCCTTCGCGTACAAAACTATGCCACCGCCATTTGAAGGATTTTTTTTATCTTTGCAGGCGGAAAGTCAGCCGCATGAACATTCATAACAACTGGCACACAACAATTTAAACAAAGAAAACAATCATTCAAACACACCGTATTATGTTTTTCCAAGTCTATGGGGCCGATGCCCTTGCACAATGGGGGATGCTGCTGGTGGTGCTGGCAGGCCTGATTCTCTGGAATGAATTCGCGCGCCGCACCAAACTGGGCGGTGCCATCACCTTCTTCGTCATACCCGTGCTGCTGACGGTCTACTTCGCGGCCATCGCCATTGGTGCGCGCAGCGGCGCCGACTGGGCGGTCAACAACCAGACCCACCTCTACATGAACGGCTGGTTCCACTATGCCAAACTCTATGCCGCCCTCACCGGCTGCATCGGATTCATGATGATTAAATACAAGTGGGGCATCGGCGCCAAGCACTGGTTCAAGCCCTTCCCCTTCGTCATCGTGGCCATCAACATCCTCATCGCCGTCGTCTCCGACTTCGAGAGCGCCGTCAACGGCTGGAACAAGTGGTGGCTCAGCAGCGAAGGTGTATGGCTCTACGGAGGCTGGCACAACGTCTTCAACGGTCTGGCCGGCATCTTCAACATCTTCTGCATGACCGCCTGGTGGAACGTCTACGCCTCGAAGGACAAGAAAGACATGATCTGGGCCGACATGACGTGGGTCTACATCGTCATCTACGACATCTGGAACTTCGCCTACACCTACAACTGCCTGCCCACCCACAGCTGGTACTGCGGCATCGCCCTGCTGCTGGCTCCCACCGTGGCCGCCATCATGTGGAACCGCGGCGGATGGATTCAGAACCGCGCCAACACACTGGCCATCTGGTGCATGTTTGCCCAGGTATTCCCCCTCTTCCAGGAGACCTTCAAGGACGGCAGCCAGTGGTTCAGCTGGGCCGTGCTGCCGGTACAGTACCCCGACGGCACCGCCACCGTCAGGCAGCTCTACGAGGCGGCCGGCGGCGAGGCCGCTGCCGTGGGCACCACGGTCGACACCGTGGCCGCCAACCCCACCATGATGACCGTCATCAGCGCACTGGCACTGGTAACCAACATCATCGCCCTCGGCTACATCTTCTACGTCGCCAAGAAACGCCACATCAACCCCTACAAAGAGGATGTCTTTGTAAGCCAGAAGTACTACAAAGACGCCATGGCCCGCGCCGACGTGTCGTGAACGGCCTGATGCCGCATACAAGACCCGCCCGCGCCTGCAGGCGCGGGCGGACTCTTTTTTCCCATGATACGCTTTTTTTACGTATCTTTGCAAAACCAAAACCCTACCGCCATGTTAGACATCATCCAGCAAATCAGCTTCGTAGAGATAATCAGCGTGTTCATCGTGATGTTCGCTATCATCGACATCACGGGCTCCATCCCCATCTTCATCAGCATGGAGGACAAGGGCAAGCACATCCACGCCTTCAAGGCCACCTCGGTGGCGCTGCTGCTCTTCCTGGTCTTCTTCTTCGTGGGCGAGGCGCTGCTCGACCTGTTCGGCATCGACATCCCCTCCTTCGCCGTGGCGGGTGCCTTCGTGCTCTTCCTGCTGGCGCTGGAAATGGTCATGGGGCGCGAATTCATCAAGAACGAAAGCATCGGGGCAGGCGCCAGCATCGTGCCCGTCGCCTTCCCGCTCATCGCCGGCCCGGGTGCCATCACGGCCCTCATCTCCCTCCGCGCCGAATACGCCACGGTCAACATCATGCTGGGCCTGTTGCTCAACATCATCATCGACTATGTCGTCATCCGCCTGCTCAAAAAACTGCAGCGCTGGCTGGGCGACGAGGTGGTGTTCGTGCTGCGCAAATTCTTCGGCGTCATCCTGCTGGCCATCTCGGTCAAACTCTTCGCCTCCAACCTCGCCATCGTCATCCACAACAGCGGCCTCTGACCCCGACTGCAGACAACAAGAAATCCCCAACAAAAGCAGGGGCTGACAAGGAATTAACTAGGACTATCCTAAGAGCCATCAGTCCCCTCTAGCCTACATCATCCTTTATACTCTTCCCGATGCATCAGCTCGCCTGTTTTGTTGTCGAATATCTCACAGGTGAAGCTGTGGGTGGATAGGCCATCGCGAGCCATACAGATTGACCAGCTGAAACCACGCACCGTCTCTTCGTAGTCGTTCGTGTACCACACTTTTCCGTCCTCTATCACTCTATATTTCATCATCTTGCGACACAGGTAGTCTTCCACAGCAACCCAATCGGGAAATTCCTGGGAGCCAAACTGAATCCATTTGCCTCGAAACTCCCTAGCGCCATTTTTGGGGCGGTCGTCTACCAGATATTCCCCTCGGAGCAATTCCTTGTGGTGACTGATGATGAGTCTCTTGTGGAATATATCGTCGAGGTGCGTGGTCACCCACCGCACCTTGTCGGCCCACGCCGACGGATTTGCCCAAGGGGCGGTGGAGAGGATATAGCAGTCGTAGTGCTCTCCAATCCTATGCAGCGCCTCTATGGCGCCAGGCATGGGTTCCATCAGCCCGAAGATGCCGGGTATGTCGTCCAGGTGGTCCTCATAGGCTTCCTTTGTAACTTCGTCAACCTTGTCGAGTCCCGACTGGAAATCGACGATGACATTGTCCATATCGAAATATACTCGTTTTTTAAGGACTCTATTTGTCACCATTTATAGTTTTGTTTCTTTGTTATCATTAGTTTTTTCCCATAATGAGAGTTTGTTTGTCAGCAACACACATCTGCCCTTGTCATCAAACCCAGAGACATATGGTATGGCCTCTGTTGCCCAGATTGTGATATTTCTACAGTAATAGAACGCGTCTTCGGCTACATATGTGACGCTGGCGGGCAGCACGATGTTGCGCAGGTTGCGGCAGTCGTAGAAGCAGGCGGTGGGTATTTCGGTGATGCTTTCGGGTAGTGTCACTTCTCTCACGGCGCTGTCGTAGAACAGCGCTTCGGGCAGCGTGGCGAGCTTGCGGGGCAGCACTACTTTCTTCAGCGCAAGCGTACCCTCAAAGGCACCTTTACCGATATGGGTGATGCTGTCGGGGAGGTTGATTTCCTCTAGTTTCTCACACAAACCGAAGGCCTCGTCTTCAATGCGGAGAAGGTATGGTGGCAACTCCACACGACGCAGGTTCTTGCATTCGTAGAACGCTTTCTTCGCGATTACTGATACTCGGTAACCTTGTACATGTGGCGGGATGACGAGTCGGGTCACATCGCTCGTGCGCGGATAGATCCCCAAAACCTTTACGTCGTTTTCGTTTATCACGCTGTACGACAATCCGTTTTCATGAATAACCATAACTTTAATGTTTTTGTTTGTTATGGTGCAAATATACGCTTTTTTTTCGATTCAAATGTTAAGAAAAAGTTAAAGTTTCAAACATTACCCCCAACCAATTTCTCTATTGCTTCTTTAAACGCTTTCTCCCGTTCACCAATCGCTTTTTTAAACGAACCATACCCATCTTCTGATTGCGGTATACATATACCCACTTTATGCAATTTGCCGCCTCGGCCTCCGGGAATAGTGTATGTTGACGAGCAAACACTATCGGGTTTATCGGATTTTGGTCGCACAGGATGGAGCAGGAATCCATTCTCGGTATTGAACCGATACATATACATGATGGTCTTGTAGTATATATCCCCTGCTCGGTCTGCACTCAGACTTTTGTTTTGCTTTTCGTCAAGCGGGATATATTTGGCATCGGCAACCCAAGTGTTCTTGCCATCCTCCTCTCCGGGATACAGGTAATCCGGAACTATCTGTTGGAACTCTCTATCGTCTTCGAACAACTTATACTTTGAATTTCTCTTAGTATAGTGATTTCCACCTATTTCATTTACCACGCCTGCAATATACTCTTCCCACAGCCAGGCAGCATCTATCAGCACACCGTATACTTTCTCATCTTTGTTGTCGCCGTAGGCAAGCCGCTCATGCCGCAGAATACTCAGGCATAACTTTATCAAGGTGGTATATTTGGTGAAGTAAGGGTGCGAGAATGGACGCAGGTTTTCGTTGACTACCGCCTGTCGTTGGCGGTCTGTGTATGTCGGGGTGGCAAGGATAATCTGTTGGACACAGCCCTCCGTCTCCGCGTCGTTGTGCAGCACCGACTGGCCGAAAGGTTTCTTGCGGATGAACTCTATCGTGTGGCGTATCAGTTGCGTAACGGGGTTGTCATAGCTAAATTCGCGGGTGCGGTAGGCAATGCGGCCGTTAAAGGGTATGTTGTATCGGATATGGCGGTTGATATCTATGGCGCCTCTGACGTTGGCGTCGTTGTATTCGTGGTAGACATATTGTTTGTAGACTCCTTGCGACAAAGCCTCCTTCAGCAACTTGGGGAAGAAAATAAACATGAGGTCGAAGACAGCATCCTTCCTAGAAGTCGACGTCTTGAAGTTGACCATGTTCACAGCCAACACCTTCTCCATCATATAATAGAGGAAAAAGTCATTTTTGTCTTTAGAAAAACGCGAGCGGATGTGGATGTCGGTACCATTATATCCGATAAATCCGACGATATTGTTTGTCGTTATCGAATCGATGCTTTTCCCGTCTTTCTCGGTTATACTAAAGATGCTCTGCTTTTTTAATCCATCATCCACTTCCCCGTGCACATTTGGCCACACATATACATCTCCACTGATATCCATTAGTTCATCTATTGTATATGAAGAAAGTGAACAGACATGTTTAGCGGTATTGCCATTCAACTTCTTAAGAGGCAATGGCTTTCTCCCAAACGAATCATGCATTGATTCGTCCGGCTGAACAACGTGCCAGGAATTATCCTTCAGGAATATCGGTTGAGCTGCCATTTATTTTAAATTGTAGGCATTCTCCAATTTCTTCATAGTCTCTTTTGCATCGGGATTACCACGCACGTACTCGTACAGCAGACTTCCAAGTCGAGTATTCCACAGTTCCATCCAGTCAGCGTTAGTGATTCTCGCCTTATCGCATAGAGACAAAAAATAAGATGCACCAATCTGGTAAGATGGACCTAACCCTTCTGTTTTCTCTATTATTTCGTTTAGGGCATTCATCCTTTTTATGATTGCTTCCCTGTTTCCCCCCGTTAGCATTTTTTGACTATATTCTGCCGTTACTTCGTTAAAAACAAAACGGCGCCGGAAGGCGAAATCCAGACTTTCCACCGAACGGTCAATGTCATTCATAGTACCAATAACATAAACATTCTCTGGTACATAGAATCTTTTTCTTCCGTCGAAGAGATTCTTCACTTCTGTCCATAGGTTACTATACTGTGTGTAGACACTTCCTTTCTCACCACGATAACCCGGATCAATGGAAAAGAAAAGTTCCCCAAAAATCTTGGATATCTCACCTCGGTTGATTTCATCAATGACAAGGACATATTCGAGAGCTTCTTCTTTTTTATTTTTATATTCCTCCAATGCCTTACGGCAAAAGTCCATAAAAATACCATCTTTTCGCTCAAATACAATATTGCCATTTTTCTCTATAGGACGAAGTCCTTCCACGAAATCGGTATAGTCATACGATGGATGAAATTGTACAAAATGGAATTGTTCTCTACTATCCAATTCTTCCACTTTGCAACCAATAATGGATGCAGCTAATTCTTTGGCAGTATATGTTTTCCCTGTTCCAGGAGCACCTGTAAGAATGAGATTTTTATTTGATACCAAAGATTGGAAATTGCTCATTTTGTCATATATTCCCCAATAGTTTACATACAATCCATCTTCCTTTTCTATCTTTTCATCAACAAACTTTTTTATGGCAATGCTCTTATCTACCCAATCCTCAAAATTTTCGTCTTTCAAACCGCTTTTCACAAGTATAGACAAAAAACGGTCGACTTGATTTTCATCAGGAATATTTATTAAAATATCGGGACAGAATGTGATAAGCATTCTGTTAAATACGTTGTTCCTACTTTGCCCTACAATATCCTTAAGAACATCCTTGACGGCCTTTATTTTTTTTATTATCTCTTGATCTGTGTCTTTTGCGCCTGCGATTTCTTTTAATAGCGGGGATAATTTTTCCTTCCAGGCATCTTTTATTTTACCTGATTGATTCAAATCTTTGTCAATCAAGGCACCCTGTCCAATGCCCCCAACAGGATTTTCATTCCTACCGTTTAGCAAGGTTTTCCATTCTCCATCTTGGGGACTTTCTTTTCCAGATGCCACATAATCAATCCACTTTTGGGTGAAATCATTATATCTATCACTCCAGTATTTGTCTGGCGAATAAAAATGCTTTATATCCAATTCCATATTGATACTATTTTAATGCTACTTCTTTCAACTTCTCCCACACCTTCACCATCGCCCAGGTGTCAAGTTCGCAGTAGCGGAGGAGCGACTCGCGGGCGGCGGCGGCCTCGGTAGGGGACATGTCTTTTATCTGTGGGAAGATGGTCATCGCCTCGCCTCCATTCTTGACGCTGCCAGCGAGGTTCTTGTAGTTCAGGCTGTCGTCGTTGGGGAAGAGGGCGGGCAACACCCGCTTGATGCTGAAACTTCCGTTCATATCCTTCAGATAGTACATCTTCTGCCGGAAAGGCTCTATGAGGTCGACAATACGGCTGGCGATGTCGCGCAAATGCTCCGCCAAGTCGGGGTATGCGACCGCCAGTTCCTCCAACCGGCCACACTCGAACCCTTTGTTATAGGCCGTGGTGCACACGCCCATCGGTATGTCGTTGCACAGCTGCTCGGCCAACGCGCGGCGCGGGTCGGTGCCCGACTCGCCGAGGAATTCCTTGTGCTTGATTTCGCCACCCTCATGTTCGATATAATGCAGCGAATACTGGAAGGGCACCTGCTGGTAGGGGTGCAGACCTTTGTATGGCGGCACGGCGTCCATCATGGTCTCGAAGTCGAGGAAATAGAGCGGATAGCTCAACTTGGCGAGATACTGCCGTGTGGCGTCGATATCATACAGCGGCTGGTCGTTGAGGTAGCACTCCACCTGCATCCGCTGCATGTCGGTGAGGTCTTCGCCTCGCAGGCTCTCGAAGTCCACCTTACCCTCGTGGTAAAGACTGCATTTCCTGTCGAAATTCATCCGGTAGAGGTCGAAGACATTCGGTTCAGGCAAATCACCCACACAATGGCCGAAGAAATCGCACCTGTAGGGGGTGTTGCAGTGGGAACCGATAGGTATCTGCGGTTCTTCCTTGCTGCCTATCACCTGCTTGGCGGCAGGTATACTGTTGGGCAGCTTCAGGTATTCGTTCTCTATCTGCCGGGACACATCCTTGATGTGGAACAGGCCGTGGTTGTCGAGCTCGTCGCCTCGCACATAGCTGCTGTCAAGCCGAACGAGATATGTGCCCGTAACCTTCACGCCGCATTGTTCGAGCACATGGTGCTGGTAGGCTATATCCTGCAGGTAGACTTGCGGCACCTCTTCGCCCTTCTTGTCCTCACCCTTGTAGGTGCTGCTCTTCACCTCGTAGATAGCCCATCCGTCGCCCTCGCGGCGTAGCAGGTCGACAGCACAGTAGCAGCCGTCATGGGTAAATGCCGCCTCAGCGATGCATGCGGCATCCTCGGCCACCAAACGGCGGGTCTTCTCTATCATCGCCGACAGGTCGAGGCTTCCGTCGGCATTGCGTGTTGTTACGTCCACCGTACCGCGGAACAGCCGTTTGGCCAGTTCGCCCACAGCGGAGCCTGCCTTAAAACGGGCCTGGGTCATGGGATCCGCCTCCGGAGCATACTCCGGATGGTAGACACCAAGCCATAGGTTCCTCGGACACTGGCAAAAAGCCGTGTACCTAGATTTAGAGAGGTTCTGCATTTACAATACTATATTGTTCTTCCTTAAATTGTTCTTATTAATATATCAAGGAACCGAACTCATTGAGAAGCTCGGTTTTCCCTTTGCTTGTCTAAAATGTTGGCACGCAAAGGGAATCCGCAGCCCTTGCAGTCTTCAGTACGGACAATCGTCGCTGGGGTGGTGAAAATCAGCAAGTTATAATTACATTCCGTCATTCTGCCAATCATTTTTACAACTGCAAAGTTACGAAAAAAAATTGAATTTGCAAATTTCTTGGGAAAAAGTATCCAAATTTTCCATCGATGGGGAATAATGGGAAACGGCCTATGTTGCCTCGCACTTCCTCTGCCCGCCATGCCACTGGCATGGCTCTTCCTACCGCCCCGCTACCCATCCCCTATAGAGGCCGAAGAGAGGAAGAAGAGGGTCCCCCTTACCACGTGATTTCCAGCCTGTTGCAAACCTGCAATTTTGGCTCCGTTTTCGCTTTTTTTCAAAAAATTTCACAGACAACGTACACCGTTGGCACACAGCACCTTGCAGCATTTTTGCCACAGTGGATACTAAAGCGGCCTGCGATACGTTATTATACCATTGAAAATTATAAAAAAGCACACGATATGTTCAAGAAAGAGACCTACATTGCCCGCCGCGAGCAGCTGCGCAAAGACGTCGGCCGCGGCCTGATTATCCTGCCCGGCAACCACGAGGCACCGTGCAATTATCCCAACAACACCTACTGGTTCCGCCAAGACAGCACCTTCCTCTACTTTTTCGGCCTGCAGCGCGAAGACCTGGTGGGCGTGATCGACTGCGAGACCGGCAAGGACTATATCTTCGCCAACGACTACGACATCGACGACATCATTTGGACCGGTCCCCTGCCGAGCGTGAAGGAGCTGGCCGCCAGCGTGGGCGTGGACAACAGCGGATCGATGGCCGACCTGCGCAAGTTCCTCGAGGGCAAGCGCCCCACCTCGGCCCTGCCGCTCTACCTCCCACCCTACCGCGCCGACACGCGCGCCGACCTGGCCGAGTGGCTCGGCCTGAGCTATTCTGCCGTCAACCGCCACGCCTCGCTCGAGCTCACCCTCGCCTGCGTCAAACAGCGCTCCATCAAGAGCGCCGAAGAGATTGAGGAAATCGAGCGCGCCGTCGAGACGGCCTACAACATGCACGTCGGCGCCATGAAGATGGCCATGCCCGGCCGCTACGAGTACGAGCTGGCCGGCTTCATGCAGGGCGAAGCCTGGAAGGGCAACGGCCCCGTGAGTTTCCCCGTCATCATGACCGTCCACGGCGAGACCCTCCACAACCACGGCCACAACAACCGCCTCGAGGTGGGCCGCATGCTGGTGATGGACGCCGGCGCCGAGACCGCCATGAACTATTGCTCCGACATCACCCGCACCGTCCCCGTAGGCGGCCGCTTTGACGAGCGCCAGAAAGCCATCTACGAAATCGTCCTCGCCGCCAATATGGAGGCCATCCGCGCCACCCGCCCGGGCATCACCTACCAGGAGGTGCACCAGGCCGCCAGCCGCGTGCTGGCCGAGGGCTACAAAGGTCTCGGCATCCTGAAAGGCAACACCGACGACATCATCGCCGCCGGCGCACACAGCCTCCTTATGCCCCACGGCCTCGGCCACATGATGGGCCTCGACGTGCATGACATGGAGAACTACGGCCAAATCAATGTCGGCTACGACGACGAGACGCGCCCCAGCGAGCAGTTCGGCCTCGGCAGCCTGCGCTGCGGCCGCCGCCTGCAGGAGGGATTCGTCATCACCGACGAGCCCGGCTGCTACTTCATCCCCGCCCTCATCGACAAGTGGCGCGCCGACGGCATGCACAAAGACTTCGTCAACTACGACGAACTGGAGAAATGGAAAGACTTCGGCGGCATCCGCATCGAGGACGACATCCTCGTAACCGCCGACGGCTGCCGCGTCCTCGGCAAGCCCATACCGAAGACCGTGGCTGAAATCGAAGCTGCCATGGCATCATAAAATCTCCCTGGAGTTAAGGAGACAGGAGTTAAGGAGTTAAGACAATACCATTCCTATGACCAATACATTCGAAGAAGTCATTGCCTGGCAGAAGGCACGGGTTTTCATTCGCCACGTCTACAGCGCCACAAAGACATTCCCCGATGATGAGAAGTTCGGTCTTGTCTCACAGTTCCGCCGGGCAGCAGTCTCCATCGCCGCCAACATTGCAGAAGGATATAAACGCATTGGCAGAGACGACAAACTCCGCTTCTTCAACTACTCGCAGGGCAGCCTCGAAGAGTGTCGTTGCTACATTATCCTGTCGCTCGACCTCGGCTATCTCACCGATAGCGACGCCTCCATTATGATACAAGAAATAGAAGAAACCAGCAAACTGCTGAATGGCTATAGCAGTGCAATTGTAAACCGAAAAACATGGGATTAGCGGAACGAGGCATGGCGGTGCAAGACATCATTTGTCTTAACTCCTTAACTCCTGTCTCCCTAACTCCCAAATGTGTAACAACACCATGAACAAAGTAGAAATAGTCCTCGCCAATACAGGCGAACGCAAGATGGTCGAGTGCGGCACTCCCGTGTCGGTGCTCGCCGAAGAGTATATCAAACAGAAACAGCAGCAGGGAGACGGCAAGAAGCTGTGGCCCATCCTCGGCGCCCTGGTCAACAACAAGGTGGAGCCCCTGCAATACCATATCTACAACCCCAAGGTCATCCGCCTAATCGACATCACCGACCGCCAAGGCTTCCGCATGTACCGCAACGCGCTCTGCATGATGCTCTACACCGCCGTGCACGACTGCTTCCCCAAGGCGGTGCTCCATATCGACCACTCGCTCCAGAACGGCTTCTATTGCCGCATCGAGAGCGCCGTCGAGGGCTTCGAGCTGCCCTCGCACATGGAGGTCTGCCAGCAGGTGCGCGACCGCATGATTGCCCTCCAGGAGGCCGACATGCCCTTCACCGCCAAGACCATGCTCCTCTCCGACGCCATCGAGCTCGTCCGTCCGCGCCACATGCCGAAGACCCTCGAACTACTCGAAAACCTCGACCAGCTCTACATCGAAATGAACTTCCTCGGCGACACCGTACATAAAATCGCTGGCAAGCTGGCCCCCTCGACCGGCTGCGTCTCCACATGGGACTTCCGCCAGTACGAGGACGGCTACCTGCTGCAGTGCGCCGACCCCGACCACCCCGACAAGCTCTCGCTCTTCCAGGAGACCCCCAAGCTCTTCGCCATCTTCCGCGAGCACCACCAGTGGGTCGACCTGATGCACACCGCCACCGTGAGCGACTACAACCGCGTAGTGCGCGACATGGGTGGCCAGCACCTCATCCTGCTGGCCGAGGCGCTGCACGAAAAGAAATATGCCGAAATCGCCGAGCAGGTGGCCAAGAAAGGCGCCCGCATGGTGCTGCTGGCCGGCCCCTCGTCGAGCGGCAAGACCACCTCGTGCCGCCGCCTGAGCGTCCAGCTCTCCGTCCTCGGCTACGACTGCAACCAGCTCTCGCTCGACGACTACTTCCTCGGCCGCGAGCGCACACCCAAGCTGCCCAACGGCGAGTACGACTTCGAGTGCGTCGAAGCCCTCAACATACCGCTGCTCAACGAGCACCTCAACGCCCTCTTCCGCGGCGAGGAGGTCAAGATACCCACCTACGACTTCAAAAAAGGCGAGCCCTACTACAGCGGCAAGACCCTCAAACTCGGCCCCCGCAGCATCCTGGTGGTGGAGGGCATCCATGGTCTCAACCCCAAACTCACGGCTGAAATCGACGACGCCCTCAAGTTCAAGGTATACGTCTCCGCCCTCACCCAGCTCTCCATCGACAACCAGAACATCATCCACGGCACCGACAACCGCCTGGTGCGCCGCATCGTGCGCGACAACAACTTCCGCGGCTGGGACGCCCTCGAGACCCTCCGCCGCTGGCCCGAGGTGGTGCGCGGCGAACGCAAGCACATCTTCCCCTACCAGGAGAACGCCGACGTGATGTTCAACTCGGCCCTGCTCTACGAACTCGGCATCCTCAAGCACTACGCCGAGCCGCTGCTCAAGCAGGTGCCCGAGAACTGCGAACAGTTCGCCATGGCCAAACAGCTGATTGAATTCTCCGAACTCATCACTCCCATCGACGCCACCTTCATCCCCCACAACTCCATCATGCGCGAGTTCCTCGGCGGCAGCGCCTTCGAGTACTAAAGGAAAAAGTATCCATTATTCCCCATCGATGGGAAATAATGGGAAACGGCCTATGTAGCCTCGCGCATCCTCTGCCTGCCATACCACTGGCATGGCTCTTCCTAGCATTCCCCTAGCGCTCCCTAGGGGATGGCCTCCACGCTGGGGGCGGTGCCGTCCAGGACGATGGGGGCGCGGAGGTAGATAGGGGCGCGTTGTGCGAGCTGTGTGCCGATGGCGGCGCGCATCTCGGGTTCGGGCAGGCCGTGGAGCTTGGGGCGCACGTGGCGGCTGCGCAGGGCGCGCTCGACCAAGGCGTCGACAGACATCTGGAGGTAGATGGCGGTGCCGTGTTCCAATATGAAGTCCATGTTGTCGCCGTAGCAGGGGGTGCCGCCGCCGGTGGAGATGACGATATTGTCAAGGTCGGCCGTGGCATGCAGCATCTGGGTCTCCAGCTTGCGGAAGGCATCCTCGCCGAAGACCTCGAAGAAGCGCGCCACCTCGTAGTGGTACTTCGCCTCGAAGGCTTGGTCCAGGTCCACAAAAGCCAATCCCTTGGCCGCCGCCAGGCGGGGGCCGAAGGTGCTCTTGCCGCTGTACATGTATCCGACGAGGTAGTATTTCATCTTTTCCAGTAGTTAAGCAGTCAGTAGTCAAGTAGTTATAACGACATAAGCTCCTTGGCGGTCTGGAGGGCTGCCTTGGTGGGTGGGTCGGAGGAGAGCATGGTGGCGACCTCGGTAACGCGTTCCTGGGGCTCGAGTTCGCGGATGCGCGACACGGTGCGGTCGTCAGCCGTCTGCTTGTAGACCTTGAGGTGCTGCGAGGCCCGTGCGGCAATCTGAGGCAGGTGGGTGATGGCCACCACCTGCATCCGCTGGGCCATGCGCTGCATGATGGTGCCGACGGCCACGGAGATGTCGCCGCTGACGCCGGTGTCTATCTCATCGAAGATGACGGTGGGGAGCAGCGAGTGGCTGGTGAGCATGCTCTTGACCGCCAGCATCAGCCGCGACAACTCGCCGCCGCTGGCCACCATGGCCACGTCGCGCAGCTCGCCGCCCCGGTTGGCGTTGAAGAGGAAGGCAACCGTGTCGTGTCCCGTGGAGCCGTAGGTGGCCATCGGCTTGATTTCCACCTCGAAGCGCGCCTCGGGCATGCCCAGTTCATGCAGGGTGGGCAGTATGTTTTTCTCCAGCAGGCGGCTCGCCTTGGTGCGGCTGGCGGTGAGGCGGTCGGCCGTTTGCTGAACCTGTGCAAATGCCTTGTCCACCTCCTCCATGAGGGTCTGTATGCGCTCGTCTAGGGTGGAGATGCCCTGCAGGCGTTGGTCCAGCTCGTCGCGCAACTGGATGAGTGCTGCCACGGAGTCCACGCCATGCTTCTTTTGCAGGCGGTAGAGGAGCGCCAGGCGGTCGTCGACCTCCTGCTGGCGTTCGGGGCTGTAGGTGATGCCGTCGGCAGCCGACTGCAGTTCGGAGTTGATATCATCGAGCTCTATCAGGCTCGATTCCAGCCGTTTCAGCAGCTCATCGGCCTGGGAATGGTACTGTGCCACGTGACCCAGCGCCGACTTGGCCTGACGCAGGCGGGCGAGGACGGACTGCTCCGTCTCGTCGTCCACCGCAGCGGCGGCAGTGGCGATGCCCTCGCGCACGGCCTCGGCATGGGCCAACAGCTGCGACTCCTGCTCCAGCGATGCCTGCTCGTCGGGCTGCAGCCGCGCCTCGTTGAGTTCGTCGAACTGGAACTGCAGGTAGTCCTGCTCTTTGCGGTTCTGCGCCTCGGCGGCGGTCAGCTCCTCCAGGTCGCGCTTGAGGCGTGAGTAGGTGCGGTAGGCATCCTCGTAGCATTCGCGTTCGCTGCCACCGGCAAGGGTGTCGAGCAGCGAAAGGCGGAAGTGGCTGTCGCCCAAGGTAAGGGTCTGGTGCTGCGAGTGGATGTCAATCAACCTGGCACCCAGCTGCTTGAGGAAGGGCAGCTGGACAGGTGTGTCGTTGGCAAAGGCGCGGCTCTTGGCCGAAGGGAGTATCTCGCGGCGGAGGATGAGGGTGTCGTCGTAGTCCACGTCGGCCTCGTCAAAGAGGGGTTGCAGGCCGAGCCCTTCGATGTCGAAGCGGGCCTCGACCACGCACTTCCTCCCCTTGTCGGCCAGCACTGCCGCATCAGCCCGCTGGCCGAGCAGCAATCCGAGGGCACCCAGCAGGATGCTCTTACCCGCGCCGGTCTCACCGGTGATGGCCACGAAGCCTTGGCCAAACTGGATATCGCTCTCGCGGATAAGGGCATAGTTCTCTATGTGTAAATTAATCAGCATGCACAAATGGTTTTATCGGTGGAATTTCGCCCCGGAGGGGAACAGGAGTACAGGCAGGGAATTCATTCCCTGCACAAACAATGCCACAAGCGCCCAAGCCCCGGAGGGGCGCAGGACATCTATTCAACAAACATGTACTTTTCATCAAACTCAACATTATAAGCCTTCGCAAACATCATACATTCCTCCCGGAACGTCCTCTTTATGTGGTGAGATTCTTGTTTGTTTTTCCGTTTTCATTTACAGGGAATAAATTCCCTGCCTGTATTCCTATGCCCCTGACGGGGCTTGTCTGATTCTTCCTTAACTACAACATATCATTCATCCAAGAAGTGGCATCACCCTCTCCAGCGCAGCCACGAAAGCGTCCACCTCCTCGCGAGTATTGTAGACGGCGAAGGAGGCGCGGACGGTGCCAGGGATGCCGTAGCGGTCCATGATGGGCTGGGTGCAGTGGTGGCCGGTGCGGACGGCGACGCCGAGCTGGTCGAGGAGGGTGCCTACGTCGTAGGGGTGTGCCTCGCCGACGAGGAACGAGAGGACGGAGGTCTTCTGCGGCGCGGTGCCGTAGATTCTGACGCCTGGCAGCTGCCGAAGCCTGTCGGTGGCGTAGCGCAGCAGGTCGTCCTCGTGGGCGGCGAGGGTGCCGATGCCCACCTCCTGCATGAAGGCGATGGCCTCGCCGAGGCCGATGACATCGCCCACCGAGGGGGTGCCGGCCTCGAACTTGAAGGGCAGCTGGTTGTAGGTGGTGCGCTCAAAGCTCACCTCGCTAATCATCTCTCCCCCACCCTGGTAGGGCGGCATGGCGTCGAGCAGCTCCTCGCGCCCATACATCACGCCGACACCCATGGGGCCGTACATCTTGTGGCCGGAGAAACAGTAGAAGTCGCACCCCAGCGCCTGCACGTCGACGGGGAGGTGCGAGATGGCCTGCGCGCCGTCGATGAGGACAGGCACGCCGTGTTCGTGAGCGATGTCGATGATTTCCCTGACAGGGTTGATGGTGCCGAGGGTGTTGGAGACGTGGTTGACTGCCACGATGCGGGTATGCTCGGAGAAGAGCTGGCGGTATGCCTCGATGTCCAGCACACCCTCGTCGCTGAAGGGTATGGGGCGCAGGCGCGCGCCGGCCAGTTGCCAGGGGACGATGTTGGAGTGGTGCTCCATGCCGCCTACGATGACCTCGTCTCCATCACCCGTGAAGCGGAATTTTCCGAACGAGCTGGCCACCAGGTTGATGCTCTCGGTGGTGCCGCGGGTGAAGACGATTTCGTGGCTGTGGCGGGCGTTGATGAGGGACTGCACCTGCCGGCGGACGGCCTCGTAGCGCTCGGTGGCGGCGGCGGCCAGGTGGTGCGCGCCACGGTGTATGTTGGCGTTGAGGGTGCGGTAGTAGGTGTCCATGGCCTCGATGACGCGCAGCGGCTTCTGCGTGGTGGCCGCATTGTCGAGGTAGACCAGCGGCCGCCCATGCACCTGCTCGCCGAGGATGGGGAATTGGGTTCGTATATGGTTGATATCCATTATTGTTTGCGTTTTTTGATGAAGTAGCGCACCAACAGGAAGGCCACGGCGGCGGCGAAGAGGGCGATGATGATGATGCTCAGCTGCTTACTGTACTTCTCTATCACCGTCGGGTCGGCGGCCTTGTAGGCCAGCCAGCCGAAGAGGGCCAGGATGATGTTCCACGCCAAGGCACCCAACGTGGTGAAGAAGCAGAAGGCGCCGAGGTTCATCCGCGAGAGGCCGGCCGGGATGGAGATGAGCTGCCGGATGACGGGGATGAAGCGCCCCACCAGCGTGGAGACGTTGCCGTGGTCGTTGAAATACTCCTCGGCACGCTGCACTTTCTCCTCGGAGAGTTGCAGCATGCGGCCCACCTTGGAGCGCGCGAAGGCGTAGATGATGGGGCGTCCGAGCCAGAGGGAGAGGAAGTAGTTGATCAGTGCGCCCAGCAGTGCGCCCACGGTGCCGAACAGCACCACCAGCCACACCTGCATGCCGCCTTTGCTCTCGGGGTTGCAGGCCACGTAGACCGCCGGCGGGATGACCACCTCGGAGGGGAAGGGGATGAAGGAGCTCTCGACGGTCATCAGGCCGGCCACGGCCCAGTAGTTCATGTGGGCGTCGTACCAGTGGAGGATGTCGGCCACAAAGCCGCCGCCGGCCGAATCGCCACGGACGGCCTCGGCCACATTGACGGATTGCTGCGCCGCCACACGCTGGGGCGCCACACTTGCTGCCAGAAGCAGCATAAAAAGCACTAGTTTCTTCAGTTTCATACATTTACAATATTCATTTCCATTCTAGGGTTCCATAAGCTTCCATAAGCTTCCAATGCCTTTGTATTCCCCTACCGTTCCCCTACCATTCCCCTAGAGGGTCCTTCGGGTCGGCGGGTGGTGGAACGAGGGGGCCGAGGAGGGGGTGGGCGATGATGCCGGGACAGAGTTCGGACAGAAGTTGCGGGTCGACATCGGGCAGCATCTTGCGTGCCTTGTTGTAGCGGTTGGTGTAGAAGTAGGCGGCGGCGAGGTAGGTACTGTAGAAGGTGTCGCGCGGGTAGAGGGCGAGCGACTCCTCGCCGAACTCGATGAGGATATCGTATACCTGGTGGTCGAAGAGGAACTGGGTATACGCCTGGCACTGCGCTTCGTTGCAGTTCTGGGCGAGAATCATGCGCTCGTAGCACTCGGATGCCATGTCGAAATGCCCGGCGGCATCGTGCACGAGGGCGGCAGCGAAGAACACTTCGGCATCGCCCCCGTCGCCCCGCTGCTCGACAAGTGCGTCCTCCAGGTTGAGCGCCTTGCGCACCGAGGCCAGCGCCGACGGGAGGTCGCCCAGGTGCAGGTAGCACATGCCGCTGGCGGCAAAGGCTTCGGCATCGGCGGGGTTGTGGTCGATGGCCTTGCGGTAGTAGAGCATGGCGGTGTCGAAGTTCCCGTCGCGGGCGTAGAGGTTGCCCACTGTGCGGTATACGCGGTCGTGCATGTCGGTATGGTCCAGCAGGCGGAGCATGGTGGTAACGGCCTGCGGCGTGTCGCCGGCGAGGTCCTGCACCTGCGAGAGGGCCACGTAGGCATCGACGAACGACTTGTCGATGGCTATGGCGAACTGCAGCGCGTCGGCCGCGCGGTCGTAGAGGCCGAGCTCGCGCTGGGCCATACCCAGTACGTACCAGGCATGCCGGTTGTAGGGGTCCTTCTTGGTGAGGTCGGTCAGGGTGGTAACGGCCTGCTCCAGACGGCGGGCTATGAGGCAGGTGTCGTAGTAGTTGTAGATCGACACCTCGTCGCTTGGGTCGTAGTGGAGCGCCATCTCGTAGTAGGCGATGGCCTGGGGGTAGTCGGCGAGCTTGTAGTACTCCTCTGCGATGTTGGAGTATACGCGGCCGGGCATCCATCCGTCGGCGAGGGCCTCCTCATAGAGCGAGATGGCCTTCTCGGGTTCGTTCTTGGCGCCGTAAGCCACGCCGAGGGAGTAGGCGATGTCCGTATTGTCGGGCTCGCGTTCGCGCAGCTCCTGCAGGAGGTCTATCGCCATTTCCACAAACTGTTGCGAGATAAGCTGGTGGGCGCGGCGGATGCGCACCTCGGTGCTGTCGGGGTATAGGTATTCGGCATAGCGGATGGCCTGCTCGAGGGGTTCCTGGTCGTTGACCTCGAGGTAGTAGTCGATGATTACCTCCAGCTCGTCGATGTCGTAGAACTGGCGCTCGCCTTTGAGCACGGTGCGCTCGAAGTCCAGCACCAGGTCGCGCACCTCTTTGTCGAAGTCATTGAATCTATCTTTTTTCATTGTGGTCTAGAATGAGAAACGGACGGTGAAGCCACCCTTGGTAGTCGAGTTGGGATAGGCATTGGAAATATAGGGGGTGTTGATATTGGTCTGGAAGAACGCCTTGAGGGTGAGGCTCTGCGTGAGGGCGTACTCGCCGCTGAGCTCGGCCATCCACACCGAGGCTCCCGACGACACCTGCGAGAGGTTCTGGTTGATTTTGCGGATGGTGGTCATGTTGTCGTTGTAGGTCAGGTTGAGCTGCAGCACGATGTCGCTCTTGAGGTGGTGGGTGCGGTCGGCGAAGTGCACGTCGAACTCGACATTCTTGATGCGGTAGCCGGCACCGAAGGTGATGCCGTCGCGGGTGGTCTCGGTCAGCTGGTTGTTGGCGAAGGAGAGCTGCAGCGTGCGGTTCTTCTGGATGGAGAGGTTGAACTGGAAGCTGTTGACCATATTGACCGACACCCGTATCAGCGGATTGAACTGCTCCGATATCTGCACTCCCTCCATGCTGACCGGCGGAATGTAGTCGCCCACATTGTTGAGCACCGTCTCGACACCATAGTCATACCCGTCCGCTGCCCCTATGGCCGCGTCGGTATAGAAGTTGCCGACGGTGTAGGTGGAGGAGTAGCGGTGCGAGAGGGTGATATTGGTGAACCACTTCTTGAGCAGCTGCACCTTGTTGAGGCCGTTGTAGTTCACATTCCAGTTGGGCAGCGGGAAGCCCGTGAACGGCGAGAAACTGTGGCTGCCGGGGTCCTTGCCCAGGTAGGTGGCGAGGAAGGAGGTCAGCAGCACCGTCTGCGAGTTGGCACTGTAGCCGGCGGGATAGTACTGCCCGTTCATCGTGTCGAGCACCAGCTGGTCGCTGTATGGGTCGGGGTTGGCTGACGCCAGCCGCTGGGCCACCACCATGCGGTTGTCCAGGAAGCGGGCAAACAGTTCGTCGGCATCGGTGAAGGCGGTGGCGAAACTCCACGTGGTGGTGGTGAAGTTGCCCGTCATGGTGCGCGAAATCGGGCCGTACACCTCGTCGTAGTCCGACATGTATTTGTAGAAATACTCGTCCCGTGTGGTATAGTTGCGTGTGGCATTGACCACAATCTTGAAGTCGCGCAAGGGCTCGACGTTGGCCTGCAGCGAGAGGGTGTTGACACCGCTCATCTCGTGGGGCGCGTTGAAGAGGGTGTCGCGCGAAAGCAGGTCGTAGGCGCGCAGATCCTCCACCACATCGATGTCGTATCCGAGGATATAGCCCAACCCGGGGGTCCAGCGGTTGCGGCTGTCCAGCCCCACAAACATCGGCTCGCCCATATAGCCCGGCAGGCGGCTCCCAGTGGTGTGGTTGTACTGCAGGCTGATGTCGCGCACACTGGTAACGATGCGCAACGCCGCATTGCGCACACTCTTGAGCACCTCCATAAGCCGCTCATGCCGCAGGCTGTCAGCCATAGCTATGGAGTCCTTCTTGCTCATATTGCCCGCCTGTGCCTTGGGCGCAGGCTTCGCTGGCTTCCGCGGTGGATTGGTCGACCACACCTCCTTCAGCAGCTTCGACTTGTTGTACAGCATTTTGAAATCCGCCGTCGCCGACGCCTGGAACGTATTCGACGACTGCAGCACTCCGCCCATCGACTGCAAAGCCGGCGTCGTGCCCTGGTAGGTATAGTTCGTGCGGTAGCTCAGCGGTGCACGCAAAAAGTCCATATACGGCAACTTGTTGACTGGCAACTCGTAGCTGGCCGTTATCGACTGCTGGAAATTCTGCATCGTGCCCCCTCGGGCTATCGAACGCCATATCGAATCGCTCGCCGACGACGTCTCTATACGCCCTATCGGCTCGTCGATGCGCGCATCCGCATTGGCCGAATACTGTATCCTGAACGTGCGCATCAAATCGTAGTTCAACCCATAGCTCCGCTGCCACGAGAACTGCTTGAAATACGTCGGCTTGATAATAATCAGCGCCGCACTCTTGTTCCGTAGCAGCGTCTCTTCAAAGTCGCGGTACACCTCAGTGCTGAAGTTGACGCTCTTCGGCATATAATAGAAATTGAACTCCTTCAATATGCGCCAGTTCTTACCCTTGAACAGCTTCACCTTGTCGAACGGCTTCACCGGCTCCGCCTTCGGAGCATAGCTGTAGGAGAAGCCTCCACGGTGCTGATCCTTGCTGAAACTCTCCACCTCGTCGTCGCTCGAACGCTCTCGGCTGTACGCGTATGAAAACGAGAAATTCTCAATATCATAGAAATGCGGCTTCAGCGCACCCTTACCCGTCCGCTCCTTCTTCACATTCGCCAGCGTCAGGTTCGTCGTCGAACGCCTCCGCTGCGTCATCTGGCGCACACTGTCGCGTTCCGCCTCCGTCCCATACGTCGCCAGGTCGTCGCTCAACAGCACATCGGGATTGTACGGATTATACTCCGGGCTCCCTATCTCGCGGTTATAGTCAAGGTAGAACGGAATACGCAGCCCCCAATCCTCTGGCAGGAACTTGCCCAACTCCAAATCAAGTGTGCTCTGGAACGTGAACGTATTCACCAACTCCTCCTTTATCAGCGGATCCTCTAAGTTGCCGAAATTCGCCGTCGTGTACGACCCATACAGCTGCAGGTTGCCTACATCCGCCAAATTCGTCCGCGCCAGCGCCATCGCAGCCCAGCCTCCCTTGTTCCTGTAGTCGCTCAAACGCAACTCATTCACCCACACCACCGCCGACTTCGGCAGCATATTGTTCCCGTCCGTCAGACTCTCCTTCTTCGGATTCCGCACACCTATCATTATCACCTTCACCTTGCCCAGATTCGGAGTTCCCAGCACCGTATACTTCCTCCCGCCTACCACCTCCGAATACAGCAGCGACGGCGAATAACCGCCCTCGCCCGCTCGGATGCGGCTATTGCGGTTCGTCTTCAACTGCACCATCCGCTGCAAGTCAATGTCCACATCATTCTCCCGCGGCCATATCGCATACGCATCGTCCGCCGGCGTATACCACGGCGTCAGCTTCAGCGGCATCTCATACTCATAGTAATTACTCGTATAGTCGCTACCCAGGCGCACAAACAGCACCATGTCGTCATCCTCAAGACCCTCCTCCGCATACTTCTGCTCCGCGTGCACAAACATCTTCATATGCCCGTACTGCCGCAAATCATAACTCGTCGAACGGTATATCGCACGCGCATCACCGCTCCCCAGACCGTCCACATCCAGCGCTATCGACTGCTCGTTCAGCCGCATCGAACTGTTACCCGACGAATACCACTGCTCCCGCTCTATCCCCGGCGGCAACACATACGGCACAGGCTGCCGGCTCCCGTTCTCCTCGATATTCACCGTCGATATATTGAACAACGTGTTCCCCTCCGCTCCCGTCACATAATCACCCGGCTGCAACAAATCCTCCGTATACTTCCGCCACGTCGAATACACCAAATCCAGCGTCGCAAAACGCAATATCACAGGCTCCTCAAACTGCCTCAGGAACATACGCATAAACCTGATCGACTGGAACCCGTTGATATTACCCACCTTGCTGTCCGGCTCCCTTATCGGTATCCTGAACTGGTACCACTTGCAACTCGTATACTCACCATTCGCCAGCTGCACATCCCGCGCCTCCTGTATATCCACAATATAATTCTCCCCAACCACCATACGGCCCGGCTCAAGGTCCACCACATACTGATAATAATTCTCTGCCTCGCTCAGCGTATTGTCCCTGTTGATATCCTCCACATTCGGATACGCCGACGCCGACGTCATATAATCCTCCTCGCTGTTCTCCTCCACCGGCGAATTGCCCTCCGGATTGTTATACTGCTTGTACCGGTCCGTAATCTTCACATCCCTCTCGTCATAATACGACGAACGGAAATAACGGAAATCATCACTCGACGGGTCCGCCAGCGCACGCTGGTACGCCTCGCTCCCCACACCGTGCCGCTGCGCTATCGCCTCCAGGTACCACCCAAAGAAACTCTGCTCGTCCTCCAAACCGTTCGTCGACCCAAGCCCGTCGTATCCCACATCCTGGTACATACGCGCACTCGCGTCATTGTCGAACGCATTCACTATCGGCTGCGTGTTCGGCACACGGCCCCAGATGGTGGTATCCACTCCTGTTACCTCGGCTGAAGTAGGCAATCCGTTCTCAAAACTCTTCCTCCCGTCGCGCAAAATATCCTCACTCACATCCCCAAGGTTGATATACAACTTGCCACCCCCGTGCTCCGGATTCTCGATGAACGGATCCATCAGCCAGAACTCAATCGTCTCGATATTCTGCGTCTCGAAATCCGTATAGTCCAACTTGCGCATAATACCGCCCCAGCGGCTTCCCGCATCCAGCAACCGGCCATCCTCAGCCACACCCGCACTGTAACCCGTCGGACCCACATCATAATTGTACGGGCCTCGCTCCTCAGGATAATACGCCAGATTCAACTCATACACATACGTCGGCTGGCCAGCCACACGGTCCTTGTTCGGAAACACCTCCTGCTCATAGATACGCCTCGCATACGGCTGCGACAAATCATCGTCCGTAATATTCCCCGGACGGTTCGAACCATAATAGAAATCATTGCTGATCCGGTACCACGCCAGCTTCGCCCTGTTGAAACCATACGCCAGCCCGCTCCCCGGCGCCGTCTCTGGGAACAGCCCCATCGGCTCACGCCAGTCCTGCGGCGTGCTCGCCAGAAACCACGAATTCACCGCCGTCAGGCTGATACTGCTCTCCGCGCCCTCGAAATCATCCACATACGACACCCCGCTCTCGCTCGCACCCGTCCGCGACATACCCGGCACAAAATGCGCAAACTCCGCCTGCAGCGTCAGCCTCGACTCAGCCTTCGTCGAAATCCCCGGCAGCATATCCATCATCTTCGTAACCCACGGCACCTCATGACTGTACTCCACATCCAGCCCCCATATCATATTCGACGTCGGCTCCTCCCCGAAACTGTTCTTCAGCATCATCGGCCGCTCATGCAGGTTCATCCACGTCGCCCCCACCCGGAAATCACGCTCCACCTCATAGTCCAGATGCAGACCCAGCATACGCTTCGTCGTCATACTGAACGAATTATTCTCCGAACTCACACTGATCGGTGTATTCGACGACAAAATACTTTCGTTGATAATCCGCACCGTACCCATCGTATAATCCACCGTATAGTCTACATTCTCCACCAGCGGCATACCCCCGGCCGTAACCCTCACACTCCCCTGCGCAACACTGTACCCCAGCGAAATCTCGCCGCTCACACTCGACGTATAATACCCCTCCAGATAAAACCTGTTCCTCTCCGCATACTGGCGCGCCAGCGCCTGCGTCATCGTGTACAGCGAATCGAAACACACCCGCTCCGCAAACTCACCACCTCCCAGCATCTCGCGCAAATCCCTTCCGAACGGCTCCACATACGGGAAAAACACCCTACCCGTCGAAGCCTGGATTATACCTCCCTTGAACGCCGCCGAATCAAACCAGTCGAACACTCCGTCCGCATAATAATAACTCTGGCTCCCGTCCATACGGTCCAACCCGAACACCTCTATCAGCGGCACTCCCTCCTTCGGACCCTCCGTGAAAAAGCCCACTCCAACGCCGCCTTCCCCACCCTCGTACAACACATTCAGCCGGAAACCCTCACGACTCAACTGGCTGCTCTTCAGGAAATACACATTCTTCATCATCAGCCGCCACAACGGACTCCGCGTATCCACTGCCGTACCCTTCAGCAACTTCACCACCAGCGTGTTCGGGTCATTCACACCGTCGGTCGTCAACTCTCCCACCTGATACACATTCGTATCACCCACCACCTGGTACTGATACGCCACCGCCAGCACCTGGTCGTTCGCCAGCGGCTGGTTCAGCGTGATGAATCCCAACTGGCGGTTGAACGTATACTCATTCGCATTCAGCAACCGCGCACTCTCCACCTTCTCATAGTCCGCACCGGCCACCATGCCCAGCCCCTGCATGTGCGACGTAACCGAATTCACGCTCCGCACCGCCCGGGGGTCCACAACCTGCAACAGGTTGTTCGCACTGTTCGACGGATAACGGTTGCCGTAACCCGTCACTCGCGGATTCGACGGCGCACTCTCCCCCAAATCCGTCAGCGCCACCAGGTTCCGGTTCTGCGTAACCGCCGCACCCACATTCGTCCTCCACACCTCCATACGCAAAATACGCACATTGCTGTTCACCACCGGCAGCGTGCTCATCGCTCGGTTATAGTTCTCATAGAAATACTGCCCGATGAAATAATGCCGGTTCTCCTCGTACTCGTCAGCCCTTATCTCGAACTCGTGGCTGCTCGCACCTCCCTGCACACGCATATTCTCCGTCGACGTCTCCTTCTGGCTCACCACAGCGTCGATGCTCAGCTTCCCGAACTTCATCTTCGTATGGAAACCGAACAGCCGCTGGCTCCCCCTGATCAACGTCGTACCCAGCGGAAACGACACATCACCCGCCTCCAACAACTGCAATATGTCATCCTCCTTACCCTCGTACTTCAGCTTCTTTTGATTCTCGAAATCGAACGTAGCCTTCGTATTCTGGTTAATCGAAAAGTCCAGTATATCCCCAATCTTCGCATTCAAATTCACCTGGATATTCTCGTCGAAATCAAACGTCGTAACCGAACGCTCCGACGCATCACGCTGCGGATCATTCCGGTAATTGTTCACCAGCTGGAACGTCAGCTCCACCGTCCCCGACGGATCCACCGAAATCAGCGGCTTGTCGTCCAGCATACCCAGCTTCTGCGTAATCTGCGCGAAACCCGGTATCTTGCTCAGCAGACCCTCGTCCGGCGCGTCCAGCGGCGTGCCGCTCACCTTTTCCGTCCAGTACTGCCGCATCAGCTCCTCCATCTGCCAGTCCTGATACTCCTGCATCGTCATCCACTCCCGGCTCAATACCATATCCCCCAGTTTCCGCACTCGCACATACGACCGCGACTCCACATCATACTCCACCACCGTCGTAATCGACGACGGCTCATAACCCGAACCCATCGGCCTATAATCCACCGAGTCCGCCTGCCCACACACCAGCGTGGGCAACAGCAGCATCAGCAGCACTGTCAGTATATGGCGGACCTTCAATTCAGACTGTTTTAACCCACCATAAACGCAACCTCGCCCCTTATATTGTACGCGAATATAAAAAATGACACATTTTTTCCGCCCCTTCCACCCGGGTTCCCTAGGGGAATGGTAGGGGAACGGTAGGGGAATACAAAGGCACTGGAAGGATATGGTAGCTTATGGTACAGTAATGGCTAGAGAAAAAAACAACAAAAACACATCCTTCTCAACTTCAGTGAATTACAACACATAATCACTATCCGCCGAAGGAAACGCTGCCAGATGGAGGCGGGGCATCAGAGCCTCCGCAGACCCTCCTTGATGATATCCTCGACCGTCATCGCCGATCCGTCGGAATGCACCCACTCGGTGCCGAGCAGCAGTTTCTCCACCGCCGGCTTTGCGAAGCCGAGCATGGTGAGGGCCGTGAGGGCCTCGTCGCGCGCAGGCGACACCTGCGCACCCGCCACCTTCGCACCCGCTCCCACACCGCCAACCTTGTCGGCCAGCTCCAGCACGATGCGCTGCGCCGTCTTCGCACCGATGCCCTTGACGCGCTGCACCAGCTTCACATCCTGCGTCGCAATCGCATTGCGCAGCTGGTCCACCGTCAGCGATGACAGCATCACCCGCGCCGTCTGGTTCCCCACGCCGTTCACCCCCACCAGGAGGCGGAACATCTCGCGCTCCGCCAGGTCGTGGAAGCCGAAGAGTTGGTGCGCATCCTCTCGCACCACATGGTGGGCGTAAAGCTTCACGCCCTCGCCCGCGGCCTTGCGGAGCGACTCGTAGGTGTTCAACGTGATCTCCAGCAGGTAGCCCACCCCGCCGCAGTCTACCACTGCCTGCGTGGGCTCCAGCGATGCCAGTTTTCCTTCAAAATATTCGTACATTGCTCTAACAATTTTCAATAATTTTCTTATAATTTTGAGGCCGAAGGCCGACCACAAAACTTTAATATTTTCTGAATAAATTTTCTTATAATTTTAAGGCCGAAGGCCGACCACAAAACTTTAATATTTTCTGAATAAATTTTCTTTTAATTTTGAGGCCGAAGGCCGACCAAAAAACTTTAATATTTTCTGAATAAATTTTCTTTTAATTTTGAGGCCGAAGGCCGACCAAAAAACTTTAATAGAATGAATATCCGATGCCCGCCGCCGGGCTCCCCTCTTGCAGCGTGTAGTCGTCTTCCTTCGGGTCCGTGAACAGGGGGTCCTCGTCGCGGTCGCCGCCGCGCACGATGCAGTTGCGGAAACTGTAGTTCATCTCGTAGCCCGGTATCGCGTTCAGCAGCAGCTCGCCGCCGTGGTAGCTGCCCCAGACGATGCAGTCCTCGAAGTTGGCACGCTGCAGGTCGCCGCCCACCACGCCGGCCTGCGTCGTCATACAGTTGGAAAGCACCACCGTTTCGATCTTGCGTACATTGTAAGTCCAATAGTTGGCAAAGGTGCACTGCGCGAAGTCGTAGCTGCCGCCCGTGAGCACCGTCAGCGAGGCGTAGCAGTCGTAGACCAGCAAGTTGCGACCGCTGATGGTCGCACCCTGGCCGATGATGCCGCAGTCCGACATATTGCGCACCACCGTGTTCGTAACCCGCACCTCCGAGCCCGGATAGCCCCGCAGGCCGCCGACCGCGTTCTCCACCACGGCGTGGTCGATCACGTTGCCCACGCTGTGGTTGTAGAACCAGAGGGTCTGCCACTGGCCGGGGAGGAAACGGTACCAGCCATCCTGGCGCAGCGACGTGAAGAGTACCGGCCGCTCCGCCGTCCCCTGCGCAATCAGGCGCGCAGCCGAATCCACCACCAGCAGCGCACCGTCGGCGAAGTAGAGCTCGTCGCCCGCCGTCAACGTCAGCGTGTTGCCCTCCAGCACCGCCGCGGGATCGACGAAGACATGCGGCAGCGTGTGGTCCCACCCCTCGCAATCGATAGCCGTGAACCAGGTGCTGTCCGTAGGCAACAGCCTATGATACACCGCATTGCGCCCCCACGCCGTCAGCGGCAGCCGCTGCCCGTTGCTGAACACAATCGCATCCTCCACCAGGAAAGGCTCCCGCGCGTCGTTGGGGTTGATATGGGCTTGGACAAAGATGAAGACACTGTCGCCCGACTCAATTTCTATATCCCTCGCCACCAGCGACGTATCTCCGTCCACATTCAGGCGGAAACGGCTCGCGCGCCCCCTCTCAAGGGTAACCGAGGAGAGGCGCAGGTGGTCGGACGTGCGGTTGTAAACCGTAACGCGGCGCGTGGCGGTGCCGACGGTGGCAAATACAGTGTCAAAAGTCAGCGTGTCAGAGGAATAGGACAGCTCCACCCTCCCGTCATCCACCACAAAACCCTCCTCCGTGCAGCCCGCCGCCAAAAGCAAGCCAGCAAAAAGCAACGCGCAACCTACAACCTTAAACATTAAACTTTAAACTTAAACCTTTAACATTAAACATTAAACATTAAACATTAAACATTAAACCCTAAACCTTAAACCTTAATCATCTGGTGTAAAGCTTAAACACCTCCTCCATGCGCTTCCTGCACACCGGGCAGAACGGCGCATAGTCCCGCATCATGCAATGCATCACAGGGCGGTAGACCCCCTTCGAGGCGTATCCCGCACCCTCGTACACCCCCAGCGGGCCGCACTCGGACTTGGGTACGTCGGGGTTTTCGGGCGTCGGCACACGTGTGCCCGCCGGCAGCATCGACTGCCATTTCGAACCGAAATCCTTCAGATTCGTGATATTCGGCTCCAGCGGTTCGTAGGCCGTGCGGTGCAGGTCGCCGTAGGAGAGGTCCTCGTCGACATACTCGTCCGCCAGCCCACCTATCGAATGCCCCAACTCATGCGGCAGCACATACTCCGCCAAACGGTGCATCGAACTGACAGCGTAGAAGTTATAGATAGCACCGCCGCCGTATGTGTCGCTGTTCACCATGATAATGATATGGTCCGCCGGCGTCGTCCCCAGCGCGTCGTGCAACTTCCACACACTGAACGTCATCAGGTAGCGGTCGATGCCGAAAGTGCCGAAACCCGCCTCCACATCCGCACACACACCGTAGACGTTGAAATCCTTGCGGTGCGACAAAAAAGGCTCCTGGCCGAAGAGAATCTCCTTCATGCGGTAATAGTCGATGCGTAGCTGCGGATCCTCCGGCTCGTAACCCTGCGCCACAATCACCACGTCCACCTTCTCCTTCGGGTCCCCGTTCAGCTCCAGGTCAGTGCGCTCGCCGATATGGTAGTTGAAATAGAGCGTATCCTTGGCGGGATTGAAGTCCACCACCGTACCGTCCACCAGCCGCATATCCTTGTCGCGCCGCTGAAGGGCAATCTTCACCGCCCTCCTCGGCATCGGCAGCAGCAGCGTCTCCTCGAAACGCGCCTTCTCCTTGCGACCCTTCGGCGTCTCCCTGTACTCTCGGAACAGGTTGCTGTAACCGCGGCTGTAAATCACCTGCCCGCTCTTCGCATCCCGCATCTCCACACGGTAGTCCCCGTTGTCGAACGGGTCTATCAGCTGCGTCCGGCTCCCGTGCCACTCCGCCGACCGGTCCAGCCACCGGCTCACCCACACCGTGTCGCCCCGCGCATCGCCCTCTCGCGAACAGTCGATTCGCAATGTGCCACCGGTAAAGTACTTCGAGAACTTCACCTTCTGCGCCCCTGCCTCCATCGGCAGGCAGAAAACCAAAGCGCAGCCTATAATCTTTAATCTATAACCTATAACATTTAACATTTTCATAAACATTAACGCATTAACGCATTAACGCACTCACTAACGCTTTATTGCACCGCAGCAAAAAAATATACACACAATAAACGCACCCAACCCACGTTTTACCATTTACCAGTTTACCCTCGAAAATAACGCAATGAAAAAAATAGCCATCATCAACGGACCCAACCTCAACCTCACCGGCCTCCGCGAGCCCGAGGTCTACGGCGCCACCACCTTCGAGCAATACCTCGACCAGCTGCGCAACGCACACCCAGACGTGCAAATCACCTACCACCAGAGCAATGTGGAAGGCCAACTCATCGACCTCATCCAGCACCTCGGCTTCGAGGCCGACGGCCTCATAGTCAACCTCGGCGGCTACAGCCACACCTCCGTCGCCCTGCGCGACGCACTCCTCGCCGTACCAGCTCCCAAAATCGAAGTCCACCTCTCCAACATCTTCGCACGCGAAGACTACCGACACCACTCCTACATCACCTCCGCCTGCCGCGGACTCATCTGCGGCCTCGGCCTACAAGGCTACGAACTGGCCCTGCAAAGCTTTCTGGGGTAACCAAATATTCTAGTTTTTCCAGCTATTCTAGTAAATTCTAGAAAAAATACATCTTCTTTGTAAGATTTTCGTTGCCCGCCCGACTACAAGGTATGAAACGCGACGAAACAAACCAGTTCAAACTCGACTACCTACCCCTGCAGCCCGCCATGCAACGCATGGCCGAGCACCTGCTGGGCAACGAGGACGATGCCGCCGACGTGGTGCAGGACTGCTTCGTAACCCTTTGGAACGAAAGGGACAAACTCCGCCGCGTGGTCAATCGCGAAGCGTGGTGCATCACCCTGGTCAAACGCCGCTGCATCGACCTGCTGCGCAAGCGCCGCCCCACAGTGGAAATCGATGACCGCATGGTCCTGCAGGAGGAAGCCCCCTCGGAAGACCCACGCCTAGAACTGGCCCTGCATCTGATTGAACGCCTCCCCGAGCGGCAGGCCCTGGCGGTACGCCTCAAACACTTCGACGACCAGAACACCGCCGCCATTGCCACCCAACTCCACATCAGCACCAGCAATGTCTACACCCTCCTTTCGCGAGCCTACGCCTCACTCAAACAAATGATTACCGAATATGAACAACAAAGATAACACCCCCCTGGAACTCGAGCAACTGCTCGCCAGCCTCGAGCACGCCGGCCGCAACCAGCGCCGACAGGATGCCCTGGCCGGTATGATCGACCAGATGGCCGGAGAGGCGCTCTCCAAGCGTCCGGCATGGCGCCTGTGGTTGCCGCGAGTGGCTGCTGTGGCATGCCTCATCTTCTTCATCCTCACTGCGGTGCGCATCTGGTACATCACCACCCACGGCACAACCGAGGGGCCGCTGATAGCAGAGGGCGCACTACAGGCATCGGACAGCATCCAACCCGTCGAGTCCCAAACCCTGCTACCCACAGCGCCACAGTATGCCGCCCCCAGAATCAGGCCCATCCGCAAATCGCAGCCTGCCGCCCCGCCACCACAGCCCGCGGCCACCGAGGTCTTTGTCTCCAAAGAAGCCGCCCCCGACACCCTGCTCCCCACATACCCGGCACCACAGGCCCAGGAGGAGCCCGACACCCTGGCCACTCCCCTGCCCGAGCCGGCACCACTGGCCGATTCCGAACCCACACCAGCTCCGCAAACCCTGCAACAACCGTCATCGAACGAGCAGCCTCGCAACCAAAGTATCTGGAAATGCCTCTTCCGCCCAGCCGAGCCCGACCTTATGGACGGCACGACCCTGGCCTTCAGCATCTTTTAGTCCAACCAAACCACAAACATACATATAATATTATGAAACGCACCATCCTCATCATCGCCGCCCTTGGCCTTGCCCTCGGCAGCCGCGCCCAGGCCGACAGTACAGCCACCTGCGACAGCACAGGCCAATCAAAGTTGACACTCGGCATCGGCGCCAGCACCACTTTCTTTGCCGACGGCAACGACATGTCTCCCTACTATTCCAAGTACGGCTTCGCGCTGCACCTCTCTCTGTGCTACACCTATGAACTCTCTCCCAGATGGCACCTCCAGGCGGGGCTGCAGTACGACTTCGATTGGAAGCCACTCTACCACCGCGTCGAAACCACCGCCGACATGGAGGGCATCGACTTTCCCTCCGGCCCCGTGCAGGGTTCCCAGCACGCCCACGCCTTCCACGGCTACCTCGGCATCCCCGTAATGGTCAGCTGGTTCCCTATCCCCAAGCATCGCAAATGGCTGCGCCTCTGCCTCGACGTGCACCCGGCCTATGCCGTTACCCGACATTTTGTCCTCTCCGACATGGTCATCTCCCGCACCGGCCCCAACACAACAGAAGCCATCGGCACGGAGGATACATTCATCGGCAGAAGCCTCTATCCCTGGAAACTCGAAGTGGGCTTCTCTGCCGCTACTTCCCAACTGGGTCTGCTGCACGGCGTACGCCTCTTTGTCAATCTTCTTCCCACTTACAAAGACGTCGTTACTGGTGAGAACATCTACACCGCCGGTCTCCAATTCTTCCTCTAGCCCGACACCACTCACAAATCATAATTCATAATACAATGAAAAAATCCAACCACCCTATGCTCTTTGCCGCCCTGCTGATGGGCGCCTTCGCCCTCCTCGGCGCTGCCACCGGCCGTGCGCAGGACACCACCCCCCTTGTCGCCACCACCGGCCCCAACGTGCTGGGTCAAGGCCGAATACAGTGGAACAGCCAGTTTGAATACATGCACTGGGCATGGAAGGGCATGCTCGGTAGCAAAAGCGGCCATAATCTAGGCACCGCCACCGGCCTGCGCTTCGGCATCGGCAACCGCGCCGAGCTGACCCTTGACCTCGCAGGCAGCTACAGCACCACCAACGACCTCTTCGGCTTCACCCCCGCTGTCGGAGCCAAACTACAGCTCTTCGACGGGCGTGGATGGCTGCCGCAGACGGCCTTCTTCACCCACATCTCCGCGCCCTCCTCGCAAGACGCATACAGCCGGGAATGGAGGCCGTCCTATGTACAACCCGAGATTGGCCTCCAGTTCCGCAATCGCGTGGGCGGCAGGTTCCTGATTGACTACTCGTTGGGCTACATGTGGAACCTCTACTCCTCCAGCAACAGCATCGACCCCGTCAACCAGCTGCAGTACTCGCTTGCCGGCCGCTGGCTGGCCACTGACTGCCTCATGCTTGGCCTCGGCATCAGCAACCGCAACATCTTCCATGAGACAGCCGCCGACATGGAACTGCGCTACCAAGCCTCCCCCAGCCTCCAACTCTCGCTCTCGGCTTCGGTCCAAGACGGCGCTTCCGACTACGGACTCAACGCCACCGACGAAATCCACGCCCTCGCCGGCATCAGTTGGATGCTGAAATAGTTACGCCCCCCCACTCACCTACATCACCACATACCGCATTCAAGTTCAGATATTTTATAATTAGCGGTTGTGATATTTTTCGCAGGACAGCAAAGAGCACCTTCTAGGGGAACGGTAGGGGATCTCTAGGGGAATACAAAGGCACTGGAAGGATATGGAAGCTTATGGTACCCTATACTTTCTATACTCCACATACAACACTGATAATCAGTAAAATACAAAATAGGGAGGGCACCCTTGCGGGTGCCCTCTCTGCTGATTCTCACCTGTTGGCTTATTTGTACTCGGCAATGATGCCAGGAACCATGTCGGGGGTGAGGCGGCCGTACACCTTCTCGCCGATCATGGCCACCGGGGCCAGACCGCAGGCACCCACGCAGCGCAGCGTGTTCAGCGAGAACTTGCCGTCGGCGGTGCACTTGCCAACCTCGACATTGAGGGCACGGGCGAAGGCGTCGAGCACCTTCTCGGCGCCACGCACGTAGCAGGCGGTGCCGAGGCAGATGTCGATGGGGTGCTCACCCTTGGGCTCCATCGTGAAGAAGCTGTAGAACGAAACGATGCCATAGACCTTGGCCACCGGCATGTTCAGCTCGTGGGCAATGACCTCCTGGACTTCGGCGGGCAGATAGCCGAACTTGCCCTGCACCTGGTGCAGCACATTGATGACCTCGCCGCTGTTGTTACCAAAGGACTTCGCAATCTCTTTGATGACGTTGATTTTATCTTCGGATAACTTGATGTTTGCCATTTTTCTTTTTGTTTAAGGTTTAAGGTTTAAGGTTTAAAGTTTAAGGGGCTTCGGTTTTCGGTCGCGTCAGCTCCCTTAAACCTTAAACCGTAAACCATAAACTGATTAATTTATTTCGTTGCCTCGATTTTGTCGCTACGGTCGAAGTAGTGGGTGTGGAGCTGCTCGTGGCTGAGGTGGCCGCAGGGTTCACCGTAGTACTCCTTGTAGATGGCGATGATGTCGGGGTTCTCGTGGCTCTTGCGGATGGGCTTGCCAGCGTCCTCGCGGTAGGTGGCTTCCATACGCTTCTGGATGATGTTGCTCTTGCCGTGGTGGTAGGGCTGGCCGGCACCGCCGATGCAGCCGCCGGGGCAAGCCATCACCTCGATGAAGTGGTAGCCGTTGGGGTTACCCTCGCGAACCTCTTCCATCAGCTTGCGGGCGTTGCTTAGGCCGTAGCAGACAGCGACCTTCACGGGCAGGCCGTTGAAGTCGACGGTGGCGGTACGGACACTGTCGCCGTAGATGCCGCGCACGGCCTCAAGGTCAATCTTGGGCAGCGGTTTGCCACAGTACACCTCGTAGGCGGTACGCACAGCGGCCTCCATCACGCCGCCAGTGGCGCCGAAGATGACGGCGGCACCGGTGGACTGGCCGAGGGGGCTGTCGAAGTCCTCTTCGGGCAGCTGGTTGAGGTCGATGTTGCTCTGCTTGAGCATGTGGGCCAGCTCGCGGGTGGTCAGCGAGTAGTTCACATCGGGGTCGCCGTTGACCTTGAACTCGTCACGGGCGCACTCGCTCTTCTTGGCCAGGCAGGGCATGATGGAGACCACCACCATGTCTTCGCGCTTGACACCGATCTTGTCGGCGAAATAGTTCTTGGCCACGGCGCCGAACATCTGCTGGGGCGACTTGGCGGTGGAGGGGTATTCCAGCAGGTCGGGGAAATTCTTCTCGTAGAAGGTAACCCAACCCGGGCAGCAGCTGGTGAACAGCGGCAGCTTGACATTCTTGTCGCCGCCGAGGAAAGCCTTCACGCGGCCGAGGAGCTCGGTGCCCTCCTCCATGATGGTAAGGTCAGCGCTCCAGTCGGTGTCGAAGACGTAGTTGAAGCCGAGACGGCGGAGGCCGGCGGCCATCTTGCCGGTAACAATCTCGCCAGGCTCCATGCCGAACTCTTCGCCGAGGGCGACGCGGACGGCGGGAGCGGTCTGCACGAGGACGGTCTTGGTCGGGTCGGCAATGGCCCTGCGGACATCATCGATATTGTCGACGAGGGTGAGGGCGCCGACGGGGCAGACCTGGACGCACTGGCCGCAGTTGACACAGGAGCTGTCGCCGAGGTTCTGGTCGAAGGCGGGAGCCACCACCGAGGGGAAGCCGCGGTTGACACCGCTCAGGGCGCCTGCGGTCTGAAACTTGTTGCACATGGTCTCGCAGCGGCGGCAGTAGACGCACTTGTCCATGTCGCGGTGGACGCTGAGGGTGGAATCCTTGCGGTAGGTGGTCTGCTCGCCCTTGAAGGGGATTTCGCGGATGCCCATGCGGGCGGCGAGGTTCTGCAGCTCGCAGTCGCCGCTCTTCTCGCACTGGAGGCAGTCGTTGGGGTGGTCGCTGAGGATGAGCTCGAGGACCGTCTTGCGGGCGTTGAGGGCGCGGGGCGAGGCGGTGAGCACCTCCATGCCTTCCATCACGTCGGTGGCGCAGGCAGGGGCCAGGTTGCGGCGACCCTTCACTTCGACCATGCAGACGCGGCAGCCACCGGGTTTGTTTTCGAATTTCATTCCGTCGAGCTCGAAATAGCAGAGCGTCGGGATGTCGATGCCGGCCATGCGGGCAGCCTTGAGGATGGTGGTGCCTTCGGGGACTTGTACCGGCTTGTTATCTATGGTGAGATTAATCATATTAATGTATCCTTAATTAAATGTTACTTAATGGAAATAGCGCCGAACTTGCAGTTGCCGATACAGGCGCCGCACTTGATGCACTTGGTGCTGTCGATAGCCATCGAGGCCAGCTTGTGGCCGGGGGCGGTGTAGTCGGTGCGGAAGATGGCGTCGACGGGGCAGCCCTTGGCGCACTTGCCGCAGCCGATACACTTCTCGGCGTCGATGACGTAGCTCATCAGCTTCTTGCAGACGCCGGCGCGGCACTTCTTGTCGACCACGTGCTCCACGTACTCGTCCCAGAAGTTGTCGAGGGTGGAGAGGACGGGGTTGGGCGAGGTCTGGCCGAGGCCGCAGAGGGCGCTGTCCTTGATGACGGCGGCCAGGTTGCGCAGGGCGTTGAGGTCGTCCATGGTGCCGGTGCCGTTGGTGATCTTCTCAAGCAGCTCGCAGAGGCGCTTGTTGCCGACACGGCAGGGGGTGCACTTGCCGCAGCTCTCCTCGCAGGTGAACTCGAGGTAGAACTTGGCGATGGCGGGCATGCAGCTGGTCTCGTCCATGACGACCATACCGCCGGAACCCATCATCGAGCCGGCAGCCATGAGGCTCTCGTAGTCGATGGGGGTGTCGAGGTGCTTGGCAGTGAGGCAGCCGCCGGAGGGGCCACCGGTCTGCACAGCCTTGAACTCGCGGCCGTCCTTGATGCCGCCGCCGATTTCGTAGATAATCTCACGCAGGGTGATGCCCATCGGGACCTCAATCAGACCCACGTTGTTGATCTGGCCGGCCAGGGCGAACACCTTGGTGCCCTTCGACTTCTCGGTGCCGATGCTGGCGAACCACTCGGCGCCCTTGGTGATGATGACGGGCACGTTGGCGAAGGTCTCGACGTTGTTGACGTTGGAGGGCTTGCCCATGTAGCCGCTGACAGCGGGGAACGGGGGCTTCAGCGTGGGCTCGCCGCGCTGGCCTTCCATGGAGTGGATGAGGGCGGTTTCCTCGCCGCAGACGAAGGCGCCGGCACCGTAGCGGAGCTCGATGTCGAAATCAAAGCCGCTGCCGAGGATGTCCTTGCCGAGGAGGCCGTACTCGCGGGCCTGGTCGATGGCAATCTTCAGGCGGTCGATGGCGAGGGGGTACTCGGCACGGATGTAGACCAGACCCTTGGTGGCACCGATGGCGTAGCCGCAGATGGCCATGGCCTCGACGATGCTGTTGGGGTCGCCCTCGAGGATGGAACGGTCCATGAAGGCACCGGGGTCGCCCTCGTCGGCGTTGCAGATGACGTACTTCTGGTCAGCGCTGTTCTTGGCGCAGAGTTCCCACTTCAGGCCGGTGGGGAAGCCGGCGCCGCCACGGCCGCGGAGGCCGGAGGCTTTCATGACGTCGATGACCTGCTGGGGGGTCATCTCGGTGAGGCACTTGGCGAGACCCTCGTAGCCGCCGCGGGAGATGCTCTCCTCGATGTTCTCGGGATCCACGAAACCGCAGTTGCGCAGGGCGATGCGGATCTGCTTCTTGTAGAAGTCCATGTGGCGCGAGTCGGAGACGTGCTCCTTGTTCTCGGGGTTGGTGTAGAGCAGCTCGGGCACCTTGCGACCCTTGATGATGTGCTCCTCGACAATGCGGAGGGTATCCTCGGGGGTAACGTTGGTGTAGAAGGTGTTGTCGGGCATGATCTTGACGATGGGGCCCTTCTCGCAGAAGCCGAAGCAACCGGTCTTGATGACCTGCACCTCCTCGGCCAGACCCTTCTCGGCGAGAATCTTGTGGAAATTGTCGATGATCTGGAGGCTGTTGGAGGACTTGCATCCCGTGCCGCCGCAGATCAGAATATGCATTTTGTATTTAGCCATAATTTCTTTCTGTTGATATGTTGATATGTTGACATGTTGATAAGTTGTCGGGGGAAACCCTCGGAACGTTGCAAGAACGTATCAACCTATAAACCCATCAGCGTATCAACCATTTTACTTGTCAATCGTTTCGTAGTTGACGGGGATGATACCCTCGACGAGTTCGCCGTTCTTGACGTACTTGGTGAGGATTTCGTCGGCGCGGTTGTTGTCGACGTGGCCGAAGACGATGGGGTCCTTGCCGGGGACGCGCACCTCGAGGGTGGGCTCGGCGTGGCAGTAGCCCATGCAACCCGTCTGGGTGAAGACGGCGGCGATGCCCAGCTCGTCAGCTTTCTGCATCATGTGTTCCATTACCTGCTTGGCGCCGGCGGCGATGCCGCAGGTGGCCATAGCTACCTTGACCTGCACCAGGGCCTCGGGGTTCTCCGCTTTCTCGCGGACGTCGAGGTTCGACTGGAGCTTCTCGCGCATGGCTTTCAGGTCAGCCAAAGATTTAACTTTTGTCATAAAGTCCTTTTTGTTTAGGATTAATATTATATTTATTTAATTGATTTACAATAACCTACGACACCATAGCCGATACCGTCGGATGCTGCAAATATACAAAATAAAAACAATCTGCAGGCACTTTTTGAAAAATTTTCTCACCATTTTTGGTGACCCCATCCTCATTTCTGGCGAAGACAAACACAAATACTTGTATATATGCAATTTACACACAAAATATTTTTCAAATCGAGAAAAACATTCCGCAGGCACCCTCTAGGGGAATGGTAGGGGAACGGTAGGGGAATACAAAGGCACTGGAAGGATATGGAAGCTTATGGTAGGGTCGGCAAAAAAAAAGGGCTCAAAGCAGGTCGAGGCACTGCTCGATGGGGATGCCGCGGCAGGGGTCGGACAGGTGGCGGTTGCGGTCTATCAGGCGGCTGACTACCTGCATGGCGCGCGCGGTGGCATCCTCGAGGGGCAGGCCGTTTTGGAGGTGCCCGATGAGGAGGGCGCTGAAGACGTCGCCCGTGCCGTGGAAGGCGGCGGGGATTTCAGTGTAGGGAAGGCAGAAATAATGAGGAATGAGGGATGAGGAATGAGGGGCGGCGGCGGCACAGCGGCCGACGACGCAGGTACGGCCGTCGACGCGGGCGCTGGTAATCAAGACGTCGCGAGCACCCAGTGCGGCGAGGGCGTCGAGCATGCGGCGCGCCTCGTCCCACGACATGCCCTCCTCGCGGTAGGGGGTGTCGGTGAGGAGGCAGGCTTCGGTGAGGTTGGGGAAGGTGAGGTCGGCCTCGGCCACCATCTGTCGCATGAGCTCGACCTGGCGCTGCGAGATGCCGTTGTAGAGGCGTCCGCCGTCGCCCATGATGGGGTCGACGTATATGGCGGTGCCGTCGGCGCGCGCCTGGCGGCAGAAGTCCCCGACCAGTCGCGCCTGCTCCTCGCTGAACATCAGGCCGGTGCATACGGCGTCGAAGCGGAAGCCCAACTGGCGCCACACGGGCAGCGTGCCGCGCATGTAGCCGGTGGTGTCGAGGATATTGAAGTGGCCGTAGTCCAGCGTGTTGGACACCAACGCGGTGGGCAGGTTGTAGACGGCATGCCCCTGATGGGTCAGGATGGGCAGCATGGCCACCATGCCCACATGGCTGCAGCCGACAACGTCGTTGATGAGCAGTATCTGTTTCATAACCGAAAATCGGCGGCAAAATTACGACTATTCCGCGACATGGCCAAATTTATGTTTCCGCCTACCCCTGGTAGCGGGTGTGGAAGCGGCGTTCGTACTCCTCGGCCAGCTGGGGGCGGAAGTCGGGGTGTGCGATGCGGATGAGGTCCTCGGCGCGGTGCTGGAGGGTGCGGCCCTTGAGGCGCGCGATGCCGTATTCGGTGCAGATGTAGTCCACGTCGTTGCGCGAGGTGCTGACGGCGGCGCCCTCGGTGAGGAAGGGCTTGATACGCGAGATCTTGCCGCCGGCGGCGGTGCTGGGCATGGCGATGACGGCCTTGCCCTCGCGGGCCAGCGAGGCGCCGCGGATGAAGTCCACCTGGCCGCCGATGCCGCTGTACTGGCGGATGCCGATGGTCTCGCTGGCCACCTGGCCCTGCAGGTCCACCTCGAGGCACGAGTTGATGGAGACCATGCGGTCGTTCTTCGCAATGACGAGGGGATTGTTGACATAGTCGACGGGATGGAACTCCACGTCGGGATTCTCGTCCACGAAGTCGTACAGCTCGCGGGTGCCCATGATGAAAGTAACGATGACCTTGCCGCGGTGCAGCGTCTTGCGGCTGCCGTTGATGACGCCGCTGCGGATGAGGTCGATGACGCCGTTGGAGAACATCTCGGAATGGATGCCGAGGTCATTCTTGTCGGCCAGCGACTGCAGGACGGCGTCGGGGATGGCGCCGATGCCGAGCTGGAGGGTGGAGCCGTCGGCCACGAGCGAGGCGCAGTGGCGCCCGATGGCCAGCTCCACCTCGCCGGGGGCGGGCAGCTGCAGCTCCTGCAGGCGGTAGGCGCAGGGGATGATGTGGTCGATTTGCGAGACGTGGACGAGGGTGTCGCCATAGGTGAAGGGCATCATCTCGTTGGTCTCTATGATGACGGTCTTGGCGGCGCGGATGGCGGCCTTGGCGTAGTCGCAGCTGACGCCGAGCGAGCAGTAGCCCTCCTCGTTGGGCGGCGTGGCCTGGAAGACGGCCACATCGCACGGTATGTCGCTGCCGATCATCGAGGGCACATCCTTGAAGTAGGCAGGGAAGAAGTCGCCCTCGCGGCGCTCGACGACATCGCGCGAGTTGGCGGCCAGAAAGTTGCTCACATGGCGGAAATGGCCGAAGCAGTGGGGCTTGTAGCAGGGGTTGTCGCCCAGGGTGGTCATGTGGTAGATGAGCACATCGTTGTAGTCCTCGCAGTGGTCGGCCAGCGCCTGCTGGATGAGGCGCGGCGCGGCGGCGGCATGGCCCATCACCACACACTGCCCGTCGCGGATAGACTTGATGGCCTCGGCGGGTTTCGAGACCTTTCGCTTGTATTGTTGTTTCCAGTTCATATTTTTGTTGTTATATTTTGTATCAATGATTCACAATCCACACTGCCCGTGGGCAATGCGATGCACAACAAAAGGAAAAGGACACAGAAACAAGGCGGCCGACGGGACCGCTGCCGTGGGAAGCCTTTGACGCGAAAGCATTGCCACATAAGAACCCATCGGGGCAGGTCTCCTGGCTTTCACCCCCGGCACAGCGCCTTCTCAAACCCGCTGCGGGGTCCAATGGCACGGTTGCCTGCCGGAACGCTGGTGATTTACAGTTGCGCGACAGCTCGCGATTTGCACGCGATTCCCTCTTCGTCCACCCGATTACAGGGCGGAACCTCGACGGCATATTCCATTCAAAGCACTGTTGCAAAGGCACTTGCACATCTCTACACTCGCAGCCATTGCGGTGCAAAGGTACACAAAATTTCCATATTGCAGGGAGGCAGATGAAAATTTAACACAAAAAATCACCGCATCACCAGCTGGCTGACGAAGATGACGGCGATGGCCACGGGGGCGAGGTAGCGGATAATCAGGTAGATGGCCTTGCGGATGCCGGTGCGGAGGGTGCCGCCGTTGGTGAGTTCGTCCATCACGTCGGCGCGTTTCATCTTCCAGCCGAGGAAGAGCACGATGAGCAGGCCGCCGATGGGCATCATGTAGAGGGCGGTGGCGTGGTCGAGCAGGTCAAACACGGTGCTGGAGCCTATGTGGAGCGGGCTTCCGGCGCGGAAGCTCAGGGTGGCCAGCACGCCGATGACGGCTGTGCCGGCGGCGCCCACCAGGGCGGCCTTGGTGCGCGAGAGGTGCAGCTCCTCGGTCAGCGTGGCCACGATGACCTCGAGCAGCGAGATGGTGCTGGTCAGGGTGGCAATCACCAACAGCAGGAAGAACATAAGGCAGAAGAAGTAGCCGCCGGTCATCTGCTGGAAAACCATGGGCAGGGTGGTGAAGGCCAGCGAAGCGCCGGCCTCGGGCTGGATGCCGAAGCTGAAGGCGGCGGGGAAGATGATGACGCCCGCCAGGACGGCCACCAGGGTGTCGGCCAGCGTAACGCCCACGGCGCTGGAGACCATGTTGTCCTTGCGGCTGATGTAGGAGCCGTAGGTGATCAGAGCCCCCATGCCGATGGAGAGCGAGAAGAAGCTCTGCCCGAGGGCGGAGATGAGCACACGGCCGGTAATCTTGGAGAAGTCGGGCTTGAAGAAGAAGGCCAGTCCCTCGGCGGCGCCGCTCAGGGTCAACGACTTGACGCACAGCACCACCATGATGACCAGGAGCATAGGCATGAGTATCTTGCTCCAGCGCTCGATGCCGTCCTTCACGCCGCGCATCACCACCACGGCGGTCAGCGCGAGGAAGGCCAGCTGGCAAACGATGGGCAGCCAGGGGTGGTTGGTGAAGCTGGAGAACTGCTGCTGGATGGAGGCCAGGTCCTGCCCGCTGAAGTGGCCGGCCGCGGCTTTGCCGAGGTAGCCCAGCGTCCAGCCCGCCACGGTGGTGTAGAAGGCCAGGATGAGGAAGGCGCAGAGCACGCCGAGGTAGCCCAGTAGCGGCCAGGCGCTGCCGGTGCCGGAGAGCACCTTGAAGGCACCCACGGCATTGGACTTGGAGCGGCGCCCGATGATGAACTCCGCCACCATCAGCGGCGTGCCGATAAGGAGCGCGATGGCGAGGTAGACGATGAGGAAGGCGGCGCCGCCGTTGGCGCCGGCCTCGCAGGGGAAGCGGTAGATGTTGCCCAGGCCGAGGGCCGAGCCGGCCGTGGCCATGATGAAGCCCAGTTTCGAGCCGAAGGTTTCGCGTTTCTTCTCTGCCATGGTTCTGCTATTTGTCCCCACACCCCTCCATGCGCCGGTCGATCATCTCGAAATATTCCTCCTTGCTCATGCAGGTGGGGTCCGCCTTGCGGGCCTTGGGCGCGGGCTCGGTGACGGTGATACGGTTGCGCCCGTCGTAATTCAATGTCAGTGTGGCCATATTGCAGTGTCTGTTTTTTAATCGCTAACGCGCCGCCGCGCGCTTTATTGTGCCGCCGGGGAAAAACATTTTCTTCTCCGCCTCAATCGCCAATCACCACGTTGGTGTTGCCTTTGACGGCGCCCATATTGCCGCCGCCGTAGACGTTGCCGTACACGCTGGTGGTGCCGAGCACACGGACCGAGGTGTTGCCCGTGATGACCGCCGTTCTTCCGTAGCCGCCGCCGAAGATATTGCGGTCGATGCGGCCGTTATAGGTGGTGATGCCGAAGAGTTTGCCCGTGGCGTCGTAGTCGCCCCAGTAGCCGCCGCCGTAGATGCTGCCGTGGATGCGGGGCGTGTCGACGTGGGGATATTTCGCCTCGGCCCTGCCGACGACGATATTCACGTCGCCCGTCACCTGCGTGTTCTCGCCGTAGCCGCATCCGAAGACGTTGCCCACCGTGTCGGCGCAGCCCGGTTCGCCCACGGTGCCGCCCTCGAGACGGATGCTGACGGGGCCTGTCACGATGCCTACAATGTTGCTGCCCCCGTAGACGCCGCCCTTCACCGTGCCGTCGCGCATCAGGATGTCCACCGCCTTGCCTTTTTGCTTGTTGCTTCCGCCGAACACCTTGCCCTCAACCGTGCCGCCCAGCAGGTGGATGGAGGCTCCCGTGCCGTGGATGTAGCCATGGTTGCCGCCACCGTAGACGTTGCGCGAGACGTAGCAGCTGTCGGCGATGACGATGGTGGAGTTCATGACGCGTCCCACGGTGCTGGCGTATCCCGTGTCGTTCTCGTTGCCGCTGCCCGCGCCGTAAATGTTGCCACCGTAGGAGGAGGCGATTTTGGGGTCGCTCGCCACGTGCTCCAGCCGCGCCCTGCCGCCGAAATAGATATAGGTGTCGCCCGTCAAGTTACCGGCGTAGTTCTGTATGGTGCCGTTCACCCCGCCAGCCATCCAGCCGTTGATGGTGCCGCCGGTGACCACCAGCCGCCGGTTGCCGCGCGCCTCGGCGTGCTCGGCCGCACCGTAGAGGCATCCACGCACCAAGCCCCCTTTCATGCGCAGTCTCACCATGGTCTGCGCCGAGTCGACATAGGCCTGCCGGTCCATGTCCATGCCGCAGGCTATCGAGTTGAACACGCCGCCCTCGATGGTCATCGTGCGCGTGCCCTGGTGGTTGAGGTCGCGCCTGTCGCCGCAGCTCGAACCCATGTAGAAAGCCTCCGTGCCGCCGTGGGCGCCGCCGAGGTCGTCGTCAGGTATGAAGCGGCCGCTCTTGACCACATAGTTGTACTGGTCGATGCCGCGGTTGGCGGGCCCGAAACTGCACTGGTCGCCCCCCATGATCATGCCGAGCGAGAGCTTCGTGTGGTCGCCGACGCTGCGGTCGTAGTCCGTGCCCATGGTGGCCCTGAAGTAGACCGCCCCGCTATGGGTGCGGCGCGAGCCTGTGAACCACATCATCCCGAAGTCGCCGCTCTCCATGCGCAGTCTGACGCGCGTGGTCGTGCTGGCATTGCCGCTGATACCCATCAGGTAGTACGATATCCGCGTCCCGTCGGCATTCTTCAGCCCGCGGCCGAAAGTCACATAGTTGCCCCCGATATAGTACGAGTTGTAGCCCCCCGTTATCTTGATGTACTCGAATTTCGTGTCGGCCAGGAACGACATGCCGCGGTTGACCACCACACCCTCGGGGCGGGCGGCAAGGCGCGCGGACGACACACCGTCCGTCCCGTCGGGATAGACCGCCGTGATGGTCGCCGGACGCGTGGGCATCGCAGTGAAAAGCCCGTTACGCGTCAGCACCACAAAATTGCGCTCATAGGCATTCGCCCCGCTGGCAAAGTCGCTGGCGGTGAGCGCCGTGCTGTTGAGCCCCACGCCCGACCCCACACTGTCGAACACAAACGCCCGGGCCCACACCGCCTCGAATTCCACCTCCATCCCATACTCGCCCGTAGGCATGAAATAGAGCGTATCCTCGGCGTCGAGCATGCTCGACGCCGACAGGGAGCGGCTCATACCCTTGTCGCCGTACACACGCCCGCCCGCCAGCCGCTTGACGCGCCACTTGTAGAACCCCCTCCAGCGCCCGGCACCGCTGCCGTGCGTGGGGCGGATGCTGAACGGATTGGGAATCGTGACATAGCGGCACGGCCCGTCGGCCGCGGCCATGCTCGACGCCTGCTCGCCGTTGATGCGCTCCAGCGTCTTCAGGTACACGAAAGTGTTCTTCCCGGGCGCATCGATGCCGATGCCCACCGACGAGGCGGCCACATTCACATCCGGACTGCCCGTCGGCGTGGCCGCGTTGCTGCTGTACATCGTGTTGGTGCCGTAGCCGTAGTAGGTAATCTTCACATCGGCCGGGTTCAGGCTGCGCACGGGGTTGGCGGGGTCGCTATAGTAGCTCCACGAATGGTTCTCGCGGTCGTCGAGGTAAACCTCGTTGGCTGCGCCCTGCGACAGGGCCGTAAGGGACAAAAAAAGAAAAAATATCCCCCAAACGATTCTATGCAATAGTCGTATCATCTTAATTTACAGTAATTTGTCGTTAAATCACAATTGTCATCTTGAATGCAAAGATACAACTTTTTTGTCAAACACGCAAACCAATTTTCCAACCATCTCCTCCGCCCACCCCCTCCGTTCCGCAAGAGAGGAAGAAGAGGGTAAGAAGAGGAGAAAAAGGGGAAGCTTTTTATGTCCTAATTATCAGCCAGTTAAAATTGGGCCATTTTGAGCCTTTTTTCGGCTTTTTTCGCAGTTTTTGCCGAAGCATTATGACAAATTACACCTCGCTGATATACAGTGTGTTGAAAGAAAAATTTGGTCGAATGGGAATTAATTCGTACTTTTGCACTCGAAATGAGGCACCTTGCACATACCGCAATCGCCATCACTACGCTGATTATCATCCTCTTCAGCTCGTCTGGAGTGGGATTGATGACCTGCGCATGCTCTGGCGAGACCACCTTGGTGCTACCCCTCGACGACGGCTGCTGCGGTTCGGACCGCAGCTGTATGACCGTCGAAGTGCTGCAGATGTCCGACAGCGAAGTGGTTGCCACCCTCAAGGTGCCGGTGGAACTTACGCAAGTCTTTCTGCTCCCCACCCCTCACTCCCCACTCCTCATTCCTCACCCCTCATTCCTCACCCCCCACTCCTCGCTCCAGTCCCCAACCTCTCCGCCCCCCGGGCGGCTTTCCATGGTGATGCGTGTTTGACGCGGTGCCCTGTTCTTTACGGCACCAACCTTTTATCAAACGCATTAATCATCAATCATTTATGCAAAAAACATTCATGCTGTGCGCATGCCTGTCCCTGTGCTATGGGCTGGCGGCACAGCAAACCGACACGGTGAAGACCGCCACCCTGGGCGAGGTCTCCATCCAAGCCCGCGCCGAAGGCATGAGTCGCCTCGGCAGCGCCGAGAACGGGCACCAGATAGGGCAGGGCGAGCTCTTCCGCGCCGCCTGCTGCAACCTCGGCGAAAGTTTTATCACCAACCCCTCGGTCGACGTCAATTACAACGATGCCGCCATCGGTGCCCGTCAGATCAAGCTGCTGGGCCTCAGCGGGCAATATGTGCAGATGCTCACCGAAGGGCAGCCCGCCTCCACCGGCGCCAGCCTCCCCTACTCGCTCGGCTACGTGCCGGGGGCCTGGATGAAGTCCATCTCGGTCAGCAAGGGTGCCTCCAGCGTCAAGAACGGCCCCCAGAGCATCACCGGCCAAATCAACGTCGAATACCTCAAGCCCGAGGACGACCCTGCCGTCAGCCTCAACCTCTACGGCGACAGCCGCCTCAAAGGCGAGTTCAACGCCGCTGTCAATCGGCACCTGAACCGCCACCTGAGCACCATCTTTATGGCACACTATGAGGAGGACTTCGGCCACCACGACGACAACGGCGACCACTGGCTCGACTCCCCCGCCCTGCGCCAGCTGCACCTGATGAACCGCTGGTACTACGCCAAAGGGCGCTACATCATGCACGCCGGTCTCGGCTTCCTGCAGGAGCGCCGCGAGGGCGGACAGGTGCACCATGTGGAGAACCCCTTCCTCATCCAGCTCGACGCCCGCCGCATGGAGGCTTATATGAAGCACGCCTACCTCCTCGACCAGGAGCACAACACCAACATCGCCCTCCTGGCCAACGGAAGCCTCTACAACCTCGACGGCACCTTCGGCCCCAAAGGGTACGGCAACGACCAGGTGAACTTCAGCAGCCAGCTGGTGCTGGAGCACGACTTCAACCATGACCACTCGCTATCCACCGGCCTGAGCCTCAACATGGAGCATGCCGACGAGCGCCTGCTGCTGGCGGCCGGGCAGGGCGACATGGCCTGGCGCGAGACCACCCCCGGCGCATACGTACAGTACACCTACAAGCCCTCCTACAAGTTCACCGCCATGGCCGGCCTGCGTGCCGACCGCAGCAACCTCAACGGATTCTACCTGACGCCTAGGATGCACCTCAAATGGATGGCCAGCGACCACATCACCCTCCGCGCCTCGGCCGGCCTCGGGCACCGCAGCGTGCACCCGTTGGCCGAGTACCACTACGTCCTCGCCTCGGGTCGCACCCTCGATATGGCTCCCGGCGTGGTGTCGGTGCAGCCGATGACCCTCGCCGAGCAGATGCTGTTCCAGCCCACATTGGAGAGCGCCCTCAACACGGGCATCAGCGCCGCCTTCTACATCCCCGTGGGCGACCGCACCCTGACCCTCAACGCCGAGTACTACTACACCGACTTCTCCGACCAGCTTATCGTCGACTACGACAGCGACCCCACGGCCATCCGCCTCGACCACCTGCACGGCAAGTCCTACTCGCACACGGCGCAGGTCGACGCCACCTATGAGCCCAGCGACGAGTGGAGCCTCCTGGCCGCCTTCCGCTACAACCACGTGATGTGCACCTACGGCGGCCAACTGCTGGAGAAACCCCTCCAAAGCCGCTACAAGGGTCTCGTTACCATCGGCTGGAAACCGCTGATGGGCATCTGGCAGGTGGACCTCACCCTGGCACTCAACGGCGGCGGCCGCATGCCCAAAGCCTACACCCTGGCCGACGGCACCGCCTCGTGGGACGACGAGTTCCCCGCCTACCCGCAGATCAACCTGCAGGTTACCCGCGAGTTCCGCCACTTCTCATTATATATTGGCGGCGAGAACCTGACCAACTACCGCCAGCCGCACCCCGTCATCAACGCCGCCGACCCCTACGGCCCCGCCTTCGAGCCCACCCTCGTATGGGGTCCCGTCCACGGCATCATGGCCTACGCCGGAATACGTACCACATTCTAAACAATAAATCCTCATGAAAAACAGCATCCTTATCACCCTCATGGCCCTGCTGCTGGGCCTCGGCGCCGCCAACATACGCGTCGCCGTCCTCATACCCACCCCGCAGATGCACTGCCAAAAGTGCGAGAACAAAATCAAGGGCAACATGCGCTTCGAGAAAGGCGTCCGCAAGGTAGAGACCGACCTCGAGACCCAGCACGTTACCATCACCTACGACTCCCGCAAGGCCAGCGTCAAGACCCTCCAGGAGGGCATGAAGAAGATAGGCTACGACACCAAGCTGGTCTCCGACCAACCGCAGCAGGAGGGCAAAAAGAAACGGTAGCGCGCGTGGAAAACACCGGCACATACTTCAGCCGTCTGCGGGAACTGGTGGCGATGGAGCTCGAGGAGGAGCGCCAGGCGTACCAGCGGAGCCTCGAGCGTCGGATGGGCACCTTCGGCAACACCATCCACGAGCCCTCATGCCGCTACCCTGTCACCCTAGGCAACAGCGGCCGCAACGCACTGAACCAACTGACAATAGACCTGCGCTTCGAGGTGAGCGAGGATGAGGTCGAACTGGACTTCGAGCCCGGCCACCCCGCAACGCTCTTCTACCTTACAGACAGCGGTGCGCGCGAAGTACCGCACCAGTGCTACGTAGAACGCGTGGGCGACGGCTGGATGACCCTGTCGGTGCCCTCGCAGGCCGCCATGCAGAGCCTGCGCACCTTGGCCGACCGCCACCTGCTGGGGGTGCAGCTGGGGGTGGACAACACCTCGTTCCGCGTGATGACTGAATCCCTCACCGCCGCCGAACGGCGCGAAGACGAGCGGTTCGTGCGCCTGCGCGACGTGCTGCTGGGACGGGCGCAGCCAGGCTTCCGCCAGCTGCCCGCCCTCTCCTTCCCCTGGCTCAACCGCAGCCAGCAGGACGCCATACAGAAGGTGGTGGAATGCCAGGAGGTGAGCATCATCCACGGCCCGCCCGGCACCGGCAAGACCACCACCCTGGTCGAGGCGATAATCGAGACCCTGCAACGCGAGGCACAGGTGCTGGTCTGCGCGCCGAGCAACGCCGCAGTCGACTGGATTAGCGAGCAGCTGATGCGCCGCTCGGTGCACGTGCTGCGCGTGGGCAACCCGTTGAGGATGAGCGACGAGATGCTGGACTGCAGCTATGAGCGCCGCTACTCGGCCCACCCCGACTACCACGAGCTGTGGAACATCCGCAAGGCCCTGCGCGAAGGAGCCGGTGGCGAACGCGTCCAGCGCCTGCGCAACCGGCAGACCGAGCTGGAAATCAAAATCAACGCCGACCTCTTCGAGGAGGCACGGGTGGTCAGCTGCACCCTCATCGGCAGCGCCTACCGCCTCATGGAGCGTCGCCGCTTCAGCACCCTCTTCATCGACGAGGCCGCCCAGGCGCTGGAGCCCGCCTGCTGGGCCGCCATACTGCGGGCCGACCGCGTGGTGATGGGGGGCGACCACCAGCAGCTGCCACCCACCGTGAAGAGCCTCGGCGCCGCCAAGGGAGGGCTGTCCAAGACACTGATGGAGAAGGTGGTGGCGCAACATCCACGCTGCGTAAGCCTGCTGACCACACAGTACCGCATGAACGAGGACATCATGGCCTTCCCCTCGCGCTGGTTCTACCACGGCCAGCTGCAGGCCGTGCCCGAAGCCGCCCAACGGATGGTGTCGCCCCTGGACACACCGCTTACCTGGCTCGACACATCAGAACATTCCGAATCCTCCGAATATCCGGAAAAAAGAACCCACACCGGCTCCCTCACCAACGCCCAGGAGGCGCGGCTGGTCATCCACGCCTTGCGCGACTACATCGACATGCTGTCGCCACAGAAGATTGAGTCCGAGCGCATCGACTTCGGCATCATCACCCCCTACCGCAGCCAGGCACGCCTCATCCGCCGCCTGCTCAAGATGCAGCACTACTTCCGCAAGCTGCGCCGCCACATCACAGTCGGCACCGTCGACGGCTTCCAGGGGCAGGAGCGCGACGTGATTGTCATCTCGCTGGTGCGCGACAACGCCGAAGGGCACATCGGCTTCCTGCGCGACCTGCGCCGCATGAACGTCGCCATGACCCGTGCGCGCATGAAACTTATTATAGTAGGCAACGCCCAGACACTGAGCCATCACCGCTTCTACCGCGAGCTGCAGGAGCACATCCGCCGCCACGGCGAGTTCATCCAGACCCTCTAGGGGAATGGTAGGGGAACGGTAGGGGAATACAAAGGCACTGGAAGGATATGGAAGCTTATGGTACATTAACTTCTGCGAGGGTGTGAAATCACCCGTTTTCCAAAGGAAATATCCTCAAAAAAAATAGTAAAAAAATTTGGTCAGTATGCAAAATACATGTATATTTGCATCGATAAAAACGTATTGCCTATCTCGATAATCAATAGAAAGACAATACCTTAAAGCGAATATAAATTAATCCAAAAATACAGAAAAGATGACAATCAAAGTTTGTGTTGGCAGTTCGTGCCACTTGAAAGGCTCGTACAACGTGATAGAAGCCTTCAAAGAGATACTGAAAAAATACGATGTGGAGGATTTGGTCGACCTCCAGGCCAGTTTCTGCCTCGGCCATTGCGCCCAAGGGGTAACGGTGGTATGCGAGAATCCCGACACCCTCATGCTCCACAACGTCAACGCCGACAACGCCGAGGAAATCTTCGCCTCGCAAGTGTATCCATTAATTGATAAATAGCCATGTCCGACTTCCTAGAATTCAAGAAAGTGCAGTGCAAGGACTGCTACCGCTGCCTTCGCGAATGCCCCGTCAAGGCCATCGATGTCAAAGAGCACCAGGCCAAAATCATAGAAGAACGCTGCATCCTCTGCGGCCACTGCACCCATGTATGCCCACAAGAGGCCAAGATAGTGCACAGCGAGGTGCCCGTGGTGCGCGACCTGCTGGCCAGTGGGCAGAAAATCTTCGCCACCGTGGCACCGGCCTTCATTTCGAGCCTCGGGCAAAAAGACTTCGGCGCCCTGCGCATTGCGCTGGCCAAGCTGGGATTCGCCGATGCCGAGGAGACGGCCGTGGGAGCCCAGGCGGTGGTCGAAGCCTACAAAGCGGTGCTCGCCAAGGGCGAGATGCGCAACTTCATCACCTCGGCCTGCCCGGCAGCCTGCAACCTGATACAGAAATACTTCCCCAAAGCCCTGCCCTACCTGGCCCCGGTCGATTCGCCCATGGTGGCCCATGCCAAGATGATACGGCACGAGCATCCCGACGCCAAGGTGGTCTTCATCGGCCCCTGCATCGCCAAGAAGCGCGAAGGCGCCGAGAGCCACCTCATCGACGCCGTGCTCACCTTCGAGGAACTACGCACACTGCTGGCCGAGAAGGAGATAGACCTCTCCAACATATCCAACCTCACCGTTACGGAGAAGCCCCAGCCCGCCAACCGTGCCAAGGCATTCCCCGTTACGCGCGGCATCATACGCTCGTTCGACGCCCTGCCCGAAGGGTATACCTACCTGGCCATCGACGGCATCGACCGCTGCATGCAGGCCCTGGAGAAAATCGAAGATCTGGACCACGTGTTCCTCGAAATCAACATCTGCCCCGACGGCTGCATCAACGGCCCCTGCAGCATCGGCAACAACGGCGGCATGCTGAAGGCCGAGGGCGACGTGCTGGCCTACGTGGAGCGCGAGCTGGCCACCCGGCCACACACCCCGCCGACGCCGCCGGAAGTCGACTTCTCCTACATGCACCCCCGCCTGCGCAACCACAGCCGTCCCGCCACCGAGAAGGAAATCGAGGACATCCTGCACCGCACCGGCAAGTTCCGCCCCGAAGACGAACTCAACTGCGGCTCCTGCGGCTACTCTTCCTGCCGCGAGAAAGCCTGGGCCGTGGTGAACGGCTATGCCGACATCGAGATGTGCCTCCCCTACATGCGCAAGCGCGCCGAGAGCCTGGCCGTGGAGATTGTACGCAACTCGCCGCACGGTGTGCTGCTGGTCGACGGCGACATGAACATCGTCGACCTCAACGCCACCGCCATGAAAATGCTCGGCATGGGCGGCTCGCCCGACAACTTCCAGAAGCGTCCGCTCGGCGACTTCTTCCCTCCCATCGAGTTCTACAATGCCTACAGCCAGCACCGCAACACCTCCAACCCACGCCTGCGCCTACAGACCACTGGCAACTATATCGAGCTGACCGTCAACTACCTCGAAGAGCAGAACCTCCTCTTCGGCCTGATGAAGGACATCACGGCCGAGGTCAACTACGACACCAAACTCAAGAAAGTAAAACTCGAGACCATCGCCACCACCGACCAGGTCATCATGAAACAGATGCGCGTGGCGCAGGAGATAGCCTCGCTGCTTGGCGAGACCACCGCCGAAACGAAGGTGGCGTTGCTCAACCTGAAGAAGATGCTGGCCGACGGCCAGTCGGAGTTCACCGACGACGGCCGCCCCTCCGACTGGAAAACCGCAAAAGTATGAGGAACCTGACATGAAAGAACTCTGTGTTGAATACGGATACACCTCGCTCAACCACTTTGGCGAGGAACTCTGTGGCGACAACGTCGAAATGAGTGTCCGGGGCGACTGGACCACCGTGGTGCTGGCCGACGGCCTGGGCAGCGGTGTCAAAGCCAACATCCTCTCCACCCTCACCTCCAAGATCCTCTGCACCATGGTCTCCGGCGGCGCCGACATGGAGGAGTGCATCAGCACCATCATCTCCACCCTGCCCGTCTGCCACGAGCGCCAGGTGGCCTATTCCACCTTCTCGGTCATCCATGTGGACAACCTCGGCCACGGGCACCTCTTCGAGTTCGACAACCCCGAGGCCATCTGGTACCACCGCGGACACACCCAGGATTTCCCCCGCACCGCCATGGAAATCTGTGGCAAGCGCGTCTTCCACACCGAGCTGCAGCTCGAGGCTGGCGACATGGTTTTCGTCATGAGCGACGGCACCATCCACGCCGGCATTGGACAGATGCTCAACTTCGGCTGGCAGCGCAAGGAAATCATGGAACACCTCGAGCAGAACATCGACGCCCACATGTCGGCCCGCGCCGCCGCCTGTCTGCTGGCCTCGGCCTGCAACGACCTGTACCTCGACCGGCCGGGCGACGACACCACCGTGGCCGCCATACGCATCCGCCCTCGCTGCGAGGTGCACATCATGGTCGGCCCGCCGGTCGACAAGGATAAGGACGAGCACTACGTGCAGCAGTTCATGACGGGTGCCGACAAACGCATCGTCTGCGGCGGCACCACGTCGCAGGTGGTGGCGCGTTGCCTCGGCCGCCAGCTCAAGACCAGCTTCGACTTCCCCGACAAGGAGGTGCCGCCTATCGGCTTCATCGACGGCATCGACCTCACCACCGAAGGGGTCATCACCATGCGTCGCCTGCTGGCCCTGTCGGAGAAGTATGTATCGGTCAAAGACCTCACACCCAAGACCTACGCCAAAAAGGACGGCGGGTCGCTGTTGGCCAACATCATCTTCGAGGAAGCCACACACGTCGTGTTCTTCGTCGGACAGAACGTCAACGCCGCCCATGCCGGACTGGAAATAGACATCACCATGAAGCTCAAGCTCGTCGAGCACCTGGCCGAGAACCTGCGCCGAATGGGCAAATCCGTAACCGTTAATTATGACTGAAATTATGGAAACAAAACATCTTTTCGACTCCAACGTCCAACTAATCAAATACAAAGTCCTGCGCGAGGTCATCCGTCGCGCCTACGAGGGCGGACTGGACAACGCCTACACCATCCCCCGCACCATCGCCCCCGGTCCCAAACCCGACATGCGCTGCTGCGTGCACAAGGAGCGCGCCGTACTCATGGAGCGTGTGCACCTGGCCATGGGTGGCAACAAGGAGAACCCCAACGTGGTGGAGGTACTCTACGAGGCATGCGACGAATGTCCCGCCAGCGGCATGATGGTAACCCCTGCCTGCCGCGGATGCCTCATGCATGCCTGCAAGGATGTCTGCCCCAAGGACGCCATCACCATCGAGAGCCACCACGCCGTAATAGACAAGCAGAAGTGCATAGAGTGCGGCAAGTGCACCAAGGCATGCCCCTACGGAGCCATCATCGCACAGCACCGCCCCTGCATCGTCTCGTGCAAGGTCAAAGCCATCACCATCAACGATGAGGACAAAGCCGTCATCGACAACCAGAAATGCATCCAGTGCGGCGCCTGCATACTGCGCTGCCCCTTCGGAGCCATCAGCGACAAAAGCCTCGTGCTCGACATCATACGCATGCTGCAGGAGTCGGAGAACAACACGCGCTACCGCGTCTATGCCGTCATCGCCCCGGCCATCGTCAGCCAGTGCCGCTTCGGACGCATCGAGCAAGTGGTAACCGCCATCCGCCGGCTCGGTTTCCACCAAGTGGTCGAGGCCGCCCTCGGAGCCGACATCACCCTTTGGAAGGAGGCCCACGAGTGGCAGGAGAAAGGCGTCATGACCACCTCATGCTGCCCCTCCTTCGTCGCCTATGTGGAGAAGAACTTCCCCGAGGTCGCCGGACTCATCTCCCACTCGCCCTCGCCCATGATTACCACCGCACGCCTCATCAAGCACTCCGACCCTACCGCCAAGGTTGTTTTCATCGGCCCCTGCGCCTCCAAGAAGATGGAGTACACCCTCGAGAAGACCGGCGGCGCCATCGACTCCGTCATGTCCTTCGAGGAGCTGCAAGCCTTTGTCGACGCCCGCGGCATCGACACCACCCAGTGCGAAGACACACAGCTCGACAACGCATCCTTCTACGGCCGCATCTTCGCCAAGAGCGGCGGTGTGGCGCAAGGCGTGGCCGAGGTGGCAAAGCAGCTGGGAATCGAAGGCATCAAGCCCTGTGCCATGAACGGCCTCGACGAATGCCGCGCCAAGATGACCCTCCTGAAACTGGGCAAAGCCCAGGAGAACTTCTTCGAGGGGATGGCGTGCGAGGGCGGCTGCCTCAACGGCCCCCTCTGCATCACCCACTCGCCGCGCAACGTCGTCGACGTCGACAAATACGGCAACGAAGCCAAGGAGAAGACCATCGACGGCTCCGTCCGGCTCTACCAAATGACAATGACCGAATGAATCGCAAGCGGGCTGCCGATTGGCAGCCCGCTTTGCTTTCTACACCTCTATCTCGCCGCTGATGCGGTCGTCACCCCATACGGCATACATATTGGAGCGGCCCTCGGAGAGGGTCATCTTGCCGGCCTGCTCAAGGTGGAGCCGGTAGAAGACGCAGCGGTGCAGGTCGGCCTGGCCGCAAACCACGTCGGTGGCGAAAGCCTCGCAGGTGGGTGCGCCGCACACGCCACAGTCTATCTGCGGCAGGTGCTCCTTCATGCGCTCGATGCGCTCCATTTTCTCCAGGGCCTTCGATATGTCGGGGTCGAGCACCATCATGGAGCGGGGCTGCACCTCGTCGAGCACGGCGTGGTCGATGAGGTAGTCCTTGTACTTGTCCATCTCGCGGTCGCGCGGCATCTCGCCGTTGCGCTCGCGCTCGGCGGCCTTGCGGGCACGGGTGTACATGCGCTCGCCGCAGAGGAAGCGGTTGTCGCACGAGAGCAGTGCGCCGGCGCACG
>Ga0256404_1000672_pt1 | contig 87641 bp, 78 predicted proteins | sample RumenRJG_01DNA_FD_185990 | JGI IMG/M metagenome (GOLD analysis project Ga0256404, IMG submission 185990) | Bovine rumen microbial communities from Lethbridge, Alberta, Canada - RJG_01 | ecosystem: Host-associated > Mammals > Digestive system > Stomach > Rumen | place: Canada: Alberta | collected...
TAGCATCTTTCTTGTTATTCTCGATACCGATGATAGCACGATCGACACCCAGCGCACGCTTCAGGATCTGAATACCTACGATGATCTCTTCGCCATGCTCCAACATCAGTTGGTGGTCACAAGTCAGATACGGTTCGCACTCCACGCCATTCACGATCAGCACTTCGGCTTTCTTTCCCGGCGGCGGTAACAGTTTCACATGCGTCGGGAAACAAGCGCCACCCAGACCTACGATACCCGCAGCAGCGATCTTGTCAATGATCGCTTTGGGTTCCAGCGTACAGGAACGAACGAGATCCGGCGTACGGTCTATCTCCGGTGCCCATACATCGCCCTCTACATCAATAAAGATACACTGCATCGGAGCACCCCATGCATCGGTAGCCTGATCGATCTTGGTTACAGTACCGCTTACCGGTGAACAGATGTTTGCGCTAACGAATCCACCGGCTTTTGCCAACAGTTCGCCTACTTTCACTTTTGCTCCTACTTCCACCACCGCTTGCGCCGGTGCACCGATATGTTGCACCAAAGGAATAATCGCCTGCTTGGGCAGCGGGCACTCCACGATACGCTGGTGAGCGGAGAATTGTTTGTTATCATGCGGATGAATACCGCCTATTCTAAATGTTCTCATAATTTCTGTGCCATACTAATGTGATACGGGAACGCAGCTTTTGGCGTCGCCAAAGCTTTGATTTTCTCTGCAATAACCGGGTCAAAACCTTTCTTCTCTCCGCCTTCAGCCGCCGGTGCAGCCGCAGCTTCCTCTGCAGGAACGAGAATCAGTTTCACCTGTTCCATGGTCGGTTCTCCGCCTACAGGGCAGGCCAAACCATCAATGCCGCCTGCCTTCACACATGCTTCCGCAAAGTTACGGCATCCGGCAAATCCACATCCACCGCAGTTTGCACCGGGCAACACGGCCGTCACCAGGTCAATACGGGGATCTTCCTCAACTTTGAAGTACTGGCTGACAAAGTACAGCAGCACGGCAGCTGCCAAACTGATCACGCCCAACACTCCCATTGAAATCAGAATCAGATTCATGATAGATAATTTTTGTTGTTTGTTATGTTTATTAAATCTTAATAATCGTTAAATCTTTCGTGCGGTAAAGGAAAACTGACGACTCAACCGTTTGCTAAGCACCGTCAGCAGCAAGTAATAAAGAGCAATAGAACTCAACGAAGCCGTACCTACCACCGCATCGCTGAGCGCAGTCACCGCCAATAAAATCAGCATCACCGCCATCATCACCAGGAACGGAAGGACATACGCCAAGAAGACCGCTCTCCATGCCAAATGCTCTTTCACCTGCACCTCCACACGGTCTCCCACCTGCATCGGCTCCAGCATCAGGGCATCCATCTCTTTCACCTTGCTCTCCGCCGACATGCACATGTTATGCGCCTTGCAAGCCTGACAGGCACTGGTCTGCACGATGGATATATGCGCCATCTGTCCGCTGACGCTCATCACCACTCCTTCATGTCTGATCACTTCTTCCATTGACGATAAAACCATAAAAAGCGTGCAAAGGTACAATTTTTTTTTCATATACGCAAGCGCGCACGTACATTATTTTAAAAATAAAGGAATTTTTAGCGAAGATTTATCATTTTTTTTGGATATATCAACTTTTTTTTGTAACTTTGCGCTCAAATTGAGTTAATATGCCCAGAATATCAACAAAATCAAAAAATACGTCTGGCGGTTTGGCGGAAAACCGCAGTGCAAGCGCGCCGAAATTTCCAATTTGGAAATCCGTAAAGCGCATCTTATGTTCTCGTGAAGCCCGTATGATTACAGGCGTGCTATTGGCGCTGTTCGCTGTGATAGCGCTGCTATCATGCCTTAGTTATCTATTCACGGGAGCAGCCGACCAATCAGTATTGGGTCTGACACGCGGTGAGCAATGGGCGCACCGAGGAGAGATTCATAATCTCTTAGGTCTGCCCGGCGCCCGTCTATCCGGTTTCTTCATCAACGGATCGTTTGGTTTTCTTTCCCTGCTGCTGATTACCATCATCGGCATATACGCGCTGCGAATCATGCATATCCTCAAGAGTATTCGCGGATACCGGTTATTCTATTGCGGCAGTTTCTGGATATTGTGGGGATCCACCGTGCTCGGATTTATTCATGACCTCTTAGGCGAACCGGGTTCATTCTATTGGGGCGGCCGGTTCGGTCATGGATTAGCCGTGTGGATGCAGAGTTATGTGCATTTCATCGGAACCTGCCTGATTTTAGGCGCTCTACTGGTGATTTTCCTAATCATCACCGATCCGCATTTCATTGACCGTTGCAAGAAATGGGGGGCATGGCTGATGGCAAAGATGAAGAAGAAACCAAAAGAGGAAGCCATCGGAGAAGAACCGGCTTCGACAGAAACCGTCATAGACGAGGTTCCTTCCGGAGAAGAGATCACTATTGAAGTACCGATAGAAGAAGACTCTGCAGAAGAGACAGAGAAAGAGACAGAAGAAGAAACAAAGGAAGAAACAGAGGAAGAGGCAGCACCGGAAGACGGTGAAGTGACACTTACCATCGAGACGACACCGGAAGAAGAAGTGCATGTAGAAGAACCGGAGCCGGAGGCCGAGGAAGAGGAAGAAGTGTTACCGGAAGATGGCGGTCCTACAGACGGCAGCCTAACGGAATTGCTCAAGAAAGAGAACGGTGAGGATAAGTTTGAGATTGAAGAAGTGAAAGAAGATGACTTGTACGACAAAGATCCGGATAAGTTACTGGAGAAATTAGGTCCGTATGATCCCAAGAAAGATCTGGAGTTCTTCAAGTTCCCGAGTCTGAACCTGCTGAAGGTGTATGATAATGAAGCGGCACCGGTGATCGATGAGAATGAACAACGGGCGAACGGTGCACGCATCGTGACCACGCTGCGTAACTACGGTATTGAGATTGAGTCGATTAAAGCCACCGTCGGTCCTACCGTCACCCTATACGAAATCGTACCGAAGGCCGGTATCCGGGTTTCCCAGATCCAGCGTCTGGAAAACGACATCATGATGTCGCTTTCCGCAACGGGTATCCGTATCATCGCACCTATGCCGGGTAAAGGCACGATCGGTATCGAAGTGCCGAACGAGAAACCGCAAGTGGTGTCCATGCATTCGGTGATCGCTTCCAAGCGTTTCCAGGAGGAACAGAAGATGAAGCTGCCGATTGCTTACGGTAGAACGATCACCAACGAGGTGTTTATGTTCGACCTCGCCAAGACACCACACTTATTGGTAGCGGGTGCCACAGGTACCGGTAAATCCGTTGCCATCAACGCCATCATCACCTCGTTGTTGTACAAGAAACACCCGGCGGAGTTAAAACTCGTCATGGTGGATCCGAAGATGGTGGAGTTTGCACCGTATAAACCGCTGTTGAAACACTACTTGGCAGCCATGCCGGACACCGATCCGGAACAGATCGTCATCACCGACTGCGATCGCGTGATCAACACGCTTAACTCGCTTGTCATTGAGATGGAGAACCGGTATAAACTGCTGATGGATGCCGGTGTGCGGAACCTGGAGGATTATAATGACAAGTTCGTAAGACGTCGTCTTAATCCAAATAAACTTGTAGCCGACAGCCTGCATCACCAGTTCTTGCCTTACATCGTCATCATCATCGATGAGTACGGCGATTTCATCATGCAGGCAGGCAAACAAGTGGAGACACCGATTGCCCGTATCACCCAGAAAGCGCGTGCTGTGGGTATGCATATGATTTTGGCCACCCAACGTCCGTCTGTGAATATTGTCACCGGTGTTATCAAAGCCAACATCCCGACACGTATCGCCTTACGTACGCAATCTGTCATCGACAGCCGTACCGTGCTGGATGCAAAGGGAGCAGAACAACTCATCGGTCGCGGTGACTCCTTATATGCCGGTAACGCATCCATCACCCGTGTGCAATGTGCGTTTGTGGATACACCGGAAGTGGATGCCATCGTCGCACATATCGCTAAGCAGCAGAAGTTCCGTGAACCGTACCAGTTACCGGAATATGTGGGTGAAGGCAGTGAAGAAGCAGCTGCACCGGGTAGCGTGGATATGAAACGATTGGATCCGATGTTTGCTGATGTAGCCCGTTACGTGGTGGCTAAACAGGAAGGTTCAACGAGTCGTCTGCAACGAGCGTTTGAGATCGGTTATAACCGTGCCGGAAAGTTAAGCGACCAGTTGGAAGCAGCCGGCATCGTGGGACCGAACAAAGGTCCTAAAGGCCGTGATGTTCTCATCCAGGATATGAATCAGTTAGACCAGTTATTAGCAAGTTTGGGTGTATGAAACTATTGATGATCCTCTTGTCCATATTAAGTTCGTTCTTTGCGAATTTGGAACAAAAAACCTTGCAGTCCGATTTCTCGGTCAGTCTCCAGGATGGCCAGCAGGTGACGGAGAACTATGCCGGCAGTATCACCATGCACGGTCAATGTTTCACGTTCCTGATGGGTGACAACAAAGCAGCTTTTGACGGCAAAACGATGTATGTCTATTCGCCGGAAACGGAGGAGTTGACGCTCACAGAACCGACCGAAGAGGAGTTGATTGAATCCAATCCCCTGTTATATGCCAAGGCAGTGGCAGATGTATGCGAAGTTAGCGAACAACCGTCTAAAGACGGCACGCAGACCATTGTCACATTGGTACCGGCCGATCAATCGCAAGGAGTGAACCGCTTTATATTAAAAATCAGAAACAGCGACTTGATGCCTTTGCAGTTAGAGGTTAAAGAAGGAATGAAAACAACGTTGCTGCGAATGATCCATCCTGCGTTCACACAAACCTTTCCTGAGTTCACCATTGAACCGGAAGAAACTACTTTTGTTAATGATTTGAGACTATGAATAAAGTAAAATGTTTGATTATAGGTAGCGGACCTGCCGGTTACACAGCAGCGATCTATGCTTCCCGTGCCAACTTATCCCCCGTCCTGATCGAAGGACCTCAGTTAGGTGGGCAGTTGACCACGACTACCGAGGTGGAGAACTTTCCCGGTTATCCGGACGGTGTAGAACCCTTCACGATGATGGATGACATGCGCCGTCAGGCAGAACGCTTCGGAACGCAGTTCGTTTCGGGCATTGTGACAAAAGTCGAATTCAGCAGTCAGCCTTCAGCTGTCAGCCCACACAAAGTGTGGGTAGAGGATACTGATCTCTACGAAGCAGATGCAGTGATTATTGCAACGGGGGCGAGTGCCAAGTATCTGGGTATAGAATCCGAACGCACTTACCGTGGTCGCGGTGTGAGTGCTTGTGCTACCTGCGACGGGTTCTTCTATCGCAAGAAAACGGTTGCCGTAGTGGGCGGTGGTGATACCGCTTGCGAGGAAGCGAATTATCTGGCAGGTCTGTGCGAAAAAGTATATATGATCGTACGCAAGCCTTATCTCAGAGCTTCAGAAATCATGCAGCAACGGGTACTTAACAACCCCAAGATCGAAGTGCTGTTTGAACATAACACGGTGCAACTGACGGGCGAAAACAAGGTGCAAGGTGCCGATCTGGTATTCCGCAAAGGAGAACCCGATGAAGTCATGCGGCATATCGACATCGACGGCTTCTTCTTAGCCATCGGCCATCATCCTAACACCGGGTTGTTCAAGGAATACCTGAACTGCGATGCAGAGGGATATATCATCGTGGACGGAGACAGTCCGAGAACTAATGTACCGGGTGTTTTTGCAGCCGGAGACTGCGCTGACCCGCATTACCGGCAAGCGGTAGTGGCAGCCGGTTCGGGTGCCAAAGCAGCTATTGAAGCAGATAAATACATTAAAAGTCTATAGATGATAGATTACAGATAAATTAAATCTAATTAGTATGTCAAGCGTAAACAAAGTGATTTTGATTGGTAACGTAGGCGCAGATCCGGAAGTACGTTACCTGGACAGAGGTGTAGCAATTGCTAATTTCAATTTGGCAACGACCGAACGCGGGTACGTGATGCAGAACGGAACGCAGGTTCCAGATGTGACAGAATGGCACAGCATCGTCTTGTGGCGTAACTTGGCGGAATGGGCACAGCAAAACCTGCGTAAGAGCATGAAGGTGTATGTAGAGGGAAAACTGAAAACACGCTCGTGGGAGAAAGACGGTCAGATTCGCCGTAAGACAGAGATCATTGCGGAGAATATCCAGATCTTGTATCGTCCCGATATTTACAGAAACCAGCAGTCAGCTGTCAGCAATCCGCCTTCAGAGGAGATGAATGACGAGGCGGTACAAGAGCCGGAGATGCAAGAGCAAGAAACCAAAAGAGGATTCTTTAACGATATATTCTAATGACCAACAAAGAACGCTATACGGAGTGGGTGGCGAAACAGGAATACGTGCCTGTTTCGATGATGCCCTGGTGGCTGGATGCCGTATGTGCGGGTAAGACCTGGGACGTCCTTTTTGCAGAGGACGAGAAGGGTAAGATCGTCGGGGTGATGCCTTATCTGATCCGTAAACGGGCATGGATGAAGTACATCCTGATGCCTCCTTTGTCGCAAGCCGGCGGTATTTGGGTAGCGCCGGAAGTGACCGGTGACCGCTGGAAAACGGCTGAGGTATGCCGGCGACTCAAGGAGCAGATGGATAAGATGGGTTTGGCCTATTACTACCAGCAGTTTAGTCCCGGCAGTCTATGCGTAGATGCGATGCGTGGTCTGGGATTCAAAACCAAAGAAAGGATTACCTACCGTGTGGATGATCTGAGCGACATGGAGGCACTCATCGCATCCTTCAGTAAGAACAAACGGCGTCAGTTGCAGAAAGCCAAAGACTTGCATGCCACCCGAACGATGGAGATAGAGGAGTTCTGCCGTTTTCAAGCTGACTGCTTAGCCGCACGTCACCGCAAAAGCAGCTATTCCCGGGAGTTTCTCCATGTATTGGAACGCAAAGCCCGAAGACTCAAACAATGCGAGATCATCTCCATATGCAACGAGGATGGCAAACCATATGCTGCCGCATTCGTGGTATGGGATAAACGCTTCCTCTACTACCTCGTACCGGTTTACGACATCCGGTATAAGGATTCCGGCGCATCTGCGTTGCTGGTATTGGAAGCCATGAAACTGGCTAAGGAGAAACAGGTACATTTCGATTTCGAAGGATCCATGGACCGTGGTATAGCACAACATTACCAGCAGTTTGGATCGAAAGCCGTTTCGTACTATGCAGTAGAGAAATACTACCGACCCATGTTCCGTTTGGCTATCTGGTATCAGAGACTCAGAGAATGGCGATTTAAATGAAGGTGCTTTTCTTAACCCCATGGTATCCGTCTGAGAAAGACGCGATGAGCGGTCTCTTCGTGCAAAAGCACGTCGAGGCCGTTCGTGCACAAGGATGCGAGGTGGAAGTTATCCATTCGCAAGGATGGAGGGATACGTGGCGGCAATGGAAAAAATTACAACGCAAAGGCTGGATACCGGATGTCGTGCAACTGAATGTTATTCAGAAACAAGGACTGCTGGCCTTGTGGCTTCAGAAAAAATACGGAATACCCTATCTCATCGTCGAGCATTGGAGCGGTTATCTGCCTGAGAACGGAGCATTCCGGCGAATGGCGAAGATCAAACGCGATTTATACAAACGTATTGCCCAAGAAGCGGAGATCATCCTGACCGTCAGCCTTCCGCTGCAACAAGCTATGATCGCTTGCGGCATAACCGCAAAAAAATGGGGAATGATCCACAACGTGGTGGATGCGTTTTTCCATGAATCGAGCGTCAAGCGTCAAGCGTCAAGCGTTAAGACACTTCTGCATGTTTCCTGCTTCGATGAAAAAGCAAAAAATGTCAAAGGACTGCTCCGTGCCGCAAAAATGCTTGCTGAAAAACGACAGGATTGGAAACTTGTGCTGGTCGGAACCGGTATCGATTATCCGGAGGTACGCACGTATGCAGAAGATCTGGAGATCCCTGAAGGATTGCTTCGTTGGACAGGCGAATTGACGCCGCAACAGGTAGCCGATGAGATGCATCACGCTGACGCGCTGGTACTTAGCAGCCGATACGAGACCTACGGCGTGGTACTAGCGGAAGCGGCTGCAGCGAACCTACCCATCTTAAGCACGCCGGTCGGTATTGCACAAGAAGTCGGTGCACTGATCGTGCCGCAGGAGATTGCCCAACACAAAGCCGGAAGGTTTGCGGAGTTTATAGAATGCATTTTGTGGAACACAGAGTACAGAACACAGAATACAGACCGATTTACGAAAGAGACTATCGGCAAAAAACTCATAGATATCTATGATAGCTGTTTGCATCGCGACATATAATCAAGAGGCCTATATCGGTCAGGCGATAGAGAGTGTACAGGCACAAGTCTGCGACATCCCTATCCGTATCTACATCGGCGATGATGCTTCCACGGACGATACACAATCCGTTTGTATGCGGTATGCCGCACAGGACGAACGCATTGTCTATGTACGGAGAGAGAAGAACATGGGCTTGGTCGACAATACGATTAACCTGTACCGGCAAATTATGGCGGACCAATGTACCTACATCGCAATGCTGGACGGAGATGATTACTGGATAGACTCCCATAAACTGCAGATCCAAATCGACTATCTTCAGCGTCATCCGGAAGTAGGATTGGTTCACACCGCCGTGGAAGGTCAAACCGACGAAGCTATTCCAACGGGAGATCTGAGTGAGCGATATAACTTGATCGGTGCACGGCAAACCAATTGTACGGTCCTTTTCCGATCGGATTTGCTGAACGAGAACGAACTCAAAGAGATCGAACTACACCATTTCCCGGTTCTCGACTATCCTTTATACGGTATATTTTCACAACAGACCTATTTCGGTTTTATCGCTCACCCCACCGCTGTATGGCGATCGCACGAATCGGTATCACAGGCCGGCAGTGCAAAAGCCCGGTTGATGTATCGCCATGAACGCATTCGAATGTGGCATTGGCTTGGTCAAAAGTACAAAAATCACTTCCATTTTAGGTGGGATAAGGCAATTTTATGGTTCATATGGCAAAATTTTTACTTTTTATTTGCACAATTCAAAAAAAAGTTGTAACTTTGTAGCCGATTTTGATAACATGACCTAAAAAAACACAAGATATGCAGATCAAAAAATCAGAAAAAGCAAGCTTAGAGGGAAACAAACTCGTTTATATGTTAATGGGTTTGGTTCTTGTTCTCAGTCTATGCTACGTAGCGCTGGAATGGACCCAGAAAGAGGTCACTACGTATGACCAGCCTGTGGATGACTTCGGTCTTGTTGAGGAAGAGTTGGATGAGATCCAGCAGACCCAGCAAGAGACCCCTCCCCCTCCCCCACCCCCTGCTGTTCAGGAAGTGGAAGTGCTGAACGTGGTGGAAGATAACGTGGAGACCGAATCTATCGAAGTGACATCCGAGGATGACAAGGACATAGAGATAGAAGTAGCTCCGCCTGTAGAGGTTGTTGAGGAGGAAGAGCCGGAAGACGTGATCTTCGTAGTTGTAGAATCCATGCCGGAATTCCCCGGTGGACCGCAAGCGATGTATAAGTTCCTCGGAGAGAACATCAAGTATCCGGTGATTGCACAGGAGAACGGTATTCAAGGTCGTGTTGTCTGCCAGTTTACGGTGAACAAAGACGGTTCGCTCGTAGATATTGAGGTTGTTCGTTCGGGTGGTGATGCATCGCTGGACAAAGAGGCTGTTCGCGTCATCAAGTCCATGCCGAAATGGAAAGCAGGTAAGCAACGCGGTAAACCGGTACGTGTAAAATATACGCTCCCGGTTAACTTCAAGCTCCAATAATGGAATTAGTTTATAGAGATATAACCTATTGTAAGAATGTCGGTGCCAAACGTGCCGACATTCTTTATAAGGAGTTAGGCGTTCGTACAGCGCTTGACTTGCTACGCCAGTATCCCTATAAGTATATTGACCGCAGTCGGTTTTACCGCATTGCCGAACTGGATGACGAAGATACCTACGTTCAGATCGTCGGGGAGATCACCGAATGGCACACCGTCGGTATCGGAAAAGCACAGCGGTTAAGTGCCACTTTCTTTGACGGGACCCACCAATGTGAATTGGTATGGTTCAAAGGCGTGCAATACGTCAAACTGCAACGAGGTGTCAAGTACCTGCTTTTCGGTAAACCCAGCCGTTTTCAGCATATCTATAACTTCGTGCATCCGGAGTTGACACCCTGGGATAAAGTCACACCCGAGATGACGCAGGGACTCGAACCGTATTACAACACGACGGAGAAGATGAAACGCATGGGTTTGAACTCCAAAGCCATGCGCACGATGATAGCCGGACTGCTGCCGGAACTCAAAATGGGTATCGCTGACACCATCGGCATGGATATCCTGCAGCGTTACCGCCTGATGAGTCTGACAGACGCGATGATCAACGTGCATTTTCCGAAAGACACTCTGTCTATGCAGAATGCACGCGCGAGGTTGAAATTCGAAGAACTGTTCTACGTTCAACTGCAGATCCTCCGCCAAATGAAACGCCGGGAACTCAATCCGGGTTTCACCATGCCGCTGGTAGGCAGTCGTTTTCATGCCTTGTACCAATCCCTGCCCTTTGCGTTAACCAACGCGCAGAAACGCGTCATCCATGAAATCCACGATGACCTCAAAGGCGGACATCAGATGAACCGTCTGCTACAAGGTGACGTAGGTTCCGGTAAGACACTCGTAGCCCTCTTATGCTGTCTCTTAGCCGTCGATAACGGGTATCAGGCCTGCATCATGGCTCCGACGGAGATCCTGGCAAACCAGCATTATGAGACCCTCAAAGCGTTCTTGGCTCCGCTTAATGTACAAGGGGACAATGTACAAGGTACAAAGGACAACCATGTTCATGTGGCGTTACTGACCGGTTCCGTCAACGCCAAGAACCGGGTACCTATCCATAACGGATTGATGAACGGTACGATCCATATTCTCATCGGTACCCACGCGCTATTAGAGGACAAAGTGCAGTGGAACAACCTTGGCTTTGTCGTCATCGATGAGCAGCACCGCTTCGGTGTCGCCCAACGGGCCAAGCTATGGACGAAAAACCAGATGCCGCCGCATGTATTAGTCATGACGGCCACTCCTATTCCGCGCACCTTGGCCATGACCGTCTATGGTGACCTCAGCGTATCCATCATCGATGAGTTACCGCCGGGACGCAAACCCATCCAAACCATCCACTATGATATCAACCGGCGGGCACAGGTCTATTCGTTCATGCGCAAGCAGATAGAGGCAGGAAGACAGATATACGTCGTCTATCCGCTGATTAAGGAAAATGAGAAAATGGACTTGCAGGACCTCCAGAACGGTTTCAATGAGTTATGCGAAGCCTTTCCGCAATACAAGATCTCCATGGTACACGGTCAGATGAAAGCGGCAGACAAAGACCTGCAGATGCAGCGTTTTGCGAGTGGAGAGACCCAGATACTCGTGGCAACCACCGTCATCGAAGTAGGAGTCAACGTACCGAATGCGACGGTGATGATGATCCAGAATGCCGAGCGGTTCGGACTCAGCCAACTGCACCAATTACGCGGTCGTGTAGGCCGGGGAGGAGAACAGAGTTATTGTATCTTACTTACCGATAACGAGATCAGTGCCGATACACGCAAGCGAATGAACATCATGGTGGAGACCAACGACGGATTCCGTATCGCTGAAGCCGATCTGCAACTACGCGGTCCCGGTGACCTCGAAGGCACCATGCAGTCCGGTACACCGTTCGATTTGCATATCGCCAACCTGGCAACCGACGGACGGCTTGTTGCATTGGCGCGTCAGGCCGCTTTGGAAATCTTAGACACAGATCCCTTATTGGAGGACGAGACAAACCGGATATACAAAAACCAGTTGGACATCCTGCGCGTCAAGCAGTCCTACAATTGGTCAGAAATCAGTTAACCCGTAACCCAATAAAAAAAGAGTCCAAACGGACTCTTTTTAATTACATATCGTCGTGAGCGTGCAACGACTGCACATATTTCGCATGTGCCATCTTAACTCGTTTCAGCTCGCTCGGTTTGTCGAACTGCTGACGGCGACGGAGCTCTTTTACGACACCCGTCTTATCGAATTTGCGTTTGAACTTCTTAATCGCGCGCTCGATATTCTCACCTTCTTTAACAGGAACGATAATCATTGCATTCACCTCCTTTCTTGTACCCAGGGCCGGGATCGAACCGGCACGGTTTCCCATTGGTGTTTGAGACCAACGCGTCTACCAATTCCGCCACCTGGGCTTCGCGCGAGCGAAGGCTTAATACGATTCGCGACTCCGTCGCTCATGTGTATTTTCGCCTTGCTCTCGCTCTTCGGTCTGCAAACGCTCCGCTGGTTTGCATCCCGAGGGAGGCTATGCAGAGTGTTTTTTGAGCGAAAAGCGGGTGCAAAGGTACTGCTTTTTTTTGAACTGACCAAATTTTTTGGCATTTTTTTTGCATATATGCGCATTTTTTTGTAATTTTGCACCCAAATTAAGCGATTATGGATGATTTTTTTGCAAGAAGTGAAGCCTTATTGGGAACAAAGGCAATGGAAACGCTGCGAAATACGCGTGTGATCATCTTCGGCGTAGGCGGTGTCGGTTCATATGCGGCTGAGGCCTTGATCCGTACCGGTCTCACTCATCTTACCCTCGTCGATGGCGATACCGTGCAACCCTCTAACCTGAACCGCCAATTGCCTGCTACCCGTGCCACAATAGGCCTGGCCAAAGTAGATGCCCTCAAAGCACGTCTTCTTGAGATTAATCCTGATGCAGAGATCGAGGCTTTGCCGATCATGGCGAATGGCGAATGGTTAAAGGCTAAGGGACTTAACTGCGACTACGTCATTGATGCCATTGACAGCGTGAATGACAAGACAGACCTTATTATATACGCGACGCGCGCACGCGTTAAAATCTTCAGTTCGATGGGTGCTGCCCTTCGGTTCGACCCTACGCAGGTTACGACGGGAGAGTTGATGACTATTAAGGGAGACGCGTTGGCGAAGGCGGTAAGAGCACGTATGAAGAAACTGGATCTGCATCCGTACAAAAAAGTACGCTGCGTCTATTCAACTGAACAGGCGCAGCGCTGTGAGACACGAGGTTCGTTAATGCAAGTGACGGCCGTCTTCGGACTCACCCTTGCCTCTCTCGTTATTCAGGATATTACAAACCAAGCGAAGCTTTGATTGCCGGAACACGTGCTTCCGCTTCAGCCGTGCAACGCTCGTAGTCAGCGCCCGTGAACGGTTTACCGCTCTTCACCGGAATCTCAAAGTAGAACTTAATCTTCGGCTCGGTACCGGACGGGCGAACACTCACTTTCAGACCACCTTCGGTGAAGTACTGCAGCACGTTACTCGTCGCATTCAACGGCATCTCGATAGCGGTCTCTACCCACTTGCCGTCCTTGAGCTCTTGTTGCTTGAGGAGCTTGAAGTCTTTGATCTTAACGACCTTCTCACCGGCGATCTCCTTCGGAGCATTCGCACGATAGTCCTTCATCATCTGCTGGATCTCCTCGGCACCGCTCTTACCCGGACGAACGACATTGATCGTGGTCTCACGCTGGAAACCATAGTCCTCGTAGATCTTAAGCAGGTAGTCATACAGCGTCATGCCGTTGTCCTTCGCATAAGCCGCGATCTCGCAGATCAAGCAGATAGACGAAGGCGAACATTTATCACGAACAGCGTCGTACGGCAGGAATCCGAAGCTCTCTTCACCACCACCGATATATTTGCGTTTGCCTTCCCACATACGGATACGGTTCGCAATCCACTTAAAGCCCGTATATTCATCCGTCAGCGTAACACCCTGTGCGTCAGCAATCTTACGAATCAACTCCGAGGTAACGATCGTCTTCACGATATACATATCGTCACGCATCTTACCCAGACGCTTCATGTTATTGATGATGTAATAGTGGTACATGATGTTGGTCTGGTTACCGTTGATGATCACCCACTCGCCCTTGTCGTTGCGGCAAACGATAGCGATACGGTCTGCATCCGGGTCCGAAGCAATAACCAGGTCAGCACCTAACTTCGTACCGAGTTTCATACCTAAGGTCATCGCTTCCGCGTTCTCCGGGTTCGGACTAACCACCGTCGGGAAGTTTCCGTCGATCACCATCTGCTCGGGAACCACGTGGATATTCTGGAAGCCCCAGCTGCGCAAGCACATCGGCACAATCTGACGACCGGCACCGTGCATCGGGGTATAGACGATATTCAGATCTTTCTGACGGAGGATCGTCTCTTGGTCGATCATCACGTCCTTAACTGCCATCATGTAGTCATAATCCATCTCACCGCCGATGATCTCAATCAGGTCGTTGTTAGCCTCCCATTTCACGTCAGCAAGCGTCACTTTGTTCACCTCGTCGATGATACCCTGGTCATGCGGTTGGAGAACCTGCGAACCATCCTCCCAGTAAGCCTTGTAACCGTTATACTCTTTCGGGTTATGGGAAGCGGTAACGTTCACACCGCCCTGGCATTTGAGATGACGGATAGCGAAGGATACCTCCGGCGTCGGACGGAGCGATTCAAACAGATATACCTTGATTCCATTAGCCGAGAAAATATTAGCTACCGTCTCGGCAAACAGACGACCATTGTTACGACAGTCGTGACCAACCACTACAGCCACGCGACCGTTCTGTACATGGTCAAAACCACCTTCTTTCTGCACCTTTAGCAGGTAGTTCGCGTAACCCTGGGTAGCCATGGCTACGATGTACTTGTTCATACGGTTGGTTCCCGGTCCCATGATACCGCGCAAACCGCCAGTACCGAATTCAAGGGTACGATAGAATGCATCGATGAGGTCCGTCTTGTCTTCTGCTTCCATCATCGCCTTCACTTGCGCACGGGTCTCTGCGTCAAACGGTTCTTTCGTCCAAACCTCAGCAATCTCCATTACTTTTTTTAATTCTTCGTTCATGGTAGTAAAATTTTTGATTGTTAATATGATAGTTTATTTAGTCTTCTGGTTTTCTGGTCTACTGGTGTTCTGGAAATCATTCCTTGACCTTGTAGATAGCGTCCAAGTTGCGGACGAAGCCGTCGAAATCCAACCCGTAACCGATCACAAACTCCTCACTGATCTCATGACCTATGTAGTCGGGTTTCGCATCGTCGTATTCCAACTTCTCCGGCTTGAACAGCATCGTCGCCACTTTAACGGACGAAGCGCCGAGACCACGAAGGTGCGCTTTGAGCTGATGGATCGTCAGACCCGTATCAACGATATCCTCCACGATCACCACATCCCGGTTTTCCACCACCTGCTGCAGCGGAACGATGAACTGCAATTGTCCCGTCGTACGCATACCGTAATACGAACTGACACGAATAAACGTCACCTCGCAACGCACATCCTTTAATGCTCGCAGCAGATCGGCGGCAAAGACAAACGCACCGTTAAGCACCACCACAAACAGCGGTTCTTTCTCCTTATAATCCGCACTAATGATGTCCGCCACTTGCTGCACATCCTTGGCTATTGCTTCCGGTGTCAACCATTCTTCAAAATGATAACCTTGCTCGTCAATTGTCCTCATAATTCTGAAATAAAAAATCATTATACGGATAACGCTTCACGTGGATCGCCTTGATACGATCATACATCAGCGCACGCAAAGCATCTATGTTTTGTTTGTTTCGTGCCGAGATGAAGATACAATCCTCACCTAACCGTGCCATCCACGTCTTCTCCAAATCCTCTAACGACAGGTTCTCCCTTTGTATCGGCGTCAGGTCATCTTCCTCCTTCGGCACATAGGTAAAATTATCAATCTTATTAAAGACAACAATACGGGGAATGTCCTTGTCTTTGTCGTCATTACGTCCTGACGTCATAACGTCATTCAAAGTCTGTTCGACGACGTTATACTGTTCTTCGAAGTTGGGATGCGAGATATCCACCACATGAATCAGCAGATCGGCTTCACGGACCTCGTCAAGCGTCGATTTGAAGGACTCAACCAAGTGGTGCGGTAACTTACGGATGAACCCTACCGTATCACTCAGCAGAAACGGCAGATTCTCGATCGTCACCTTACGCACCGTCGTATCTAATGTCGCAAAGAGTTTGTTCTCTGCAAAGACATCGCTCTTACTCAGCAGGTTCATCAGCGTCGATTTGCCGACATTGGTGTAACCCACCAATGCTACACGCACCATTTTTCCGCGGTGTTGCCGCTGCGTCGCCATCTGCTTATCGATCGTCTTGAGTTGTTCCCGCAGCAAGGCAATCCGTTGACCGATCACCCGTTTATCCGCTTCGATCTGGGTCTCACCCATACCACGGTTGGTGCCACCACCGCGTTGGCGGTCCAAGTGACTCCACATACGTGTCAGACGCGGTAACATATACTGCAGATGCGCCATCTCCACTTGCGTCTTCGCGTAACTCGTCTGCGCACGTTGCAGAAATATCTCAAGGATCAGTATCGTGCGGTCTATCACGCGCACATCCGGCTTCCCTTTATGATTGAGCGCTTTTTCAATATTGCGTATTTGTCTCGGGCTCAACTCGTCATCAAAGATGACTACGTCTATAGGATGATGCTCAGAGATATACTGATCGATCTCTTCGAGTTTCCCTTCGCCCACATAGGTAGCCGTTATCGGTAAGTTCAGCCGCTGGGTAAACCGTTTGACGGGCACAATACCATGGGTGTCGGCTAAGAAAGCCAACTCATCCAGGTACTCTTTCGTCCGATCTTCCGGCTGATTAGGGGTAATAAGCCCCACCAGCACCGCATGCTCTATGTACGGTTTTACCTCTATCATGCAATTTTGCTTGCAAAATTACAAAAAAAAAATGACATACACAAATGTATATGCCACTTTTTTGTTTTTTTCGCAAAATTACTTACGAATTCCGAGTTCTTTGATGATTGCGCGGTAACGCTCGATGTCTTTACTCTTCAAGTAATCCAACATACGACGACGTTTACCTACCAATGCGGTCAGTGCACGCTCAGTACCGAAGTCCTTGCGGTTCTCTTTCAAGTGCTCCGTCAAGTGGTTGATACGGAAGGTGAACAATGCGATTTGGCTCTCTGCAGAACCGGTGTTCTTTGCGTCGTTGCCATATTTAGCGAACAACTCAGCTTTTTTCTCAGAAGTTAAATACATAATTTGATGTACGATTTGACGATGTACAATGTACAATTTTCGTCGGTTAAACAATGGTGGCTAAAGCAACATGCAAGCATCGCAACTTCGCCACATTTATTCGCTCTTTCGCAGAAAAAGCGTGCAAAATTACTACATTTTTTTGAATTGACCAAATTTTGGGGCATTTTTTTGCAAAAAAACGTGTTTTTTAACGTCTTTCTGCCCCAATGGTGGTGAAATCTCCGTGACCCGGATAGACCACGGTTTCGGCGGGAAGGGTAAAGAGACGCTCCAAAGAAGAGATGAGTTGACCCATGTTTCCTCCCGGCAGATCCGTACGACCATACCCCATGCGAAAAAGAGTATCGCCTGATAGGAGAATTGGAGATTCGGGGAAATACAAGCATACGCTTCCCTGCGTATGTCCCGGCGTGTGGATAATGGCGAAAGGCGAATGGCTATTGGCTAAAGGTTTTATCGGAAACTCCTCTGCCTGGAGGCGGATACCGAACATATTATACTGCGTCTGCATCGCTTTCGCCATCGGGATATCCGCTTCATGCATCAACACCGGCACACCCCATTTCTCCGTCGCCCATTTCGCACCCCAGAGATGATCCAAGTGGCCATGCGTGGCAATAATGGCTAATGGCGAATGGTTATTGGCTAAAGTCTGATTTATATATTTTTCCAATTGCTGGCGTTCGAACTCATTACTGCATGCAGGATCAATAAGCAGAATCTGCTCATCGGTAGAAACGACGTAACAATTCGTCTCAAAAGGTCCAAACACGAAGTGTTTAATTTGTAATGGGTTATTTTTCATTGGTCATTGGTCATTTGTAGCATTCACGGCAAATAGCCGGTTGTTCTTTCATTGCCGCTTGACGAAAAGCCTGCGCTTTATCGCTGCGGAAGAGATCCTTCAGAGAGGCCTCCATAATATTCCCGTAAGAGAAAGCATGCCCTTTGTCGTAACAGCACGGCAGCACCTCACCCATAGTCGTGATCACACAACCGCTCCATACCCGCCAACAGCCTTTGCTTAATTTCCTCCGATGGTATTTCCCGTCCTTCCCCTTGATATACCGGCTGTACTTCTCCTCACTCGGCATCAACGGATGCCCGTCGGCATAATCATACAACTGCGCTGTCTTAAGCGTCAGTTTATCGGCACCAAGCGATTTATAAACACGTTTGAGTTCGGACCATTCGTGCTCATTGGAGCGCAAACGAAGCGCTTGCAGCTCAATGCAGATTTTTGATTTTTGATTTTTGATTTTCGCCTCCCGAAGCCATCTCAACGCCTGTTTCGTTTTTTCTACACTTCCCCCTATCCGATACGCTCCGTAACTCGCTTCCGTCAAACCGTCCATCGACACGATGATACGATCCAGTCCTGCCTGCACCAATGCCTCCGCCAACTCCTCCGTCATCGCCTGGGCATTGGTGGAAACGATGGTATAGAGTCCGGCTTCATGGGCTTCTTTAATCATCTGCGGCAGGTTTTTATTCAACAGCGGTTCGCCTTGGAAATAGAATTGGATGACAAGGGCGGTACCGCGGATTTCGGAGAGAACGCGATGCCAGAGAGAGAGGGACAGGAATTTTTCGTTATGACGTGATGACGTGATGACGTCATGACGACCCACCGGGCATTCCGGGCACTTTAATTGGCAGATATTCGCCGGCTCTACGCTGACGAATAATGGCGAATGGCGAATGGCGAATGGCGAATGGGAGATAGGCGAACGGAAAAGCGCTGAACCGAAACGATTCAGCGCATAACCGACGTAACACCGGAAGGCGTTACTTAACCGCGATCTTGTTAACGCGACGCTCATGACGGCCGCCTTCAAAATCCGTTTGGAAGAATGTACGAACGATATCCAATGCCTTCGGTGCCGAAACGAAATTAGCCGGCAAACCGAGTACATTCGCATTATTATGCGCACGTGCCAGTTCTGCCAACTTGGTCTCCCAGCACAACGCTGCACGGATACCCTGATGCTTATTGGCCGTCATGCAGATACCGTTACCAGTAGAACAGATGACGATGCCATATTCGAACTCACCCTTCTCTACCGCTTCCGCTAAGGGGTGGGCAAAATCGGGATAGTCACAACTCTCCGTGTCATAACAACCGAAATCCTTTACTTTGGCACCATTGTCCTCTAAGAACAACTGTACCTGTTGTTTCAATTCAAAACCTGCGTGGTCACTCGCCAACGCAATGGTCATCTCCGAGAAGCTCTTCATTATTATCCGAATTTATAGTATTTTCTGTTTGTTCATTCTCGCATTTAGCAGGGGTCTTGAACACCTTCACTAAGTTTCCGAACATCAGGTTACAAGCAATCGCCAGCACGATGATGCCGAAGAACTTACGGATGATATACAGCGCCGTATTACCCATGTATTTCGTTAACCAATGGGTGCCCACTAACACGATATACAACACAGCCATACACAGCAGCAACGCGATGCACAGATTGACGAGATGATAGTCCACCGTAATGGCTAAAAGAGCCGTAAAAGCACCCGGACCGGCATACATAGGGAACGCCAACGGCACGATCGTGCTACCGGCACCTATCTCACCTTCTAACTTATCGTTCTGGAATATAACAATGTCCAATACCATCTCCATGGCCATCAGGAAGATAACAAATCCACCGGCAATGGCGAAATACTCGATCTGGACACCAAAGATCTTCAATATCCATTCACCGGCAAAGAGAAAAGCCATCAGGATAACAAGACTCGCCAGACAGACCCTCCACGCACTAATCCGAATACCGCGTTTCTCCATGTTGATTGTGATTGGAATATTTCCAAACGGGTCGATGATGGCGATCAGAAACACAAAGGCAGGCAGAACCTCCCAAATATCGAACTGACTAAAGAATTCTTGTAATGTATTCATAGCATTTTCTCAAATTTGGCCACAAAATTACAAAAATTCTTGCATATATGCAAATTTTTTACTAATTTTGCAGCGAATTTCCGAGAAACGGGAATTTTTTAACTCGAATTTTTTAATTTAAACAAGTATGATTAATAGTCAAGACATCAAAAACGGAGTATGTATCCGCATGGATGGCCGTTTGTATTTTGTAATTGAGTTCCTGCACGTTAAACCGGGTAAAGGCAACACAATTATGCGTGTTAAATTCAAAGATGTAGTGGATGGCCGAGTTCTCGAGCGCCGCTTCAATATCGGTGAGAAACTGGAGGATGTACGCGTAGAGCGTCGTCCGTATCAGTACCTCTATAAAGAGGGTGAGGATTATATCTTCATGAACAACGAGACCTTCGAACAGGCTCCGATCGCTCATGACCTCATCACCGGTGTGGACTTCCTCAAGGAAGGAATGACCGTAGAGGTTGTTTCCGATGCTTCTACCGACACCATCCTCTTCGCTGAGCTGCCGACCAAAGTAGAGTTGGCTGTTACCTATACCGAGCCGGGTCTGAAAGGCGATACCGCGACCAACACTCTAAAGCCGGCAACCGTTGAGACGGGCGCAGAGGTTCGCGTTCCGCTGTTCATCAACGAAGGTGAGATCATCCGCATCGATACCCGCGACGGTAGTTACTGCGAGCGCGTTCGCTAATCAACTAACGCATAACCAAAAGACGTCATCTTTTCAGGTGACGTCTTTTATTATAAAATCTTAATATTGCTTAAGCCAAATATTCATTTATATCTATTTATGCGGTTCACTACTTAGCGGACCACTAACAAGTGAACTGAAATCTGGTGCAAAGGTACAACAAAAAAATGAAATATGCAAGTTTTTCGTGGGTTTTTATATGCTATACGCTAAGCGTAAGGAAATAGTCAATGAGCGGTCAGCATCTCATAGAGATAGGCCGGACTTTGGACGTAGAGTTCGTTCTCTTCGTCTTGTAGGGCTGACATAAGCGACGAGTTATAGACACGATCCATCGCTTGCTCAAGACTACAACCCGTATCTTCCATGACGTAACGAACTAACTCGCTCAAGGCATAGTCGGTCAAGTATGTCGCTATTTGATGATGATTTGCCTCCATTACAGTAGTTGTACATTTGTTTTTTTAAGATAGCGCAGGGCTTTCTCGGATCCGAAATAATACTGCTGGTCAAGAAACTTATCTTGGAGACCTTTAGCGGCCTCTTCGGCGGAGTAGATATTATCCCTATAACGAGTAATCTGCAGCACGACGCCATCATCTGCTATTGGCCCGACGATAATATCATAGTCATGTATTGGCAGTTTATTATCACGGTCGCGATTCGCGTCAACAAAGACGAACCATTCCACAGATGCTTTCTCCGGAAAGACTTTGACTTTTAGATCCGAATGCAAAGCCGATTCATCGAACTCGTAGGTAATAAGTGTAGCTTTACCTCCAAAAAGGCGCGCTTTTTTGGTAGCCATACGAATAGCTGTGTCACGCGAATCCGTGAGGTAAAAGCCCTTGCCAAAGTCCTTATGGTTCAGACTACGGGTAAGATCGATCGTTTCAATATCAGTATTAGTGCCGTGAAATAGTATCATACCAATGTTCCTCCGTTTTGGCGACAAATGATGAGCATATCGTCAATGGTATCATCCATTGACTGAAGATGTTCCACATCGTAGAACTCCACTAAAAATGCAAGGGCCTTGTACTGCTGCAGATAGCGGAAAGCAGTTTGCCGCGTCATAGCAAACTTATTCGCAAAGGCCTGGATTGCACTCGTTAAAAATGGAATTTCGTACTTGCTCATACTGAATCCTTTCAAAATCTGGTGCAAAGGTACAACAAAAAAATGAAATACGCAAGTTTTTCGTGGGGTTTTCGTCCAAAATGGTCAAAAATGATCCAAAACTTCTTTTAATCGGTCAACAATTATCCACAATTAACCAACAATTATATTTGTCAAAAGATTTCCTTATACACACAAAAAACCAGCGCAGTGCGCTGGTTTTCATATGCTATACGCTAAGCGTAAGGATTAGTCAATGAGGTTCATCTCGCTAGTGGATTTAATTTCAGTTCCACCACCGGAAACAGAATTCACACCAAATGCGATCTCAGGATTCATAAGACCCATCGAAGCCCAAGTAGTCATCTCCGTATTCGGAGTAATATAGTTCTTTTTCATAATTGTATCCTCCTTATTTTACGATTTGACCTTGTACGTTGTAAACTTTCTCACCACGTTTGATGAGTACCTGACCGTTCTCGATGAACTTAACAGCCTTAACAGCCTCGAACTCTACGTTCTCGATATCCTGAGTCTCAGCGATAACCATTTGGATACGTTTCGGTGCTCCAAACGGACTTTGCTGTGTTCCGAGATCCAAGTATGCCTTATATTCCTTCATATCAGTACCGGTGTACTTGTATAACTCACCACCAACCAATACATAGATATTTTCACTATGGCTAGCCCATGCTGTATATGGTTGCAGTTTATTATTAGCTAAGTTATCAGCAGGATCCAAACTCGTAACATTTCCAGAGAGCGTGTAAGCACTACCTGATGTTCCAGCCAAGATGACGCCTGTACCAGCCGGGATATATCCATTGAGCGGAACTAATTCGATAGTCTCAGCATTCTCCGTGTACGTTGCCAAGTAAGCTGTTAAGCCTGAAGGAACCTTTCTATCATAAGGCGCAGAGAACGTAGACCAACCATAAGCGTTAATCGTCACAGCCTTCGACTTATCAGGAACGACAGTGTAAACATATGTATTATCTTGTTGTTTAGTAGCAGTTACAACATAAGCATCGTCACTATTATCGCCACCCGGCAAGAAAGCCTCCATAGCTGTAGCAGTTGTGTAGACTGTAGTTCCTGCTTGAACATTACCATCAATAGTACCACCAACTACGGTAACCTCATCTTTCGTAGCGTCTTTAATAATGACAGCACCTGCATCACCACCTTCGATAGAACCACCTTGGATGGAAATCATCTCGATTTTGTCTTCCGTAGTAGTCAAATTCTCCTCAATAGCATAACCAGATTCAGCATGAACAGTACTACCTGCGGTAATGGTAACAGCGATATCACCAGGATAAGCGGTATTTGACTCTACAACAATTGCACTACCACCTGCGCTTACACCAGATGATTTTCCAGTCGGAGTAGTATTGGTAGTATTCTCAGACTTAATAGTACCACCATTAATCTCAACTTTACCACCCTTTGCATACAAACCGGTACTACCTTGACAGAGACCTTCGATAATCCAACGACCGTAACCGGACGAATAAGCAGCAACAGCGTTAGATAGATTATCATTGGCTCTTACTTCTGCACCCGAGTGAATGTAAACGAACGGAGAGTAATCAGCACTTGCCGGACGTTTGATGCTACCATTAACCTTAATGCCATAGGTAGAAGCATTCAAATGACCATAAACATCTACACGCGCACCATTAGCCAATGCCGGATTAGAACCGGATTTTTCAGTAATAGAAACGGTGTTACATTTAACATCCAAATTACGTTCATCAGTTTCTACATTATTAACCACTTTGTTCTTGTAGAATTGGTTAATAAGTGTTACACCTGAATTAACAATAAGTTGCGAATAAGGTTCTGCAATTTGCGCATTAATCTGCACAGAAGCATCTCCTCCATGGACACGAATCAAATCGCTTGTGTAATTAGCCTCGGATCCTTGGTTATTGTTCTGGATGGTACCCGTTCCAGTAATTTCCAAGACACCTTGCTTAATGGTAATGCCAGCGTTCTTGGCCGCTACGCAGTTGTTAATTAAAATAACATTACCATTCAAGTTCAGATAAATGTGCTTATTCTCATCAAGCACAATTTGGTCATCTGCGTCAGTAATGGTATAAGAAAGAGGTCCTGTTACCAAAATCTCCTCACCATCAACTGCTTCAGCAAAAGCAGCTGCCAATGTTCCATCGCCCGGAACTTCATAAGCCCATGCGCTTGTGCCTATGAGCAGCGCAGCTGCCATCAGCACGAAAGAATAAATCTTTTTCATTGTGTTTTGTTTAAATTAATACTATGCGGCTAAGCCGCGTTAACTATATTTGTTAGTTTTGATTTCGTCTTCACTCAATCCTTTGCGGTTGCAAAGGTACTGCTTTTTTTTGATATGACCAAATATTTCTGCAAAAAAATGCAAAAAATTTTAATATTGTCGCAAAATACGATACTAAATGTTCTTTGTGTTAGTCCAAAATGGCCCAAAATGATCCAAAAAACATATTTAACCCTGATTATTGATCTATATTATTATAACCCAAAAAAGTTTAAGAAAAATCATCAAATAGGATTAGTACTTTCAGTACTTCGAGATTCCGTTCTTTAGAACCTACTTATAAATAAATTTACAGATAGCTTCTAAAAAACGTAATCTCACATCAATATGCCAATCCTATTTGATGTCAAAAAATGCCAAAAAATTCCGAAAATGTTGGTTGGTCAACAATTATCCACAATTAATCAACAATTCTTTACTTCACTAAAGCGCCATCCAGGGTGTAGGTATGGCCGGAACGGAGGATGTATATATGATCATCGATGAGGACTCTCGTTGCTCTCTCTTCTGCCTCGGTGTTATTGAGACCCTGCGTCTTCGGGGTTGCCATATACGTTGCTGTATATTCAGCGTCCGCTGTTGCTTTGGCGATCTTCGGACTCCAGCCGGCGAAGATATAGGTGTATTCCTCATCTGCCTCTTTGGTAGGAATGACGGATGTGGTGGGTTTCTGACCATGTTCTACCGTTACCTCGTCTAACAAGGTCGTACCGTCCTCATCATAGAAGAGAATGGTATAGGTATTCATAACCTTGGTATAAACGGCGGTATAGGTTGCATCGCCGATGACTGCGACTAACTCCGGTGTCCAGCCTTCGAATGCCCAGGTATAGGAGTTGGTAGCAGGGCGAGAGGGTTCGTCGCCTTCATACGCAGGTATCGTACCATAATCGACCTTCTTACGCTGCAATTCCTTGCCGTTATAGTTCCGGAAGATGACCGTATATTGGTTCGGGATAGCGGTGAAGGTAGGCACATAGGAGATGTCTCCCGTTACCGGCGCTATCTCCGGACTCCAGCCGGAGAAGGTATAAGTATGATTGGCATCCGACGGTATGGATGGGATATACGATGTGGACGGGATGGCTCCATAGGGCAACGTCATCTGATCGAGGATAGTAACACCATCCTCGAAATAGAAGGTGACGGTATAGGACTTACCTGCCGTCGTGAAGATAGCAGAATAAGAAGCGTCACCTGTGACAGGCACGAGGGTTGGTGTCCAACCGACGAAGGTATAATCATACTGATCGTCCGACTCCTTATATATATTCGCGTGCGCGGGCGCAGCTCCGTAAGCGACTTTTGTCTGATCGACAAGTGTGCCTACATCATCCAACCATGAGATCGTATATTGGTTAATCGTATCGGTGTACGTCGCCTTGTATGTCGCATTGCCGGTAACAGCACTGATTGCAGGACTCCAACCGACAAAGGTATAGCCATATTGCGCGGTCGGCTGTTTCGTCGGATCCTCATGGGTCGGAACAACACCATATTCCACGGTTGTTGAACCCAAAGCCGAGTTGTCGTCATCCAACCATGTAATCGTATAACTGTTCTTAGCAGATGTATAGGTTGCCTTATAAGTAGCCTCACTCGTAACAGCGACAGGAGTATTATCCCAACCGGCGAAGGTGTAGGTGAACTCCGCTGTCGCCTGTTTTGCCGGATCATCGTGCGTCGGAACAACACCATACTCTACAGAGGTCTGATCGATTTGTGTATCGTCATCATTCAACCAAGTGATGGTGTATTTATTCTTAGTCGCCGAGTACGTTGCCTTATAGGTTGCCTCGCCGTTAACGGCTACCGGCGTGCCATCCCAACCAGCAAAGGTATATGTCCACTCTGCCGTAGCGACTTTGGTCGGATCATCGTGGGTAGGCATAACGCCATATTCAACGGTCGTTTGGCTTATCTGCGAATTATCCGAATCAAGCCAAGTAATGGTGTACTGGTTCTTAGTCGATGTATAGGTTGCTTTATAGGTCGCCTCGCCGGTAACGGCTACAGGCGTGCTATCCCAACCGGCAAAGGTATATGTCCACTCTGCCGTAGCTGCTTTGGTCGGATTGTCATGCGTAGGCACAACGCCATATGCAACCTCAGTTTGGTCTATTTGCGAATTATCGTCATTCAGCCAAGTGATGGTGTATGTTTTTTCAGCCGGTGTGAAGGTTGCCGTATAGGTAGCCTCCTTCGTGACAGCAGTCACTTTCGGGCTCCAACCGGTAAAGGGGTAATTATACTGCTCATCCGGCTCTTTGGTCGGAATTGCGCAATAGGGCGTAAGTCCATAGTCCCACAGGCGGCTATCCAAGATATTTCCCTGATCGTCCTTAAAGGTAATCGTATATTGATTGAGGGACTCGATGAAGGAAGCCTTATATGTCGCATCACCTTTCACCGCTGCTACTTCGGGCGTCCATCCGGCAAAAGTATAGGTATATTGCGCTGTATTGGTTTTATCAGGCACATTCACAGGCGTAGGCACCACTCCATACTCGACGGTGGTGGTTCCTAAGGACGTATTATCCGAATTTAGCCAAGTAATGGTGTACGATTTCTTGGTTCCTGTATAAGTGGCGGTATAGGTCGCATCACCGGTAACAGAAACGACCTGCGGACTCCAACCGGCAAAAGTATAGGAATACTCTTTCGTTGCTTGTTTCGAAGGATTGGCATGGGTCGGCACAACTCCGTACGCTACTTCGGTAGCATCTATCAGCGAATTATCGTCATCCCGCCATGTGATGGTGTACTTGTTCTTCGTTGCCGAATAGATCGCCGTGTAGGTGATGTCAGCCGAGACGGTCGTTACCTCCGGAGTCCAACCGGCGAAGGTATAGGTATATTCCGCATCTGCGGTTTTGGACGGTTCAGCGCAAGTGGGTGTCGCACCGTGATAAAGCGTCTGGTTGCTCAAGACTGTGCCATCATCATTCTTAAAGATGACGGTATATTGGTTGAGCGAACTGCTGAAAGTAGCGGTGTACGTTGCATCCCCGTTTACTGCTACTACCGTCGGCGTCCAACCCAAGAATACATAAGTATTCGCTGCGTCTGTCTTTGTAGGTGTTTCGCCTGAATAGACAGGAATCTGGCCCTTTTCAATTTTCTGTTCTTCTAATAACGCTCCATCATAGTTCACGAAACGAATCGTACGAAGGTCACAAGCGTAGTTGTATTGCTTATCCTCATAGGACTTCAGGCCTTTACTATTCCATGTTCCAATAATTTCCCGACGAAGTTTTGCTTGTGCATCTTCATCATAATATTTCTCCTTTTTAGAACGAATGGACCATTGACCTTTAGACCACGCATACTCATATTCTTTTATAGATTTATTACCTTCATATTCCTTAGTGTACTTATTGGAGTTAACCCAACCATTAGAATAGGATTGCTCTATTCGCTCTACCTCTCTATCAGACGCATCATATGTGTATGTATTCAAAAACAATGGTGTCCAATTATTATTCATCCACCAATATGTAGTTGTAGATTCATATTTATCATTGTAATTCTTGTAATATACGGTTTCTTGCTTCGAAGTACCCACCCACGAATTCGCCGAAGTATTCCAACTATTATAGGTTGCATAAGATGTTCGACGTCCCTGGGAATCGTAAGCGTATTCATTTCGATAAGAACCGCGCCACTTATCATTAGTCCAGTTATATCGTTCTTCTAAAAGCGGTCGATCTGCAGCATCATAAGTATTCTGTACCTTATATAGAGGAATCCAATCGTTATTTTTCCATCCCTTAAAAGATGCCGTATATAACAATTTGTCGGTGGAAGAATAGAATGCAGTATCTTTCTCTTTACCTTTCCATATTGAGTCACTGCCGCATTGCCATATAGCTCTTAATAATTGACGATCTTTATCATCAACAATTTTGTCAAGGCGCTCCATAGAAGAAACTGCCCAACGAAAACCATTCCATGTGCCAATATAGGTCAATATTTCTTCTCCGTCCGCATCGAATGTGTGGGTGATAATAGAGTCATTGGTCCACTCGGTTGCACCGTCGGGCCAGTTTTTGGTGAGCAATTCTACCACGCGATCTTCGCTGTCTTTGGTAGTATAGGTGCGTTCGCCGGAACCTTTCCATGCTTCGTTAGACCAAGTATAGTTCGCTTCAGATACTTCGGTATTGCCGTCTTGATAGCCGATTTCATTCTTGGTTGATGGTATCCATGCGTTCTCTGCCCAAGCATAGATAACCGTTGTGGTCTTTGTACTTCCTTCGAAGGCATATTCCTCTTTCTTGAGTCCGGTCCAGCCGGTTGTTGTCAGGAGGGCATAGTTTTCAATGAGCGTTTGGTTTCCGGCTTCATCGAAAGCCGCAATCTCACGTTGCATATCGATCCAAACTGCGCCATTCCAGCCTTGTTTCTCGTGCAATGTCTGGCGACCGGATTCATAAGTCCAGGCTTCTCTTGTTTGGTAAATCCAGGCATTGTTGTACCATTGGTAGATGAGTTCCAAGGTTTTTGTACTGCCATCATAGGTATATTCTTCCCGCTTTGTACCGGTCCAAACGCCCTCTAAGAGCGCATAATTCTCAATAGCAGTTATATTACTACCATCATAGGTCGTATTCTCCTCCAGAGTTTTCACCCAATCGCCATCCCATGCGAATTGTTCATGCTTCGTAAGTTGGCTGCCCGAATATGCCCAGGTTTCTTTTTCGGTTCCCGTCCATACGCCTTCTATAAGCGCGTAGTTCTCGACAAGTGTTTTATTACTGCCGGAATAAGTGGTATTCTCCTGAAGGATTTTTACCCATTCGCCATTCCATGTAAATTGCTCATGAAGCGTCGGCTTGGTGGAAGATGGATCCCAGGTTTCCTTCGTATCTTCTACCCACGCATTGTTCACCCATTTATAAACAATGGATTCTATCTTTTTGCTGCCGTTATAGGAATACGTTTCCCTCATCGTACCTGTCCAGATGCCGCCGATGAGTTCGTAGTTCATCTTCAAAGCGATGTTATTCCCAGAATAGCCGGTAGTCTCCTGCAGCACAAGAAGCCAGCCATTGTTGGCATATTCGTATTTCTCGTGGAGGGTCTGCTTAGAAGACGGTCCGTTATACTCCCAGACTTCTTTATTGCTATCTACCCACGCACCATTTTCCCATGCATAGACGAAATGATCCGTCTTCTTGCCGTTGGTATATGTAGTAGTCTCTTTCTTCTTTCCCGTCCAGACGTCATTTTCCAAGGCGTAGTTCTCTATACGGATGATATTAGCGCCCGAATACTCGGTTTCTTCTTTTAGCGTTTTGGACCAATCGCTGTTTGCCCAACTGAATTTCTCATGCAGGGTCAACTGGCCTGAAGGACCATTATATTCCCAGGTTTCTTTGGCATCTCCTATCCATGCGCCACCAGACCATTTATAAGACACACTTGCTGTTTTGATATCGCCGGAATAGGTTGTTTCTTCTTTCTTGGTTCCGGAGATAGCTCCGTTTTCGCCGGTGTAGTTCTCAATGAGCGTCTGATGTCCAGCCTCATCAAAGGCCGCGATCTCACGGAGCGTCATGGACCAATCGTTGTTATACCAGCCATAGGTCTCGTGGAGGGTCTGTTGACCGGCAGGACCTTCGTATGCCCATGTTTCTTTGGATGTTCCGATCCAGGTGCCATTGGTCATCGTGGAAGAAGCGACCAGCGTCGGACGGTCTTCATCATCAAACGCCCATTCCTGTTTGGTTCCTGTGGCCCAAGCAGTAGTGCCATACGCCGTATATTGGATCTCCAGGGATTTACGGGTATCATCGATCCAGGCATAGACATAACCGGAAACAGGCTGCAGTTGGTTCGTAGTTGTGTTGCGGGTATACTCGAAATGCTCGGTCTCACGAGCTGCCTCGTCGAAATTGGAGGTTTCCCGTGTATCGGCTACCCATTTGGCATTGATCCATTTGAAAGTAGTATGGGAAATCTCTTTCTTTATGCCGGCAAAATACTTATAGGTTTTCTCTTCTTTCTCCGTTCCTTTCCAAGTATGGGCGGTGTTATCCCACTCGTAGATAGCCGTCATGGTTTTGAGAGAAGAGGAATAGGACTCTGCTCTCGATTTACCGACACGGGTGCCGTCGGGATTAACGGTCCAGACAGTCGTACGAGAAGTATCAACTACATAGTCATAGATCGTGACTTCGGTCAGTACGGAATTAATATCATAAGTCAGCACCGAGTCCAGGGGACAGGAAGAAGCCGCTTTGGCTATATTGACGTCAAAAAGGAGGAACAATATAGCGATCGTCCATATATGAATAAATCTTTTCACGTTCATAGGTATGCGTGTGTATGTGTGTGAATATAAAAAGTGGGCGCAAAATTAGTACATTTTTTTGGAATACGCAAATTTTTGGGCAAAAAATGTGCATAAAAATGGTTTTTGTAAAACAAAAAATGCTATTTCGGGAGGGGATTCTTCCCGTAAGAACGTCGATGACGGATGCTGGCGATTCCGAAAGTGACGCACTTATCGCGCACAAATGACGCACTTATCTCGCACTTATCACGCACTAATTTTTGCATGCAATTATATTGGTATTATATACTACGTATATAATACTGGATGTTGTCGCAATGATGCGACAAAAATGCACATCATAAAGAGAAAATTGCGGGAAAAGGGCGAAGATCCGGAACACCGGAATCACGGAATACCGGAATACCGACAGAAGAAATAAGGAATCCTCCGAAATTCCAGTTGCACACGTGTGCAAATAACCAGTATTTCCCGTTAAAAATACAAATAAATTTGATTTTTACCGTCAAATCCTTGCATATTTCAAATATTTGTAGTAAATTTGCAGCGGATTTTGATTTTTATTACTTTTTAATAATTATAAAATAATAAAATTATGAAAACAGGAGATAATCCGTTTGTGATCAGTGGTTACGAGGGTGCGCATTACTTCTGCGATCGAGTGGAAGAGACGGAGCATTTGCGTCATGAGATAGCGAATGGAAATAATGTGGCACTCATTGCAACCCGGCGTATGGGTAAGAGCGGCTTGATCGAGCATTATTTCAGCCAACCGGAGATCCAAGCGCATTACTATACGTTTTTCATAGATATATATGACACCAAGTCGCTGCGTGAATTGGTGCGCAAGCTGAGCCGTGAGATACTCATTCGGCTTAAACCGTTTGGCATGCGAGCGATGGAGCGTTTCTGGCAGACGATGCGTTCTATTCAGTCCGGAATGAGTTTTTCTCCGATGGGAGAGCCGACTTTTACGGTACAGATCGGCGACATCAAAGAAGCGGAAGCGACGTTAGAAGAGATATTCCGGTATTTAGAGTTAGCGGATAAGCCATGTATTGTAGCGATCGATGAGTTCCAACAGATCGGTAAGTTTCCAGAAAAAAACATCGAAGCCACGTTACGCACCTATGTGCAACGCTGCCACAACGCCCAGTTTATCTTCTCCGGCAGTCAGCGGCACACGATGAGTACGATGTTCACCAGCGCCTCCAGACCGTTTTATCAGAGCGTGTCGCTGATGCATATCGATAGCATAGACATGACGGCTTACGATGCTTTTGCAAAAGCGCTTTTCAGGGAAGGAAACCGCACACTGGCAGACGGAGTGACGGAAGCCGTATATGCGCTGAGCCGTGGTGTAACATGGTATACGCAGAAGCTATTTAACGTACTATACGGATTTACGCACGAAGGCGCGACATGCGAGGTAGAGCATGTAGCGAAGGCGTTGGATTATATCCTTAAGACACAGGCCTACTTCTATGAAGAGACGATCTCCCGTTTGCCGGAGAAGCAGACGATGACGCTTATTGCCTTGTCCAAGAGCGGTCCTACGAAAAGCATTACATCTGCAGCGTTTGTAAAGAAATACAGTCTCCAATCCGCCAGCACCGTGCAGTCAGCGATGAAGGGGTTGTTAGAAAAAGACTTCGTGACATTAGAGAAAGGGGTCTATTCGATTTACGACATCTTTATGGACTACTGGATCCAACGAATGTATTAAAAAAAGAAACGATATGAAAAAAGTTTTTTTAATTGGCATCCTGGTCTGCGGAGCGATATATGTGCAGGGAGAAGAAAAAGTAGTGGTGACGAGGATGAGCGAGGCGATCAACAGCACGGAAGGAAGCGAGTATGTGCCGGTGATTTCGGCAGACGGAAAGACGCTGTTGTTCTGCGGCCGTTTCCGTGAAGACAGCGTAGGCGGCGAGGACATCTATATCTCCCATTGGACGGAGGAAGGATGGGGAAAAGCGGAACCGCTGTATGAGTTATGCGAGAAAGAGAAGAACGAGGCGCCGTTAGCGCTGTCGGCAGACGGGACAACGATGATCTTGTTCCAAGACGGTATGCTGTGTACAGCAACCAAGACGGCGGAAGGCTGGCAGAAACCGGTGAAGATGTCGGATAAGATCAATATCTCTCCCTGGCAGGCAGACGCGGCACTGACGAGTGACGGCAAGGCAATGCTTTTTGCCGCCAAGAAACAAGGTGATTATGAGGCGATTAAGTCGGTAAACATCTTTGTATCGGAGTTAGACGAAAACGGCGAATGGGGAGAACCGATTGATTTGGGACCGACGATCAATACGAATTTTACGGATCGTTCACCGGTACTGCATCCGGATATGAAGACGCTTTATTTCAGTACCGACGGACGTCCGACACGAGGCGGATTGGATGTGTATATGAGTACGCGTCTGCGGGAAGACAGTTGGACGGAATGGAGCGAGCCGGTGAGTCTGGGCAAAGAGATCAACACGGTGGGAACAGACTGCTGGTACAAGATCTCGACAGACGGAAAATTGGCCTATTTTGCCAAAGAAGGGAAGGATTATATGTACGACCTGTACACCTTGCCGATCCCTGAACATCTGCGACCGGAACAGGTAGCGACGATATCCGGTAAGATCACGGACTCAGAGGGAAAACCGGTGGTGACGGTGCTGAAATGGGAGAACTTGGAGACCCATGAACAGGTGGGACAAAGTCAGACGGATCCGACAGACGGCAGTTTCTTTATCGTGCTGCCGGAAGGGAAGAACTACGGGTATTATATCGACGACGAGAATCTGTTTCCGATCGCGAATAATATTGATTTAAGGGAGAAGAGCGAAGCGGTGCAGATCGAGAACGATATCGTGGTGACGAGCATCGAGCAGATGATCGAAGAGGAGATTCCGATGCCGCTGAACAACTTGTTTTTTGACACGAACGAATGGGCACTTCAGCCGGCTTCGATCAATGAGTTGGAGCGCGTGGTGGGGATTCTGACGGATCACCCGTACAAAGTGGAGATCGGGGGCCACACGGACAATGTAGGTTCGGACGCGGCGAACATGAAGTTATCGGAGAGGCGGGCGAAAGCGGTGTTAGCATGGTTGACGGAACACGGGATCGACGGAAGCCGGTTACGTGCGAAAGGTTACGGAGAGAGCAAGCCGATCACGAGCAACGAGAGCGAAGAAGGACGGCGAATGAACAGACGGGTGGAAATACGATTCGTCAAATAAAGGTTACGGGTTATGGGTTACAGGTTACGGTATATATGGTTATTTGTTCTTGGGATAATAGGCCTGGGGACGATACAAGCGGAATATAAGGTGACGCTGAAGGAGTCATCGAGTGGCAACAAGCATGTGACGGCGTTTGTGGAGGGGGTGAAGGTGGACTTCACGTTTGACACGGGTTGTTCGTCGCTGACAGTGAACCGGGAGATCTTTGAAAACCTGGTGAAGAAAGGAGCCGTGCAGTGGTCGGATTTGTCGGAAGTGAGTGAAGCGGAGTTGGCGAACGGCGAGATGCATGACGTACGAACATTTACGATCAAGTACCTGAAGATCGGGGATTATGTGATGCGAAACGTGCGGGCATCGTTAGGCGTGAATGACCGACCGGACGCAGATCCGCTGTTCGGGCAGTCGGTCTTCGGACGTTTGGAGAGTTACACGATACGCGGCAACGAGTGGATTTTTACGCCTAAGCCGGAAGACGAACAGAAAGCGTTAGCGTTAGCCGGACAGTACTGCAACGACACGACGTTTGCGTCGAACAAGCGAATGGCGGACGCATTGCGACCGTTTGCGGAGCGGTTAAGTCCGAGACACCTTATTATATACGCGCAGGCGTTAGAGTACAGTAACTTAGACGGGGAGGCGATTCCTGTGTACGAGCAGTTATTGAAGAACACCGCGTATTTTGATGAGGACGGCAAGATCGGGAAACGGCTGCTGAACGCACGGATGAACTACGCGGATCAGTTGTATAACAAAGAGGCGTATGCGGAATGCGAGGAGGCGTTGAAGACGCTGATGCGGGAGTCGAAGAAAGAACCGGTTTACGAACGCGGATTGGAGTATGCGTACAGCACGTTGTGTTATTTATACTGGCAGACGAAAGAGTATGCGAAAGCGGAGCAAGCGACCTTGAATTATGCGAATTATCTGCTGGCACCACATACGTGGGAATGGCTGGAACACCACACGATGGAGCCGAATGCGGATCTGGCGAGACTGTTAGAACATCTGGGCAAATGGTACCGGCATAATGACAACGAAGAGAAAGCAAAGAAATACGAGAAATTAGCCAAAAACGCAGGATTATGAGATTGGTTTTTGCAAGCAATAACGCGCATAAGTTAGACGAGGTGCGGGCGATGATGCCGGCAGGTATTGAGGTGCTGAGTTTACGGGATATCGGTTTCGAACAGGAGATCGAGGAGACAGGCACGACGCTGGAGGAGAATAGCGGGATAAAGGCGGAGGCCGTTTATCATTGGATATTGGACAATGGACATTGGACAATTGACGGGGTGTTTGCGGATGATACGGGATTGGAGATCGATGCGTTAGGCGGAAAACCGGGCGTGTATACGGCAAGGTGGTATTTGGAAAATGAAAGATTAAAAATGAAAGGAGAAAGGGAGATTTTTGCGGCGAATCGGGCAAAGGCGCTGCGGGAATTGGAAGGAAAAGAAGACCGGGGTGCGCAGTTTAGGACGGTGATTACGTTGATCAGGACGAAAATGAAAGATGAAAGGACGAAGGAGGAGATGATGCAGGTTAGCGGAGTGGTGCGGGGACGGATCGCGACGGAGGAATACGGGGAAGGCGGATTCGGATATGATCCGGTGTTTATTCCGGAAGGATACGATAAGACGTTTGGCGAACTGCCGGCAGAAGTAAAGAACGGGATTAGTCATAGAAGTAGAGCGCTTGCAGCGCTCGTTAAAGCGTTAAATTGTTAAACGGTTAAATTGTTAAAGCGTTAAAGTGTTAAAGTGTTAAAGCGTTACATGGGTAGATTTCGATATATAACAGTCTTTGCTCTTTGTTCTTTGTTCGTATGGACGGCAAGGGCAGGGCAGAAATGGACGACACATTTTGCGTACAACAATGTGACGCAGATAGCGATGTCGTCGGATAAAGTGTATGCGATCTCAGACGGCAGTCTGTTCAGCGTAGAGAAACAGAGCGAGAAGATAGCGGTGTATAACCGTCAGTCGGGTCTAAGCGGAACGGGTATCACGTGTATCCATTACGACGCGACGGGCAAGCAGTTGATTATCGGTTACGGAACCGGTAAGATCGATATTCTGACGGCGCATGGCGTGCGGTATATCGGGGAGATGTATGACAAAGATATGACGCAGCGCAAGACGATCCATAACGTGACAATATCCGGTAGAACGGCATATCTGAGCACCGCTTTCGGTGTGCAGACGATGGATTTGCGGGAGAATAAATTGGTGGACAGCTACTGGTTAAGACCGGGTGGTCAAGAGACCGACGTGCAGGATGTGCTGCTGGCTAATGATAGTATCTATGCCTTCACGACGGACAGTCTGTTTGCGGCATCGATGCGCGATAACATAGTGGATTATACCGTTTGGAAACGGGAGAAGCGTTCGGAACGGATCCAGCCGGACAGCGAGAAAGGCAAGCATTACCAAGACGAGACGAGTCATTGGTACGCCAGCAACGCAGAGGGTATCGTGCGGTTTACGCAGACGGCGCGGTTGAGTTACAAGCCGGACGGACCGATGGTGAACAGTCCGTATCGGATCTTTACGCAAGGCGGCAAGGTGTATGTGGTGCAAGGCGGACGATGGGACGCACAATATAACAAAGCGGGTTGCGTGATGCGGTATGACGGAACGCGATGGAAAAACATATCGTCGGAAGCGATCCGTTCCGTCACCAACCGATCGGCATTGGATTTCATGCAAGTGGCTATCGATCCGCAGGATGTGAACCATTTCTATGTAGCCAGTTACGGAACGGGTCTGTATGAGTTTATGGGCGATTCGCTGGTTCGTGCCGACATCGCCGGAGGAGAGAACAGTCTGACGGCTATTGTTCCCGATCAACCGACTATCTATACCCGTTTGGATTATGTTCAGTATGACGAAGGGGGTAACTTATGGATGTTAGATGCCGCGTTGGAGGGTCAGCTGCAATGCAAGGCGGCAGACGGCACGTGGCATGGGTTAACGGTTGTGGCTGATAATCAGAACTTAGCGTTACACACACCGGGCGGATTGGTGATAGACCGCATTCGCCCGAGTTATAAATGGCTTTGCACGGCACGGTATAACCGGTTTGTATGCCTAATGGACGATCAAGGGACAGCGTTTGACACATCTGACGACCGCACGATCATTCGCAGCGAATGGACGGACCAGCACGGTCACACTTTCCGTCCGACGATGATCTATGGATTGATGCAGGACCGAACGGGTCGGCTGTGGATAGCAACCGAGATCGGGTTGGGTGCGATAGAGGTTAACACGGATTTCTTTGCAGAGGATGCGATCCTGCTGCCGGAAGTGACGGATATCAACGGCGAGAATCCGTTAACGACCCAACGCATCAAGGCGATTTGTCAGTCGCCGGACGGTCATCTATGGATCGGTACGGAGTTAGGTGTGTACGAGATGAATGAGGAGATGACGGAGATCCTGGCGCACTTCACGACGGATAACTCGGCGATGCCGGATAACGCGATCATGGCATTGGCAGCAGGAGAAGACGGACATATCTGGTTCGGCACGTCGGAGGGTCTGGTGGAATATAATCCGCAGGGGATTGATGAAGGGTTGAAAAATGATGAATTGATGAATGATGACGCTTCGCTTAATGATGGCAGTATGCTTCGTTGGCGGCTGCATCTGTCCTACTCCAACCCGGAAGAGATAGCAGCAACGCCGAACGCTGTTTTTGCAGCGGCTAACGGTGCGTTGTTCAGTGTGGACAAGGCGGATGATCAGTTGAGCTATTGGAGCAAAGCGACGGGTCTGAACGGCAGTTCGGTGGCACACATCGCGTATGACGAAGGTGCCGAGCGGTTGATCATCGCGTACGAGAACGGTCAGATCGACTTGCTGGACCAGGAAGGCCATGTGACACAGATGCCGGATATCTCGATGAAGGCGGGTTCGATCGCCGTGACGATCAACGCTATCTGTGTGGGCAGCAAGTACAGTTACTTAGCGATGCCGTTTGGTATCATCGCTATTCAGGTACGCAAAGGCGAGGTGACCGACACCTATTATATCGGCAATGAGGCGGCGTCGATAGAGGTGCAAGAAGTGGTGGAAATGAACGATTCGCTGTTCGCCTTCTCGTTTGACCGGATGTATAAGGCAGCGCTGGCGAATAACTTAGTGGATTACAACTATTGGGCGAGTGAAGCCATCCCGTTTGAGCAGGTTCAACAGGCCGAGACGCATCAGGGACAGTTGTATGTGTTGGCGCATGACTCGTTATACCGGCGTGCAGGCACGAGTTGGCAGTTGGTAAGCGGTCAACCGCTGAAATGGATGCATGTGAGCGACGGACAAATGTTAGTTTATGTGAAGAATCAGGGTCTGTTCCAACTGCAGGACGATGACACGCTGTCGGGTCTGACGAGCACCTATGTAGCGACGGATGCCGTGTACACGAACGGCGTGTACTGGATCGCAGAAGAGAGTAAGGGATTGGTGCGTCTGGGTGCGAACGGCGATGACCGTTTCCAACCGGAAGGACCGCTGAGTAACTTCGGTTATCACTTGGATGTCGCCCATGACCGGCTGTATGTATCGCCGGGTGGACGCTGGTCGGAACAGTATGCTCGGCAGAGCAGTCTGAGTATCTACGACGGGCAACAATGGACCGGTATTCCTTGGCCGGACACATGGTATTTTACGAACCATGACATACGCGATGCGGTGCAGTTCGCTGTGGATGCGACGGATCCGGAACATTTCTTTGTGGCTACCTACGGAACCGGTGTGTTTGAGTTTAAGAACAACCGCGCCGTGACGCATTATGACAGCAGTAACAGTACCTTGCGCAAGACGGGAAACAGCGCGAGTGACTATTATTTCACGCGAACGGACGGTGCGATGACGGACGAGCAGGGCAACCTGTGGGTCATGAACGCGACGGAGATCGGTCAGCCGCTGCATATCCGGACAGCAGCCGGTCAATGGATCGGACTGCGTATGAGAAGCGGAGGAACGGATCTGGAGTTCACCACACCGACCGGCATATGGGTGGATCAGCGGAACAGTAACCGGAAATGGATGATGGATCAACGGGCGACACCGCGTCTGATTTTATTGGACGATAACGGCACACCGACGATGAGCGGCGATGACCGCTGCATGGCACGCAGTTCGTTTACCGATCAGAACGGCAATGTGCTGACGCCGAATCATTTCCGCTGCTTTGCGCAAGATCATACCAACCGCATCTGGATCGGTACAGACAAGGGTCTGCTGCTGCTCCCGAAGGAGGTGGACTTCTTCAGTTCGAGTGCCTGCAAACGGATTATTATTCCTCGAAATGACGGAACGGGTCTAGGTGACTATCTGTTAGGCGACGAGCAGATCAACTGCCTGGCAGTGGACGGTGGAAACCGCATATGGATCGGAACCGCCAACTCGGGTTTGTATCTGATCGAGGACGACACGATCACTGTTGCCCATTTCACGGAGACGAACAGTCTACTACCATCGAACGGTGTGCAGTCTATTGCCATTATGCCGAAGACGGGCGAGGTGTTTGTCGGAACGGATAACGGTATCGCATCCTATCGCAGTGATGCCAGTGAGGCGCAAGAGACGATGAGTAACGCTTATGCGTTCCCGAATCCGGTGAGACCGGATTATGGCGGTATGATCAGCATCACGGGATTGATGGAAAATACGGTGGTTAACATCGTGGATGCAGGTGGAAACCTGGTCTGCAAGACGCGCAGTCACGGCGGAACAGCTGTCTGGGACGGAAAACTCCCGGATGGCAGACGAGCTACTCCGGGAGTCTATACGGCACTCTGCAATGCAGAGGGTGGTCACACAGTCGTTAAGATCTTAGTGGCCTATTAGTTTCAAGAACTCTTCTCTGGTTTCCTGGCGATTAAAGGCGCCGGTGAAATCGGAAGTGACGGTCATAGCGTGTTGTTTCTGCACGCCACGCATCTGCATGCACAGGTGTTCGGCTTCAATGACCACCATGACACCAAGGGGATCGAGGGTGTTTTGGATACAGTCCTTGATCTGGGTCGTAAGGCGTTCCTGTACTTGCAGACGACGCGCATAGACATCGACGACGCGTGCGATCTTACTCAAGCCGGTGATACGACCGTTAGGAATATAGGCCACGTGCACCTTTCCGAAGAAGGGTAACATATGGTGTTCGCAAAGGGAGTAAAAATCAATATCTTTGACCACTACCATCTGGCGGTAATCCTCTTCAAAGAGGGCAGAACGAAGGATGGCTTCCGCATCTTCGTTATAGCCTTTGCAAAGGAATTGCAAGGCCTCACCGACGCGGTGGGGTGTTTTCTTCAGTCCTTCGCGTTGGGGATCTTCGCCTATCTGCGTCAAGGTGCTCTCTACCGCCTTTGCGATCGCTGCAGACACTTCGGGGTTGGAATGAAAATCTTGCAGGTTCATTCTTGTTTCACTAAAATTTTATCTCGTACGATATAGGTGTTTCCCTGCAAATCCGGGAACTGTTGTACGAGTTTTTTCTTGTACTCTTTGGCCTCGTCATAGGTGCGGAAATCCCCGATACGCACTTTCCAAAACGGGGATTGGTACTGCACATACATGGTCTGATTGATCCGGTCTTTCATCTGCTCCTCCATCTCCAAAGCAGCCGCTTTCGCTGTCTGCTGCTTGTTGGAAGAGAAGATCTGGACACGGTAACCGTCTATCTCGACGAGGTCTTTCTTTCCGTTGACGGCTTCATCCAGCAGCACGGAGACCGTGGAATCCTGCACCACCTGCACACCGGGGAACAGGTTGGACACCGCCATGACTATCGCTAATAAAAACTTCATATCTATTCGGTATTAATAATGGAACGACGAGCCGCCGACGAACTCACGCAAGAAGGAAGTAGGCGGAATCTCTTTCTCCGGAATGGGTACGAAGTACTGGAGGAACTTAAGCAGCCTATGCGCCTCGGTATATTCCTCGCAGAACTTAGGCACTTCCGCCAAGATCGGTTCCGCATGCCGTTTGAGCACCGCAAACTCAAAGATGAGTGCGGAGTTAAACATGACATCTGCTTCTTCCTGGAAGGGGTACACCCATTTCTGCTCACCGCGGATGACGGACGGACAACGGGCGATCGTCTCCTTAGCGGAGAAACCGCGGTATTTATAGTCACGCACGATCCGGCGAAGCAGACGAATGTCGGTGGTCGGAATCCAGTTATGGTTATCGATATTGATGGTAGTCAGCGCCGAGACGAAGATCTTGAATGTCAGGTCTTTATCCACATCCGGAAGAATACAGGGGTTAAGGGCATGCAGACCTTCGATGACCAGCACGGAGTCTTTCTGCAGCTTGAGTTTCCTTCCTTTGAAGACGCGCTCACCGATGGTGAAGTCATAGGTCGGGAGATCCACTTCTTTTCCGTCCAAAAGCTCATGCATCTGCTGGCGGAAGAAAGGCAGATCGACAGCGTTGACATTCTCGAAATCCCATTCGCCGTTCTCATCACGCGGTGTATCTACACGGTTGACGAAATAGTCATCCATGGAGAGCACTTCCGGCTTGATACCATCTACCAGCAACTGGATCTGCAGACGCTTAGAGAACGTGGTTTTACCGGAAGAGGAAGGACCGGAGATAAAGACGATCTTAGGCCGTCTTGCAGCAATCATATCCGCCGTTTGGGCGATCTTCTTCTCGTGTAACGCCTCAGCGAGTTTGATCAGTTCAAAGGATTTCTTGGCATTGCATGCGACGTTGAAATCGCTTACATTATTGATATGCAGCAGTTTGTTCCAACGGTTATATTCCTGGAAGATGGAGAACATCTTCTCCTGCTGAATGGAGTCTTCGAGGATCAGCGGATTGCTGCGGTTCGGGATACGAACGAGCATGCCGTCTTTGAACGGTTCGATATCGAAAAGGGTGATATAGCCGGAACTGGGTAATAGTACATTGGTGTAATAATCAATGAAATCACCCATGCGGAAATAGCGGCAGTAGGGGTTTCCAAGCGTCTCGAAGATAGAGGACTCGTTGTTATACCGGGCAGCAAACATACGGATCACCTCTTTGGTCTGCTTCTCCTCCTCATAGATCGGCCGGTTCTCCGCAATGATCAGCTGCATACGTTTCTTGATTGCATCGATCATCTCCGGAGACACTACCGGCGGTTCTCTATGGGCTTCCGGGTCTTCATCCTTGCCCACATGCCATTGTAGGGTGCAGTAATAACCTTTGCTGATCGGATGCTCGACACGAAGGTCCATACGAGGATAGAGTTCATTCACCGCACATGCCAGCACCATACCTAAAGTGCGCACATACACGCGCATGCCGGAAGGCGTGCTGGCATCCAGGAACTCGACATCTTTAGGTTTATACAGCCGAAAATCGAGATTCTCCACCTTGTAGTTGACATGCGCAGCGATGATCGGGTACTTCAACTGCACATTCAACAACTCCTTCAACTCAATCAACGAGATTCCTCGTGGCACCTCATGGTAGGTGTGCGTGTTCTTGCAATAAACGGTAATGGTCGGTTCCATACTATTTTGTTCTTTAACTGGTCTTCTGGTCAACTAGTGGACTAGTTGGTTTATTTCCAAAGCTTGTTTGAGCAGGTTCTCCATGTCGGACAGCCGCACTTGATTGGCTGCATCGGAGATCGCTTTATCGGGATCAGGATGGGTCTCGATGAACAGTCCGTCAATACCTACGGCCACTGCGGCACGCATGAGATACGGCACCATCTCCCTGTTTCCTCCGGTGACACCTGCCTGCGAAGAGGGTTGCTGCACCGAGTGGGTAGCGTCAAAGATGACAGGACAGCCGAAACGCCGCATCTCCACGAGCGAAGGCATATCCACCACAAGCCGTCCGTAACCGAAAGACGAACCGCGTTCGGTTAACCATATATGTCCTTCTTTGGCTGCGTTGGGTGCCACCTGTTCGATCTTCGAGATAGCACCGCCCAAGTCCCATGGGGCCATGAACTGACCTTTCTTGACGTTGACGATGCGACCGGTGACAGCTGCTGCTTGCAGCAGGTCCGTCTGTCGACTCAGGAAAGCAGGTATCTGCAGCACGTCTGCCACTTCAGCGACAGGCGCGCACTGCCAGGTCTCATGCACATCCGTGAGAATCGGCAAGCCGAACCGGGTCTTCACTTCCTGCAGGATCTTCAGACCTTCCTCCATCCCCACTCCACGAGCCGAAGCCGAGGTGCGGTTGGCTTTATCGAAAGAGGACTTGAAATAGAGGGTGATACCCAGGTCATAACAGAGGCGGTTGAGCGTCTCTGCCGTCTGGAGCACGATATCTCTATTTTCTATGGCACACGGCCCGGCAATGAGGAACATAAAAAGAGGTAGGAATGGACGATTTATGATTTCTTCTTTTCTGCCTCGTTACGCTGTGCCAACGGGGAGTCATCGACCGGACGGAAGACACGTGCCCACTGCACTTTCAGTTTACCTTCCCCACCCTTCTCTGCCTTCGGCAGCCAGCTTTGCGCCAAGAAGAACATTGCTTCTTTCGGCAGGCGGTTCGGGATACGCAGCAGTTCCAGATCGTTTACATACCAGATCAGTTCGTGCTTGGTCCAACGGAAGGCATAGACGTGGTACATCGAACGCAGTACACCGGTGAGATCCACCATCTTGGTGTTCTGTCCGTCCACGTAACCCACCTGATGACGTTTCCCGTTGAAATGATAGAGCGCGATCATCGGCGTATTCTGCTTACCGGTTGTCAGTCCGAAGAAATGATGACCGACACCCTGCGTACGGATCTTCGCCATGAACAAACCGGACTCCTGCGCAAACGCTTCTTTGGTATTCATCGCGTCGGAGGTGAAGTCAAACACCTCTTCCACAAAACCTTTTTTCTCATCCCATGCGATCGCTTTCTTACTCTCTGCACGGGTCTCGACGTCCATACGGCCTTCGGCGAAGAAAGTGTTCTTACCGCCATTGTATGCCTGACGCTCGGAGGTTCGGGAATGACCGTCTTTCATTGCCGGGTTCGCATAACCGAAACCGGGTTTCCAGTTCTTACCGGTGGACATATCGTCATCGAAAGCCGGACGGAACAATTCCGCCCAGTCGATGCGCTCTTCCCGTTGGGTGAAATAGAACTTGATATCATCCGATTTCGCCAGTTGGTTAAAGCGTTGCTCGATGCGGTACTCATCCGAATGCTCCCAGCGTTTGTTATCCTCCCAAAGCGCATGACGGACCTTGAAATCCTCCGTGTTCACCTCTTCCTCCAAGGCCGTCAGCTGCTTCAACTCAGACGAGTTAAGCACCTTCATGTAGTTCTTGTAAAGGGAGGAGTTATAGAGGTCATAGTACTTCTTAAGCAGACTATCGGCCTTACGCTCTTCAGCGCTGTGCACTTTTTGGAAGTCCGGTGTCTCACGGAACTGCAGAAAATCGCGGAAGAGGGGATCTGCCAGAGCCTCCCGGTAACGTCTGATTTCCTTGGAAGCGGTCAAACGCTTGTAATCCAACATCTTACGACCTTCGGCCGTGTCTTTGTATTTGCGGGATACAAGTTCCTGTTTACGCTCCTTAAAATCGCTACTCTCAATGCGTTTTTTCAACTCTTGATACTCTGCCAGTTCAGGTGATTTCTCAATCTGGCGATAGCGTTTTACACGCTCTTGCATGTCGTAAACGGTCTTCTCGAACGCTTCGGTCGAGAGCATTTTACGGGTTAATCTGGCTGCAAATAGGTTCATAAAAAAACTTTGTTTTATGTATGATTTATAATTTTTGATTTTTGATTTCGTCGTACAACTCATCGAGTGTATCGACGAAGATGGGTTGGTAACTCTGCTGTTCGGGGATGAAATGCAGGTCCTGCATGACGCGTATTTGCTGTTTGAGGGGCTCGTAAAAACCCTTGTGGTTCAGCACGAAAGTCGGTTTATGGTGTTCCCCAACAATCGCAGACGAAGTAGCATCCATCATCTCGTCCAGCGTGCCGTAACTGCCGGGCAGGCATACGATGATATCGGCTTCATCCCGCATGCGCTGCTTGCGTTCGGACATATTCTGCACCTCAATCAGGAAATCGCAGTTGGTTGCCAGGCGACCGGCAGCTTTGATACGCGGGGGGATGACACCTATGACGTGTGCACCCGCTTGGTGCGCTGCGTCACTGGTTCTACTCATCAATCCACCCGTTGCACCACCGTAGATAAGCGTGTGACCGTTTTCTCCGATCCACTTACCCAATGCGTCACCGAGGGATAAAAACTCCTCAGGTATCGCATTTTTCGCCGAACAATAGACTGCAATTCTCATTACGCATCAATATTTGCGTAGGTTGCGTTTTCTTCGATAAACTCACGACGCGGTGCCACATCGTCACCCATCAGCATAGCGATGATTCGATCGGCTTCGGCTGCGTTCTCGATCGTCACCTGTTTCAACATACGGCGAGCCGGATCCATCGTGGTCTCCCACAACTGCTCGTCGGACATCTCACCGAGACCTTTGTAACGCTGGGTCTTGATCGCCTTCTCGTCACCGGCTCCGTATTTATTGATGAAGTCAAAGCGTTGCTGATCATTCCAGCAATATTCGCTGTAGTTACCCTTCGAGCACTTATAGAGCGGCGCACAAGCGATGTACAGGTGTCCTTGCTCGATTACCTCTTTCATATGACGGAAGAACAGGGTCATAATCAGGGTAGCGATATGCGCACCATCGACATCGGCATCGGCCATGATGATCACTTTATGGTAACGGATCTTACTGAGGTTCAACGCTTTCGGGTCCTCTTCCGTGCCAAACGTAATTCCTAACGCGGTGAAGATATTACGAACCTCTTCGCTTTCGAATACTTTGTGTTCCATCGCTTTCTCCACGTTCAGGATCTTACCGCGAAGCGGCAGGATAGCCTGGTGTACACGGTCACGTCCGGTCTTAGCGGTACCACCTGCAGAGTCTCCCTCGACGAGGAACAACTCACATTCTGCTGCATCTTTCGATACGCAGTCCGCTAACTTACCGGGCAGACCACCACCGCTGAGCGGCGATTTACGGAGCACACTCTGTCGCGCGTTACGAGCCGCGATACGTGCTTGCGCAGCAAGGATCACCTTCTCTACAATCTTCTTCGCATCATCCGGATGCTCTTCGAGGTAGTTCTGCAAAGCCTCAGAAACAGCGGAATTTACCATACCTGCCACTTCCGAGTTACCGAGTTTGGTCTTCGTCTGACCCTCAAACTGCGGTTCAGCTACCTTCACGGAGATAACTGCCGTCAAACCTTCCCGGAAATCGTTCGGGTCGATGGTGGAGTTACCGTCTTTATCTTTGAGTTTGGCCTTCTCGAGCATCTTGCTCTCTTCCGCGTATTTCTTCATCACACGCGTCAAAGCGGCACGGAAACCGGCTACGTGGGTACCACCCTCGATGGTGTTGATATTGTTGACGTACGAGTGTACGTTCTCATTAAAGTCGGTGTTGTAGATCATCGCTACTTCTACCGGCGTACCGAACTTATCGGTGTTCAGATGGATCACCTCGGAGATCAGCGGGGTGCGGGTTCCGTCGATATAACGAACGAACTCAGAAAGGCCCTTCTCCGAATAGAAGGTCTCTTTCTTACAGTTACCCTCTGCGTCGATGACACGCTTGTCCTTGAGCACAATCTTGATACCGGCATTGAGGAAAGCGAGTTCGCGCATTCGGTTGGCGAGGATGTCCCAGTGATAAACGGTTTCGGTGAAGATCGTATCATCCGGCCAGAACTGCACGAACGTACCGGTCTTGCGCTGCTCCCAGTTACCGGTTGCCTCTGCCTCGGAGATCGTATGAACCGGCGCCAAGGGTTTACCCTTCGCATAGTCCTGCGAGTGGATTGCACCGTCACGGTACACCTCCACGTGCATCTTGGTGGACAGCGCGTTCACGCAGCTCACACCCACACCGTGAAGACCACCGGACACCTTATAGGAGTCTTTGTTGAACTTACCACCGGCGTGGAGGACGGTCATAACCACTTCCAGTGCACTCTTATGCTCCTTCGGATGCATATCCACCGGAATACCACGACCGTTATCCTGCACGGTGATGGAGTTATCCTCGTTGATGTGAACGGCGATCTCGTCGCAGAAACCGGCGAGCGCCTCATCGATGGAGTTATCCACCACTTCATAAACCAGGTGGTGCAGACCCTTGAGCGATATATCGCCGATATACATCGCAGGACGCTTCCGCACCGCCTCTAATCCTTCGAGCACTTGAATACTCGATCCATCATACTTTTCTTGTTGTTCTTCCATTTGTATTTTTATGTTATTTATATTCCTAATTTTATGTATGTGTACGCGCGTTTGCGCACTCGCGCACATAAATCGGCTGCAAAATTACAAAAAAAAATTGACATACACAATAGTGTATGCCATTTTTCTGCAATTTTTCTTGATTTTTAGTTATTTTGCCTGAGTTTGCTTGAGTTCGTTGCGGATGATAGCGCGTACGAAGGCATCGAAGCGTGCATAGCGCTTGCGGCATTTGGTCTTGGGATCGAGTGAGGCAAATGGATCGGGTTTGGAGCCTCGTGTAGCGTAGAGTTGGGCTTCGAAACGCTGCTGCCAGTATTTATAGCCCTCTTCCGTTTCGAGGGCTTTGGCGGTGAGATAGCAGGCTTTTCCCCAGAGTTTTTGATTCGCAAGTTCATCGCCGACCGCGGGTTTACGTTTCCAGTTGCGCGGTTTGGTAACTTTGTATATTTCCGGGGCAGCAGCGCCAATAATGCGACCGCGTGCGTCACGGTAGTGTTTCTGACGATGGATGGAGTCTGGAGAGGTTGCTCCTTGGAGTCCGGTAATAATTGCGGCGTATTTTGCTCTTGCCATAAATAGTTGGTTTTTAAGCTATTAGTTATTGTCGGAGACAGCAATGTTTATCTAATCGCGTGTTAATCACATGTTAATCACGTGTTAACAGCCTAATGTTACCCCGATGCAGACCAGTATTTTCCTATGCGTACGAGGGTACAGACGGCGGATTTTTCAAATCGAGTGCAAAGGTACAAAAAATATTTGATATATGCAAATTATTTGGGCACGAGAAAGCAGAATTTATTCTATTGTTATTGGTTCGCCGAGGAAGTGAGGTTGTTTGCAAATATAGACAGATCATGAGCAGACTAGACTATATTATTATAGAGATTCTATCGACTTTTCCAAAACAGGTTTCGGGTAATCTTTTTCATAACAATGTAAATACCGTATCCTACAGAGCCCACTCTAGTCTGAACCAATCTATAACCTCCTCTTCAAAATGCACAGTCAAAGATAAGTCTCCCACACCGTATTTTTCGCCATATTCGATTGCCTCTGGGTCGTTTTTTAATACGGGAGACAGCGATTCATAACTTATGAACCCACCTTCGTTTTTGCGAAATTGGTTGCCTTTGAGCACAATCAATTCTTCTCGTGCCATTCCTATTCGGACACCTTGTTCGGTCTGAAAATGCGGTAGATTAGTATATGTACATCGCGAAAGAGGAAGTTTATCTAATTCATTCTTATCAACAAGAACAACCATTAATGTACCCACATCTCCTCGATTCATACCAGGTGCTTGCATAGCGATTAACAACTCGGTAGAGTCAATGTTCATATATAATGCATATATTCCTCCAATTGGCCCATATTGTGCAACGTTTTTTATGCACAATGGATATGTGTCTTCCTCTATCTGAAGGTCTTCATCAATCCAATTGTGTAGCGGTCCATTTTGAAAACAACAAAGAGTCAAAACACCAACAATGGTGCTATCTAAGTTTTGGCATATCTGCCCCATGCAGTTTGTACATGGTATAAGGCACACTATAGATAGCGCGATCTGTATTAACAATTGCTTTACGCTTCTCATAATCACAGTCCTTTCTATTATTTACTAAACAATGGCACGAACCAGCCCTTAGCTTTATCAACAGCACGGCAACATTGAGGATTCCCTTTCGTTTCGGTAATAGCGTTCAACCGCCTGTTGTCTAATCCATTGGACGGATTTCCATAAAATGCCGATCCGTAATAGACGGCCTGCAGGTCAACGATAGATAGCGTGGTGTCCTGCGCTTGGAAACGGCTGAGCAAGGAATCATACTGTGCTTGCCCCATGTTTTGGATCCCTTCATAATCCGGAAGGAGAAACGCTTCTTGAGCGAATCCCGCGCTGCTTAACACGCAAGCGAGGAAAATAGATAATATGTGTTTCATAGAGCTATTGAAGTTTAAAATTAACAGGCACGGTATATCTCATAGGAGCGGAGTCACCCGGGTCGTGTTTCCATACCCATTTGGGCATTTCGGAAATTACACGTACCGCTTCCTCATCAAGCTTAGGATAACCCAGCGAACGAACGACCTCAATATCCGTAATGGAGCCATCGGCTTGTACTAAGAATTGTACAACAACGCGTCCGGTAATGTCAGCATCCCATACTAAGTCCTCATAACGCACATTGCTTGCCAGATATTCGAATAGTGCTTTCTGTCCACCGGGGAACTCAGGCACATTATATGTATCTATAAATATTTCTTGCTCAGAATCAGCAGGAATAGTATCATCTTGTGTATGAAGAGCGTCTGTTGCGGTGTGGGCGGTAAATTCAGGTGCAAGTTCAGAGACGATGGATGCCAGACCGGCGAGGGTGGTACCCGAAGCGGTGACGTAACACTCGTATGAGAAGGTGGTTGTACCACGGCTGAGGTGCTCGATGTAAAAACGTTCTTCGGTATTGCGTATGTCTCTGTAATAGAACGTATTGGACTGCCACACAAAAGAGGAGGTTCCCACAGGTTCCAAGAGTGCGGCGCGTCGGTCCGTAAGGATAACATTATCCATCTCGCGGTCGGTGGTAAGGGCCAGGACGACACGAATCCGTTCGCCTTTAGCAAGCGGTGAGGCTGTAGCCGACGTGGAGTCGGAACGCTCGAAACGGCGTTCCACCTTGACGGCTTTGGTGGCGAAGGGCTGCAGTTGGTCGGCAGGTGCATCGAAAGAGGTGATGAGTGCCCCCCAAGCGGGTGTGCCGGCTGGATGACGAAGGGTGTAATATGTCACGGTGTCCGGCAAAGCGATGTATTGGAGTACTGCGCTGTCTTGCGGCTGACCAAGTGCAGGAGCACCGCTCATGAGCACATATGTGACGTAGGCATTGAGGGAGGATTGTCCCCAATCGGTTGTACGGTTGTTGAGGATGAGCCATTGCCGCAGGGCGTCCAGTTCTTCCGTGTGCGGGTCAATGCGCGAGAAAGCGAGCAGGAACGAGGCCTGCAAGTCCGCTTGTCTGTACCACCACCAACGGTCGGGCAGGTTGTTCCAGTACATGCCGTGGTCATGGTCAATGGTTGCATAACGGCGCAGACCGTTGAGGACAGCAAGAGCACGCTCATGCAGCCCTGCACGCTCGAAAGTGAGTGCAAGCAGCGGCCAGGAGGTCAGTTCCGAACTATCGAGACGGGCGTACAAAGAATCGAGTGTAGCGGAGAAGATACGCTTTGCGTCGTTTTCCAACGGCTCTTTGGACATCGCTCTGACGAAAGCATACTGCGCAAAGTCAGCGTAGTCCGGCAATGAGTCATGATGCGCTTTCCGGTACTCTTTTTCCCGCTTAACCGCTTCACGGTCGATATACAAAACGGCACGATGCACGGTGTAGTCCTGTTGATGTCCCAGCGCGTCCGCTTCCTGTAGTTCGCCCAAAAGCGCAAGCACACGAAGGGAGAGGTAATACGAGGCTGCACTATGACCATTCTTAAACCAGGAGAACCCGCCGTCGTAGCGCTGGTACGCACGCAATTTTGTATGAAGCGACGAGATATCCACAGGAGCGATGGACGGGTGTCTCTCTGCCAGTTTGTTCCGCAACGAGAGGGCGTAATAGTTATGGGATAGTTCAGTTACCGTGACAGCCGACGAATCGATAGTGCGCGGCAGTTGCGCGGCGATGTATGCTAACGGGTTGTTGCACTGCATGAGCGTCACGCGGCGGTTTGCAGCGTTAGCGGGCGCAGGGAGCGAGAGGGTCAGCAGCGTGTCGGAGGCATGCATGTAGAAAGGCAAACTTTCGGACACAGGTTCCACTACAGGGAGGACTGTCAGAGGACGCTGCTCACCGTCGGAAGTACCGTTATTATCCTGTATAACAGCCCGCACGATGACGCTGTTGGCGGAGGTAGCCGTATATGGAAAGAACAAGGTCTGCGAAGCGTTCGGCGCCAGACGGTATTGTCCGGTAAAAGAAGCCAGAAGCGAATCCGTCAGTGCGTCTCGTATCTGCAAAGAGAGAGAGGTCTGCCGGGCGGTGTCCGCCGTATTACTGATGATACAAGGCAGAGAGAGCGTGTCGCCTTCGCGCATGAAACGCGGCATAGGGAGCCGCAGCATGAGTGTCCGGCGGGCGATACATGTACGGGTGATATAATCGGAGTTGCCGTTAGCCGTCCAGGCCGTTGCCTGCATGAGCCATTCGGTGTTGTCCGGCGGAGTGATAAAATGAACATGTATTTCTCCTGCGGCGTCGGTTTGCAGAGCGGGCAGGAACAGGGCGAGACGCGTATCCCCCTGACGAAGTACAGGCACCGACGCCGTGTCGGGAGAAGGAGCCACATTAGCCACCACACAGTACGCCACATCCTCTTCTTCCTCAGCAATACCGAGCGTCTCCACTTCGGCTGCCCGAATGGAACCCACTCCCCTTATCCGTACGCCATTTGCCTTGCTTTTCCCATAGCCCGTTACCACCACTTCGCTGAGCTCTTCCTGATTATCCTCCATGACGATATACATATTGCCGTACACAGGGCAAGCAACGGTTTTCATCCCGATGAACGCACATTCGATGACAGCGTCCGGAGCAACCGCCAGACTGAAACAACCGTCGTAGTCACTAATGGTACCATGTTTCGTACCCTGCTCCGTGACGGAGGCACCGACAACCGGTTCTCCCTGTGCATCCACTACCTTGCCATATATGACCACCAGACGTGCAGAGTCCACGCGGTAGGGTCCATACAGCACCGGCCGGATGGTATAGAAGCCTTTCGCCGCCGACGGAATATGCGAGGTAATGTGCTGTGAACGGGAGTAGTGCTGCGGGGTGCTGAAACCGGTAAAAGGAAACTGCCATTTCGGCATCAACCTGTTCTTCCAGAGGGATGAGTTGAGGGACTCCAAGGCTTGGTCGGTCATGTTCAACACCATGTTTCCCTGTTGCGGTTTTCCTTGCGCATCGGTCAGGCGGAAGGTCCATGTCTCTCGTGTACCGGGCGTGAGGTAGTCCCGCATCGTAACGGGAACTATGTGTAGCGCTGTCCGGCTGACGCCCTGCATATGATGATGACGTTCGATGAACAGACCATCCTCCCGGCAGGTCATGAACCGCACGTCCAGATAATCATCTGTCTTGTCGGGCAGCGTGAAGGTATAAGCGTGCATGCCCGGTTGGAGCAACTGCCACCGATGCGAGAGAATGCTACTGCGGGACGAAGCGACGCAATAGACCCATGACGTACGCGGTACTCCGAGACGGAGCGTTGCTTCCCGACCGTTAATCGTCATACTGTCTTCCGGCAACCAGAGCAAGGAGTCCTGCGGCACACCTGCGACATAAAGGGGCTTCGGACGCGAAGGAACGTTCCCTTTCAAGGCGATCTGCATGTGTGCGTTCTGTGTCTCTCCGTCGGAAGAGGTGGCATATGCCTTGACAAACAGGATGTCATGAACGGCACGCGCAGCCACCAGATCCGCTGGAAGCATGAAACGGAACGTACCATCCGGAGCGGTGGTGACGGTGTCCAATGGATAGAGGGTATGAGAACGGAAACCGTAGCGGTCGAAAGCAAGCGTTGCCGTCACCCGTGCCCCTGCCAGAGGCATGCCGTCAGTACGGAGCGCTTTGCCGGTAAGCGGCGTGAGTTTTGAGCGCTGCATCGTGCTGCACGAGTCATCAAGCGCCACGGAGAAAGAAGGCAAGCGGTAGTCCTCCAACCGGACACCGACAGAGGCAGCATATGAATCATCCATTCTTGCGAAGACACAATAGAAGCCCCGGCGCATGTCTTCCGTGAACGGAACAGCAAGCGTTGCCGTGGCATACTCATCCAATACAAGCGTGGTGTCCGCCCGTTTCCATTGCGGTCCGCTGAAACTTACTCTGACACGTTTGTTTTTCGGCAAAGAATAACGGAAACCATGGCGTTTCTGTCCTATAAATGCGATGTGCAAGGTATCGCCGGGTCTGAAGACGGTAGCATTGGGCAGAGCGGTCAGATTCGTTTCTTTCGCAGAGAGTGAGCTATAAGACAAAAACGTTTTATAGTATTTGTCCGTGCCATGCAAGAACTGGTACAACTGATAATCGGCCCTGCGCTTAGGCACTTTCGTTTCTCCTTGTCTGTTGGTGGTTCTGGCAAGATGTTTGTAGGGTTTGACCTTGACATGCTGCACCGGTTGTCCGGAATGAATGTCCGAGACGATGACCCAAGGCCGTGGTTGCTTCATCTGCCCTTCCTGAAGCAGGAAACAGCGCAGGTCGCTCACGGTAAACGTGCGGTGGTAAATACGCGCATAAGAAAGGCTTTCCACCGAAGGCTGCAAGGAGTCTTCCGGCAAGCGCGCGTATATATAATAGGTGCCGAAAGACTGCGGCGCCATTTTGCATTGCCGGTTGTCCAGAGAGAAGACAAGCGGCGTGTCCGTAGTCACGCGCAACGAATCGACTTTCACCAATGCAGTACCAAGCGGAGCTCTTTTGGGCAGTTTGTCCGGCAAGCGGTAGAGTTCAAAGATGATCTCGCGGGCATTGGTGTTGCTGTACGAGATGGTGATTGAATCGGCGGTAGAGAGCAAGTCCGGATAGGAATAATCCAGTTTTATCTGCTCGCAGAGCTGTTTGCAGCGGAGAATGTCAGGAGCGAACGGGGAGTCGGGAAACTGCGCCAAGTAGCCGGATAGATAGCGATAATACTGCCCGTTGCCATAGGCCTTGAGATGCAGGAGGACATACCCCCTTTCCCAGCCCGCGGGCAGCGAGTCGTACATATCCAACAGTTTATTGCCATATTCCGTATTGAGTCTGTTGAGCGTGATATAGAGCCTCGGCAAGACGGACGCATCGTGCTCATGGAAAGCCAGCCAAGCCGCTGCCACCGAATCACGTTTAGGCAGACGACGGGAGCAGTATTCATCGGCGATGATGTCGTACAGTGTAGGCATGAACTGCATGCTGAGCGTGTCAGAAGAGACAAGGTTCAGTTCCTCATACCATTGTGCGGAGGTGATAGAGCGTGTGAGGGAGTCATGACTGATCGCCATTTGGACAAACTCCTGATGGTCTATTGTATTCGACAGATGATGAAGAGAACGGATATCCAATTCTTCAGCGTGTACTGCCAGACCAAGACAGGCGAAGAAGACGGGGATGAGGTGTTTCATAGGAATATGTTGTTTAATTTCGGGTACAAAGATACTACATTTTAGGCAAATATGCAAATTCTGTTGACAAAAATCATAAAATTTTCACTTTTATTCGGAAAAATTTGTATATATACAAAAAAAGTTGTAACTTTGTCCGCTTTTTTGAAAATAATAATTAAAATATAGAAGAATTATGAGCAAAGTAACTGTTGTTGGCGCAGGTAACGTAGGTGCTACGTGCGCAAATGTATTGGCCGTAAATGAGGTGGCTAATGAAGTATGTCTGATTGATATCAAAGAGGGTTTTGCCGAGGGTAAAGCTATGGATATCATGCAAACGGCACAGTTGATGGGTTTTGATACAGTTGTTGAAGGTGTGACGAATGACTATAGCAAGACGGCAGGTAGTGACGTTGTAATCATTACTTCCGGTCTGCCGCGTAAACCGGGTATGACCCGTGAGGAGTTGATCGGTGTGAACGCAGGTATCGTGAAGAGTGTTTGCGACCAGGTACTGAAATACAGTCCGAACGCTATCCTTGTCGTTGTATCGAACCCGATGGATACCATGGCATATCTGACGCTGCACGCTCTCGGTCTGCCGCGTAACCGCGTGATCGGTATGGGTGGTGCATTGGATAGCGCTCGTCTGAAATACTTCCTGAGCCAGGCTCTGAAGTGCAACGCCAACGATGTGGACGGTTTCGTTATCGGTGGTCACGGTGACACAACGATGATCCCGCTGACGAGCTACACGACCTACAAAGGTATCAACGTAAGCGAGTTCCTGAGTGCAGAGGAGTTGGAGAACGTGGTTAAGAGCACGATGGTAGGCGGTGCTACTCTCACCGGTCTGCTTGGTACTTCCGCTTGGATGGCTCCGGGTGCTGCAGCTGCTTCGGTTGCAGAGGCTATCATCAAGGACCAGAAGAAGATGATCCCGTGTTCCGCTGCTTTGGAAGGCGAGTACGGCATGAAGGATATCACCATCGGAGTTCCGTGTATCATTGGTAAGAACGGTATTGAGAAGATCTTGGAGTTGAATATTAGTGATGAGGAGCGTGCTAAACTGCACGAGTCGGAAGCTGCCGTTCGTAAGACAACCGCTATTTTGAAAGAATTAAACGTCCTCTAATATGGATTTATTTGATAAATGCGACCATTTTGAGACCCTCAAAGTTGTTCGCAAATTAGGAATCTATCCGTATTTCCACGAGTTGGAGAGCCGTCAAGCCCCTGTGGTGAAGATGGAGAACCACCGCGTGATCATGCTCGGTTCGAATAACTACCTCGGCTTCACAGAGAACGAGGCAGTTATCAAAGCCGGTCATGAGGCACTGGATAAATACGGAACAGGTGTGAGCGGCAGTCGTTTCCTGAATGGAACGCTGGATCTTCACCTGCAGTTGGAACGCGAGATAGCTGCCTTCACGGGATACGAGGAGTGTATGACCGTCTCGACGGGTTTTCAAACGAACCTCGCTATCATCTCCGCCATCGCTGGCAAGGATGATTATATCCTGAACGACCGCGAGAACCACGCATCGATCTATGACGCTTGCCGTCTGAGTTATGCGAAGGTGCTGCGTTACCGTCACTCCGACATGGAGGACCTGGAGCGTCAACTCAAGTCCATTCCGGAGACAGCCGGCAAACTGATTATCACCGACGGTGTATTCTCCATGCGCGGTGACATCTGTAAGTTACCGGAGATCTGCGCGTTGGCGGAGAAATACAACGCACGGGTGATGGTGGATGACGCACACGGTTTCGGTGTTCTCGGCCCCGGTGGTCGCGGTACTGCGGCGCATTTCGGTCTGACCGACAAGGTGGATATCACGATGCTGACCTTCTCGAAGTCACTGGCTTCGATCGGAGGATGTATGCTGACGAGTCACCGCGTAGCCGATTGGTTACGTCATGTATCCCGTCCGTTCATCTTCTCGGCATCCATCACGCCTTGTTCGGCTGCAACAGCTTTGGAGGCACTGCATCAACTGATCAAAGACCCTGAGCGTCCGACACGTCTGATGAACATCGCCAAGTACTTCCAGAAATCGTTGTTAGCGAACGGAGTGAAGATCATCGAGGCGCCGACGCCGATCGTACCGATCTTTACGTACAAGACGCTGGATACGCTGTACTTCGGCAAGAAGATGTTCGACGAGGGTGTTTATGTCAACCCGGTGATTGCGCCGGCATGCGTCGAAGGCGAGTGCCTGCTGCGTACCACTTTGATGGCTACCCACACCGAACCGGTCATCGACGAGGCCGTTCAAATCATTGCACGTGTACTCCATGAGGGTGCACCCGAGATGTAATATGAAGACTTTAGTCATTTCCGGCGGTAGTTCGGGTATAGGAAAAGCGACAGCCATGCTCTTTGCGGAGCGTGGCTGGCGTGTCTTTGAACTCAGCCGTCACGGTCAGTCGCAGGATAACATCACCCATGTGGGCTGCGACGTGTGTTCCGAAGAGAGTTGTAAGAAGGCGATTTCAGAAGTACTCAAACAGACGGACGTCATCGACGTGGTGATCTCCAATGCCGGTTACGGTATCTCCGGAGCGGTGGAGTTCTCCGACATGAAAGCCGTGGAGCACCAGATGGATGTCAACTTCCTCGGCGCCGTTCGTTTCACGCAAGCCATCCTACCGCACTTACGTCAACAGAAACACGGACGGATCATCTACACCAGTTCGGTAGCGGCTATCTTAGCCGTTCCCTATCAGTCCTTCTATTCGGCTTCCAAAGCGGCTATCAACGCGTTCGCTCTGGCACTTGCCAACGAAGTGCGTGAGTTCAACATCAGCGTCAGCGTCATGGTGCCGGGTGATGTCCGTACCGGTTTCACCGATGCACGGGATAAGTCCACTGCCGGAGAAGAAGTCTATCAGCATGCCAACAAAGCCATCAAGACGATGGAACGCGATGAACGGGGAGGGATGAAACCGAGACAGATGGCGAAACTATTCTATCATATCGCTACCTGCTGCAGTCCCCGCCCTCAATACGTAGGCGGTTTCTCATACCGCATCCTCTGCTTCCTGGATCGCCTGTTACCTAAACGGCTCGTCAATTGGATCGAGCACAAAGTGTACTCTTAAAGTTGAAAGTTGATAGTTGAAAGTTGAAAGAGATTCGTATCATATCGCCCTCCGGAGTTATTGACCCGTCGTATATCGACGGGGCGGCTGCGCGTTTGCGCGCGTGGGGATATAAGGTGAGCGAGGGCGTGCACGCGCGCGATGCGTGGGGACGGTTTGCCGGAACGGACAATGACCGTTTGTCGGACCTCGTGGAAGCATTGCAAGATCCGTCCGTCGATGCGATCCTCTGTGCACGTGGCGGATACGGTCTGCAACGAATCATCGACCGTGTACCGGCAATCACCAAGCCTATCATCGGTTTCAGCGACATCACGGCGCTACATCAGTGGTCAGCTCTCAGCCATCAGCCATCCGTGCACGGCATCATGTGCAAGCATATCACTACCTTACCGGAAGACAGCGAACCGATTCAAGCACTGCGGCGTCTGCTGGCAGGTGAATCGGTGCAATACACCTGGGAAACTCATCCGCTTAATAATCCCGGTCATGCCTGTGCGCCGATCATTGGCGGAAACCTTTCCGTCTTATACGGCTTGCAAGGCACTCCTTTCAGTCTGAACAAACAGAGTTACCTCTTCCCTATCCTGCTCATCGAAGATATCTCCGAACGCCATTATCATATCGACCGCATGATGCGTAACCTGCGCATGAGCGGTGTGCTGGCGCATCTGAGCGGTCTCGTAGTCGGACAGTTCAGTGACTGCGAAGATGATCCGCTGATGCAGCAGACGGTCTATGAGACAATAAAAGAGGCAGTCGCAGACTACGACTACCCCGTTCTTTTCAATGCCCCCATCGGGCATGTGGAACATAATGTGCCTTTACTTCTTAATCGTCACGCGACCATCGACAGCGGCACGAACAGTGTCCTGCTTACGCACGGCCTCAATATAGATGTCGCGGATTAGAAGGCCGCTGTCCCACAAACTGTCATAGCGTGTCAACGCAACCATCCCGTCTTTTCCTTTGGACAGATAATTGCTGGTAGCGATCGTATAGTCCGCTTCCGGATCCACATTCTTACCACCTACCTTCAGATCGGTCAACTGCCGATGATCGATCTTGACGCGTACACCGGCTACGCCGTGCGCATGCTCTTCCGCCGCAAAACTGGTACGGAACAGATCGATCACATCGGCACCTTTCAGGCGCAGTACTACCATTCGGTTGTTAAACGGCATGGTGCTGAACACATCCTCCAAGGTAATGGGTTTCTGTCCTGTCCAGGAAGTACGTGCTCCACCGGTGTTCTGCAACGCCATATCGACCGGGAACGGACATACCTCACGTGCTTTTTCCAACAGCACGTCTGCCGTCCAGTTTAACATCGGGCACTCGATACTGTCAATCCACATCTCATTGGCTGCATACCCCAACACGATCCCCATCTCCGCATCCATGAACGCCTTGGTCGGTGCCAAGTACTCCTCGTAGGCCTTGTCGCGGGTCGCTTCCGCTGTAATCGAATCCACGGTGATATACTCGGTGGTATAATCATCCAATTGATAATGTCTGGAAGGTTGGCAGGACATCCAAATCAGACTCACTGCCGCAAAGAAAATTACTTTTCGCATAAGGCTACTGCTGTTTGTGCCGCTAAACGGGCGTTATTAAGAACCAGTTGTATGTTTGCTGCCAGACTATCACCGCCTGTCAGATCTTTCACTTTCGCCAAAAGGAACGGCGTACATTGTTTGCCGTGTATTCCGGCGGCATCCATCTCCTGTAGTGCTTTCTCTATCGCTGCATCGATCACATCTTTCGGCATGGAATACTGTTCCGGAATGGGGTTGGTAACCAGCATACCGCCCTTCAGGCCACAGTCGATCTTGGCCTTGAAAGCCGCAGCCAGTTCTTGTGGCGTATCGATACGGTAATCCACTTTAAATCCGCTGTGACGGGTATAGAAAGCCGGTAACTCTTCCGTCTGATAACCGATCACGGGCACACCCTTGGTCTCCAGATACTCCAGAGTCAAACCCAGATCCAAGATCGACTTGGCGCCTGCACAGATCACCATCACCGGCGTCTGCGCCAGTTCTTCGAGGTCAGCGGAGATATCAAAGGTCTGCTGCGCACCGCGGTGAACACCACCGATACCGCCGGTAGCAAAGATCTTAATCCCGGCCATGGCCGCAATGATCATCGTGGTGGTAACCGTTGTCGCACCGTCCTCTTTACGGGCCACTAACACCGGCAGATCACGACGGGAAGCTTTGATCACCGCCTGACCTTTCTTTCCCAAATACTCAATCTCCTCCGGTGTACAACCGGCTTTGAGTTGACCACCGATAATCGCGATCGTAGCCGGCACGGCACCGTTATCCCGAATGGTCTGCTCCACTCGCAACGCCGTCTCCACGTTCTGCGGATACGGCATACCGTGACTGATGATCGTAGACTCCAAAGCTACCACCGGTTTACCGGCGTTCAAGGCTGCCTGCACCTCAGGCGATATAGATAGGTATTTATTCATCATAAAAGGATATTTGCAATTTCCGGATTCACCGCTTTGTTACTCATCAAGGTCGCTCTGGCGGCCATCAGACCGTATTGTGCCGTTTGCGGAAAGGCAATTCCTTTGCTGTACGCATACACCACACCTGCCAGGAAAGCATCTCCGGCGCCTGTGGTATTGACGATCTCACCGGGTAAAATAGGGAATAACCATTCTTCCGCTGCATTACGGCAGTAAACACCTTCTCCGCTCAGCGTGATATACACATGCGCTACACCTAAGTTCAGCAACGCCTGCGCTGCTTCGGCATAGGTAGTGGTGTTCGTCACGGCCAACGCTTCTTTGAGGTTCCACTTAAGCGTATGGAGGTACGGTAACTTCATCTTCTTAAGCGCATTGATCACACGGTGCGCTTTGGTCGAACTGACGCCGTCCACAAACAACGGAGCTGTCACGTTCTCCATCAACCACCGCAGCGCGTCTTCACCTATATTCGCGTCGGCCACCACAAACTCCGCCTTATTAATCTCTCCGGCACGTTTCTCCAGCCATTCCGGCGTGATGCACTTAACCGCCTCCGTATCGGCCACCGCCGCGATCATCTCTCCTCCATGGTTATTGATGCACAGATAGATGCCGGAACGCTGACTCGAATCCCGTTCTGACAAATGAACATCAATGCCCTGCTGCTTGCAATGGTCATGCAGCAAACCGCCAAAGAGATCTCCGCCAAAGACCGTCAACAACTGTGTACGTGCACCTAACAAGGAGAGGTTATGCGCAATATTACGTGCCACACCGCCGTAACCCACCTCTATATGACCGGGATTAGAATCCGCAGCAATAAAAGCATCATTCAGCGTAGCCGACATATCGACATTCGCACCACCGATAACCGAAATAAGCGTTTCCATGATAACATTTACTGTTTTCGGGTGCAAAGGTACAAAAATTTTTTGAAATATGCAAAAGAAATTTGATTTTTTCTACCTAAACCTACATAAAACAAAGAAGGTTGTCTCCCGACAACCCAATCTTTTTACTTAACCTTAAATCTAATACCATGAAAAACACGATGCAAAAGTACTGCTTTTTGGCGATATGACCAAATATTTTTGCGAAAAAGTGTTAAAAAACATAAAATTGTTCAATTCACTTTGCAAAATGTCGCCATTTTAGCGCAAATGCAACATTTTATTTTTCATCCAATAAATCGGGCCTTCTTTCCCGTGTATGGGCTAAAGACTGCTCATAATTCCACTCTTCGATCTTCGCTTGGTGACCGCTCAGCAGGATCTCCGGCACTTTCCATCCTTTGTACTCCGCCGGACGTGTATAGACTCCTGCTTCCAGCAAACCGTCTTGAAAAGAATCATTCAACGCACTCTCCACGTCACCTAAGGCGCCGGGTAACAGACGTACGATCGCGTCCGTCATCATTGCCGCAGGCATCTCACCGCCGGTTAACACAAAATCACCGATACTGTACTCACGCGTAATCAGATGGTCCCGTACACGCTGATCGACACCCTTATAGTGACCGCAAAGGATGATGATGTTCTCCTTCAACGAAAGACTGTTTGCTGCTTTCTGGTCAAACCGTTCGCCGTCGGGAGCCGTAAAGATAATCTCGTCATAATGCCGTTCGGAAGTCAGATGACTGATCAAACGGTCGATCGGTTCAATCTGCAGCACCATACCGGCACTGAACCCAAAGGCATAATCATCGATCTTACGGTGCTTGTCCAAGGTCCAATCCCGTAAGTTATGCACGTAGATCTCACAAAGACCTTTGGTCTTCGCCCGTTGGATGATCGAATGGTTTAACGGAGACTCCAACAACTCCGGACAAGCAGAAATAATATCAATTCGCATACAATCTCAAATATCCAATTTCCAATATCCCGTCAGGGAACGGGATCATACCCTGCTCCTCCCCACGGATGACAACGGCAGATCCGTTTGATGCCTAACCAACCGCCTTTGAAGATCCCGTGTTTCATCACCGCTTCCACCATATACTGGCTGCATGTCGGTGTATAACGGCAGGATGGCGGTGTCAACGGCGAAATGAATACCCGGTAAAAATAGACCGGTATAAGAAAAATTTTCCTTACGCCCTTTCGGATATCTTCTTTAGTGATTTGCATATGGCTTTCTCTACTACTGCGTAGGATTGCTCTTCTTTATCCATATAATTGAAGGCGATCAGATAATGCTTTTCGCCTAACATATCCTGATGCAACCGATACGCTTCCCGCATCAGACGACGCAGATGATTGCGCTTGACGGCCCGTTTGAAGAGTGATTTGGGTGCCCAAACCAGCACTTGCGTCTGTTCCTCCGTTTCCTGAAAACACACCCTCAGCGGCCACGCCGTAAAGCGTTTCCCTTCTTTGTACAGTTGCGCAATACGCATCTGTCCGCAGAGTTTGTTATCTTTAGGAAAACCGTTCGCCATTCGCCTTTTGCCGTTCGCCCTTATTGATTCTTCTCCAGATAATCCGCAATCGCCATAGGAAGCGAAGCAAATGCTTTTCCTTGACCGGCCTCAATATCTACGCGGTAACCGTTTTCCTCCAGTGCCCGAATCGTACCTTCACCAAAAGCGGCGATCAGCGTCTTTCCCTGTTTCCAGGTAGGGAAGTTATCCATCAGCGAAGTGACACCGGCCGGGGTGAACAGGGCAATCATATCGTAATCAAACGGCATCTCTTTCGGCCACGGAGTAGTCACCGTACGGTACATGATCGCCGGCGTAACCTCAATACCGTTCTGCGCAAACATATTCAGCTGCTCATCGTTATGGATGTCGGAAAGCACCATCATATACCGTTCATTCGGACGACGGCGCATAGCCGGTAACACATCCTCAAACTTATTACCCGTCTCCGGGAAGAAGACCTTGCGCTTGCGATAGTTGATGAACTTCTGCAAGTACAAACCTACCTGTTCCGAATTGCAATAATAATGCATGCTGTCCGGTACGTTGATACGCATCTCCTCACACATGCGGAAGAAATGTTCCGCACCCAGGCGGGAATTAAGAATCACCGCCGTATAATCCAACGGATTGATATGTTGCTGTCTGAACTCACGTGCCTCCAGTCCTTCGATATGAATGAACTGATGATAGTCGCAATGCACATCGAACTGCTCTTCCAAGCGGTCGTATGGGTTATGCGGCGTCGTAGGACGCGGTTGAGAAAAAAGAATCTTTTTAATCATATTTGGCTTATTATTTGATTCGATAACATATATACAAACATCCAAGGCAAGATCTCTACCGTCGCTATATATACCAACAGGTACAAGATCGCCCGAGGAGAATGAACAAACTGACGGAATGCGCAGTAGATCCAGGTGGCTATAAACAGCACACCTATTCCACCGATGATCCAACGGTTCAGTACCGGTTCTCCGAAACGCATCAGAACCAGCACAACCGGGTACAGCAGCAAGGTGCCTAAAGTCAGGATATTGCCGTAATGCTCATAACCGTTTCCAAACTGCTTACTCAAACGGAACGTATAGTCGGTTCCTATATTCATCAGCATCTTCACAACACTCACACCCAGCACGATGCCGAAGATCACCCAGAAACCCGTGAACGAGAAACACTCCGTTCGGTTACAGCACAGATAGACAGCCATCGTGATCACACCTAACCGAAACAAAGTGATCATCAACTGGCCCACAAATGTGTTCGGTGACTCTTTGTACAACCGGTCTCCCTGCGCTGCTAACGAACTCTTTGCCTGCGTGATCACACCGGGTTGGAACAACTCAGCCACGATGCCGAACAGCAACAAGACCAACATCGTCCAACCGCACCATACGGCACTCGCTGAAGATACTATGTGCGCTACACTCTCCACTTTATTTTTCTTCTTCCCAAAGATAGAGTTTATCGCCCCGGCGGATCAGCGTGTCCGTCTTGATGGCAAAAAACTGACCTTTCTCCACGCGTTGCGTCAACTGTCCCTTATGGTCATGCATGTCGTGCACCGTGGTCTCATACACTCCGGTTGTCTCACCGGTAATGAGGATCTCCTGACCCTCTTCCATCGCATCTACGGCTTCCACCACAAACTCCGCCACACTCAGGTTCTTGAAGAAATTGGTGCATTTCGCGGCATACACTTTCTTCCGCGTTGCCTTGTTGCCATACGAATGGGTCCATTCGCCCAGTTTCTGTCCCTGGTAATAGCCGTCCCAAAAACCGCGATTGAACACCCGGCTCAACCGTTCGTTCCAATCCGCGATCTTTGCCTCAATCCCTTCGCCATTCGCCCATTCGCCGTTATACCAAGCTTCAACTGCCTCACGGTAACACTTAACCACCGTACTCACATACTCCGCTCCGCGTGCCCGGCCTTCGATCTTCAGCACCCGCACTCCGGCATCCAGCATCTTGTTCAGGAAATGAATCGTCTTCAGATCCTTCGGCGACATGATATACTGGTTATCGATATCCAGTTCCAGATCGGAACTCTTGTCCTTCACCGTGTAACCGCGGCGGCAGACTTGTACACAAGCGCCTCTATTGGCACTCATTCCGTAGTTATTCAGACTCAGATAACATTTTCCGCTGACGGCCATACACAGCGCACCGTGACAGAACATCTCAATCCGTATCGGTTGACCGCTCTTTCCACAGATATGCTGCTCCTGGATATCATGATAAATAGAAGCTACCTGCGCCATGTTCAACTCCCGTGCCAGCACCACTACATCGGCAAACTGCGCGTAGAACTTAAGCGCCTCGGTGTTGGCGATATTGAGTTGCGTGGACAGATGGACTTCCTGACCAATCGCATTCGCATACTGCATCACCGCGATATCACTTGCAATCACCGCATCCACACCCACCGCATGCGCCTTATCGACAATCTCACGCATCAGCGGCAGATCTTCCGGATACATGACGGTGTTCACTGTCAGGTAGGTCTTCACACCCGCTTTCCGACAGGTCTTCACAATAGTAGCCATATCGTCCGTGGTGAAGTTCACCGAGCTGCGTGCACGCATGTTCAGATGCTCGATACCGAAATAGACACTGGTAGCCCCGGCCTGTATCGCCGCAGCCAAACTCTCCCAGCATCCTACCGGAGCCATGATCTCTATCCGTTCGCCTTTCGCCATTAACCTTTCGCCGTTATAAGCCATTCTGCAATTTGCACGGCATTGAGCGCCGCGCCTTTACGGATCTGGTCACTTACGCACCAGAAACTTAAACCGTTTTCATCACTGAGGTCTTTTCGGATTCGCCCGATAAACACCTCGTCCTTACCGCTCAAAAACAGCGGCATAGGGTATATCTTATTCTCCGGTTCGTCCATCAGCACGCATCCTTGCGCCTTCGCAAACGCTTCACGTGCCGCAGTTACACTCACCGGTTCTTCTGTTTCAATCCAAATACTCTCGCTGTGTGCCCGCAGCGACGGAACGCGGACACAAGTCGCACTCACCTTCACATCCGAGTGCATGATCTTCCGCGTCTCGTGGAACATCTTCATCTCCTCCTTCGTGTAACCGTTATCGGTAAACACATCGATATGCGGAATGAGGTTGTACGCTAACTGATAGGCGAACTTATTCACCTCCACTTCTTCCCCGTTCAGCACCTGACGATATTGGTTCTCCAATTCCTTCATCGCCTGTGCGCCGGCACCCGAAGCGGCCTGATAGGTTGCCACATGTACCCGGCGAATATGCGAGATCTTCTCTATCGCCTGCAAGGCTACTACCATCTGTATCGTCGTGCAGTTGGGATTGGCGATGATGTTCCTCGGCCGGTTCAACGCATCAGCGGCATTCACCTCCGGCACTACCAACGGCACATCCTCCTCCATACGGAAAGCGGAGGAGTTATCGATCATGATCGCGCCAAAACGGGTGATATCCTCTGCGTACGCACGTGACACGCCTGCGCCTGCGGAGACAAAAGCAATATCGACGCCCTTAAAAGCGTCGTCATGTTGCAGTAACCGTACTTCGTACTCCTTGCCTGCAAATCCATATTTCCTGCCGGCACTCCGTTCCGATCCGAATAACCTCAGTTCGGAAACCGGGAATTGCCGCTGTTCGAGAACAGCCAGCAACTCCTGTCCGACGGCGCCCGAGGCGCCTACGATAGCTATTACCATACTTAAGCCAAAGCTACGATGGTGTCAGCCTCTTCTACCGTAAAGGTCAGCTTGCCTTCACGAGCCAACCAACCGAGAGCCAAGTACAGCTCCTCGTTTTTCAGCTTGGTAGCTTTCTTCAGTGCCTTGATTCCTTGTGCACCGTTCTCCAATGCACCCCATACCTGGCCTGCATTCTCTCCGATTTTCTGAATCATAATACCTTAAACAAATTTCTAGTGACTAATGGAGTGAGTCTTAGGGTCACTCTTCCCATTTCTTGAACACCAGGCAGGCGTTGTGTCCGCCGAAACCGAAGGTGTTACTCAATGCATATTTGATATCGCGCTTCTGCGCTTTGTCAAATGTAAAGTTAATGCGGTAGTCAATCTCCTCATCCTTGTCCTCCGGATCATGGTTGATCGTCGGCGGGATGATACCGTCTTTCAACGCCATCACACACGTCAACGCTTCCACAGCGCCCGTCGCACCGATCAGGTGACCGGTCATCGACTTCGTCGAATCCAGGTTCATCTCATACACATGCTCTCCGAACACACGCTGGATCGCCTTGATCTCCGTCACGTCTCCTAACGGAGTGGACGTACCGTGCGTATTGATGAAATCGACCTGTTCCGGTTGTAATCCCGCATCTTTCAATGCCAGACGCATCACACGCTCTGCCCCCTTTCCTTCCGGATCCGGTGCCGTCATATGATACGCGTCCGACGTCATACCCTCACCGACCACCTCCGCATAGATCTTGGCACCACGAGCCTTTGCATGCTCGTATTCTTCCAGAATCAGACAAGCCGCACCTTCGCCCAACACAAATCCGTCACGGGATTTGGAGAACGGACGACTCGCGTGCTCAGGATCATCGTTACGGGTGGACAAGGCATGTAAGGAGTTAAATCCACCGATTGTCGCTTGCGTCACTACCGCTTCGGCACCACCGGTCAGCAGCACCTCCGCATGACCCAGACGGATCTGGTCGTACGCACACGACACGGCGTGAGATGACGAAGAGCAGGCTGTGCTGACAGAAAAACTCAAACCACCCAATCCGAAACGAATGGAGATCTGACCGGCTGCGATACTCGGAATGGACTTCAGAATCATGAACGGATTGAAACGGGGGACACCGTCGCCCTCCGCAAACTGGTACAACTCCTGCTCCATGGACTGCAATCCTCCCATACCGCTGCCCCAAACGACACCGACACGGCTGCGGTCCTCTTTCTCCAAGTCCAGACCGCTGTCCTTCAATGCTTCGTCTGCTACGCAAACGGAGAACTGCGCATAGCGGTCCATCTTACGCGCCTCTTTCTTGTCTATCACTGCCGTCGGATCAAAACCTTTCACCTCACCGGCAAAGCGAGTCTTGAAATTCGTGGCATCAAAAGCCGTGATCGGTGCAATACCGTTCACACCGTTCACCAAGCCTTGCCACGTCTCCTGAGCGGAATTACCTAATGGCGTAACCGCTCCCAGACCCGTTATCACTACTCTTCTTAATTGCATCTCGTCTTACCTTGTCTATAAAAAGCATACGAGTTTACAGTATTCCCGTAAACTCGCAAACTCAAGTGAAAAGAAAATTACTTTCCGGCTTTCTTCTCAACATAAGCGATTGCATCGCCTACGGTAGCAATCTTCTGAGCATCCTCGTCCGGAATCTGAATATCAAACTCCTTCTCGAACTCCATGATCATTTCTACGGTATCCAACGAGTCAGCACCGAGATCGGTCTGGAAGTTAGCCTCGTTTACAACTTGCGACTCTTCAACGCCCAGTTTATCAGCAATGATTGCTTTTACTTTTGCATCAATTTCTGCCATAATACTAATTCTTTAAAAGTTAATATGTATGTGTGTTTTTATTTTTCTATTTCCGCTCTTTCATATTCGTTTTATTGAAAAAGCGTGCAAAGTTAATGCTTTTTTTTGACATGACCAAATTTTTTTGTCTTATTTTTCTTTTTTGTCACTTAAATATAGCATTATTTTGCCTAAATACTCCCCTTGCTTCTTCATTTGGCGCAAAGGAATGTCTTTTCCGTCTAAGTTCTTAACCGTCGTATCGGTTACCAACTGATGGGTATGACCGCCGATCACCAAGTCGATATTCCGGGTCTTGCCCACCATCTCCAGATCGAACGGTTCACCCGGTCCGTGCTGCTTCGTGCCTTGGTGACTCAAACAGATCACCACGTCGCATCCCTGTGCCCGTAAGGTATCCGCCATCTGCTGCGGAATATCATACGAAGGACCTAAATAACGGACTCCCACAAAATTCTCATCATCGATCACCGAGTACGGATAGCAGCCCAACCCGAACACACCTACCTTCACGCCTTTGCGCTCCAGAATCACGTACGGTTGCGTCAGACCCTCCAAGGGTGTACCCGTGAAATCATAGTTCGCACACACAATCGGGAAATGGGCGCGTTTCAACACCATCGCCAAAGTGTCCAAACCGTTATCGAACTCATGGTTACCTAACGTAGCGGCATCGTATTTCATCCAGTTCATCGCATCCATCTCCACGCGGCCGTTGAAATAATTGAAATACGGTGTACCCTGACTGAAGTCACCGGCGTCCAGCAGAATCATATCCGGATCCAGCGCACGCTCTTTGTTGATCAACCCCATGCGACGGGCGTAACCGCCTCTACCGGATTTCTTATCCGGTAATATACGCGAATGCGTATCGTTCGTATGCAGGATCGTTAACTTAACACTCTCCGCACTCTGCTTGCCGCAGGCTACCAGCAGCACTGCTAACAAAAGGAAACCAAATTTTTTCATATGTCTTATGTCTTTTGTCTTTCGACTTTTGTCTTCTTAAAACCGTTTGCTTATCTCATCGTCGCTCAGCACACTGAGGATGATCTTTCCGTCCGGCGTGCGGCGGTATTGCGGTAAAGCGAACAGACGCGTCGCGATATCCCGCATCTCCGCCTCCGTCAGGTTCTTTCCGTACGGTATCGCCGCACTCTCCGCTAAGGTCTGGGCGATCTGTTCCCGCCATTCCACCTGCGTGTTCGCTCCCCGTTCACGCACTTGCAGCAGGATATGTTGCAGCACCGGAATAGCCGACTGGTTCGCTAACTGAGAAGGCACCGCCTGTATCGAGAAACTGTCGGGACTCAACTGCTCCACATCAAAACCGATCGCCCGCAAGTCGTCATGCAACTGCTGCACGATCACCAGCTCATCCTGCGTCACGTTCAGCACTTCGGGGAACAACAGTTGCTGCATCGCGCCTTGCGCATGCGCCAACTGCTCCAGAAACTGCATGTACAGCACCGCCACATGTGCCCGATGCTGGTTAATCATCACCAGCCCCTGCTCACTCGGCATCAATATATACCGTCCCCCATACTGCCACATCGGACATGACTCGGTATCCGGCAACGTGTCCACGAAATCAGTCTGTACTCTGTCAGGGAAACGGTCTGTCTTCTGTATTCCTGCTCCCTCATACAAACTCTCCCAGCCCTTCGGCGCCTTGTCCGGATAGATCACGCCCCGTTTATGGAACGGGTTATAGGTCGGATCAATTTGGATATCCGGTTTCATCACCGGTTGGTCATGCAGTACCGGAATATCGATACTGTTCGTCGTGTCAAAATCAATCGTCGGGGATAAAGTGAACTTACCCAGGCTCTCTCGCACCGCGGCCATCAGAATCTGGAAGATCGTCTGCTCGTCGGCAAACTTAATCTCCGTCTTGGTCGGGTGGATATTCACATCAATCGCTTCGGGATCGATGTCAAAATAGATAAAGAAAGACGGTTGATAGTCATTCGGAAGCATACCCGAATAGGCTGTCAGCACCGCTTTTTGGAAATACGGATGCCGCATGTAACGGCCATTGACGAAGAAATACTGTTCGCTCTTCCGCGTCGCATTCTCCGGTTTGATCACAAACCCGCGAATACCTACCATCTCCGTCTCCGTATGCACCTCCACAAAGGCGGAGGTATAACTGTTTTTCTTCGGGTTACCGAACACCGCCTCAATACGTTGCTTCTCCGTTCCGGCCGGTAACTCCAATAAGATCTCATCGTTGTGTACAAAGGTAAAATTTATCTTCGGGTACACCAGCACGATGTGATAAAACTCCGTAAGCAGGTTCCTTAACTCCGTCTGGTCGGTTTTCAGGAACTTCCGCCTCACCGGTACGTTAAAGAACAGATTGCTTACTTTGATATTCGTTCCTACAGGACAGGAACATACTTCCTGCCGCACCACATCGGAACCGTGAATCTCGATCAGCGTACCCGTCTCATCCTGTGCCCGACGGGTGGTCATCTCCACCTGCGCCACAGCACATATAGACGCTAACGCTTCTCCTCTAAAACCCATCGTGCGCAAGGAGAACAAGTCCTGCGCTTCCCGGATCTTACTCGTGGCATGGCGCTCAAACGCCAGACGGGCGTCCATCTCACTCATACCACATCCGTCATCTATCACCTGAAGCAGCGTGCGACCGGCATCTCGAACAATCACCTGCACACGCTTGGCGCCTGCGTCCAGACTGTTCTCTACCAGTTCTTTCAGACACGACGCAGGGCGTTGGATCACCTCGCCTGCCGCAATCTGATTCGCCACACTGTCCGGTAATAAATGAATGACATCCATGCTTTCGACTCCTTTATATATTATATCGCGCGCGAAAGAATAGCGTATGCCAAAACAATAGCAGCGAGAAGACCCACCAAGAACCACATGCGTGCTTTCTGCTTCTTACGCATCTCCGCCATGTGACGCTCGTACTCCTCGCGTAAGGACCCCTGATGAAGACGCGCAAGTTCTTTATCCTTGCGCGCCTCCTTTTCCTTATCAAAGTAAATGGGGCGATAGTCCCACTCACGGGGTTTGTTTACTTTCGGAAATAATACCGACATTACTTAACGATAGCTTGAAAATCAGCATCCTCTGCAAACTTGGCGAACTCGATATCCTTTGCTGCACGTGCCTTGAAGCCGGCATCCTGAGCAATAGCGGATTTCAAGTTAGCCAATACGGCAGCACGGTCATTCGTACGAGCACCTACGATAGCCTTCAGATAAGCGGTAGTTGCATTCGGTTTAGCAACTGCATCCAGCGTCTTTGCAGCAGCATCGTACTCCTCGTTCAGGATCTGCTGAACAGCAGCGTTGTTCGATGCGGTCTTGCCATAAGCCTTCTTTGCAGCAGCGTAGTCACCCTTCTGCGTGTACAGTGTACCCAGCGCAGCGTCTAAGTTACCGGTTGTGCCGGCTGCCTTACCGAAGTACTCCTCTGCCTTTGCCAGATCACGAGTAGCCAATGCGCAGAGACCTGCGTTGAAGTTCACGTCCGGATCATTCGGCTTGATAGACAATGCCTTGCCGAAGCAACGGCCTGCCTCTGCGAAGTTACCTGCGTTGAAATACAGTTGACCTTGACCGTTGTAAGCACGGTAGTCTTTGTACAACTCGGCAGCCTTCTCGTAGATAGCCATCTTAGCAGCTGCATCGTCGGTCAGCGTAGCGGCATAAAGCAACTCCTCTACGTTCAACGCAGCCGGGTCGTTCTTTGCCAACTCGCGGATCTCGTCGTCGCTCTTACCGATCAGGTCGGTCGTCAAGATAAGACGGCTGCGACGCAATGCCGGAAGGATCTCATCTTTGATAGTCGGGAATACCGAACTCAAGGACTTGATCTCGTTCTCACGTGCTTCCGGATCCTCAACACGTGCCAGCACACTCAGTACCAGATCTTTGTCCTGCATGTTGCTGTTCTCCATCAACTCTTGGAAACCGGCCCAGTCCTCAGCGGTGATCTCACTCTCAATCTCTTTGTTCACTTTGTTCTTCTTCAGATCTTTCTTCAAGAAGTTAGCAGCTGCTTTCTGACGGTCAGCGGCCAGTTTCTCGTTCAGCTTCTCGGCACCATCCGGAGATGCATAACCGGCAACCTCGATCTTATTGATCTCTTTGCGCTCTGCGTTCTGAGCATCCTTGATTGCTGCCTGCAGCGCCTTCATCTCAGCGCTCTTCGTCTCCGACGAACGGAGGTTCGATTGTTGGATCAAGAACAAGATGTCTGCCTCTGTAGCTTCCTGAATAATGCGCTGGAACTTGTCCGGCGTGGTAGCGGTTGCGTTGTCGTTTGCTTTTGCGAACTCCGGCAAGGTCTTCAGACCGTCTGCTACTTTCAGCTCCGGTACTTCAACCACTTTCTTTCCCTTATGAGCGTCAAAGCGGAGGAATAACTCACATGAATTCATCTCAGGAACATAATCGAACTCGCAGTGTTGCGAATAAGAACCGCCCTTCTTGTAATTAACGGTCTTTCCGTTCTCTTTGGCTTTCTCGCCTACGTAGGTAACCGGTTGGCCCAGCACCTCTTTACCGGCGAATTTGAGCACCGGAGTAACGACCAGCACACCCTTCTTCGCAAATTTCTTTACAGGGAAAGTACCGGTGATGTCTGCAGTAACCTTACCGCCCTTCAACTCCAACGGATTCGGGGTAACGGTCAGTTTACCGGGTTGCGGAAGAGTACCGCACGATGCCAACACCACTACTGCAGCGATGAGGCTAAGTAATAAACTTTTTTTCATATGCATATAAATTGTTTGTTGTGGTTATTTCTTATCCAAACTCGTCAAGCGATGCGAGATGTTAGCAAACAGACGCATGAACGCAAACGATACCAGGGTCGGCAACAACAGCACGACGCCTAAAACGATGCAGATCAGCCCCATGTCCGGTCCGTCCAGGTACTGCGCAAGGAACGAATCCTCCGTTGCTTCCAGCACGATACCGGTGATCAGCAGAGCTACTGAACTAATCAGACCTATTACCAAATAGATCCATGCCAGCGAATGCATCAGACGCTCGTCGGAAGTACATTTGATCTTCTTCACCTCTTTCGGCGCCTCCGGTACAAACACTTCTTGCTTTTCCTCTGCAGCCTTCAGCTTCGTCATCGCATTCTCGATCGCTACCTGCACCGCTGCCGACAACTCCTCCTTACTCATCTGAGGCTTCGGCGCTGCTTTCGGCTTAGCCGCCTTCGGCGCCTTAGGAGCAGCCGCTTTCTTCTCTTTAATAACTTTTTCTGCCATAATTTTTTATCTTTTGATAATACAACATTCCAATTGCGCTGCAAAGTTACAACAAAATTTTTAAATATGCAAGAATTTTTGAAAAAAGTACGCAAAAATTTGCATATATGCAATAATTATTGTAATTTTGCAGTCCGAAAAGACAAACAATCTCGTTTTATGTTTATCATCGGCATTGCGGGCGGTACCGGCTCGGGTAAAACAACGGTAGTAAGAAAACTGATCGAGCGTCTCCCGAAAGGAGAAGTCGTAGTCATCCCCCAGGATTCGTATTACAAGGATAGCAGTCATATCCCGGTAGAAGAACGGCAAAATATCAACTTTGACCATCCCGATGCCTTCGATTGGACACTGCTCACCAAGCATATCGCGATGCTCAAAGAGGGTAAATCCATCGAGCAACCGATCTATTCCTATATCACTTGTACGCGCTCGAAGGAAACCATTCATATCGAGCCTAAAGAGGTGATCGTTGTGGAAGGTATTATGGCGCTGCGGGAGTACAGTCTGCGCCAGCAGATGGACCTGAAAATCTTCGTTGATGCCGATGCCGATGACCGTCTGATACGCGTTATGAAACGCGACGTCATTGAGCGTGGCCGTACGGCGGAACAGGTCATTGACCGGTACCAGAAAGTGCTCAAACCGATGCACGAGCAGTTCATTGAGCCCTGTAAACGCTTCGCTGATGTCATCGTGCCGCAAGGCGGACATAACAACGCAGCCATCAACATGCTCTCCAAGTTCATCAAGCAACAACTTCGTGAGAACAAAGACTAAAGGCGAAAGGTTATTGGCTAAAGGCTAATGTTCTGGCAACTCTTCTACACTTATCTCAAGATCGGTACCTTCACCCTCGGTGGAGGTTATGCCATGTTACCGCTTATCCAACGGGAAGTAGTCGATCGCAAACACTGGATCGATGAGGAGGAGTTCCTTAACATGATCGCGTTGGCACAAGCGGCACCGGGTCTTATTGCCGTCAACTCCGCTATCTTCATCGGTTGGCGCGTCGGCGGATGGAGAGGTGTCTGCGGTGCGGTGCTGGGTGCGGTTCTACCGTCTTTTCTCATCATCCTCATGATCGCAATGGTCTTCCGGGATTGGAAAGAACAACCGGCTGTCGAAGCCATCTTCAAAGGTATCCGTCCCGCCGTCGTCGCCCTTATTGCTGCACCGCTGTTCAAATTAGCAAAAAATGCTATAAAGGCAAAAGGCGAAGGAACGAAAGGCGAACGGTCATTAGCCTATAACCTTTGGCCATTAGCCATTAGTTTAGCCGCAGCGCTCCTCATCTGGCTGCTTCATGTTAACCCGGTTTGGATCATTCTCGCAACGATAGTGCTCACGCTCAGCGTAGTTGCAATCGTCAATAAAACAACTCGTCAATAAATCGTAAATCGTAAATCGTCCAATCGTAAATGCTCCTGGCTTTATTCACATCGTTCTTCAAGATAGGTCTCTTCGGTTTTGGTGGAGGCTTGGCGATTTTGTCGCTCATCCAGATGGAGGTAGAAACCAACGGCTGGATGGGTCAGCAGGAGTTTGTCGATATTGTGGCTGTCAGCCAAGTCACGCCGGGTCCGATCGGCATCAACTGTGCGACGTATGTCGGTTATACGGTTGGCGGTATCTGGGGAAGCGTCTTAGCAACGTTGGCGATCGTGCTGCCGAGCCTGATCATCATGTTGAGTATCTGTAAGGCCTATTTCTGGCTGTCCAAACGGTTCAAAGGCAATCCCTATTTCGAGCAAACACTGCGTATGCTTCGTTTCGCCGTCATCGGCCTCATCGCCTCAGCAGCTTTACTGCTCATCAAACCGACGAACTTCATCGACTCCACTTCCTGGATTATCTTTTCCGTCGTCGCCTTCTTAACCGTCCTGCCGAATTTTGTTTCCGCTCACCATTCGCCATTAGCTATTCGCCTTTCGTCCGTTATCTCTCACCCCATCCTCCTCATCGTTCTCTCCGGCCTCGCCGGCTACCTCATCTACGGGTAATAATTTCTTTTTTTGACATTTTTTTGCCCAAATATTTGCGTATTTCATTTTTTTATTGTACCTTTGCAGCCGATTTAAAGTATCATAAAATAAAGTATACCGATTTTATTGCTATATTATAAGATAGATTACAGGATATGTCAAAGAGTACTATTGCCACCCGTTTACCTCGCAGAGCAGAGAAAAACCTGCAGATTGTAGGGGAACAAATTCGTCTGGCGCGGTTGCGCCGGGACTTGAGCATTGCGCAGATTGCAGAAAGAGCGTCTTGCAGTGAGTTAACGGTGATGCGTGTGGAACGCGGTGTCTCAACAGTAGCGATCGGCATCTATCTGCGTATCCTGTTTGCGCTGGGTTTGGACGAGAGTATTCTGTATTTGGCTAAAGATGATGAGATGGGTCGCACCTTACAAGATTTAGACCTTAAACACCGCCAAAGAGCATCGAAGAAATGAAGTTGATACAAATAGATATGGACGCTACGTGTTTCCCGCAGGCTGAGCCGGTGGGGACATTGGGCTATGATATGATTCGCGGCAATGCCGCGTACCAATGGACGTTTGATCCGCAGTGGTTGCAAAAGCACAAACATATCAAACTGAGTGGAGACCTGCAAAACGCCGGAGGACCGCAATACGGTTCAGATCGGCTATTCGGTTTTCTGCAAGATGCCATGCCGGATCGGTGGGGAAGGCGGTTAATCGATAAACGGGAACGTTTATTGGCAGCACAAGAAGGACGAGCGGTTCGGCATCTGACGGACATCGATTATCTGACGCAGATTGATGACACCACGCGTATGGGCGCATTTCGCTTGCGTGCAGGTGAAAATAGATTAGGTGTCGATTATGCAGACACGCCCGTTCCGCCGTTAACGCATCTGCGTCAGTTTGTGGATATGGCGCAAGCCTATGAACGGCAAGACGAGCAAGGAGGTGCCATTCGGGAAGAATGGTTACTGAACTTATACAAACAAGGTTCATCCTTAGGCGGAGCGCGACCTAAAGCGAATGTGCGTGATACGGACGGTTCTCTTTGGATTGCCAAGATCCCATCCATCAACGACGATTATGATGTTGCTTTATGGGAATTCTGGGCGCATAAGATGGCACATCTGGCAGGCATCGAAGTGCCGGAAATGAAGTTATTAACCTTACCGGGACAGAAATACCACACTTTATTGTCCAAGCGCTTTGACAGAGACGGTCAACAACGGATCCATTTCGCGTCTGCGATGACCCTCTGCGGCCTGCAAGACGGCGCCGATGCAACGTCCGGCCACGGTTATCTGGATATTGTAGATACGATTATCGGAAACAGCGGTTTTGTGAATCCGCAGGAAGCATTGGAGCAGTTGTACCGGCGAGTAGCTTTCTCGGTAGCCATCCATAATCACGATGATCATTTCCGCAATCATGGTTTCTTGCTGACCGAAAAAGGATGGGTCTGGTCGCCGGCCTATGACCTTAACCCGTCGGATATCCGGACGCAGAGTCTGCTTATCTCCCGCGACACGAATGAGTCTTCCTTGGAAGCCCTATTAGCCGCAGCCGGAGATTATATGCTGAGCACTAAGCAGGCGCAACAAATCATTAACGAGGTATCTGCGGCCATGCAGCAAGCAATCCGTCTTGCCCGCCAATGCGCCATCTCCGATCAGGAAATGAAACGCTTTTTTTGATTTTTTTTTGGTCATTTTGGACCAATCAAAAAGGAAGTGCCGTTTGGCACTCCCTTTCCGCAACCCGTAACCGGTAACCCTTTCGCCATTCACCATTCGCCTTTCGTCCGTTATCTCTCACCCCATCCTCCTCATCGTTCTCTCCGGCCTCGCCGGCTACCTCATCTACGGGTAAAAAATTATTCTTCCTTATCTTTGCTAAAAGGTAATTCGTCTTGGGGTGTGATGTAATCAATCGCCTTGGAACTACTGATCACCGAGTGCCCCAAACGCTGCTCGATGTCTGCACGCGCATTACGTGCCACTTCTGCCCCATCTTTGGCCACATGCGCCGTCTCGACCATCCCTTTCGGGTCACGTTCTTTGCTCAGATCGGTTGCCGTCTGTTCCGCCAGCGCATTCAGCAGCAACTCCATATTGGTCATATTGTCCCGCAGATTTTGCGCTTGCAGTCCCTTATGCTCCTTATACTCACGCGTAGTCATTCCGCTCCACACCTTACTCATCAGGTCGGTCAGTAACGCATAATCCGATTCGTTCTCAATACCGCTACGTTTCCATTCGTCCGTCAATCCTTTTCGTATCTCAATAGTCTTGATACGTTGGTTGATCCAACTTTCCGAATAACCGAGACGACGATAGTCTTTGACAGCCTGTTCGATGCTACGTTCCGGATCTTGCAACTGGTATAAACGTTCGCTTCCAACCTGCGCCAACCATCGTTTGATCGGTTCTGCTTTCTTGGACGGAATCGACTGAATGATTCGCAGAATGCCCTCTAAATCAGCGACATCAGTATTATAGCGTTTACCATCAGCAGCCAATAATTTCAGTTGGTGACAATTTGTCACCGACTCACTTCCCTCTTCTTTTAAACGCTGTTTTAGTTTGTTCCAATACTTACGTCCGTCGGTACTCTCTGTAAGAACACCCACTACATCGACTACAGAGAAGTAGTATTTCTCCTTCTCATCGTCCCATACAACACGGATTTTTGTGCTGTCGAACATTTTAACCAAGTCATGCGTCGCCATAACCTCTTCAAATTTTCTGCAAAGTTACTAAAAATATTTGAAATACACAAGGATTTTATAGAAAAATCAAATTTGTTTGCTTTTTTCTCCTTTTTCGGTCATTTTGGACCAATCAAAAAGGAAGTGCCCTTAGCACTCCCTTCCCGTAACCCGTAACCGGTAACCCATTCGCCATTAGCCATTCGCCCTTTCGCCTTTAGCACGCTTCCGCGTACGGAAAATAAGGTACAACACCTTTGTAAAATGATTTGATGGTTCGTCCAACCAGTATGCATTAACAATGATGGTAATTGTGCCATTTGAAGTGGCACAATTTGAGTAGAATCCATTTGTGTCAATGGCGTTGATACAATTTGTGCCGATGAAATTGGCAAAATCAAAATCCTTCTCTCCATTCACTGTTCGCTCATCTTTGAACGAGCATCTCCCCGATATTGTTCATCGCCACAAACCTCCACCGCTTCGCCTCGTGCGGTATATTACCCACCTTCACCTCTGTTTTGGCCACCACCTCCGGATGTTCAAACATTTCCTCGCCAGGTTCTATAAGCAACAACTGTCCTTTTGCGCAAGCCTCATAATAAATCCCGCTGGGCTTATAGTACTTATAATGTTCATCATCTTCTTTCGGAAAACCCTCCGCCAGTAGCACTACTAATGGATAGCCTGCTTCCCGTAAAGCCCTGCATATCTGTTTCTCTCCTTCCGAGATAGCGGCACTCACAAAAACCGTCCCATTCTCTGCTTTTTCCACACACTCCTCGCGCTTAGCCTCTATCTCTTCTTTAGTCAGAGTCCTTGAGCAATGAAGCACCTCTTTGATAGGATACTCCAGCAAAAATCGGTTACCCATAGTCCGAAAACTCATCCCGTTATGCGCTATCTCTATCTGTATCTTAAACATCTCCGGATGTGCCCTTTTAAGAGCTAATCGCCTCGGATTATCTTTGATATAGTATATCATATCGGAAATTGCGCTCGTGGTATGAAGAATACGCTCGTGGTAATGCTCGGGTTTTTGCTCCCATATAGTTCCTATTCTCGTAAAGATACGAGAAAACTGAATAGGGACGTCCCCTCCTTCTCCATTCACTTTTCGCTCATCCTTGAGCGAACCCATGTACTCCCTTTTATATATCGCCGTACACGCGCTCTTAAAGCCTCTCACTACCTGCCCGATACTCTGTGGTATTGGCGATAATACCTGGATGGCAAAGTGGATATGATCCGGCATTATCTGTGTCGCAAGAAGTTTTAACGCGTATCCTTTCTCTCCGTACAAGCGAGGCGTATCCAATAACCGTTCCAGCACTTTCATCCCATAATCATTGAGCCATACATATGCTTCCTCCGGTTTTTCCCCGACTAACTGTCCAAAGAGCGGATAGCGTTCCGCTACTGTAAGGGTAATATGATATACTCCCTCGCCTCGGTAGTTCCAGTTATTTTCTCGGTGATGCCTCGAATAATCGGTTGCCCGTCTCCACCCATCCGGTGTCATATATGCTTTATTATCCATCATTCGGTTCTTGCCTCTCTTTTTCCGATGCAAAGATACAACAAAAAATCGACATACACAAGTGTTATGCCGATTTTTTCGAAAAGTTCCCGTAACCGGTAACCCATTCGCCATTAGCTATTCGCCCTTTCGCCTTTAGCACGCTTCCGCGCACGGAAAATAAGGTACGCAAGCGCGCAGAGCATCAGCGGCAACACCGCGTCTCCGATTGGGGTACCTTCTTGGGCATGGCCTCCGACTTTCTTTGGCCCACTTGGCGCTTCTGCCGGCGAATACGATGCCCCGTTATACGTAGCCGTTCCATCATCGTTCAGCATCGGATTGGAAGAATAAGCGCTACCCGTTCCTACCATCGTGCTTGTCGATTGGAAGGATGCCTGCGGTGCAACCGCTCCGCCGAACGTATTGAACTGCTGTGCCTTTGCCGGCAGTGCGAACACTGCCAGCATTACGATAACGATTAATGTTGCAATATTGTTTTTCATAATTTTGCTCCTTTCTAACTATAACCTATAACCATTAACCGTTAACCTTTATCTTACCAAAGCACCATCCACGCTGTACATCCTTCCGCCACGGATAATGTAGATGTGGTCGTTAATAATCACTTTGCGAACCTTTGCGTCCTGTCCTCCGCTTGCCGGATCAACTCCTGTAGTTACCTTTTGAACCGGCGTTGCGCTGATGATAAAGCGTGCAGTAGCATCCTCAGCCTCAGCAGAGAACATATATGTATTCTCATTATTGATGAGCGTAGAGGTCTGCTCTTTCAAGTCGTTGAGATAATACTCCTCTTCCCCGTCGTACTTGAACGAGAAGGTATAAGCACTATCGTCTGATCCTTTGCGGAAGCTTACTACTGTACCTTCTATCTGCGGCAAGCAGTTGATGAACATGTTTCCATCAATCGAAGGCGTATAGAGTTTCGGCGTCTGGCTCTCACCTTCTATGTAAGCGCCATCCCAACCGTCTTCATATCCTTCTGCAAAGTCCTCACGGCCCATCACGTAGGTGTTAGCCGCCCAACCGGTTTCGCTCTGTACATGCAATGTAATCACTTCCGGAGCCGCCTCTGCTCTTGTACGTTTCGGCGCACGATTAGGCTGAATGCCTACAGCTGTCAATGCCGGCGTATAAACAACCTTCTCATAATTGAGCGTCAGACTCGGACTTGCTCCTGTTGCGACCACATAGAATCCTTGCATAGCCGGTATAACTCCTATTCCGGCATATTCTGCCGAGTGGATAGGCATTGATACATATGTACCCGCTGCAGTATTCGTGTTGTTAATACTGCTATTATCATCTTGCTGAGGTGTACCTGCGTTGAAGAGATAGAACGTCTTCTCGATGTCTGACACATCGCTATCCTCAATCTCTCCCACATGTATCGGAGCAAGCCAAGAGTTCGCGAACATGTTATCCGTTTCATATGCACCATTGTAATACATATCCGATCCGCTAAGTTCTTTTGTTGAGCTGGCATTCAACGTACCGGTCCAGTTAACCGTTAACTCAGACTTATCGTTATACAGCACGTCATATCCCCAGAACGGAGTCATTGCGTCGCCTTCCTTAACGGTCTGCCACCAAGTGCGGTCACCGTCTTGCTTCGGACAGAACTTATACAACTGCAATGCATAGTCCACATACGGCTCATTGTCGCTGAACGGTGATCCAATGTACTGGTTCACCCATCCACCATCGTTCTTCGCTTTGGTCTCAAAGTTAACTGTTGCTTTGTTCGTTCCGGTCTCACCACCAATAACCAATGCACCAACACCGTTTGTAGTTCTATCCGAGTTGATGATAACATCCGTTGCCGCTGTAGCGATACGATCGCTTCCGGTTGTTGTCTTCTGCAACTTATCGGCAATGATCAATGCCTTACCGGCACTAACCGTTACCTTACCCGTCGCACCGCTATATTGATTAATCAGTACGTCCTGTGCCTTAGCATCAGCAATATCCACCGTTACGGGCTTCGAGATAATTACGCGATCCGAAATCGTCGGCAACGATGCACCGCGGCCCGCTTCTCCGATCCAGTTCGCTGTAGCATTCCAGTTACCATCATCTCCCGTCGGCAAGAACTCCTTACTATCCGGGCAAGAGTAACGTTTAACCTCTACAGAGTTGACTACGTGGTTCTGAGTTTCAGTAGAAGACTTACGATATACGGTAACCTGCTTGGTTGCAAGCGCAGTTAACATACTTGAGGTCACCTCAAACTCAACAACCTGCGCAGTCAGTTTTTTGTAATTATCGGTTCGATAAATTTCATTTGTTCCGGTATTATCAGCATAAACTACTACCGGCAATTCATTTGCTGATGCACCGTTCCACCAATCACCAATAGTCAGATCTATGCGAACGATATCACCTGCTTCAAATGATAGCGTGCTCGGCAGTTGAACGCCTACATAACCTCCCGATGTTAACTTGTATGTGCCTGTTTGTAGATTGTTTACCAACGCCGAACCTCCTTCTACACCGGAATAACTTGCAGATGTGCCGGAACGTGTTGCCTTTGCAATCGTTGTAATTCCGCAAGTCATATCCTTTACGGTTATATCGCAAGTAGCCGATTTATCGCAATGCGTACCGTCTGCAGCAATAGTAGCAATAATGGTAGCCGTACCGCGTGCTACAGCTGTTACCACACCTGTTGACGGATCTACCGTTACCACCTCCGTGTTACTGGAAGAATACGTCACACTTCCTGTGCTACCATCTTTGTTCAAGGTCGGTGATGCCGTCAGTGGCGCATCGTCCATCCAGATCGTTGTCTTGCTATAGTTCAATGTCGGAGTGTAGGGAGCGCAACTTGCACAATATAGTACGGATACACTCTTGAAATAGTTATTACTGTTTGTTTTTGCGCGGGCGATACGAATATGATCTTTGTACTTGAGTGCAGATCCAGCCGTAACAGTGTAAGTAAAGTCTATCGCTCCATTTTTGGTCTGGCTGGCGATGGTATTACCTTCATCGTCAATAAGTAGCAATCCTTCATCTGTTGCCGTACCTGCACCGGTGATACGAATAATAGAACCTACACCTAATGCACTACCGGACGGGAATACGATTTCTACATATCCATCTGATGTACCAGGGGCTACACCGTTAGAAGAGAATGAGAAACTTTTGCTACCCGCGTAGTTGTTAACCAATTTCACTGCTCCGCCGGAAGTAACCGTTGCATCAGAAGTAATGTCTTTGGTTTCTCCGCTACCGGTACTCAAAGCATATGAACCGCTTGTCTTGGTTATCGTAGCCTCAAAGCATGGTTCAATCCATTTAGCATATAGTGTCAAATCCGGATGGGGGAATTGCCAATTCTTGCTACCATCTGTATAACCGGTTTGGCTGGAAAGCCATGCACCATTTGCATCGATCAACTGCGTACCTTTGCCATCTTCTTCTGTGTAGTAACCGCCGAAGATATAACCTGTCTTGCTCGGAGCGGTAATACTACTCGTCAAGTTCGTCGAAGCGCCATAAGTTGCCGTCACACTCTCCGTTCCTGCAGTTGTTGCACTTTGATTATCAAGAACAATCTCTGTTTTTGTCGGTGCGTATTCGACTTTAAAACGGGTAAGACCCATAAAAGAGGAAGTTCCTAAACCAAAAACTTCTATATAGCGAACTCCTTCTAAGCCAGTGGGAAATTCTTGAATCAAAGTTTGTTTATCCCATGCATAGTCAGACTTCTTCATGGTTGGTTCCCAAGAATCAACCTCTGCATATTCATCATTAGCAAATTCTACCCAATTGGAGCAAATATCTTCCTTACTCTTTTCCGCAACGATATCTAAGGTAATCTTGTAGATAGTCGTCTCATCGCCGAGATCATAGGTAAATCCTTCATCTGATCTCGGGAACATCAATCCATATTTACTATCTGTCAAATATGCTGCAGCATCTCCGGCTGGTACTCCCAGTCCAGTTCCCAGAGTCCATCTATCATCCTCTCCAAACTTAGCTGCTAACGTTGCTGTCAACTTAGCTTCAGTACTCATATCCGGATCATATACCGCATTCGAAATCCAATAAGCATAAAGTGTCGTAGCCGCAGTCTTTGTCCAGATACCACCTGCTCCGGTATAGCCATCCACACTTGCCTGCAAATCACCGTTCGCATCAATAACCAACGAACCCGTTCCACCGGAACCGCTATACCAACCACCGAAGATATAGCCATCCTTCGTAGGATTAGTAATCGATGCTATCGTTGCGGAATTGTACGTAACCGTCACACTACTTGATCCATCACCTTTTCCGCCATTATCATTCAATGTTACGGTATAAGTCGGTGTGAATTTCAAACCGTACAATCTTTGACGCGCACCAAGGTGAGTCGAATAAAGATAATAGGTGCCGGCAGTTACTTCTTTTGTAACCTTTTGCGCTTTATCGCTTGCCGACAAGACAGCTGCACTTCCGCCATCTTTCACCATGAAGATACTATCTGCATAATAGCAGTAAATATCCAATAAGCCATCACCGGATATCTTGAATTGAATAGCGTGGTTGTTCGGCAGACCTGTTCCTAAGTTAGTTCCATCTGTTCCGCTCGCAGGTTTTCTAAAACTTAACTCCGCGGTAAATGTCTCTCCGCCTACAGTTTTGCTATCTATTGTTTTGGAAGCCATACCCGCATCATTGTCTGCTTTTATACTGCTACCACGAATGTTAAATAGATTATTAGCCGATACACCGGGATAATATTTAGCTGAGTTATCCATTGTATACCCTTTCGGTACCATATCTCCAACCTTGTATAGCGTTCCTGCTGCTAAAGAACCCATACTCATCTCTGTCCATTTTGCATAAAGCGTGAAGTTTGCCGTATAGTCCGTTGCACCGATTGAGGTAACCAAACCAGTCGAACAGTCAGAAGAAGTATACCATCCGCCAAACACATAGCTATCTTTGAAAGCTGTCTTTAAGATCGTTTCGCTACCATAGGTATGTTTAGATGGGCTGCCGCTTTCCTGGAGACCGGAAAAATCTACATTACTTTGATCTTTATAGGTAATTTTATATTGTTTTGCCGTCCATGTAGCCGTATAGGTCGTAGCGGCAGCTGGCATTGTACTGGCGACACTCGGACTCCAAGCGCTGAAATTATAACCTGTCTTCGTAACTGTCGGAGCTGTAAGAGCCGTTCCAAAAGCAACCTCGCTGTTCGGCGTGCCGGTTGCATTTACCGCAGCACCCGTTCCGGCTACAGTCACCTTACCGCCTGCCAGATTCCATGTCAGCGTATAACTCTTCGGCGTGCGTGTAAACGTGGCCGTTGCCGTCACATCGCTTGTCACCGTGGATCCGGCAGGAGTCCATGCCCAGTTGTCAAAGGCATATGTATATTCGTCAGTAGCCGCAGCAGGCGTAGCAGTGACGTTTGTTGCCCCTACGCTTAACGTATTGGTAGAAGCACTGATGCTCGTTCCGCACGCCACACCCGTTACACTCGCCGCACTAACCTCTCCATAATCCGCAGTGGAAACAGCAGTAGTAACGGTGTAAGTAGTCGGAGAGAAAGTACCCCATGAACCGGTTACTTTTGAATCGCTCGTACTTGTAATCGTGTATTTCGGATTTGTGGTCGGATAAGCTACATCTACAGATTGGTTATTTACATTATCCCAATCTAGATCATGGTCTGTCGTCTTACGAACAAAAATAATATTATTATATCCATTACCGGGCAATGTGGCTTTATACACATCCGTTTCGCAATCCGCTAACTCCATTTCCACCCAGCCCTTATTCGAATCTGCGTAACTATCCCAATAATAGATCGAGAACCAAGCTTCGTCATCACCGAACTTATCATACCACCAACTCAAATCAGATTTCAGATATACTGTTCGTTCCCATTGAGCGTAAAGGGTAATATCACTCGTTACATCGATGTCATCTCCTGCAGCATACGCCGTACCCTTACCGTGCTTCTCAGTATTCCAACCGGTAAATGTCCACCCTTCACGAGTAAAGCTATTTGCCGGTAAAGTTTGGTTGGATCCGGAACAGATATGCTCGATATCATCCATCGTTCCTGAACCACCATTAGCATCAAAGCTGATAGTCTTGCCGATGTTTTGCCAAACCCAACTACCGTTATTCGTCAACAACATTCCCGAATGACTCGTTGTTGTTTGAGATCCGGATTTATTGGTAGCTGAACTTTCTTTTGTATTATCCTTAACTAAGAAATTGACATAATTGTCCAACACGGGGAAATACCAGTAATAATCACCTTCACAAATTTCTGTATAAGTGTTGATCTTTGGGTCCGAACCATCTGCTGTCAAAGCGGAACCGAATCCATCCCAATAATGTACATACGGATCCCATGACCATTTGGTAAGATAGATATATCCATCTGCCGGGTGCGTAACTGACGGATAAGCCACATCCACATTCACATATGCGCTTACATCATTAGCATGCTCAACATTAAGCGTAATCGTATAATCACCAGCCGGACCAGTAAACAATCGGATGTTTGTTCCGTCTCCAGCTCCACAATCATTACTCCAAGGTTGAATGATATAATTGCCCGCAGTATAACCAAACTCCTTTTGATCATTATCCCGCACCTTAAACTCAAAAGTTCTCGATTTTTCCAAACTCAATGTAACCGTTCCTGTATTTTCTCCGGTCCAAGTGATAGCATTTTTATTCCAAGCACTACCATAGTAGTTTCCGTCCAGCGTAAATACACGAACATAATATCCGTGTCCTAAAGCCTCGTCACTGCCTTTTGAGCAACCCTCTCCAGTGCTTACCACACAACGATAACTGCCACCATCATTATAAGTACAACTTGCTTTCTGATAACGTGCCGAAGTCGCTCCAATTATATCTGTCCATGCAGAATTAACATATTTTTGCCACTGATAACTATACTCTCCACTACCACCGGTTGCTGTACACGTTAAGTCAATCGTCTGACCCGTAGTGTATCGCCATCCATAGTTCCCGTCAATACCGGCCGTCGGTCCTACTGTTACTGTAGACGGAGCTTCGCAAGTAGTTATTGTTACTGACTCATAAAAGAAGAGAGAGCCTTCTCCCCAATCAGATACACTTGAACCAAATTTAATACACAATACACCATCTGTCTTATTAGCATCAAAGAAACTCTGGGAAATAGGAATTGTAACCACGTACCTGCCATTACTAGAAACAGGATGAGAAATGTCGGCTAACTCGTTTATATTCGTTCCTGTGCAATTCTTTGAACCGTTTGTTGCATATGCCGTTCCATAAGCGACGTCATCAACGTATATGTTCAACTTAGAATTCCACGAAAGCGTGTTATTATGCAATACTACTTCAATTTCACACGGTTCTGTCACACTAACAGTAAAAGCATGCCCCTTTACAGCAGTTAAACCAGAGAATGAATATGACCCCCAACTATTTCCTGCTGTCAGCCCCGTATTATATTTAGGCAAATAAACCGGTTGTGTTGAACAATACCATCCCCCTACAGCAGACCAGTTTGATTCATCATGATACTGATAAAATTTAATACCATCCTTCCAATAAGTAACGGAATTCGCAGTTAATCGATTATTTGTTGCGCTTGTTACCCAATTCTCAAACGTTATTTCTCCCGTTGCTCCAGGAGTGTCCTTTGTCGTAGTTGGAGAAGTTCCTGCTAACAATACTAATTCCGTTAAATAAATATTTCCACTTAAAGTAACCTCTACATAAGTATTTGCTGCAACAACACAAGAAACATAAGTACTTCCTATCGCAGATTTGCTAGTAATACCATTATTAGCAGAATAAAGGATGGCAGAATAATCTGATGTAGTAGTTGAGGTTTTGATAGAAGAGATGGTTCGATTGGATCCTGTTCCTGCTGATCCATATATTCTAAAGCCTGTTATAGCATTGGTCGTTTTGAACGTAAATGTACTAGAACCTGTTACTAAATAATATACAGTCTCATCATTAATAGTCATATTTTCAGCGGACCAAGCACTACTACCTGTATTGTTCTTCATTAATACACCTCCGTCAAAAGAGATAGTATACCGTGGGGTTACGCCCTTCCCATTATCTGTAGTGCTTGTTGAAGAAGTCACAGTATAGGCATATTCCGTAGCTCCCCACGCCATACCGATATTGGCGATACTCAACACGAGTACAGCAAAAAGCATGGCAAGATTCTTGAGGTTACCTCGGTACGACATTAGCCTTGACTGTCGGTTCACCGTCGGTTGACCGTCGGGATTAGAATGACGGAATGTCGTCCCGTTTCTCTTACTGCATCCCTGCAGCATTTCAATTAAGTTAAATTTTTTCATGATATATTGTGTTTTTTATGTTGTATATTTAAATTATTTTTATTATCTTTGCACTCGATTTGACATCTAAGTATGGAATAAGGCCGATTTTTAGTTGGTGATTGTACACCGTGATTAACGTTCT
>Ga0256404_1000673_pt1 | contig 87626 bp, 64 predicted proteins | sample RumenRJG_01DNA_FD_185990 | JGI IMG/M metagenome (GOLD analysis project Ga0256404, IMG submission 185990) | Bovine rumen microbial communities from Lethbridge, Alberta, Canada - RJG_01 | ecosystem: Host-associated > Mammals > Digestive system > Stomach > Rumen | place: Canada: Alberta | collected...
GTGGGGTAAGGGGATGGTGGCTACATATTGATGTTGTGCTGTTGCTTTTTACTGAAAGCTGCTACTAACGACTCATAAATCTACCCTTAATCGTGTATTGGATGATAGTTGCGGATTTTAGGATTATATATAATCTGTGCTATCAGTGCCATGTGTGGCTTTACGGCCTGTGACAGTTTCCTCGATGAGCACACACCGCAGGGAGTGCTTAGTGATGACCAGGTGAAAACTCCAGAGAATGCCGAGGCAATGGTAGTTTCTGCCTATGCCATCTTCACCTCTGCCGAGGACATTAACTCCTCTTTCTCTATGTGGAACTTCGATGTACGTTCCGATGATGCCTATAAAGGCGGTAACGGAACCAGCGACGGTGACGTGTTCCATCAACTGGAGGTACAGCAGGGTGTATTGACCACCAACTGGAACATCAATGACATGTGGGTGCGTCTGTACAACTGCATCTCGCGCGTCAACAGTGCAATATCACTGCTCAACGCCACTGGTGACGACTTCAGCATGAAGAGTCAGCGTCTGGCTGAGATGAAGTTCCTTCGTGCCTACGCGCATTTCCTTCTGAAACGCCTTTATAAGAACATTCCATTTGTAGTGAATGAAAATCTGACTTATCAGGAGTATAACGAACTTTCAAATACAGAATATACTAATGATGAGGGTTGGCAGAAAATTATCGACGATCTCTTGGAGGCTTACAACACATTGCCTGTTACTCAGCAGGATAAGGGCCGTCCCACGAAGGCAGCCGCTGCCGCATTCCTGGCCAAGGTATATCTTTACAAGGCTTACCGTCAAGACGATGCCAATTCCAACCAGGTCACTGGCATCAACCAGCAAGATCTTGAGAAGGTTATTGAATACACCAACCCTTCACTCTATGCCAACTATGGCCTTGAAACGGACATCCACAACAATTTCCGTCCCGAGGATCAGTATGAGAATGGCATTGAGAGCATCTGGGCAATCCAGTATTCCCGCAATGACGGTTCTACATACGGTAACCTCAATTGGAGTTATGGCCTGATTCCCCCCAACATCCCAGGCGCTACCGATGGCGGTTGTGATTTCTACAAGCCTTCGCAGAACCTTGTTAACGCCTTCCATACAGGAGCCGACGGTCTTCCTTTGCTCGACACCTTTAATCAAAAGAAATACGACAAGGCTGCCGACAATGCAGACCCACGTTTGTTCCTCACTGTCGGAATTCCCGGGCTGCCCTATATGTTCAACAAAAAATACATGATGGAAGAGAGTAGCATCTGGAGTCGTTCAAATGGTCTCTATGGTTACTATGTTTCCCTGAAGCAGAATGTTGACCCCGCCCTTATCGGTGAGTATCTCATTAAGGGCTCTTATTGGGCAAGTCCGATGAATCGCATCGTGTTCCGTTATGCTGATGTACTGTTGATGCGTGCTGAAGCCTATGCGCAGTTGGGTAATACCGACCAAGCAATCAACTTGGTGAATGTGCTCCGTTCACGTGCTGCGGGCAGCACACAGATGATAGCCAACTATCAGAGCAACTACGGAGTGAAGATGTATATTGCCAACTATAAAGGCTCATACTCAAAGGACGATGCCGTCAAGATTGTCAAGATGGAGCGCCGCTTGGAGTTGGCTATGGAGGCTGAGCGCTTCTTCGACCTCGTACGCTGGGGTGACGCTGCTACTGTACTCAATAAGTATTATGCAGAAGAGATCGGCAGTTGTGCCATTTATAGCAATGCACACTTCACAGCAAACAAAGATGAATATCTGCCTATCCCGTTCAGTCAGATATCTGCCTCTAACGGACATTACACCCAGAACATAGGTAACTGGTAAATTAAAGTTTTGAGTATAAAGTTTAAAGAATTATGAAAACGAAAATATTAAATATCATAGGTGTGATGATGTTCATGCTATCTTTTGTAGCATGTTCCGAGGATCATACTAGCGATTTGCAATTGAGCGGTGATTGTAGGGTAGAGGCATTCGCACTCGACGGCTACGAGGGAACTATTGATTTTGCTACTCGTAGCATCGTGGTACGCCTTCCGGAAGTATATGAGACTTCCGCTATGAAGGTTACTTCACTATCCATCTCCGATGGCGCTCAATGTAACATCAGTTTGGGACAGACCTTGAATATGGATGCTGCCAAGGTTATGCATGTGTCAAATGGTGATGTGTTCCTGGACTGGACCATCAGTGTACTGCGCGATGAGGCCCGCATCTATCAGTTTGTTGTCAACGATATTTATCGTGGTAATATCGATCAGGATGCCAAGACCATTACCATCTATGTGCCTGCTTCGGTTGACATCACCGCCCTCGTTCCTACCATCGAGTATAGTGCCAATGCTACCATTACGCCTGCTTCAGGTGTAAGTCAGGACTTCTCGCAGCCCGTCACCTATAAAGTGACCAACAATTCGGCTGAGTCCACCTATACCGTAACAGTAATTGCCATAGACAAACCTAAGGCGCTCTTTATCGGTGCTGCTTCAACAATGGACGACCTTGATCCTGAGGCAAAGGAGGCTTGTCTGTGGATGATGAGCAACGTAGAGGGAACACTCTATGCTTCCTTCGCAGAACTTAAGGCAGGAACTGTTGATCTTGATGAGTGTAAGATTATGTGGTGGCACTACCATAAGGACGGCGGTGTCGATGGACACGACCAGTTCGTTGCCAATGCTCCAGAGGCTCTTGAGGCTGTGAATGTGCTACGCTCATTCTACGAAAATGGTGGTTCTCTCTTCCTCACCCGTTATGCAACCAACCTTCCATCGTTTATCGGAGCCACTGGCGACGACGAATGGACTACACCTAACAACTGTTGGGGTCAGGATGAAGACAAGGCAGAGCTTTGCGGCGGTCCATGGGACTTCAAGATTTACGGAGGACATAACGATCACGCACTCTACGCCGGACTCATAACTGGTGACGATCCTAATGCCGTTTACTGCACCGATGCTGGTTACCACATAACCAACTCTACAGCACAATATCACATTGGCACCGATTGGGGAGACTATCCCGACCATGCTGCATGGGAGAATCGCACCAAGGCTACTATTCTCGGTGTAGGTGGTGACGGAGCTGTTGTAGCATGGGAGTATCCTGCCAAGGACGGTAAGGGCGGTATCATCTGTATCGGTTCTGGTTGCTACGACTGGTACTCTTACACCTTCGAGGCTGGCTATGTGGAGAACTTCCACAAGAACATTGCCACTATGACAAAGAATGCAATCAATTACTTAACGAAATAATAATTATGAAGACGAAGATATTTTCAACATTCGTTATCATGCTGTCAGCAATCACGCTGACAGCATGCAGCGAGGACAACTTTGGTCCCGATCCCGAAAAGGACTGGGCAGGTACTACAGCCTTCTTCAACTCAACCGACGAGAAGGGATTCCTCACCTACTATAATCCTGCCATCGGACGCTGTGGTGACCCTATGCCATTCTATGACCAGAGGGAAGGCAACTTCAAGGTGCTTTATCTGCAAGAGTATGACAATAATGGTCCTTGCTACCATCCATTCTGGGGCGTCAGTACCACCGACGGAGCCAACTATGAGTCTATGGGCGAAGTGCTGCCGACGGGTACGTCAGTTCAAGAAGCTGACGCAGCACTCGGAACAGGTTGCGCCATATATAATGAGGCAGACAAACTGTATTACATATATTATACAGGACATACTTCCAAGGAAGTGGTCTTACGTGCCACCTCTCCCGATTTCAAGAATTGGACGAAGGATAACGCATGGCAGCTGAAAGGCGAAGACTACGCATCGGCCAGCGATTTCCGTGACCCTCAGGTTTTCAAGGCTGACGATGGCCTGTGGCATATGGTCATTGCTGCCAAACTGAAGTTCGTTGATTTTAAGTCAAGTGACTTGAAAAACTGGGAGTATGCCGGTCAGTTCAACATGGTTTGGGACCGCATGTGTGAATGCCCAGACATATTTAAGATGGGTGACTACTGGTATCTCGTTTACAGCGAGGGCTACCGTGCCCCTTGGAGCCGCAAGGTAAAGTATATGATGGCAAAAACCTACGACGACCTAAAGGCCTGCTTCAACGATCCAGGTGCTAACTGGCCTAAGGATGGTAAGGAAGGCGTACTCGACAGCCGTGCTTTCTATGCAGGTAAAACCGCTTCCAACGGTACCGACCGATTCATTTGGGGCTGGTGCCCAAAGCGTGAGGGCGCTACCATTTTCGACAAGAACATCAACGTTGGTGCTGACGGAGAGCCTGCATGGGCTGGTGCACTGGTATGCCATAAGATTATCCAGCATGCTGACGGAACCCTTACCCTTGGTGCCGTTCCTGCTATATCTGCCAAGTATAGTCAGGCTCAGAACATCAATGTAATGGCAAGTAACGGTTATAGCAATGGTACCCTTTCTGGCGATGGCGCCTATGTTCTATACAATCGTCTGGGTACTCACAACCACATCTCTTTCACCGTCACCACAGGCAACAATTGGGATAAATTCGGTGTCTCTTTCGTTCGCGGTTCTGATTCTAAGAAGTATTATACCATGGTAGTCAACCCTGAAAATGAGAATTGGCGTAAGGTCAACTTCGAAGAGGAAGGCGAAGAGGGCAAGGGCTTTGTCGAGGGTATCGACGGCTACGGTTTCTCCCGTCCTGCAGACAATGTATATAAGGTAGATATCTATACTGACAACAGCGTCATGGTAATGTACATTAACGACAATGTATGCTACACCAACCGTATCTATGGCATCCAGAAGAATTGCTGGAGCATCAATAACTATGGTGGTTCAGTGACAGTTACCGATGTGAAAGTATTTGGTTATTAGTTTTCATAGGCAAAATCACAAAAATAGTTTGTGTTTTCGGATGACTGTCGTTTGGGGTTCCTTTTCGTGGAACCCCAAACTTTTGTATGTTTCATCGCTTGCAAATTTGTTTCGTTGTAACATTTTTACGAAGAAATGAAACATTTGTTTCAAGGCTTATGTGCTTTTTCTGCTACCTTTGCATGCAGAATCAAACTAATAACATGATGAAGAAACTAAGAATTATTGCAGCGGTTGCTGCTTTCGTTGTGACTGGGAGCGTTGCTGAGGCTCAGATTGCGGCTCCCGAACATCTTAATGATACCCATACGATGCTCAGAGTGACTCCTACGGCGCGCTATCTTCTTCTTCCTGTAGAGGAAAAAGAGGAGAATGCACATGTAGATGTGCTAGTGAACAATCACGTGGAGAGAGGCCTTAACTTGCGACTGGCGGTTGACAAGGTTGACTATTTTGTTCCAGTAGAGTTAGAGGTCGGCAGTTCGCCTGTTCTGTTTGACATCACTTTCCCAAGTGACCGTCACAAGACGGGCTCAGTGAAGAATTTCGTGTGCTGGAAGGAGATGAGCCTCACGGATAACTTCGACACAAAGAACCGCGAAAAATATCGTCCGATGTATCATCACACGCCAAAGTGGGGATGGATGAATGACCCTAATGGCATGTTCTATAAAGACGGGGTGTGGCACCTGTTTTTCCAATGGAATCCTTACGGATCGCAGTGGGAGAATATGACATGGGGACACAGCACGTCGCGCGACTTGGTGCATTGGGAGCAGCAACCAACGGCCATAGAACCTGATGCTTTGGGTTCTATCTTCTCTGGTAGCGCTGTTGTTGACAAAGACAATACGGCAGGCTTCGGCGCTGGCGCTATTATTGCAATGTATACATCTGCAGGCAGACATCAGACTCAGAGCATTGCCTACAGTACCGATGGTGGCAAGACATTCACTAAATACGCGGGCAACCCCGTGATAACATACCCTGCTCCCGATTTCCGCGATCCAAAGGTATTCTGGCATGAGGACACTCAGCGCTGGATTGTGGTGCTGGCAGTGGGGCAGGAGGTACAGTTCTATTCTTCAAAGAACCTGAAGGAGTGGACTTATGAGAGTTCCTTTGGTCATGGATATGGAAATCATGACGGCGTGTGGGAATGCCCAGACCTGATAGAGTTAGGAGCTAAAAAGGAGTGGGTGTTGCTGTTGAACATCAATCCTGGTGGTCCTTATGGCGGAAGTGCAACACAGTATTTCACCGGTACGTTTGATGGCCACAAGTTTGTTTGCAACTCCAAACCTTCGACGACGAAATGGATGGACTATGGTAAGGACCATTATGCTACGGTGACTTTCTCTAATGCTCCCGATGGTCGTCATGTGGCTCTGGCGTGGATGAGTAACTGGCAGTATGCTGGTGTAGTTCCTACGATGCAGTTCCGCAGCGCTAACAGCATTCCTCGCGATCTCGGTCTTTTCACTTCTGGTGACGAAACTTATATGTCATGCGTTCCATCGAAGGAGATGGATGCTGTTCGCGGCAAGCAGATAAAGAGGCCTGCTAATGCCTGTGAGATAGTTGTTGACGTGAAAGGTTCTGCGGTTATAACCTTGCAGAACGGCAAGGGTGAGAAGGTGGTGATGCGTTATAACGAGGCAGAGCGCACGTTCGCTATGGACCGCAGGGAGAGTGGCATTACATCGTTCAGCGATGCGTTCCCTGTGGAGACTGTTGCCCCGACGCATGGTGTGATTCGTCAGTTGCGTATCTTCGTTGACAATGCGAGCATCGAGGCTTTCGACAGCGAGGGCAAGATGGTGATGACTAACACTGTGTTCCCCACCGAGGCATATAATATGATTAAGGTAAGTGGAGGAAAGGCCAAGATCTATGAATTAAAAATATAAAATACCGAAACAATAATATTACAATCTATGAAACAAAACAAGACAGCCCTGCTTATCCCTGTGATGCTGTGTTTCTTCGCAATGGGATTTGTTGACCTTGTGGGCATTGCAAGCAACTATGTAAAAGAAGACCTTGCGTTGAGCGACTCTGTTGCCAACGTGTTTCCCTCGCTGGTGTTCTTCTGGTTCCTCATCTTCTCGGTGCCTACGGGCATGCTGATGAACAAGATAGGTAAGAAAAAGACCGTTCTCCTTTCGCTCGCAGTGACTGTGGTGTCATTGATGCTGCCGCTATTTGGCGAGAATTTCCCCATCATGCTTACGGCATTCTCGCTGTTGGGTATTGGCAATGCGTTGATGCAGACGTCGCTGAACCCGTTGATGGCGTTGGTTACTGGTGGCAAGAACTTGGCATCGTCGCTTACGTTCGGACAGTTTGTTAAGGCCATTGCGTCGTTCATGGCTCCTTATCTGGCGATGTGGGGTGCCACTGCCGTGATTCCTGACTTGGGTCTGAACTGGCGTGTGCTGTTTGCCATTTATTTTGTGGTGGGTCTCTTGGCTGCTGTGCTGCTATGGATTACGCCTATCGAGGAACAGAAGATAGAGGGCAAGGCATCGTCGTTTGTTGACTGCATCAAGTTGCTGGGCAAGCCTATCGTGCTGCTTTCTTTCCTGGGTATTATGTGCCATGTGGGTATCGACGTGGGCACTAACACCACGGCTCCTAAGATTTTGCAGGAGCGTCTGGGCATGACTCTTAACGATGCTGCCTTTGCGACGAGTTTGTATTTCATTTTCCGTACTATCGGCTGTCTGACGGGCAGTTTCTTCCTGCGTGTGATGAGGACCAGGGTGTTCTTCATCATCTCGGTTGTGATGATGGCTTTGAGTATGGCTTTGATGTTTGGCGGCAATACTAAGTTGTTGCTTTATGCGGGCATTGCCCTTGTGGGCTATGGCAACTCGAACATTTTCTCGATGTGTTTTGCCCAGGCGTTGACGGCTATGCCGGAGAAGCAGAACGAGGTGTCGGGACTGATGATTATGGGTCTTTTCGGCGGTACTATTTTCCCGCTTGTGATGGGCTTTTTGAGTGACGCTATGGGTCAGGCTGGCGCTGTGGCAGTGATGTCTGTAGGTGTCATATATCTGATAACATATATCAAACAAGTTAAACAATAACAATCATGGAAAGAAAAATAGTGGGTCTGGGTGAGGCACTATGGGACTGCCTGCCCGAAGGAAAGAAACTGGGTGGTGCTCCTGCCAACTTTGCTTATCATGCAGGGCAGTTTGGTTTTGACACTCTTGCTGTGAGTGCTTTGGGCGAGGATGCTCTTGGCGAGGAAACGATAGCGGCTCTTGAGGAGCATAAACTGAACTACCTGATGCCTCGTATCCCTTATCCGACGGGTACTGTGCAGGTGACGCTCGACAGTCAGGGCATACCTACGTATAACATCCGCGAGGGTGTGGCATGGGACAATATTCCTTTCACGGCGGAGATTGAGGAGGTAGCCAAGAATTGTCGGGCTGTATGCTTCGGCTCGCTGGCTCAGCGCAGCGTTGTCAGTCGTGAAACGATAGGCAGGTTCCTTGATGCTACTCCTTCGGACTGTGTGAAGATTTTCGACATTAATCTGCGTCAGAGTTTCTTCACCAAGGAGATTATTGAGGCCTCGATGCGCCGCTGCAACATACTGAAGATTAACGACGAGGAACTGGTGGTGGTGAGCCGCATGTTCGGTCTGCCCGACCTTGACGAGGAGAAGCGCTGCAAGCAACTCATTAAGGATTATGATTTGGACATTCTGGTGCTGACTTGCGGCACTAATGGCAGTTATGTCTTCACGGCTGACAAGTCTTATTATCAGCCTACGCCGAAGGTTGAGGTTGCGGATACCGTGGGAGCGGGTGACTCGTTCACGGGCTCTTTCTGCGCGGCGTTGCTGAAGGGTAAGTCTATTCCTGAGGCGCACGAACTGGCTGTGAAGGTGTCGGCCTTTGTTTGTACTCAGAATGGTGCCATGCCTATGTTGCCCGAGGATTTCCTGGTATAAGCGGAAAAGTTCATTTTTTCGTCTAAAGATAATTAAGGCTGTGTCTGATTATAGATACAGCCTTTTTTCGGACTAAGAATCAGGGAACGTTTTCGTTAAGCCATAAGAGCAGAACCGAATTTATTCGAGTTATGCCTTGGCGAGAAAAGGTCGGATAGAATCCAACGTTTTCATGCAGCCGAGAGCAGAGTCCAAACTTGTTTGGCTATGCCGAGGCAAGGAGAGAGGTCGAATGAAATTCAACTTTTACTTAACATGATTTATGAATAAGCAACTTCGTGTTTCTTGACACGGATTGTTTTTTTGCTTATCTTTGCACTGTCAAATGATAATAAGCATTTTTAATATGGAGACAAAAGAAGTAATTAGAAACATTCGAGAGAAAAACAATCTCACGCAAGAACAGTTCGCAGAATTAATTCATGTAACCCGCCAGGCGGTAAGTCGGTGGGAAAATGGTGAGACACAGCCAGATACAGAACAGTTGAAGACTTTGTCAAAAGAGTTTGGAGTGTCTATCAATACACTGCTCGGTGCTCCTCAAACATTGTTCTGCCAATGCTGTGGAATGCCGTTGTCGGACGACTCGATGATTAGCCGCGAAACGGATGGCAGTTTCAACGAAGAGTATTGTAAATGGTGCTATGCCGATGGAAACTTCACATATAAGAACAAAGAGTCCTTGCTCGATTTCCTCGTCAGTCACATGCCCAATCCCAACAATCAGACAGAATCCGAACGCCGTCAACTCTATGACTCGCATCTCTCGATGCTTAAGCACTGGCGATAAGAATCCGATGAAAAGCAAAGAAATAACCATTTTTCTTTGCTTTTCATTTTTTTGTACTATCTTTGCACCAGAACATTGAAAAGGGTATAGAATGAAGATATTTGCGGTTGGAATGAATTACGCGCAACACAATAAAGAACTGGATGGCGCGTTATATATACCAGAGGAGCCTGTGATTTTCACCAAGGCAGACTCTTCGTTGCTGAAAGACGGTAAGCCGTTTTTTGTGCCTGACCACCTCGGACGTGTTGACTACGAGACGGAGATGGTTGTGCGCATATGCCGTTTGGGGAAGAGCATTCCCGAGCGTTTTGCCCATAGGTATTACGATGCCGTGACGGTGGGCATAGACTTCACGGCACGCGACTTGCAGCGACGGCTGCGTGATGCTGGTCAGCCGTGGGACTTGTGCAAGGGCTTCGATGGTGCCGCTGCCATTGGCGAGTGGATTCCTAAGGAGAAATTCCTTGATGTTCAGGCGCTGCATTTCCATCTTGACATCAATGGTCGAACGGCTCAGGAGGGCTGCACGAGTGATATGCTGTTTGGCGTTGACCGTCTGATAAGTTACATCAGTCAGTTCTTCACTCTGAAGACTGGCGACATGCTCTACACCGGCACGCCTGCTGGAGTAGGACCAGTGAAGATTGACGACCACCTGACGGGTTATCTTGAAGACCGCAAGGTGATGGAGTTTAATGTAAAGTAAGAACCCACCCTTTATCCCTTCCGAGGGGAGGGAATCGTGACAGGAAAGTGTAATGAGAAGATTTATAACAGGTGTGATTCTGACGATGCTGGCGTTCGCGGCGAATGCACAGCAGGTTTTCTTTAACCTGACGGCTGAGGAAGTCAGGATTGACTCGGTGTTGCCGTATTTTTCTTACAGACAGATGTTGGGAGCAAACTATAACGACTCTGTTTACGCTGTTGAGATAGACTACCCAGAATTTATCGACATGATGCCGGGCGACATCGAGAAATACCAACTCATTTCCGACGAGGTGCCAGGCATGCTGCCCGAGATGGACACCCATGTGGCGGTGGAGCGCAAGAAAGGTGTGCTGGAAACAGGCTTCACCCCTATTGTGTATAGGGACGGGAAGTATAAGAAACTCGTGAGTTTCATGCTGCGCATAACAGCAACGCCAAAGCAGAAGATGCACAAAGCGCAAAGTTCCAAGTTCCAAGTTCCAAGTTCTGAGCGTTACACTGAGACATCGGTGCTCGCCACAGGCAACTGGGCGAAGATAAGGGTGAGCCAGTCGGGCATCCATCAACTTACAGATGCCGTTATAAAGCGTGCGGGATTCTCAAGTCTTGACAAGGTGAAGATTTATGGCTATGGCGGTGCTTTGCAGAACGAGAAACTTGTCGGCGAGGAACTTGTAGCCCTGGACGACCTGAAGGAGGTGCCCACGTGCACTGTTGACGGCCGACGACTCTTCTATGCGCAGGGACCAGTGTCGTGGAACAGCAGTGATGTGCGCGTTCGCAACCCCTATTCCGACTATGGCTATTACTTTATAACACAGAGCGACGAGGCACCGCTGAGCGTCAGTGCAGACGAGTTTCTGGCGGCGAACTATCCCAAGGCTGACGACTATAATGCTCTGCACGAGATAGACAACTACGCATGGTTCCGCGGCGGCCGCAATCTCTTTGAGAACACTCCGATAAATCTCGGTTCCGACAAGACTTATACCATTGCCCGCAAGGGCGCTTCCGACACAGGAAAGATGAAGGTGGTGCTTTCGGCAGGCAGCAATTCCACTGCCGAGGTGTCGGTAAACGACTCTGTGATAGGAACTTTCACCATAACACTTGGCACATACGATGCAGGTAATTCTGCGGAGAAGACATTTGTGGTTTATGGTCTGAAAGACGAGAACAGCGTGAAGATAACACCTAAGAGCGGCGGTCCGATACGTCTCGACTATATCTCGCTGCACACCGACCAGCCGGCACCTGCTCCCGCTCTCAGCAGTGCATCGTTCCCTCAGGCAGAATATGTTTATAACATCACCAACCAGAACCATCATGCCGACCGTAACATCGACATGGTGATTATCGTGCCGACATCGGGGATATTGCACACTCAGGCGCAGAGACTGAAGACATTCCATGAGCAGCACGACTCTATGACCGTGAAGGTGGTGCCTGCCGACGAACTATACAACGAGTTTTCTTCGGGCACACCCGATGCCAATGCCTACCGCAGATACATGAAAATGCTGTATGACAGGGCAGAGACCGAGGCTGAGATGCCACGCTATCTGTTGCTCTTCGGCGACTGTGTGTGGGACAACCGCATGAACATCAGCGACATGTCAACATATTCTCTTGACGACTTCCTGCTCTGCTATGAGAGCGAGAACTCGTTCAGTCACACCTACTGTTACATCGACGACGGATTCTTCTGCCTGCTCGACGATGGCGAGGGAGCCGACATTCTGGGCTCTGACAAGCACGACATCGCCGTGGGACGCATCTCGGCACGCAACGAGGAAGAGGCGAAGATAATGGTTGACAAGACCATTAATTATATTAATAATGAGAATGCTGGCTCGTGGCAGAATGTAGTGATGTTCATGGGCGACGACGGCAACAACAACATACACATGGAAGACTCGGAGGCGGCTGCACAGCAGACCGAGGCTCAGCAGCCAGGAATGGTTGTCCGACGCGTGATGTGGGATGCATACCAACGCCAAACCAGTTCTACGGGAGCCACCTATCCAGGTGCCACGGCCGACATTCTGCAACAGCAAAACCGCGGTGCCCTGGTGATGGACTATTGCGGACATGGCGGCGCTTACCAGTTGAGCCACGAGGGAGTGGTGAGGATTAGCGATTTCGAGTCGGCCACCAATGCCGGTCTTCCGCTGTGGATTACAGCGTCATGTAATGTGGCGCCCTTCGACGGTGTGGAGGATAACATCGGCGAGGTGTCTATATTCAACCGCAAGGGCGGTGCCATCGCCTTCTACGGAACAACGCGCACGGTGTTTGTAAACCGTAACAGGGAGATAAACCTCGCCTTCCTTAAATATGCGCTAGGATACACCGACGGCAAACCGAACACTCTCGGCGAGGCGCAGCGCCTGGCAAAGAACGAACTGATTACGTCGGGAAAAGACCGCTCTGCCAACAAACTGCAGTACTCACTGCTCGGTGACCCAGCACTCGCTCTGAAACTGCCAACGCAGAAAGCGGTGATTGACAAGATTAACGGAACAGACATCACCTCAGGCACCATGCCTATGCTGAAGGCTGGAAGCATCGTAAAGGTGGAGGGACATATAGAGAAACAAGGGGCAGAAAACACTGAGTTCAACGGACAGGTGACTGCCACTGTACGCGACAGCAAGGCACTCGTCACCTGTAAACAGCAGGAACCAACAGCAGAGAAAGCATTCACCTTCTATGACCGCACCAAGACCTTGTTCAACGGTTCTGACAGCGTGAGGAACGGAAAATTCTCGTTCTCCTTCGCTGTTCCTATGGACATCAGTTACACCAATGGTCAGGGCATGATAAACGTCTATGCCATCAACAACGCCAAGACAGAGGCGGCAAACGGCTTCACCGAGCAGTTCACCCTCGGAGGAACAGAGAGCGCAGGCAATGACTCCATCGGTCCTTCCATCTACTGCTATCTTAACTCCCCGTCGTTCTCCAACGGCGGCAACGTGAACGCAACACCATATTTCGTGGCGCAGATAACCGACAAGGACGGAATAAACACCACTGGTAACGGCATTGGTCACGACCTTGAACTGGTTATCGACGGCGACATGTCGAAGACATACATTCTTAACGATAATTTCGAGTACGACTTCGGGTCTTACACTTCAGGAACAACCCACTATGCGATACCCGAACTCTCGGCAGGACAGCACAAACTGCGGTTCCGCGCATGGGACATCCTGAACAATTCATCCACAGCGGAACTGACATTCAATGTGGTGCGCGGGCTCGAACCGACTCTCTACAGCGTCAGTTGCACCGAGAACCCGGCATCAACGACAACGACGTTCATCGTAAACCACGACTACACCGGAAGCAATCTTGACGTCGATATTGACATCTTCGACATCAGCGGCCGCCATCTGTGGACTTACAGCGACACAGGAGTGGCAACAACAGGGACATACACCACCGACTGGAACCTCACCATCGACGGCGGCGAACGCTTGCAGACGGGTGTCTATCTCTATCGTGTGCGCATCAGTGCCGACGGCAGCAGCAAGGTATCGAAGGCAAAGAAACTCATCATAATACAATAAATTCAGGATAATAGAGTTATTATAAATGGTGCGCAAGGTTGTGCACTGCAAAAAACTACACAAGATGAACCAGAAATTAAGAATAATCTTCATGGCTATGACTGTTCTCCTTGCCGTCAGTGCAAAGGCACAGGACAAGAAGAACATGTTCAATCCCGTGAACACCTCAGTGACATCTCAGAGCATCGCGCCCGATGCTCGTGCAGCAGGTATGGGTGATGTGGGTGCCGCCACCGACCCCGACGTTAACTCGCAGTACTGGAACCCTGCAAAATATCCGTTCAACATCAGCCGTGCCGGAGTGTCACTCAACTACACCCCGTGGCTCCGTCAACTTGTCAACGACATGGACCTGGCATATATGGCGGGCTACTATCGCATCGGTGACTATTCTGCTGTCAGTGGTTCGCTGCGCTATTTCTCGCTTGGCGAGGTGATTATGGGCAGCAGCGTCACTGCTGATGACGGCATGACCATCAAGCCTTACGAACTCTCTCTGGACGTGGCATACTCCCTTATGCTCAGCGAGAAGTTCTCTCTTGCTGCCGGTGTGCGCTGGATTTACAGCGACCTGACATACGACTATAGCGAGGACACATCGCCAGGCTCAGCGTTCGCTGCCGATATAGCACTTTATTATCAGGATTACATCAATCTTGGTGCACGCGAGTGCCAGTTGGGTCTCGGTATGAACATCAGCAACATCGGTTCTAAGATAAGTTTCGGAGGCGACGACCGCAGCGAGTTCATTCCTACCAATCTGCGTCTGGGAGCATCGCTCATGGTGCCCATCGACGAGTACAACCGTTTCTCTATCGCTGCCGATGCCAATAAACTGCTCGTTCCCACATATCCGAAGATTAACGACGGAGAGTCAACATCCGACTATGAGGACCGTGTTCAGCGCGAATACTATGACGTATCGTCTATCAGCGGTATATTTAAGAGTTTCAACGATGCACCAGGAGGGTTCAAGGAGGAATTGCAGGAGGTACAGTGGAGCGTAGGTGCCGAATATACTTATCACGACCAATTCTCTGTTCGCGCTGGTTATCACCATGAGAGTGAGAACAAGGGAAACCGTAAGTATTTCACCGTCGGTGCCGGATTCCGCATGAGTGTGTTCGCACTCGATGCTGGATACGTAATAGCGACAGCAAAGAGCAATCCGCTCGACCAGACACTGCGCTTCTCCCTCACATTCGACATGGACGGTATCAAGGACTTGTTTAGTAGGAGATAAATACCCACCCTATGCCCCTCCCTAAGGGAGGGGTTTTTAGTTGATTCGATAATGGTTGACTTTATTTTGTATAACTCATATATATTAGACACAATATGAAGAAAGGATATGAAACCACTGATGGTGCTACATATAACCTGCTATTAGAAAAGGCTCGTGAAATGAGAAACAACCCTACAGAGGCTGAAGCATTGTTATGGAACTATCTCGTTGGGAACAAAATGGGTTACCATTTTAGAAGACAGCATCCTGTTATGGGTTATATTCCGGATTTCATTTGTCTTGAAAAGAAACTGATAATAGAAATTGATGGGGGCTACCATTTTGAGGGTGAACAACCAGAAAAAGATGCGGAGCGTACGGCTGCGTTGTCAGAAGAGGGATACACTGTATTGAGATTCAGTAACGAAGAGGTTACCGGTGGTGTAGATCTCGTATTAGAAACAATAGATGATTATTTAATAACTCTTCCATCTGTAAGCACCTCTCATAGCAGAATAAATAACACCTCAAACACCCCTGTAACTGCTGATGCAAATCCCTCCCTCAGGGAGGGACATAGGGTGGGTCCTGAATTTGCTGATGCAAATCCCTCCCTTAGGGAGGGACATAGGGTGGGTCCTGCCCATAGTTTGGGTATCCGTGTAGGTTTCGGTTACGATGTCCATAAACTGGTGGAGGGGCGCGACCTTTGGCTTGGCGGCATAAAGATACCCCACACTTTGGGACTGTTGGGACATAGCGACGCCGACGTGCTGATACACGCCATCTGCGACGCACTGCTTGGAGCAGCCAACATGCGCGACATAGGCTATCACTGGCCCGACACTTCCGACGAAACCGACGGCATGGACAGCAAGATAATACTGCGCGAGACAATGGCACTCATCGCCACCAAAGGCTACCGTTTCGTCAACCTCGATGCCACAGTGTGTGCCGAGCGACCAAAGATTAACCCTCACGTGCCTGCTATCAAGGCATGTCTTGCCGAGATAATGGACACCGACGAGGACAATATCTCCATCAAGGCCACCACCACCGAGCGCCTTGGTTTCACTGGGCGAGAGGAGGGAATGTCCGCCTTCGCCACAGTGTTGATAGAGAGATAAGTATTATCTTAGAATACCACCGCCTTGCCGTTAACGATGTAAATGCCCTTGCGGGGTGTAACGACACGTCGGCCGCTGAGGTCATAGATTGCGTCGGGCTTTTCGGTGACAGTCACTTCTTCTATTCCCGACGTGGCATCCTCAATCACTTTCAGCGTCTGTCCTGTCCAACTGAGTACCGACCAGTTGGAAATGTCGTCAGACTCGAAACTGCCGTTGGCCACCAACTCCGTTGAACCGCCCACTTCCATGCACGAAACATCGTCGATATATACATTGCCGCCAAGTTTTCCGATGGCGAAAAGCAGCACGTCGTGTGGGAAATTGGCCTTGAAGGTCCATGTGAGTTCCTCGTATGTGGTAGTCACATTATAGGTGTCGAGATACTGAATGTCGGCGCTGTTTCCCCATTGGTCGCGGTTGGTGCTGGCATCCCATCGTGGCCAAAGAGCACAGGTGCCGTTATTGTCGCAACGCATGGTAGCCTTGACTACATATTGCTTGCCAGCCACCATAGGTGTTTCCAGTTTGCAGAAAGCCTCCTTGTCCCAAGGGTTGGAGCCAACCGTGCCGTTGTTTATCACGAGCACATGGTTAGGACCGTCGTCTGTCACCGAGACATTGATGTCCTGCGTATGCGTCTGTCCCAGGAAGTCGGTGTATGTGGCGGTCACGATGCCTGTCTTTGCTTCGCTTCCAATCACCTTTCCGTTGCTGATGGTGAAGTCGCTGCTGCTGAATTCCACCTCTTTCGTAAGGTTTTCTTTGTGCCCGTCGGCAAACGTTCCCCATGCGGTGAGCACCTTGCTGCCGCCCACTCTTATCGTGATGTCGGCTACGGGGTCAAGACTGGTCAGTGAGTAAACCTTCTTCAGGGCATCGTTCCAGGCATATCCTGCCTGCGCTTTTGTCTCCAGTCCCATGGTGTGCAGTGCCTCGTATGCATAACGCTTGCCCATGGTGCGGTAGCCTGCTGCCGTGAAGTGTATGTTGTCGCTGGCGCAGGGACATCCGTTTGACGGAACGACATGAGCCGTGGGAATGACGCTGGGCAACTGTGCTATGATGGTGTTGTGCAGCGAGCACGATCCGCCGACATCGGCATTCACCGTCTCGCCTGCGAAGAGAGGTACATCCGCAGCGTTCAGGTCAAGGTCGGTGAGCAGTCGGTTGTATATTGTCTTCACACTCTGCAGCCATGCCTGCTGTCCGTTGTTGCTCTCTCCCTGGTGCAGAAGGATTCCTTTGATGACTCCTGACTGCTGTGCAATCTTCGCCATGTCCACCATGCGCTGATAGGGGTCGTTGCCGTAGGCACTTATCAGGTCTTTCATCCATTGCTCTTGGTTGGCAACATAGTCGGCCACTTTTTCGGACATGAACCCCTCGATGGCAATGCCGCCAACAGCCACGTCAACCACTCCCACCGTCACATTTGACGGTAATGCGGCAACCATGGTGCGTCCGAAATAGTCGGCCATGCCCAGACCTGCCCACTGTCTCACGATAGGTGGGGTAGCGGTGTACCACTGTCCCATGGTGCGGCTCGGGTTGCTGAAGTTCTGTGCCGCCAGCACTTTGAATCGCGGGTCAACTGTATTGTCAACTGTTTCGGGCGTTGCCTGTCCTTCCATGTTCGACTGTCCGAAACACAAGTAGATGTAAAAGTTTGGGTCGGGACTTCCGCCCTGTGCCCATGCTGCCGTCCCGGCAAGCATAAGCATTAACGAAGCAATTAATTTTTTCATATTGTAGAGTTTGAATATGCAAAGATAGTTCTTTTTCTAAAATAACAACTCTTTTTTCAAAAAATATTGTTCTTTCAGCGCCGGCAGCATGTGCTGACGGGTAAAATAGGCTATTTTACTTACCAATATAGCCTATTTTGGTCAGTAATATAGGCTATTTTACTTTTCGGTTTGCCACTATCATTCCGCTCAACCGACAGCCTTCAGGCCCACAATAGAGGCGATGAGCGTGGTGATGAAGAAAAGGCGCCAGAAGGTGGCTGGCTCATGGAAGAAGAAAATGCCCACAAGAACGGTGCCCACAGCGCCAATGCCCGTCCACACTGGATAGGCGGTGCCGAGCGGCATCGTCTGGGTGACATGGGCAAGGAGTCCCATGCTGACAAAGGTAAAGGCAAGAAAACCGCCCATCCAGCACCACCACTCGATGCCTTCAACGGTGCGGGCGCGTCCGAGACAATAGGTGAAGCCCACCTCGCATAGTCCTGCTACAATCAATAATAACCAATTCATAACACACGATAAACCTTCTTTTAAATACGAGGGCTGCAGAACTATTCCGGCGACTCCTTCTCTTAAAGGCACTGCAAAATTACTAATAATCTTTGAGACACAACAAAAAACACGCTACAATTCTCAACGAACTGTAGCGTGTAAAAAAAATATGTTTAACTAAAAATCCTTTCTGAATCAAAAGACAGCCTCACGGCTCCCTTTGTCATCCTTAACAATCATGAAAAACTTACCTTAAATTTAATAACTAAAAACCTAAATCTATTACTACTAACCTAAACAATCTATTAACCTTTTGACGATGCAAAGGTACGACGAATCTCAATATCACGCAACAAATGCCGTCTCTTTTTGCAACTTTTTGCCTTTTTCTTGACGTAAATCAACATACTGTGTGCGCAAACAGCGTCCAAAATACACTTTTTGTTTTGTTTTTACGCAAATAAGGATTACCTTTGCCGAGACTAAGAAAAGTAAAAAGGTAAAAAAGTAAAAAGGTAAAAGGGTGAAAGGTAAAAAGCAAAAGGAAGGGTAGAATGAAATACAAGGTTTTGATAGTGAGCACAAGTGATGTCAGCGGCGGCGCTTCGGTGGCTGCTGTCCGACTGGCAGAGGCACTCAACAACAACGGTGTTGAGGCGCGGATGCTGGTGCGAGAGCGTCTCACTGACAAGCCTTTCGTCGCGCAGATGCCAGGACGCTGGCAGCAGAAGTGGAACTTCTTGTGGGAGCGTCTGCGCATCTTCTTTTCAAACCTTTTCTCAAGGAAAAACCTGTTCACAGTCTCTATTGCCAACACCGGGCAGGACATCACGCACACACAGGCATTCCGCGATGCCGACATCATACATCTTCACTGGATCAATCAGGGCATGCTCTCGCTCGACAATATACAAAGCATACTAAAGAGCGGCAAGCCCGTGGTGTGGACAATGCACGACATGTGGCAACTGACAGCCATCTGCCACTATGCCCATGAGTGCCGTCGCTTCACCGAGAGTTGCGGACGGTGCCCCTTCCTGCGCTTTCCGCATGATGGCGACTTGTCCAGCAAGGTGTTCAAGAAGAAAGAGTCGATGCTGCGCGATGCGCAAATACAGTTTGTTGCCGTCAGCAAATGGCTGCAAGGTGAGGCACAGGCGAGCACCCTGCTCAAGGGGAGAGACATTCGCGTTGTGCCCAACGTGCTGTCGCTTGAGCGTTTCCGGTTGTTCCCGCGCGACGATTCCCGCCGCCGTCTCGGCATCAAGGCGCGTTATGTGGTGATGTTCGGTGCCGGCCGCATTGACAATCCAATCAAGGGATTCGGCTATCTCTGCAATGCCCTTCGGCACATCATCGACACGCAGAAGATGGCGAAGGACGACCTATGTCTGCTGCTCTTCGGCGGCATAAAAGACCGTGCGGTGCTCCAGCAGATACCTGTACCTTATATATATAATGGCTATGTGGAGGGCGACGACACCCTTTCGATGATGTATTCCGCCGCCAACTGCGTCGTCTCATCGTCGCTTTACGAAACCTTCGGGCAGACACTTATCGAGGCTTTGGCATGTGGTTGCCTGCCCGTGACGTTTGATAACAGCGGACAGACGGACATCGTTCGGCACAAGGAGAATGGCTATCTGGCACGGTGGAAAGACTCCGAGAGTCTTGCAGAAGGCATCGTTTGGGCTGCCACGGGCAACGACATCGACCGCGAAAGGCTGCGCAGCGAGGTGCTCGACACCTATTCCGAGCGTGTTGTTGCCGGGCAATACATAGACATTTATGAAAAGGTAAAAGGGGGGGATAAAGGTAAAAGGGTAAAAGGGTAAAAAGGTAAAAAAGTAAAAAGGTAAAAAGTAATAAATGAGGAATGATTACCTTCAGCGTAATAACCATAACATACAATGCGGAGGCAGTGCTTCAGCGCACTCTTGACAGCACACTGAGCCAGACATGGCGCGGTGTGGAGCACATCATCGTTGACGGTGCGTCGAAAGACAATACCGTCAGCCTCGCGGAAGCATACCAACGGCAGTCTGACGAAGCACAAAACGGACACCAAGTAAGCATCAAGTCGGAGCCCGACGGTGGTCTTTACGATGCTATGAACAAAGGACTGGCGCGCGCCACAGGCACCTACGTCATCTTCATGAATGCCGGCGACACCTTCGCCTCGCCCCAGACACTCGCCGAGATTGTGGCTAAAGGCCGGCTCGATGAGTTGGAGTCGGCGCAGAAACCGCTGCCCGCTGTGCTCTATGGCGACACCGATATTTACGATGGCAATGGCGAGTATCTCGGTCCGCGACATCTCTCCGTGCCCGAACGTCTATCGTGGCGCTCGTTCAAAAACGGCATGGTGGTGTGCCACCAGGCTTTCTATGCCCGCACGGACATCGCCAGACGCACGCCATTCAACCTGAAGTACCGATATTCTTCTGACGTTGACTGGTGCATAAACATAATGAAGGCTGCCGAGCGAAGGAGCCTCCCGATGGTCAATGTCCATCAGGTGGTCGCCCACTACCTGCGCGAAGGACAGACCACCCTGCATCACCGCGACTCCCTGAAGGAACGTTTCGCCGTGATGAAACAGCACTATGGTCTCCTCACAACACTATTCCAGCACCTCAGGTTCGCTCTCCGCAACCTCCGTTAATTATCTTTTATCCGCGAATTACCGATAATGGGACGATAATACGCGCAAATTAAAGGACAAGAATAATGACTGGAATGGGTATGATATATTGTAAAATGTTTCAGATATGCACTAATATTTACGTTCCATTTACGGCAATTTGCGTTTAGAAGTATCGCCTTGTAAATAATGCATTAAAGAAATGCATACCGATAACGCATTTTTTTTCTGACTAAAAAGCGAAAATCAATATCACAATATCACATTCGTTGTAACGTTTTGGAACACGGGGAATTGCGTGTGATATTGCAATGTCACACAATATCACACTATTTCATGCAAGCAGAAATGACTTCTAGTGGTGCCACTTGTGCCTTTTGGGGAAGTGATTAGGGCCTAATCACTCTCTCACTTGTGCCTCCTGACCACCTCACTTGTATATACCTGACCTCCTCAGGAGATACACCTGACATGCTCAGGAGTATCTCCTGACAGCGGCATCAGATGTTATTCGCTTTTTAGTGGTGTTGAGTTACTGACCCTACTCCTAACCCCTCCCCTACATGGGCGGGGAAAGTGATAGTCGGAGAGATTAGAGTGGAGAGTTTAGAGATTAGGCTTTTATATTAATACTACATCTTAATATGTTGTGTTTTAATAATATACAAAAGTTATAAATGCTATATGGTAACAAATAGGTAACAATACTAAAACGTTTTTATAACTGCGTTTCATTATATAGCCTCTCTTGTAATGTAGTTATAGGACAAGAGGATTCAACAACGCTTTATAATTCAATGTCAACGAAAAGAGAAATGGAACGTGCAATCATTTTAATGAAATTGTGGCTATGAACAAATGTTGTCATATCCGAATAGTTCCCAAAAACCGAATTAGATTATTAAATTAGCCCTATAATACACAAGCAGTTACATTGAAAAATGTATTTTTTTGAAGCATTATTATACAAAATCTTGCCCAATCCGAATTACAGTTGTACCTTTGCACAGCGAAACAGCTCGAAAGTTGTTTCACTAAAAATATAGAATACGATGAGTACGATAGAAAAATTGCAGAAACTCTGTAAGATGTCCTTGATTTCTTCTCATGGAAACGCACGGGCAACAAGGTACCATTGGGTATGATTCCCCTCTCCTGGTTTTTCTATATATCTGCACATACGTTCATCCGTAAAGCCCCCAGCAGCCAATGGGCAAATATAATGAAACAGATATGACAGAAGCCGGAATCCCATGAAGTATATCAATATTCAAAAAAGAAAATAAATACTGTTTTGAGAAAGTTATCACAGAACTTTAAATACAAATGATCAGCAAAACATATTACAGATATATTTGGCTTCTTGACACGTTGCTGAACAGTTCCCCTCTAACGATTGAAGAGATAAATAAGCTGTGGGAGGATTGTCCACTTAGCAATGGGCCTATACCACTACGCACTTTCCACGAGCAGAGAAAAGGAATCAAGGAAATGTTCGGTGTGGAGATAGTATGCGACCGTTCACATGGTAATGTATATTATGTCAAGAACCCAGAGGTGCTGGACAAACAGAAGGTAGCTAAGTGGTTGCTGCACAAGTATAGCATTCCTCAGGGTTTTGCAACCTTTAATAGCATGAAGGACAGAATCTTATTGGAAGAGATTCCATTAGGTACATCTTTCCTTGATGACATCATCGAAGCCATGCAGAAAAATGTTGAACTGCAGGTTGACTACCAGCGATATGAAAACGATCAAGAAGAATATAATCTGCAGGAGTTTCATATCCAACCATACGCATTGAAAGTATTCAATCGACGTTGGTATCTATTGGGATTTATTAAAGAAAAAGATGGGTTGCGCACAATAGCCCTTGACCGCATACTTGCACTGAAAGTGCTTACGAAAAGTTTCACCTTGCCTGAAGACTTTGATGCTCAAAAGTACTTTTCTAATGTTGTTGGCATCTTTGTGAATAAAGATTTACCCATTACAAAAGTCAAAATCCGCGCCTACGGCATTCAGGCAGAATACCTTCGCTCTACTCCGCTCCATAAAAGCCAATCCGAAGGTCGCTCCAAATATCGTGAGTTTGCAGAGTTTACCTATAGACTGTGCATAACACCAGAGCTTATCAGTCAATTGTTGGCAATGGGTGATAAAGTTGAGGTGCTGGAGCCGGAGGAGTTGAGAGAAGAGATGAAGAAGAGAATTAATTATATGTTTAACTTATATTCATAACAGCCATGGACTCAAATCTAAAAGATGCATTGAAAGAAATAATAATAAACACATTTAAAACCATTGATGAAATATATGATAATAGGTATGGAAAAATTACTTATAACGCCAAGAGTCGTTTGATATTTCCATGTTATTCCTGCCAAAATAAAACAAATCAAAATCTGGTGAGGGTCAGCGAGCAAGAGTTAAGATTTATATTTATAGAAACTTTTTGTAAATATTGTGATGATAATAATTTGGATTATTATTATTCTATAGAAACACCTTCGCAATATAAGTATGTGTTTTCTGAAAAAATAGAATCAGGGAAGCCTCTTCCCAGGAAAGCAGATGAAGAAGATGAATCACCTGTATCAGCCCGATTTGATATGGCCATTCATAACAAAGACAGGAAAATTGTAGCTCTTGTTGAGTTTAAGAACAATGAGAGTGATTCTGATAAGTATGAAAAGGATTTTATCAAATTATATGAAGAAAAAGAGGACAGAATATGTCTTTTTATCGATTTGATTGAAGCTTCAAATTCTGGAACTCTTGAAAAAGGAATTAAAAAAAGGTTGTCTAAAATACATACAAATTGTAAAGGGATTACTTATATTGCTCATTCTATGTGCCCTAGAAATGATAAAAGTTTCAAAACTGTGTATGATGGAGATATTTTTGAGGAGATAGATGGATGGGAGAAAATTACGGTGCTGAATGAATCAAAAACAGAAAAATAATACTTTTTACACCACTTTCTGCGGCGTTTTTGCACAACAATGTCACTTTTCCCTATGAAACTGCAGTTTCCATTCGTATAATATAATAAAAGGGTATTAAATTTTATCATATGAGCAAAAACGAAATAGCAACATTGGATGCCAGCCTAAACAAAGAAGCTGAAATCTATAAGGAATTAAAAAAACAGCCAGATTGGTGGCAAAGACTTCTATCAGTCAAAGGCGTATATGTGGAAATACGCAAAGATGATATTGTGGATGTCTATTACGAAGGTGGGAGAATGGCTGAACTTAAAATCAAAGATGAAAAGATAACAGCTACCTGTCACCCCAAATATCTTGGGATGGATGTCCCCACAGGCTCTAATCCAAAGTATGTTGATTGCTTAGAGGTTCTAAAGAATAATCCGTTCTTCATAATCAAAAGCATTCAAGCTTACTATTCCCAAAAGGAAGGGAAAGATGATGAGGATATAAGCGAGAAGAAGATTCAGGGTGACATGATATGCAGGCAAAATCCATTATTCCTTGATTCGGAATTTGCTCATCGTTATGAGATTGGAAAACGACAGACAATTCGTTTTGACCTCGTTACGATTAAGAGCAATCAACTAATCTTTATTGAACTAAAACGCATAAAAGACAATCGAATGCTCAATAAGGAAGATGACGAGCCCGAAATACTCAAGCAGATGGACAAATATCAAAAGTTCATCAAGGTCAATAAGGACAAATTACTTGAATATTATAAAACATTATATGAGATAAAGAGTTCATTAAAATTGCCTGTTCCAGAATGTGAAATTGAAAAGCTTTCTGTTTGTGAGGTTCCACACCTTATTATAATAGATACATACAAAAGCCTTGGAGGGAGAAGAAAAGCCCGCATAGCGCGAATGAAAGAGAGACTTGACAAAGCTTCATTTTCCTATACAATCGAAAAGTTGATTACATATGATATGAGGCAACCAGATTACTTATTATAACGACAATCATAAGCGAAAGTAGAATTATAGTTTCAAATAAATGACCATTACCATTCATCGTGGCACGCACCAAATTGGTGGTTGCGTGACGGAATATGAGAGCGAGGGCTGGAAACTTTTCGTTGATTACGGAGAGGAGTTGCAAGGTGGCCCCAAATCAGGAACACTGAAAGTGGAGGGGTTGACTCATGGCGACCTCTCCAAGAGTGCTCTGCTCATTACCCACTATCATAGTGACCATATTGGTTGTATTACTCAACTGCCCGAGGAACTGCCCATATATATGAGTGAGATGGGCCGCGAGATACAATTGGTGCTGTCTAACCACCTAAAGACCGTATTTCCTGCTCACAAAGAAATGGTAAAGCTTCTGCAAAATGTGCAAACATTTGAACCAGGAAAGGCTTTTACATTTGGCCCTTTTAACATCAGACCTGTGACAGTGGACCATTCTGCTTTCGATGCATACGCATTCAGGATCGAGGCTGATGGTGTGTCTGCCTATCATACTGGTGATTTCCGCTTGCATGGATTCAGAAGTAGTAAGTTTTTCAAGATGCTGGAGCAGTACGTCGGCGGGGTTGACTATGTGGTTTGTGAAGCAACTAATATTCTACGACCAAATGCAACCAGTAAAAAAGAATCTGCACTACAACGCGAATTTGAGTCTCTGTTTAAAGGAAAGAAATCCTGTGTTGTCTATCTCTCATCCACCAATATTGACAGGCTGTTCTCTCTGTATCATGCAGCTTTAAAGGCTGGACGACCGTTCTATGTTGACAAGTATCAGAAAGACATTATGGATGTTGTTGTCAACAGCAAATCTATGTTGACTAAATCCTCATTGTATCAATATGGGAAATATGAGCCAGAAACACTAATGTATCATCAGTTTGATAAAAACCGTTTCTTTGTTTCTGATAGTTTCAAAGAGTTTCTTGATAAGAAAGGTTATGTGATTATCGCTCGGAGTAGTGAACGTTTTGACGATCTTCTGGAACAAATCCCAGGAGAAAAGCAGAAAGTGCTGTCCATGTGGAATGGCTACGTCAAAGAGGGAACCGAAGCCTATAATGAGAATTTAGCAAACTCATTGGAAGGCGAATATGATTATATGCATACCAGTGGGCATATTGACATGAAAGATTTGCGCGAGTTCTTCCATCAACTTCAGCCCAAGGCCATAATTCCTATCCATACGGACAGTCCAGATGAGTTTGAAAAATTGTTCTGCGATGAATGGCCTATTATCAGGCTTTATGATGGTCAGTCAATTACATTAACAACAATCTATGGAGTAGATTTATGTGGTACTAAGATATAACGTACGAAGAATTGAATAATCAAGAAATATCACATTAGAATCAGAAATAAATAACAATTTTGCTCCTTCTTCTGCGGCGTTTTTGCATATCAACAGGCAAAAACGCCGTTTTTTGTGCCATTTCGTTCGTATAAAGATACATATATATGGGGGGCTATTCCTCTTAACAATCAGTAATTAGAATTATGAGTAAGAACAAAGATCAGAAGCGCAAGGCACAATTGGCTACACGAGCTAAGAATGAATCATTCCGCTTTCAAGTGGAATACATGAGAAAACAAAAGGGTATCGACATTATGGGGATGGAACAGGACTTGACCACTGAACTGGATGCCATCTGCCAGAACGGTCTAACAGATGCCTTGCTCGACTTGGCGAAGATAGTAGAGGGAATACGGAAGGAACTGGGCTTCGAGCAGGAGGCAGACAAATGTTCCCTGAATGGTAGCCTTGTGCCCTTCATCCTCGGCATCACTGCGACTCAAACGGACAGCACCACCTATGTTCCTGGCATATTCACGGAACACCAGCCTCTACAAGTGACTATCGCATTTGACAACGAGATTAGAAACCAGGCAGTTAAATGGATGGAGGCAAATGGATACGAGATTTCTTCATACCTTGGTCAGCCTCTACTCAAACTGAAGAATGTAAGAATAGTAATTCGTAGAGTGGTTAAATCATAAAAAATCCAGCAATTAATGAGACAATTCAAAAATACCAAGAAAATTACCGAACGCAACAACATTTCAGTAAACAATTATCTCAAAGAAGTAAATCGTTATCCTATGGCAACAGTAGATGAAGAGGTGATTCTCGCACAAAGGATCAGACAAGGCGGTAAGGAGGCTGACAAGGCACGGCAAAGACTTGTAGAAGCAAACCTTCGCTTCGTCATCTCTGTAGCCAATCAGTATCATCAGCCCAACATGGACCTCTCTGACCTAATTTCTGAGGGAAACATCGGTCTTATCAAGGCTGCAGAGCTTTTTGATGAAACACGGGGCTTCAAGTTTATATCGTATGCCGTATGGTGGATTCGTCAGTCCATCTCCTCTGCTATCTGTGAGAATGGCAGAGCCATCAGGTTACCTCTTAACCAGCAAGCACTCCTAAACAAGTATTTCATTCTGATGAATAAAACGATACAAAAGGACCAAAGGGAACCAACGCCAGCGGAGTTTGCTGAGTTTGCAGACATCAGTGAGTACAAGGCAAGTATGCTTATTGAGCAAAACTACAAGACATTGTCTATGGATGCGCCACTCTCTGAAGATACAGGTACCTCCGTCGGCGACCTTGTGCCTTCTCGTTATAGAACTGACGATTCATTAGACAAGGAATCTCTCCATCAGGATATAGCAGCTATACTCAACCATATTCTTACAGCCAAAGAAAGAGAAATAATATTACGTAGTTTCGGCATTGGTTGTAAGGAGGAAGGGCTTGAAGATATTGGTGTCTCACTCGATTTATCCAGAGAACGTGTCCGTCAGATACGTGAAAAGGCTCTCAGGACAATTCGACGTTCCAATAAGATTGGAAGATTGGCACAATACATTTGATAATTTTTTCAATAAAAATATTGATTATGGTAAAGAAAGAAAGGAAATTGACAAAAAAGGAACTTGAGAGTTTTACTCTGGCCTCTGCATTTGAGATGATATATGAGAAATCTTGCGATAGCAAACTTTCACAAGAGTTCTACGATACGAGCAATGACGCTATCAGTTTTGTTAGCAAAGAATTAAACGTTACGCCTTTTCAATCCATAATGCTTGCTATACTCGCAAATAGCGATGAAGCTAAATCCCTATACGATATGTCAAGCTATACAAAATGTTCTCCAATCAGATTTCGAATACATAAAGAAGAACTTAATGATTTACATTATAGGCACTTCGTGCAATGGAGTATGGCAAGATATTCCTTAGAATACCGAATTCGTGATGAGTTTATGGAAGCTATTATAGACAATGTACCATATACCCCCAAGAAATATGAAGACTACACAACCTACGATGTCTATACAAAAATTACCAAATGGATAGAGATGCTAAAACGCGATGAAAGACTCTATGAAGACATAGTTAAAAACGTCAGACGACTCTTGGAGTCAACAAAACATCTGACATTCTCAAAAGACTTGCTGACCTCTGGACTGAACGACCTTGCCATGATGGTGATTCTACTCACAGTGATGGATAAGATAGAAAACAATTCTGATTATATTTCGTCTTCTGAGATTTTACGAGTTCTTCCAGAAGAATCAGGCATAAAGTCTTTCATATTTGTTCTAAATGCCAACACTTGCATATTGATAAAAAAAGGGTGGATGGAAAACTACACAGTTAACGGCATGGTTGAATCAGACAAATTTTGTCTTACTGATAAGATATTAGAAACTACTCTTGTAGAACTTAAGGAATACATAGGCAGGAAGGACGAAACAATAAGCAACTTATTACTCATGCCAGATGTAATCGTAGAAAAGCACATGTATTACAATGAACGTGAATTAGAAGAGATTGAACGCTTGACCAAACTACTATCGATAGATAGATTCAAGGATATTCAACAGCGTCTTAAAGAAGCAAATATGCGTACAGGTTTCACTTGTCTCTTCTATGGTTCCCCTGGCACAGGAAAGACAGAAACTGTGCTACAATTGAGTCGTAAGACTGGACGTCCAATCTTTCAAGTAAATATTTCCGAGTTGAAATCAAAGTGGGTTGGTGAGAGCGAGAAGAAGATACAAGGACTTTTCTGTAAGTACGAGGCAATAGTCAAGAAGTATGATATTTGTCCTATCCTATTTTTCAACGAGGCAGATGCCATTATCAACAAACGCTCAAATAATACCGATGCGGCTGTTGACAAGATGGAGAATGCCTGTCAAAATATCATTCTTCAGGCTATGGAAAATCTCTCTGGAATAATGATTGCCACAACCAACCTCACAAATAATTTGGATTCAGCATTCGAACGGCGTTTCCTTTATAAAATATGTTTTGATAAACCGACTGTGGCCACCAGAAAACAAATTTGGAACGCCATGTTACCCTCCCTTAGTTGTGAAGAAGCGAGAAGTCTTGCAGAGAGGTATGATTTCAGTGGCGGTCAGATTGAGAATATTGCACGAAAACAGATTGTTGACAGTATTCTCTATGGACACAATCAAGATATTTCACACGTTAGGTCTTATTGTCAAAGTGAAAAGATCAGGAATTCTATTAATAAAAGAATTGGATTTGTTAATTAATAAAGTACAAGAATATACTTTACGTCACGTCAAGAGGATTTACTGCATACTAGCCGAGGCTTGTGCTGAGAGAAATCCATAATGACTAGCCTCCAAAACTGCGACTAAGTGTCGCAGTTTTTATTTTGCCAATCGCTTGTGTCTGTTCTCCCAAAACCTTTCAATATCTTCCTGATGCTCCGCTTCATCGGTGTATAGAAACTCAATACAATCAGCCTTATCTGCCCATTCTTGATTGAGCCTGGCAAACTCACGGAGCAGCACATACTTCTTTTGAATTGTATGTAGCTTGACATTGTCGTTGGCGATGATGCATGGCTCTGAGTTTCACTCGAACCCGTTCACGTTCGGAAGAATTCAAACAAGTTTGATTCTTCTCTCACTTAATCACGGCCAATTCATAGAAAAAGCCTCCCGGCATGACGCCGAGAGGCTTTGTTGTGATTCTTATTGCGATTTAGGAATATCTTAAGATTTGTCCAACCTTTACACGCATGTTCTTGCCGATGTGGTTGAGGCGGCAGAGGCGCTCGATGCTTACACCGCGCTTGCGTGCGATGCTATACAATGTCTCGCCCTGCACCACCTTGTGATAGCGTACTTCGCCGGTAGCAGATGCCTGCGGACGTGACTCCTGCTGACGTACTGGATGTGCATAAGCCTGTGGATTGCCCTCAGAAGAGGCTACGCTTGGACCAGCGTCCTTGCCGCGAAGACGGTTGGCGGTGTCGCTCTCGCGCTCGTATGTACGCTTGCGGAACACATAATAGTCGTCTGTAACATCCTGGTTGCGGAAGTCGAACATCAAAGCAGGGTTGAGCGCAACGCCGCAAAGACGTGTCTCGAAGTGCAGGTGAGAACCTGTGCTGCGGCCGGTATTACCACCAAGACCGATGGGGTCGCCGGCACGTACGTGCTGGTTCTCTGAAACGAGATGCTTGGACATGTGGCCATAGATGGTCTCCAGTCCGTTGTTATGACGTATTACGACATAGTTTCCGTAGCCGTTAGCCTCGTAACGAACGATGCGAATCTTGCCGTCGAATGCGGCACGGATGGTGTCGCCGATGTAAACCTTAATGTCAAGACCCTTGTGCATGCGGCCCCAGCGGCGTCCGAAGTTACTTGTGATGACACGACTCGGTGTAGGCATGCAGAAATGACGAAGGTCGATGCGGAAAGAATCGGGCAACTCGGTAGCACGATGTGCGTACTTGTTGCTCCACTCGCTGTAGAGTTGTGCTGATGGGTTGGCAGCCATCTCGCGTTCTGCTATACTGCGCAGTGCCACGGTGTCCACTGCCTTCATTTTACGGTCAACTGGTGCCTGGAATGCAACGATGTCCTGTGCCATTGTAGGAATGGCTGCAAGAGTGAGCACAGTTGAAATTGCTAAAGTCTTTATTGTTCTTTTGAATTGCATAATCTTAATTATAGTTTCACAAAGAAGGAAAATGACAGAATACCCCTTTCACAAAGCATTTGACCAACAAAAAGCCAATCATTTCCCCAAAAGTCGCTGCAAAGATAACGATTTATTTTTTATCTTAGTGTGTGCGTTAACATTTTTATTGTGTTTTTAATAATTTGAGTTGGGGAGTTAACAAGTTGAGGAGTTAACAAGTTGACGAGTTGACGAGTTGACGAGTTAACAAGTTGAGGAGTTAACAAGTTGACGAGTTGACGAGTTGACGAGTTAACAAGTTGACGAGTTGTTAGTTGACAAGTTCTTTGCAACAAAGCGGGGAGAGAGTTGGGTGACACTAACTGATGGCACCCCAGTTGATGTTGGTCTTGCGCAATGCGGCGAGGCGCGACCACAGCATCTGGTTCTCTGCCTTGTTGCATTCGGGGTCGTCCTCGATGATGCGCTGTGCCTCGTCGCGTGCCAGTTGCACGAGTTGTCCGTCGCGTGCGATGTCTGCAATCTTCAGGTCGAACGCCATGCCACTCTGCTGTGTACCCTCCAAGTCGCCAGGGCCGCGCAGTTTAAGGTCGGCCTCTGCTATGCGGAATCCATCGTTGGTGTCGCACATTATCTCTATTCTCTTGCGTGTGTCTGTTGTCAGGGCGCGCTTCGTTACGAGCATGCAGTATGACTGGTCGGCACCGCGTCCCACCCTGCCACGCAACTGATGGAGTTGCGAAAGACCGAAGCGCTCGGCGTTGAGGATTACCATAACCGACGCGTTGGGCACATTAACGCCAACCTCGATTACCGTTGTTGCCACCAATATCTGCGTCTCGCCGCTCACGAAGCGTTGCATCTCAGCCTCTTTCTCGGCCGACTTCATCTTGCCGTGCACCTTGCTCAGCCGCATGTCTGAGAACACTTCGCACAGTCGTCCATAGCCCTCTTCAAGGTTCTGCAGGTCCATCTTCTCGCTTTCCTTTATCAGCGGGAACACGATGTACACCTGTCTGCCCTGTCTCACCTGCTGGCGTATGCCGTTATAAAGGCTTGCCGTCTGGTCTTCATACTTATGAAGCGTCTGCACAGGCTTGCGTCCAGGCGGCAACTCGTCGATGACGCTCACGTCGAGGTCGCCGTAAAGAGTCATCGCAAGGGTGCGCGGAATGGGGGTGGCGGTCATCACCAGAACGTGCGGGATGCCTCTCTTGGCGCCTTCCTCGGGTGCCGCCTTGCTCCACAGTTTCGCTCTTTGTGCCACGCCGAAGCGGTGCTGCTCGTCAACCACGACGAAGCCGAGGCGCGAGAATTGCACCGTGTCCTCGATGACAGCATGCGTTCCCACCAGTATATGCACCTCGCCCGTAGCAAGACCCTCCAGAATCTCCTTGCGTTTCTTGCCTTTCACGATGCCCGTGAGCAGTTCCACGCGCACCGGCATGTCGCCAAGAAACTCTTTTATCGTGGCAAGATGTTGCTCGGCGAGAATCTCTGTAGGAGCCATGATGCATGCCTGATAGTTGTTGTCTATGGCTATCAGCATCGACATCAGGGCCACAAGCGTCTTTCCCGAGCCCACGTCTCCCTGCAGCAAACGGTTCATTTGCTTGCCCGAAACCATGTCTTTCCGTATTTCGCGGATAACCCTTTTCTGTGCTTCGGTCAGCGGGAAGGGCAGGTGGTCGTGATAGAACGTGTTGAACATCGCCCCCACGTGCTTGAACACAAAGCCGCTGTACTTGCGCCGTTGGTCGGAAGCATAGCGCAGGATGTTCAACTGCACGTAGAAGAGTTCCTCGAACTTGAGTCGCTGGCTGGCGTGGCTCATCTCCTCGGCACTCTTCGGGTAATGGATGTGCCGCAGTGCCGAGTCGCGCGACACGAGCCGCAAGCGGTTGACGATGAATGGCGGCAGCGTCTCGGGAATCTCGTTCTGGATTCGCGCCAGCATGTTCTTCGTTATCTTCTCCACGGCGTGCGAAGTCATCCCTGCCTTCTTCATCTTCTCCGTGGTGTTGTAGTAGGGCTGCATCCCCATGGTGGAGAGTTCAATGTCTTTCGCCAGGTCAATCTCGGGATGCACAAACTGATAGCGCCCGCCAAATATCGTTGGCTTGCCGAAGATGATGTATTTGGTGTTTACCTTCAGGTTTTTCGTAAGTTGCTGGGCGCGTGCGAACCACACGATGTCAACATATCCCGTATCGTCGGTGAAGTGAGCCACGATGCGTTTCTTGCGTGCTCCCATGCTGTACTCCTCGAAATCGAGGAACTCGCCCATTATCTGCACGAACGGCATCTCGCCGTTTAGTTCGCTGATGTGGTAAATCTTCGAGCGGTCAACGTATTTATATGGATAATACTCCAGCAGGTCACCGAATGTCTCGATGCCCAGTTCTTTCTTCAGCAGTTCCTTGCGGTGAGGTCCCACACCGGGAACATACATTATGTCTTGCTGGAATATGTCTGCCATTTGCTGTCAAACAATCACTCTTCTGCCAGCACCTCCGCAATCTTCAGGTCGAAAGGCGTGGTTATCTTTATGTTCTCGCGGTTGCCTTCCACCAGGGTGATGGTTGCGTGTGGGCGGCTGTCGGCTGATGTGTGTTGTGCGAAATAAGCCTCCACCACCGAAGCGTCGTCTGTAAATCCGTCGTTATACGGCTGGCGGTAGGCCTGCTTGTGCAGTTGTATGTCGAAAGCCTGCGGTGTCTGCACCAGTCGGTAGTCGTCGCGCGGCACCGTCATTCCCTCGGGTTGCTCTGCGGTTACGTGGCGCAGGGTCTCGATGACGGGTGTCACGGGCACCGCCGTCCCTTCTTTCCGCGCCGTCTCGTAGCAGCGCTCTATTACCTCGACACTGGGGAACGGGCGCACTCCGTCGTGCACCGCCACCACTCCCTCGGCATCGTCGGGAATCAGAGCCAGTCCGTTTGTTATCGAGTGGAAGCGCGTCTGTCCGCCGTTGGCCACTTGATAGTCCTCGCGGAAGTCATAGTCCTCGCATAGTTTGCGCCAGTAGTCCTGCTGACTCTCAGGCAGCACGAGGATTATCTTCAGCGAGCCACTATATTCGCGAAACCTTCTGATGGTGCGCATCAGTATCGGAACACCGCCGACAGGCAGAAACTGCTTGGGTACATCGGCACCCATGCGCAGTCCTTTTCCGCCTCCAAGTATTATTGCATAGTCCATTCTTTGTTAGGAGTTATGATGTGAAACAACTCGACTTGCCCGGCAGATAACACTGCCCAGATTGGTAAAATAGGCTATATTAGTTACCAATATAGGCTATTTTGGTCGGTAAAATAGGCTATTTTACTTTTCGCATGATGCCGGCATGCATGCCAAAAGACTCTCTGGCCGCTGCCGTCACAGCGTCAAGTCACTTCTCCATCAGGTGCAGGAATCTCATTCCTTCTGCCACCGCATGCGATGTCTCGCCGTCAACGAGACGTTCGAGCAGCGAGTATGCGTATGGAAGCGCTGCTGCAGGACCCTCGCCAGTGGTGATGTTGCCATCCACGGTGAACAGTTCGGCAGTGTATTCGGCACCGAGCAGCGTCTGCTCGAAGCCCGGATAGCATGTCGCACGGCGGCCGCGAAGCAGTCCCAGACCGCCCAATACCAGCGGTGCGGCACAGATGGCGGCAATCATCTTGCCCTTCTCTGCCTGCTTCAGTAGTGCCGCCTTCACTCCCTCGTGGTCGTTGAGGTTGGTCGCTCCGGGCATTCCTCCCGGCAACATCAGCAGGTCGGCGTCGTCGAGCAGCGGCTCAGCCTCCTCGAAAGTGAGGTCGGCATGTATCTTCACGCCGTGTGCCGACTCCACGATGTCGGTGCCCGTGATGCTCACTGTCTTTATATCCACGCCCCCGCGACGCAGCACGTCAACAGGAATCAGGGCTTCGATGTCCTCGAAGCCGTTAGCCATAAATTGAAAAACTTTTGCCATGATTTATCAATTTTGTTGTTAGATTTATGTTATTTCAATTAAAAATATTACCTTTGCAGATAATTCGCGGCTCCTGACCGTAGCGGAATACCGCACCGCAAAGATACAAAAACTTTGCAAAACGGCAAAGAGTTGGTAACGAAAGTTTAAATTATATGCAACAACGACGGTTACGATTCGCCATCTTCGGGAACACTTACCAAGCCAAAAGCGCAGAGGCAGTGAGCAAATTCCTCAACTGCGTGGCGCGGCGTGGGGGTGAGGTGTGCATCGAAAGAGAGTTCCACAAGTATCTCTCGCGCCAGCACGACCTTGTCTTCGATGCTGCCGAGGTGTTCAGCGGCACTTATTTCGATGCCGATTTCGTGGTGTCGATGGGCGGTGACGGCACGCTGCTGAAGGCTGCCAACTATGTTGGCGCACGCCAGTTGCCCATCATCGGTGTGAACACCGGGCGCTTGGGATTTCTCGCCGACACCACAACGGAGGAGATTGAGACTGCCGTTGACGCCATCTTCGACGGCAACTACAGCACCGAAGAGCATGCTGTCATCGAGGTGAAAGGCGACATCGCGGGCAGCCCATACGCCCTGAACGACATCGCTGTGCTGAAACGCGACAATGCTTCGATGATTTCAATCACGGCATCTATCAACGGCGAATATCTCACAACCTATCAGGCCGACGGTCTGATAGTGGCAACACCTACGGGCTCAACAGCCTACTCGCTCTCTAATGGCGGTCCGATAGTGGCGCCGCAGTCGGGCATCATCTGCCTTACTCCTGTGGCACCGCACAGCCTTAACGTTCGGCCTATCGTCATACCAGACTCGGCAGAGATAACTCTCTCGGTGGAAAGCCGCTCGCACAACTTCCTCGTTGCCATAGACGGACGCTCGGAGAAGTGTCTCGAAGGCACTACGCTCACTATCCGCCGCGCCGCTCACAACATAAAGATAATGCGCCTCTTCGGCCGCAACTATTATTCCACTCTGCGAGAGAAAATGATGTGGGGAAAGGACAATAGGAGTTAAGAACGAAAAATTAAGAGTTTGAAATAATACAATATACTTGTCAACTCGTTTACTTGTCAACTCGTCAACTTGTTTACTTGTCAACTCGTCAACTTGTCAACTCGTCAACTCGTCAACTTGTTTACTTGTCAACTTGTCAACTAATAAATGAAAGTAAAGGAACTGCTCAGAATGGAGGACAGCCGCTATCCGGTGCGACAGATACTGCGCTGGTTGTGGCGTGCATGGAGAGGCAACAGGCTCCAGGCGGCACTTAATGCTGCACTGGGACTGATAGGTGTTGTCATCTCTCTCTCGCAGGTGTGGGCAGTACAACATGCCATCGACGTGGCAGCGCACACCATCGAGGGTTCGCTTTACTGGTCAGTTGCCCTCATGGGACTGCTCATCTTGTGCGACTTCGCCCTTCACATAGCAAGCATCTGGGTGCGCAACATACTGGGCATCAGGGCACAAAACCGCATGCAGCAGCGCATGCTCGACCGAATACTGCGTTCAGAGTGGCACGGCAAGGAGCGTTTCCATAGCGGCGACGTCATAAACCGACTCGAAGGCGACGTGGGCAACGTGGTGGGATTCCTCACGGAGACCATTCCAAGCACGCTTTCGGTACTGGCAATGTTCCTCGGCGCATTTTTCTACCTCTTCTCAATGGACGCCCTGCTGGCGGTGCTCATCATCATCATGCTGCCCATATTCATCCTTGTCAGCAAGGTTTACATCAAGCAGATGCGCAAACTGACGCGCAAGGTGCGCGACAGCGACTCTAAAGTGCAGAGCGTTTTGCAGGAAACGGTGCAGAACCGCATGCTGATAAAGACTCTCGAAAGCGACTCGATGATGGTGGACAAACTGGAGAGCACGCAGAGCGAACTGCGTCACAATGTGGTGAAGCGCACCATCTTCTCTGTCTTCTCAAACCTTATCCTAAACTTCGGTTTCGCCCTTGGCTATCTCATTGCATTCCTCTGGAGCGCAACGAGGATGTATAACCACACGTTGTCGTTCGGCGGAATGACCGCTTTCCTGCAACTGGTGGCAAAGATACAGGGACCGGCACGCTCGCTGACGAAACTTGTTCCGGCATTCGTTAGCGTGTTCACGGCTGCCGAACGACTTATGGAACTTGAGGAGAATCCGCTCGAAGAGCAGGGCGACCCGATAGAGATGGAAAGTCCGTGTGGCGTGCGCCTTGAGGATGTTTCATACGCTTATACCGCTGAGGATGGCGATGTCGTGAAGAACCTTACGTTCGACTTCTACCCTGGTTCGTGCACCGCCATACTCGGAGAGACTGGGGCTGGCAAGACAACTCTGGTGCGCATGATTCTCGCACTGATAAAACCGCAAAGCGGAAACGCCATTATTTATAATAAGGAGAACGAGCACCCGCTGTCGCCGCTGCTGCGATGCAACTTCGTATATGTGCCACAGGGCAATACGCTGCTCAGCGGAACCATCCGCGAGAACCTGCGGCTGGGACGCGTCGAGGCAACAGAGGAAGAGATGAACGAGGCGTTGAAACAAGCGTGTGCCGACTTCGTCTTCTCATTGCCGCAGGGCATCGACACCGTCTGCAGCGAGAGTGGGGGAGGACTCAGTGAAGGACAGGCACAGCGCATAGCCATCGCCCGTGCCCTGCTTCGTCGCGGAAGCATCATGCTCTTCGATGAGGCTACAAGTGCCCTCGACCCCGACACCGAGCGCCAACTGCTACAAAACATTCTTGAGAAACGAGACAAGACCGTAATCTTCATTACCCACCGTCCCGCCGTAGTAGATTACTGCGACCAGACGTTGCATATAGAGAAGATATAACATTACACTTCTGCGGTCTCACACTCGCACATCCGTATAATAAAAACGCCGTAACACAAATGTGTCACGGCGTTTGTCTTTTACAGTTTCATCACGCGTTTCATCTCCAGGTTCTCATAGCCCTCGGGGCAGTGGGTGGAGAGATAGACGGTGGGATTGTCCTTGATGAACTGGTGCACACGATTGAGTGTTTCGCGGGCTGCTTGCTAGTCTGGTCGTCACTTCTCGCTACTTTAATTGCGACTTATGTCTTCTGCGGGAACGAAAGATGCCAAACGGGGAGACAATGTTATTAACTTTGTTGAACAAAGTTATTAAGATTGTCTAACAAAGTTAATAGGATTGTTGAACAAAGTTATTAACTTTGTTACCCCACTTGTATCTTATTGGAAACCAAGAGGTTACAAACGGCGTTTTCTCTAGCGCTCTTTCGTCTCCTCAGATATAAGCATTGGCACGAAAAAAGAAGGTTAATACTTGCATATTTACTTTATAATTACTAATTTTGCAGTCGCAAAACCCAAGTATGGCATGGTGGTGCCCAAACATCAATCGTATTGATGGCATTCTGTATCACGCAATTTTAAATCACTTAATAAATATGAAGCAATTATTCGTTACTTGTTTAACTTTGGTATCACTGTACTTGCCGGCATCGGCAGGTCATGTGCAGGACTCCCTCAATGCAAAAGGCCAGTCGCCTGCGTCACATACATTCAGCATAAGATATGGTGCAGGGCTGATTTCCTCTAAGGTTTATGATGTCGCTTCGGGCAGGGAATATTCTTCCAGGTTCGGTCAAGAAGCGCAGTTGGAATACCAGTGCGTATTCTCGTCGGGTTATGGCTTCGGGGCTATTGGGGCATTCAACAGCACTGGATATCCTGGCAGTACGCTCCGGCAATTATACTTCGCGCCAGAATTTGTTATGGGCTCTCCCCGTGGTGGATGTTGGCAGTGGTCGTGGGGAATAGGTGCAGGTGCTGCGCGGTATTCTGAAGAAGACGGCTCGAAATGGGGAATAGGATTCCACACAAGGTTAGGCGTGGAGTATCTTTTCGGCAAACATGTAGGCATAGGACTCGACTTGAGTGCCCTTAACGGCCGTTTCAGCGACGATAAAAACAACGACTACTATAAAGACAGGGCTAACGGCATAGCGCGTTATGCACTCACGTTAGGATTAAGATTTCACTTATAATATTATGAGACATACAAGATTATTCATGCTCGCATGCTGCCTGATGATGGCTGCGGCGGCAATGGCTCAGGACAGGTATTGCCTGAGTTACAGTGACTACAAAAACAATGTGTGGCATCCGCTTGACACTCTGATTGTGGAGGAGCACAGCCAGAGCAGAAAACTATGGTGGGGCGGCAACGACTTCAAGTTCACAACTGGTGACAGCAACCTCGACAAGACATTGAAGAAAGAGGCTTTCGTAATCTCTCATGGCGACTCTCTTTATGTCAACTGTCGCAACCTGCGATTCGAGAAAACGAGATTTGGCAGTGGTTACACACGTGCGTTCGTGTTTAAAGACAACCAACTGGCGTTTGCCAACACCCGAATCGGCAAAAAGGCAATGAGGAAACGCGGACTGACAGCAGGCATGTTCGGAGCCATTGGAGCAGCCATCTCTGAGAGCAACGTTATGAAGCACCCTGTGGGTTACGTAATCACAGACGATGCGGAGTCGCTCGATAAGGGGCGCGTGGCGATACACATGCTCAACGACGAGTACATGCAGACACTGCTTGAGGGTTCCGAACTGCTTGAAGAGTACCTTTCGGTGAAGAAGACTAAGGAACGCGAGTCGGCAGAAAACACCTTCGACATTCTTCGCAGAATGGGATGGATGAAGTAGATTGTATCCATCACCGCATAACGCCATTCTCATCAATTTCATTAAGAGTATGATTACGGCACTGGCGGCTTACTGCTTCTTCAGCAATAAGCCGCCAGACGCGTCAAGGATACTGCATTGAGAACAGTTGCCTTCTTCGTGCAAGGAAACGGGAGGTTATTAGAACCCGTTGCCGTTCCACTTGATTATCTTTTCGACGTCAGTTGAATAGTCTTTGTACTTGAGGTCACGTCCAACCTTGGGGAGTTTGACGAAGATTTCTTCTTCCTCGCCCTCGGGCGGGTTCGATATGCCCATTTTGTCATATATCCTATTTACAACGTCGGCACGGGGCTTGAGTGTGCCTTTGGAGGCGTTGTATTCGTAGAACATTACAGTGCAGTTGGCAAATATTTCGCCATCTATCTCGACGCTTACGCCAAAGAGTTTGTTGCCGTTAGGAAGGTTCCAATAGGCTGCTTGCAGAAGATTGATCTTTGTCACCACTTCACCCTTTAAATAGTTGCCAGTCTCTTCGGCCACGAATGAGTAGGTGCCATCCACCTGTAGGAAGCCGTTCTTGGGTGCAAAATCTATTTTGTAGTCCTTGGCCTTTCCTGTTTTCTTGTATTCAAGGAATGCGTCAGCGAAACGACTGTTAAACTCCTTGCCCCATGCCAAGAAAAGTTTCTCAATTATTGGGTCCTCTGATGCCGGGACGGTAATGGTACGTTGCCATACGTCACGCAGTTCGTCTATGTCATAGTCGTACTCCTGTGCGTTGGCTGTGTTGGCTGCGAAAATCGCAATAATCGCAATAGTCAGTAACTTCTTCATTTTGTTTTTGCTTTAAATGGTTAGTATTTAATATAGATTTGATGATGTCGCATTTCTATAAAGCATATGGAGCAAAGGAAACGTGCTGGTTATTTGCAAATCACCTTCTTCCCATTGATGATGTTTATTCCTTGCCTGGGGGCATTGAGCCGCTGCCCTGAAATGGAGTAAATCGTGTTGGGCTTGTTTGGCGATGCTTGTTGGGTGATGTCTTCGATGCCTGTGGTGCCGATGAAGTCCTTAAGCGACGAGAGTGCAGAGAGGGCTTTTCCCGTCTCGTTGTCAAAGAGTCCGGCGTTATACCATTTATCTGTTACGCGCTGGGTGTTCCAGTTCAGTCCGTACTCATTGGCCTCCATCATCCACCAGAAGATGCCTTTCACCTTCGGATGGCTCTCCAGTTTCTGAATGAGTGCATCGGTGAAAGCCTTCTGCCCAGCCTCGCTGATGGGGTAGGTGCTCTCGTAGTTGAAGGACACGTCGTCGGGTTGCCACTTGTGGTAATAGCCAAGTTCCACGAGCATGATGTCCTTTTCGGGGAAGTTTGACTCCAGCGTGCCGAGTGCGCTCTCGAGTTGTGCGATGCTGCCGTGGTGGTATGGATAGTAACTCAGGCCGATGATGTCATAGTCGATGCCTGCGGTCTTCATGTCATTGTAGAACGCCTTGAGGTAGTTTATATTGGCCACTCGCTCCGTGTGGATAACAATCTTCGCACTGGGGCACTTGTCGCGGCACGCCTCTCCTGCCTTTTTCAGCAGCGAGAAGAAACGCTCGGCGTTGGCACTCTGTCCAGCATAGTATTTCTTCCATGATGTCTGCGCCGCCGAACGGCCAGCCCACATCATGCCGTAACTTATCTCGTTGCCCGTCTGAATGAAGTCGGGTGTGGTGCCGTTGTCGTTCATTTGCTGCAGCACTTCTGCCGTATATTCGTAGATTTTCGTCTGGAGTTGAGCATCGGTGAGCGTTGTCCATGCGGCGGGAGTGTATTGCTTGGCTGGGTCTGCCCATGAGTCGCTGTAGTGGAAGTCGAGCATCAACTTGAATCCCGCGTCTTTTATGCGTTTGCTCAGTGCCTTTACATACTCCAGGTCCTGGCATACGCCCTCTCCTTTCTCGTCAGACGGTGCCACCGAAGGGTCAACGAAGAGTCGCACGCGCATAGCGTTCATTCCCTCGCTTTTGAAGAACGAGAGCATGTTGGGGATGACGTTGCCGTTGTTGTCATAGTATTTCGCACCATGTTCTTCATACTTTGTGAGCAGCGAGATGTCGCCCCCAGCATAGCGTTGTGCACTTGCCGCAATGGCAAATGCAATGATCATTAGTGTTAGTAGAGTTTTTTTCATTGTTAGCGAGTTTTATATTTTTTACTTTTTTACTTTTTTACTTTTTTACCTTTATAAGTTTGTCAGGGTTTTGGTATGTATTTCAGCACTTGTCGCAGCAACATAGCCATTGCAAAGGCTGTGAAGACATAGATGGCAATGCCGCCATAGATGTCATTGCGGCGGTAGTGGCTGATTATCAGTTCGCGGGCTATTGGGTGCATCACGAAGATAGCGGCCGAGAGACCACCCACCCAGGCGGCAGGACTGAGCAGCCATGAGGGCAGCAGGCGCACCGTTGACACCGCGCCAACAACCACAGCAGCAGGCACCCACAGCCATCCGTGGAACCAGAAACTGCCGAAGAGCACCACCAATGCCGACAATAGTGCCATCGAAAGATAGCCCATGCGCGACAGTTCTCTGCCCCAGCGGGCGTAGGCAATGCCCATGGCGAAGGGCAGTACACCACCGATGAAGTTGTAGCGAACAAAGTTTATGGCTCCCCATCCATAAGCATCGGCGCTCCACTGCACAGCCCAGCAAACGAAGACCGTAACGACAAGCACCTTCCAGTTGCGCCAGCGGTTATATAATAATATGTAGAGGGCATAGAGTTGCACCATGAGTCCGAAGAACCAGTATGGTCCCGGGGTAATCGCTTTGTCAGGATACTTATACACGAAGTTTATCACCATCGTCAGTTGTGCAAGCACATGGTCGATGCTGAACACCGTTGCGGCATCGTTATGGCGCAAGAAATAGACCGCGATGAACACCACATAGCCTATAATCATCAGGCGGAACAGTTTCAGGAAGTGCTTTGCCATGAAGTGTTGAACGTTTAGTGTCGAGCGCTTAGCGTGATTTGTCTTGTTCTCAATTGTGCCTTCGCTCAACCCTCTAGGCTCTACGCTCGACTCCTTTTCGTATTTCTTCACCAGTCCGAAACCACTGACGAAGAGGAAAACGGGCACTCCGTAATGTCCAAAAAACGAGAAGAAGTGGATGAAAAGGTCTGAGTCGAGCGACGTCAGTTTGTCCCAGAACTGCATCGGATGCTCCCCGTCGAACGTATATTCGTTCTCCTTTACCGCGAAACCGAGCCAGTGGCAATAGTTATGCAGCATGATGCCGAGTATGGCGATGCCCCTGAGAGCAGCACTCCATACCATCTGTTTATTATCATTGTACCCGGTCTTCATCGTTTTCTTCCCATATATTCTTTGTGCCGTCGTGCATGTTCTGTGCGTGACATGCATCCACCACAATCACCTTGTTATCTTCTATACTATACGCAAAGTACCAATTATTGGCACTTGCCATGAAATATCCATCCCAACGGGGCAACACTGGACGGCGACGTTGTAAGCCATTCTCTATCTTGTAAATGGAAAACACAGCATCGTGCACACTCTTCATGACATCTTCGTAAGAAAAAGTATGCCTATATTTCTTTGCAACATTCCTGTAAAAAGACCTTATCTTCTGAACAGCACGGGGCTTGACAACATAATCATATTTCATTGTCGCCAGCATAAATTGCCCTTATGTCTTCTTTCACAATGTTGTAAACCTCTTCTACACTCATGCCGGGACCTCCGTCGGAGACCATGTCTCTTTGGAGTTCCTCGTTAGACATATTACTATCTTTCAATACCTGTGGCATAACGATATGTATTATTTTCTGCTGCAAATATACTTATTATTGGCGAAGTTACAAAATTATGCAGCCCCAAAAAGGGGAAATGGTTACTACTTAATTCCCCAGTTTGTCGTAGTCTGTTGTGAGTTTCAGTATTCTGGGTCGCTCGTCGTCATACTCATTGCTTATGATGTCGAGGCTCGGGCGATACCAGCGAGTGTGGATTCCCGCCAAGCGGAGCAGCGTGTGGGGTAGGGCATCGGTCATATAGCGCAGTGTCGATGCTTTCTGCAGGGCTTCCACGATGTCGGGATGAGCCTCGCGGTAGCGCTCAGAGCACCAGAACCACATCGGGATGTCAAACTCCTCGTGAGCCAGACGGGCTGTTATCTCGGTGCTGTGCATGCGCCCGAAGAAGTGCACATTGCCGCCGTAGCACTCCTCTCCGTGGTCGGGAACATAGATGACGATGGCATCTTCCTGCTCGAAACGCTTCACTATCTCCTCCATTATCGAGTCGTTGTAGAGCAGGGCGTTGTCGTAGTCGGCCATCACCTGCCGCTCTTTCTTTGTGAATCCCTTGCGCTGATAGTCGTCAAGGGTGAAGTGCTTCTGTGCCTTTGGCACTCGCGAGGCGTAGTGGACATGCTGACCCTTCAGGTGAAGTATGATGAGATTGTGGTCTGTATTTGCCTTTTTCAGGCGGTCGTACTCCAGAGTGACACCGTCGTCGTAGTCGTAGAGTTTCTCGTTGCGCGTGTCGAACATCGCCTTGCTCAGCGTTTCGTTGTTCAGGAAGAACCCGCCGCTGAAGTCATATACGGCCTCCTTGGCCTGCGGCAGAAACTGGTTGGTGATGAAGGTAACGTGATAGCCTGCCTGGCGGAACAACTCCGGGAACAGCGGATAGTCGCACCACTCGTCCTTGTCGCCAACGGCATACATCGAGAACATCATCTTGAAGACATAACTGGTGAGGTTCCAAGGAGCCACAGCGTCCTCCATCTTTATCAGTTCGCCCCGTTGCTCACGTTCCAACTGGCGCGGTGCGGTAGGCTTCTCATATCCGTAGAGTTGCGAGTGGTGGCGGTTGTAACTCTCGCCAATGACAAGCACGATGTTTGGCGAGGTGTAACTGCAACTATCAACCACTGCATCCTTGATGCCATGCACGAGTCGTGACACCTGTTTCGCCGTGAGGCGGTTGGCATAAACGCTAAAGGCGAAGCGATAGACGGGCAGATAGAGGTTGGCGCATGTCTTCTCCGTAAGTTCGTGTTCCACGTCGCCGATGTTGTCGTACGACATCAGCCGCCACTCTGCCTGCTTGTTTGTCCAGCATTCCGTGAGGCAATAGATGAAGAATACGGTGACAAGAAGCGACAGCAGAGGGTTCAGCATGGGCGACAAACAACACGTGCGCGCCACTGAGAACATGCCCTTGCGAAGGCTGAAACTGTCTTCTTCTTTATCCTTCCGCCGCTTCTCGCGCCAAAGCAAGATGCCTCCGATGATGATGTTCACCACCATCACGAGCAACACCCAGCCGAGACGGCTTCTAAGGAGATCCCAACTGAAATAACTGCGGAAGAACTCTGACGCCTCGCCGCTGTTGGTCTCGCCCACCAAGAGCAGCATCGTTGGCGTGAGGGTGGAGTCGAACTTCACGAAGCAATATACGTCAACAATGGCTATGGCATAAAAGATGACGTATAGCGCGAGCCTCACCCATCGCCGAGCCTTTTCGGGAACAGTGGCAAGGAATGCGCAAACGACATACACGTCAACGAACAGTTCCTGCCACCAGAACTCGAAAACGTGGGCTCCGCGACGCTCGGGCAGCACGGCATAGGTGCACACCGTGCCCAGAACAAGCATCATCACGAAGAACAAAGGGTTCCTCGTAATGGGCAGAAGGGGCGCGGCAAGCACGTTGTTTATCTTCTTGAACATCTTCACTTTCAGTATTCTCGTGGCAAATTTACTGCAACTTTGCCACACAGCAAAATTTTCTTGCAATATTTTTTCTCGCAGTACAGATTATTACAAGCCGTTTGTAATACTGTTACAAACCCTTTGTAATAATGTTACAAGCCTCTTGTAAAACTGTTACAAGCCATTTGTAAACCGCAAATTCTCGCATTCCATGTACGCAAATCGCCGTAAAACTCACCTGAGAAAAAGAGACTTGGCCTTCGCCAAACAAGTGGGTTCCTAATGGCTTAGTTGCTGGAAGCGTTCCTGGCAACGTTTCTTGTAACTGTAATCGAAGGCATGTTTCAGGAATTTACGCCAGTTGTAGGTGAGGACAAACGGAATGGTGTCGCTCAGTTTGGGCTTCTCCGTGGCATAAATGGAGCGCCGCATGCGAACAAAATAGAGGTCGGCAATGGTCTCAAAGGCAGAGAACACGCGCCCGTTATGGCTGAACGGCCACACCTCTGAATAGAAACGGTCGTTGGCAATCACGTTCTCGTCGAAGTCGGGCAGGCGTTTCCCATAGTCGGAGTTTATCCACCAGAAGTTCCCCGAGAACATCTTATAGTCGCGAGGCGGCCAGCGGTAGCATCCGTAGAGGTCGAAGCCGTTGCTCAAGGTGTTCGCTGCTACGCGCCATTTCGTGAAAACGAAATACTCGAGCATTTCTCTCCATGCCTCTATCTTTGCCTGAAATCCGCGGAAGAGTCGGTCGTCGGTGTCCACACACTGATAACTGATGCCCTTGGTGTGGAAATAATACACGAGACAGTCTTCTTCTCGACACAGTCTCAATACCTTCTCCAGCGCAGGATACTCATATCTTTGGGCATCGTTGGAGAACGAGATTATCTCCATGTTCTTACTGTCGATGATGCGTCGCAGTTCGTCCACGTCGGCATTGTTTTGGGAAATGCAACTCACAAAAAGCGTCTTCGTAGCGTCCAACAGGCCGTCATGCTTCAGGTTTTCCACCTGCCGAGCCACTAATCGCTGCCATCCCTACACGCAATAAACGTGATAAACGCCATAGATTGGCCGCGACAATTTGGGCTCATATTCCCATTTGCTTGTGTCACGACGGTCGTAAACGCGGAAGAGAGTATCGGTTATGTGCGGCATGTAATGGTAAAAAGGTAAAAAAGTAAAAAGGTAAAAAAGTAAAGAGGTAAGAAGTGAAAGGATGTATAATCAGATGATTGTCTCGAACATTTCCTTTAGGTTGTGCGTCGGCTGCCATCCGAGAGTCTTCAGCCTTGTTGTGTCAAGGCGCAGATAGGTAGTTGGCGAGTAGCCCATGCCCTCTTTCAGTTCTATTCTCACCTTCATCTTCTTGCCAAACTCACGGCAAACCATCTCTGCCATGTCGCGAATAGAGATATAGGTGTCTTCGTTTGCAACGTTGTAAGCCATGCCGCTCTCGCCGCGCAGCAGGATATAGAGCATCGCCTCCACTGCGTCTGCCGTGTAACAGTAGCAACGGCACAGTTTGCCTTCGGTGTGCAGAACGATGTCCTCGTCGGCCCTTGCACTGCGTGCGAACTGCGCAAAGACACGGTTGTCGTTCTCTGTGATGCCTTCTCCGAATGTTTGCGCCAGTCGTGCCGTCATCACTCTGACGCCGTGTTCTTTGCTGTAGGCGTGGCACAGACACTCTGCCGCGCGCTTTGCCATGGGATAACTGCTGCGTGCCTGCATCGGGTCGAGGTATCCTTGGCAGTCTTCGGTAAGCGGCTTGCTGTCGTCGAGCACTGTGCCGTACATCTCAAGTGTCGAGACATAAACCATTCCCTTAAGCCTCTCGCCTTGTTCCTTGGCATACCTTAGCACTTGCTGCGTGCCGAAGAGCGTGGTGCAGAACGTTTCTACTGGCTGTTCCACAAAGAATTTAGATGCCGTCGGCGCTGCGAGATGCACCAGATAGTCGGTCGTTTCTGGCGGACAGAACGCATTGTTAGACGCAAAGTCATACTCATAATACCCTATTTCGTCGTTCGCCTCACCGAACATCGCCTCTGCCTTTGCCACACTGCGCACCACGCAGATGATGCGCATGCCCAGTTGCCGTTCTCGGTTCAGTTCTTGCAGCCTGCGAACGAGGCACGAGCCGATGAGTCCTGTCGCGCCTGTCACGATGAAGGTCTTTTCACGCAAGTCGCCTTCGAGTGGTATGTTGTTATTGTTGTTCATATCTTGTGTTATGTTTGGCTATTTCTAAAACCCGAATATCTGTTGGTTCTCGTGTACCTCGACCATGGCGCGGAATATGAAAAAGTCGGTGGGAGTGGTAATCTTGATGTTCTCCATCGGTCCGATGATGGTCTTTAGTGTATAGCCGTAGTGGCTCATCATTGTGCATGAGTCGATGAAGTCGTGCCGCCCCTCGCTTATGGCGCGCCGGTGTGCCGTCATGACGTCTGCGAGACGGAAACTCTGTGGCGCGCGTGCTATGAGCGAGTTGGCACGCTCGGGAATTTCGAGCGACCCGTCTGCCTGCTTCACGACGAATGTCTCTGTTGCGGGAATGCATGTTATGCACGACCCGAACTCCTCAACAGTTTTCAGGTTCTCGGTGATTGTCTGCTCAGTAATCAGCGGTCGCACACCGTCGTGAATCATCACCGTGGCCTCTTCGCCTTTTGCGATGCGCTCGGCAGCCTGCAATGCGTTGTAGATGGAGTCTTGTCCTGTTTCTCCACCCTCAACAATCTCTACCACCTTCGTTATTTCAAATTTGCGAATCATCTTCTTCAGGAACGGAATCCACGAGTCGATGCATGCCACCACGATGGCATCCACCTGCGGATGGTTGTCGAAAAGTTCCAACGTATAGATGATTATAGGTTTCCCATTGAGTTCGAGAAACTGCTTTGGTCGCGACTTGGTGTGCATCCTGACACCCGAACCGCCTGCGAATATTGCTGCAATGTTCATGTCTTATATGGTTAAAAGCCTACCCAAGCCCTCCCAAAGGGAGGGATGTTAGTTACTTGTTTACTTGTCAGCCTTTTTACTTTTTTACCTTTTTACTTTTTTACCTTTTTACTTTTTTACCTTTTTACCACATCCTGATTTCCGTATGATGCCTGTTTCTCTTGTCGCGTGGCGGCAGTTCCATGTAATTGCCGTAGGCGATGCGGCACAGTTCCTCGGGGTCGGCAGGACCCTCGAAGGTGTGGCCTTCAAAGACAAGTGGCTTGTGGGGAAGCATGGCGCGGCGCGGGTTCTGCTCGTAGAACCATGCCCCGTAAGAGTGCATGAACGAGTCGCGCGAACCGAACACTCTGCCAATGGCTCTGAACGTGGGGAACACGGCATAGTGCAGCACGTTATATCCCCACTGCGCCAGCAAGGGATAGCGGCCGGCAAGGTCGAAGTTCACTCCGCACGAGAGTTTCGCTGCCAGTCGTTGCAGCCAGGGAATCATGTACGGCTCGTAAGGGAAGATGTCGATGTGCAGCCCCTTGTATTTCATCGCCTGATGAGCGCGCCAGTCGCGGCTGCCAGCCTTCTCCAGCGTGATATATTCGCTCTTCAGGTCGCGCAGCGTGGCCCATTCCTTGTAGTATCCCTTGTCAGTGCGGTTGGTCTGCACCACATATTGCGGATGTGGATGTTGCTCCAAATAGGTCACAATCTTCTTATAGTCCTCGCGACTCACCACCATATCGGCGTCATCGTCCCAGGGAATGAAGCCGCCATGTCTCAGACTGCCGAGGATTGAGCCGCCGTCGAGTCGTGGGTGGGCACCGCATTTCTGCCCCACATCCTGCAAGTAAAGCAGCATGTCGAGCATTCTCATCTGTGCCTTCCTCATCACCGAGCCTTCAGGGTTATACTCCCTGCGCAGGCTTTCGTCGGTCTCTCCCGTGTTGTAAGTCCTATTCATACCAACTGCAAAGTTAGTGTTTTATTTTCATTTTTCGCTTTGCGGTTCGCTTAAATTATATTATTTTTGCAAGCAGAACAGCAAAATGACCATATATTACTATCATACACAGGATGCGGAGCACATCATCAGCGAGTGGAAACGTGGGCGTTATCCCTCTCATTTGCTCTATGGCGCCACGTGTTTTGCCGAGAATGGCATAGACATTGTGATGCACAAGCACCGTCAGGAACCAAACCGCCTGCTGCGCATGATTCGCGTGGCGTGGCAGGTGATGCGCTGCCGCGAGCAGTATGATGTTCTGTATGGCACATCGCACCGCGGACTCGAACTGCTCATCCTGCTCCGTGCCCTCGGCATCTACCGCCACCCCATCTGTCTGTGGCATCATCAGCCGATAACGAAAGCCCGCAGTTGGTTGCGCGAACATGCGGCACGACTGTGGTATCGCGGCATCGACCAGATGTTCATGTTCTCAGACACCATCGTTGAGATTTCAAAACAGTCGGTGAAGGCGCGCCACGAGCGGATGCATGTGGTGCACTGGGGTGCCGACATCGACTACTACGACCGCTTCATGCGTGAACATCCCTCAGAGCGCAGCGGCTTTATCTCGTCGGGAATGGAACGCCGAGACATGCCGACGCTCATCGCCGCCTTCAACAACACGGGGCTTCCGTTGCGCATCTTCTCGATAAAGAGTTATCTGGGCAACGACTACGAGAAGATAATAGGAGCCATACACCGACGCGAGAACATCACAGTGACCTTCAACAACCGACTGATGATTGACGAACTGACGGCAGAGGTGAACCGTGCCGCATGTGTCGTCATCTGCTGCCAGCCAACAAACTACACCGTGGGACTTACCACTGTGGTAGAGGCTCTCGCGCTCGGACTGCCCATAATATGCTCGCGCAACCCGCAGATGCCGCTCGACATCGAGAAAGAAGGGTGCGGACTGCTTGTCGATTACGGCGATGTGGAGGGATGGGAGTGTGCCATACGCTACATCGCAGAGCATCCAGGGGAGGTGCGCCGCATGGGAGAGCGCAGCAGGCAAGTATCCGAGCGCACTTTCAACATACGTCAGTGCACGCGCGAAATGTCGGGAGTAATTAAGCAAATGACAATAGAATGAATCTATTATAATTCCTATTTTAGTCATTTTTTTGTAAAACCATTATAAACAAACGATATTAACCTAATAGAATGCTTGTTTGATAGATACCTTTTTTATGAAGTGTAATTTTTTTAGTTGTCGTGAAATTCTTTTAATAAGTTTGTTTTTCTAGAATAAAAATACTACTTTTGCACCATATAATTACATATAATTAAAACATAAGGCTTATGAAAACATTTTTTATTTTTTTCTTAATGGTTAGTTCTATTTGTGCAAGTGCTCAAAACAGAAAAGACTTTTACAAAGAAGCAAAAATATCATTAACCAAACCTATTCAAAGTGACTCGCTTAAATATGAAGACGAAAAGGTTTCTTTTAATTTCTTTCCAATTCATGATTATGATGGATATTATTATATAGAAGTTGAAATAACAAATAAAACTGATAATAGATTATATATAGAATGGGAGAATGCGCGAATTAATGGCAGTAAAGTTGTTTTTAGCGAAGATAGAAAACTTTTTATGAATAACAAAAAAGAAGATGAGGTTGTCGTTGGCGGTGAAAAATCTGAAAAGAGGAAGATTCTTCCTATTAAAAATGTTGGAGATAATGGAATACATGCTATTTTTGATGATTCTCAAAAGATGAATATGGATATTCCAATAATAATACCAATAAAAAGAGAAGACACGATAAATGATTATAAATTCACCATATCCTTTTCTAAATATTCGGAATCTGAGATAGATTCAATGTTTGCAATTAAAAAGAAATATTATGCTTTATCTAAGCAGGTAAAGAAAAAAATGACACTTCAGCAGGTTGTGGATATTATGGGGCAATATGATGATACCGTTTATATGGATGTTGAAGGGAAAAGAATATTTTGTGCAATAGTATATCCATATGTAGACATATGGTTTGATCAAGACGGGAAAGTGTCAAGTATTCAAAAAGATGATTTTATAAGGTAAGCCATAATTGGCGTAGTTTTATTATACTTTCTAGAAAGGAATTAACTACCGCCCGAACTTACGCTTAACAAACTCTATGCACTCGTCAAGTATCTTGACGCGAAGCGTGCGCATGACGATGAAATAGATGCTGGCGGCAAGGAAGATGCGCAGCAGCAGGCGCACCCAGAGTGTGCTCACCGTTGCCGTTACCCAACCGGTGAACATCATCACGGCAGCGGCGACGATGAGGAAGGGCAGCGTGTCCTTCAGCAGATGGAACAAACTGTAGCCCGAAAGTCGCCTAACAAAGAAATGCCACACGAAGAACCACACCACGAAGAGTGCCGTGTAAGCCCGCACCATCACCTCGATGCCCCTGCCGTGCAGCGTGAGCATCATGCCGATGAGCAACGCGCAGAGCACCGATGTGCAGCCAAGATAGATGCCGCTGCGCCCGCGGCTCACGATGTATTGCGACAAGACGGTGCTGAGAGGGCCAAAGGCGGCGGCGATGCAGAGCACACGCAGCAGCATGGCACTGCCCAGCCACTTCTCGGTTATCGTTACGACAATAAATTCCTCGGCTACAAGCGACAGCCCGAACATCAGCGGGAACGACACAAAGGCGGCAAAACGCATCATCTTGCGCAGCACCCGCAACTGGCGTTGACGGTCGTCCTGAAGGTCGGAGAACACGGGTTGCGCCACTTGCGCCACCATGCCCTGCACCAGCGAAGCGCCCTTCTGGCTCCAGTTGTAGGCGGTGTTATAGATGCCAACGTCATGCTTCGAGAAGTAGCGTCCCAGCAGAATGTTCATTATGTTGACGTTGACGCGCTCTACGATGGTGGTTATCAGCATCTTCACCGAGAAGCGGAACATGCCCTTGATGGGGCGGAAGTCGAAATGAAATGTTGGTCGCCACGGGCTGTAGTGCCAGTTCATAAGCATATAAACGCCGATGAACACCAATCCCTGGGTGGCGAGCGACCAGTAGGCAAGTCCCTTCCACGCCATCACGATGCACACGATGCCCGACAGCAATACCGCCGTCATCGCTGCCTTTGCCTGTTGCTTGGCGCGCAGGTTCTTGAAAAGCCATGCCGACTGTGCCGTGTTGAGGCTGGCGAGGATTATGCTCAGGAAGGCGTAGCGGCTGAACCATGTCAGTTCAGGGGTGTGGTAGTATTTCGCTATCAGCGGTGCACAGAAGAAGAGTAGGGCGTACATCGCCAGTCCCATCAGTATGTTGAACCAGAACACGGCATTGTAGTCGCGGTGTGTTGGCTCCTTGATGTTCACCAGAGCGGAGCGGAAACCGCTGTCCTGCAGCACCGTAGCCACCTGCGAGAAGATGGCTATGATGGCCATCATGCCGTTGTCTTGCGGCGACAGCAGGCGCAGCGTGACGATGCCGAAGACGAATCCCAACAACTGTTGCACAGTGTTGTTCATTCCTCCCCAGAACAGTCCTTTCGCGGTTTTTTCCTTTAGTGAATCCATTTTTTTCTAATTACGAATGTTGAATTGCAAATTACGAGTGGTCGCCTTCGGCGATTATGAATTGCGAATGATTAGTTGCAATGTGTTTCAACTAACCAGGAAACTGATGGTGAGCCATAGGTTATATATAAATAGGTAGGCGGTGAGCAGGACGGTGATGCCTCGCAGGGCGATGAGCCACTTGTCTTGGAATGCCTTGAAGGCGAAGGCGAGGGCTATGGGCAGCACGAAAAACCAGTGGGCAGACATGATGTACACCTCGTTGATGCCGAAGCCGAGCACCAGATGGATGCCGATGTCGGGCAGGATGAAGGCGAGGCACAGCCACAGGAACCTGCTGCGCCTGCCGCACCAGATGCCTACGACAAAGAGAAGCACGAGCAGTGCCTCCACGACATAATTGAATATATGGTCGTAACGCACTATGACGGGCCGCTTGCGCAGAGTGTCTTCCAGCAGGTGTTGACGGTGCAGTTGCATCGACTCGCCAAAAAGGTTCTCCACGGCGGTGTCCCATCGCGATGTCGTTATGTCGGTCCAACTGGTGAACTCGCCCTTGGCGATGGGCTTGCCCTGGTGTGCAAAGACGGGCTTTTTTGCCTCTGCCGCCTTCCGCTGCTTTGCTTTCACCGCCTGAATGGAGTCGAACACGGCGCGTCGTCGTGCGGTGTCGGCAATCGCTACGGTGTCGCAGAAGCGGCGGTAAGCCTTGCGGTTGGCGTTGGCTGTGCGCTGAGCCTTTATCTGTTTGCGCTGTTGTTCGCGCGGGAAAACATAGAACTTATACTCCCACCGGGCAAAAAACCAGATGGCAATCGACGGCACTATCACTCCCAGCAGCAAGTGGGCGGGGTGGAAGAAGCGCCGTTTGTTGGTGAAGAATGCCGCTATGAAGGTCTTTATTCCGTTGCTCAGTGTGATGCCGGCGGTAAGGAGAAAGAGTGTGAGTGTTTGCCAAACCTTGAAGTGAGTGCCCTCTTTCATCTTCTTGCCTGCCGCATAGAGCGTCACCACAAGCACCATCATGGACACCGCGAAATGGTCGGGGCAGATGTAAGCCAGCAGGATGTAGGCGAACGAGAAGGTGAGCAGGGCGAGCAGGGTGGCATCGAACCGTCCGATGCCGATATGTTCTCGGAAAATGCGGAACAGGAAAACTGCGCTATAGACGAGGCATGCGAGAAGAATCACAGCCACCACTATCTGCACGGGATTCATGCCCAGCGTGTCCATGAGCAACTGGTTGAGTTGCGAGAAAGGCCATGCGAAGAATGCCAGCAACGGGTGGCGATACACCTGGTAGCGCGTGTCCCACTGCGAAAGTACGGAGTATGTGATGGGGTCGAAGCCAGAGATGTCGAACTTTCCCACGTAAAGCCACCAGTAGTCTTTGCCCAGTGGCGAGAACGCTTCCCAGAAACGGCGCACCACAAGCACGTGGAGCGCAGTGAAAATGACGAGCAGTATGCCCACGAGCGGCATCTCCTCTCTCTTTATTTTCAGCATTCTCAGGTATTTATTCATTTGGTAGCCTTTCTGCTTTTTTACTTTTTTACCTTCCTACTCTTTCACTTTGGTAATTATATACTATATGACCCCATTGCTAACGACTCCCCGCCCTTGTAGGGGAGGGGCAGGGGTGGGGTCAGTATCTTAATCCACTCGCATCATCCTCCATGTTCTTCTATCACCTTTCTTCATATCACTGACCCCACCCTCACCCCTCCCCTACAAGGGCGGGGAGACATCGTGTATTGCATCTTTTGGAACACAGTATCATTTGTGGGGTCTAATTGTATATCGTTCTCTTTGCTTTTTACTTTTTATACTTCCTTCTTACCTTTTTACTCTTTTACCTTTTTACTTTCCTACTTCCTTCTTACCTTTTTACTCTTTTACCTTTTTACTTTCCTACTTCCTTCTTACCTTTTTACTCTTTTACTTTTTTACCTTTAAACTCGCGGTAGTGTGCTTCGTCGGCGAAGGCAAGCAGTTCGCGGTCTCCACGACTGTCGCCGTATGCCACGAGGCGATATGACTGGCGGTCGGGATAGAGTTTGAGCAGACGTTCCACCTTCTCCTTGCCGTAGCAGTTGCGAGTGAGGAAGCGGCCGGTAAGTTTCCCCTCGACGACTTCCACCTGTGTGCCTGCTATCTCGATGCCCTCGCGACCTTGGAAGAACGGACGCACCCAGTTGTCGATGCTCGCGCTGATGATGACAACGCGGCAACCGCGCTGCAGTACATCGTCAACCTGCCTCATGCCGTCGGCTCTTAGTATGTCGAGATGCTTCTGAGCATAGTCGCGGCAGAGCGCGTTGAAATCTTCGATAGTCATTCCTCCGAAACACATTCGGAACACCTTCTGCTTCACTTTCCAGTTGGGGTAGCGCCCAGCCTTCATCATCAGCAGGTTGGGAGCGTGCATCAGGAGCACGCGCATCAGTCCTGCCGTGCCGCGCTGGTGGCGTATTATGCCCAGCAGCGAGTCGCTCCGTGTCAGCGTGCCGTCAAAGTCGAATGCGTGAATCTCCATGTCTTATCTTCTAAAAGGCGCGCAGGGTCATAATATGTAGATGGCAATGAGGAACATGATGCCCCATGCGAGCACCACGAGTTGCATGAACCTGTCGGACAGCATTATCTTTGTGGGGTCGCCACTTTTCTTATCGACCACCGTTATCTGTATGTAGCGGAGCAGTCCTATCAGCACAAAGAGCGACGTGAGGTAGATGTACTGGCTGCCGGTGCGCGCCTCCACCTCTGGCGACACCGTGTACATGATGTAGCACACCAGCGTCACGGCTGCCGTGATGGTGATGGCCTGGTTGATGAAGGTGAGGTTGTAGCGTATGGTGTTCTTGCGCGGCGCAATGCCGGTAGCCTCCATGCGCACCACATCGTCGCGCCGCTTGGCGAACGAGAGGAACAGGGTGAGCAGGAACGTCACCATAACTATCCATTTGCTCAAAGGCACACCCGAGGCGAAGCCGCCGGCAAGCAGGCGCAGCACAAAGCCGAACGCCACGACGCACACATCGACAATGGCATACTGCTTCAGGCGCGCACAGTAGCAGATGTTGAGCACATAATAGCCCAACAGCACCAGAGCCACCTTATACCAGGCATCGCCGACAAACAGCATCGGCACTATGGCGAGTATGAACATTGCTGCCATGAGCATGTAGCCCTGCCCTATGGTGATGGCACCCGAGGCTATCGGGCGGCGGCATTTCACCGAGTGGCGGCGGTCGGCGTCAACATCAATGATGTCGTTGAAGCAATAGACCGAAGAGGCGATGAAGCAATAGGCAAAGAATGTGGCCACCACGGGCAGCACGGCGTGGCTGTCGGTGAGGGCACCGCCGAAGAACACAGGCAGAAAAACAAACAAGTTCTTCAGCCATTGCTTGGGACGTATCAGTCGGAATATTTCCTTCATGCTCATTGTTTTACACGTGCAAAGTTACATCTTTTTATGAAATAAAGACATCATAGCCGTCAAAAAGTTGCTATCGCGGCAAAAAACGGGTGACGAAAGCCACCAAATGGTGCAGCACGAAGGCAAGAGCGAGCGACACGACGATGGTTATGAGCGACGTCAGCACATAGCCGAGGTCGTACTTCTGCACGTTGACGAGAATGAAATGGAGGTGTATCAGATATGCCTCCAGCGACAGCATGCCCACGAAAGCCATGCCGCGGAGCAGCCAGCGTGGCGCTTTCGCGAGGCAATGGGCAAGCAGAAGCGAGAGCGAAACGGCAAGAGGGATATAAACCATGCGCTCGAGGAACAGCGGGAAACGGCCGCGCCACGACTCCTCGAACTCAAGACACATCGTGAGACTGAGCGCCAGCGTGAGCATCAGAAGCCACAGGGCGGAACCTTCTAAGGTGCGCTTCTCCTGCACCAGAGAGCCGAAATTGATGCCCAGGAGGAATATGGGCACGCGGCTCCAGAATATTTCTACATGGCCCACAAGCGAGTGGACGGGAGGGTAGTACTGCACCATCACAGCCCAAACCATAGCCACCGCCGGCAACCATCGCCATGAGGGGCTGCGGCGGATGAGGCGAATATAGAACGGGGCGACGAGATAGAGCACCATGATTGCCGGTATGAACCAGAACGTGAGGTCGTCGCAGCGCCAGAAACTCCAGCCGAACAGAATGTTCAGTACAAGGTTCAGAATGTCGGGACTATAGCCTCCGCCGGGAGTGTTGATGTGGTTAGGGATGTAGAAAAGCATCGCCATGATGAGCCAGGCAGGGTAGAGACGGACGAAACGGCGCCAGTAGAAGTGGCGCAGCGACGGCTTCTTCTGCCACGCAAACCAAAGACCGATGCCGCTGAGCAGCAGGAATATGTCAACGCCAACGTTGCCGATGCGGTGAAGGGCATAGAAAGTGCTGTGGCGGTCCATGCCCACATGGAAGAGCATAACAAAGAGCATCGCCGCCCCCATCAGTTCGGTGCGGTGCTCGCTAAGTGAAGAAAACTTAATGCTTGACATCAACTAAAACTCCCATTCATTATCACTCACATTCCAATTATATATCAATGATGTTTCAATAATGCATCATTCGTGTCCCAATTATATATCAATGACCTTCTCATAAGGCATCAATGACACTCCCGTTAAGCATCAACCGCATCCTCGGCAGGCCTAAAGTTTCACCACAAGTTCGAGTCCTGTGGGCGAGACAGAGAGCGAATACTGCTCTCGGTCGGGCAGAATGAGCCCCCCGATGTAGTAACCCAGTTCGGCGGTGGCCACTCCGATAGCGGCGCCTGCTGCCACATCAATCCAGCGGTGGCGGTTGCGGCGGACGCGGTCGGCGGCGGTGACGGCTGCTACGGTATATGCTCCCACGCCAATCCACGGCGACACGTGCCAGTACTCCTTAGTCATGATGGTGGCACCGGCAAAGGCTATGGCGGTGTGTGCCGACGGGAAAGAGTGGTTGTCGGTGCCGTCGGGGCGCGTGGAGTTGACCGAGTGCTTCAGCATGTAACTCAGTATGGCGGTGTTGGCGTATGTCGCGGTGGTGTTGATGAGCAGGTTTCCCCATTCGCTCTTGCTCTCCACGCCGAACAACTTCAGTGCTATGGTGGCTGCCAGCGGCGAGTATTGCAGCACGTCGTCGATGCCGTCGCCGTGGTAGCGGCTGCCCGTAGCGCCTTTGTTGGCGCCATTGTCGGCTGCAACTCCTTCCTGTGCCATGCACAAGATGGTGGCACTCATAAGGATGATAGATAGCAAAAACCTTCTCATTTACGGCTGCAAAGTTACTAATTTCGGATGAAATGCAAAACAATATAGGCTATTTTGCTGACCAAAATAGCCTATATTGGTCGGTAAAATAGCCTATATTACTTTTTGTTACTTCTCTTTAATCACTCCCACACATAGTGCGCCGATGACCAGAAGCACGCCAGCCACAACCATCATGTTGCTCTGAACCGAGCCGACAAGGCTGAGGATGATACCTCCGACGAGGGCTGCCACAATCTGAGGAATGCAGATGGTGCCGTTGAAAAGGCCGAGGTAGGCGCCCATGTGACCATATCCCTCAAGGGCATTGGTTACAAAGGTGAACGGCATAGCAAGCATTGCTGCCCATGCGCAACCGATGAGGAGGAACGGGATGAACTGCATGTACTGATTTGAGAAGAAAGGAACGGAGGCGAAACCGATGCCGCCGAGCACGAGAGAGAAGGCATAGGCGAACTTGCGGTTGCCGATTTTGGGGAGTACAGTAGCCCAAATCACACTGCCGATGGCCTGGACGGCGAATAGAATTCCCACCCAGTTGCCCGCTTTCTGATATGCCTCGCCCATGGTGGCGTTGGCGTCTGTCATGTCAACACCGAAGCATACGCTGGCAATGGAGCCGTTGGTGTATGTCCACATGTACATGAATGCTGCCCAGCAGAAGAACTGCACCAATCCCACTTTCCAGAATGTAGAGGGCGCGTTCTTAAGAAGCGTGATCCAGTTGCCGCTTCCTGATTCCCCGGAATTGCTCGACTTCGCATTTTCTTCCGACAGTCCGTTATATTTGGCATAGTCTTCGGGGTTCCATTCCTTCACCTTAAGCGTGGTGTAGATGACACAAAGTATGAGGATGGCAGCGCCGATATAGAACGACCATATTACGGAGTCGGGCACTATTCCCTTAGGAGCCTCGTTGGCAATGCCTATCGCTGTGAAGAAGAAAGGGAACACAAAGCCCACCACAGAGCCTGCATTGCAGAGGAAACTCTGTATCGCGTAAGCCAGGCCTTTTTGCTTCTCGTTCACCATATCGCCAACAAGCATCTTGAAAGGCTGCATCGCCATGTTGATGCTTGTGTCGAGGAACATCAGCGAGATGAGGCCGAATATCATGGCTGTGCTTACCGCCATGCCGAAGGATCCTGCGTTCGGAAGGAGACACATTACGGCAACGGCACAGGCAGCGCCCACAAAGAGGTACGGTATTCTGCGCCCGAAGCGCGTCCAGGTCTTGTCACTCAGCGTTCCGATGATAGGCTGCACGATGATTCCCATCAGCGGCGGCAGTATCCAGAAGTATGAGAGGTTGTGCGGGTCGGCTCCTAGCGTTGAGAAAATGCGCGAGATGTTAGCGCTCTGCAATGCGTAGGCGATTTGCACTCCGAAGAATCCGAAACTCAGATTCCATAGTTGCGAGAATTTTAAATCTGGTTTTTCCATTTGTGTTTTATTGTTTAGTGCTTAATGTTATCTCCTCAACGCGTGGTGCCTCTGACCACCAGTCGTGTCCTCACCACTTTCTTCTCAATCTTCCCCGGGGGCAGTCGTTTCTCGACATGAGCCACAAGCACATCTACTGCCTCTTCGCCCACCATGTGCCCCCGCTGCTCAACGGTGGTGAGCATAGGGTCGCATGCCACGGCGCGTTCGCCGTTGGTGAATCCGCAGATGCTGACATCCTCGGGCACTTTCAGCCCCATTCGCTTCGCGGTATATAATATTCCGATGGCGGTGTCGTCGTTGATGGCAAAGAAAGCGTCGGGTCTGTCCAGGCGGCTCAGCACCTCGGGTGTGAGCACTTCGGCATCGGCGCGGTTGTCGCAGATGAACTCCAGCGACTCGTCTATCTGCAATCCGTGGCGCAGCAAGGCGTCGCGGTAGCCGTTGTATCGGTTCTTCGAGATTTCCAGTTTCATCGAGGCACCGTAGAAGGCGATGCGGCGGCAACCCGTCTCAATGAGGTGTGTCACGGCAGTGAATGCCCCCATATAATCGTCAACCACAACACGGCTGGCATTGATGCCCGTGCAAATGCGGTCGTAGAACACCAGTGGCACGCCCATGTCGGCAAGTTTTTGGAAATGGTCGTACTCCACCGTGTCCTTCGCCTGCGACACAATCACACCGCATACGCGGTTTTCCACGAAGTGCTCGCAGATGCGTTTCTCCAGGTCGTAGCGTTCCTCGCTCTGCGCCACCATGATGTTGTAGCCGCGGATGCGTGCCTGCTCCTCGATGCCCGACAGTATGGTGGAGAAATAGTAGTGGGCTATCTGCGGTACGATGACGCCGATGATGTTCGACGGTTTCACGCGGTTGTGGCGCAGTTGCTCTGCCGTTAGGTTGGGGTAGAAGTTGTGCTCGCGTGCAAATTTCTTGATACGCTCCTTCTGCTCGGTGCTGATGCGCGGACTGTCTTTCAGCGCTCTCGACACCGTTGCCACCGACACGCCCAGTTCGCGGGCAATGTCCTTCATTGTGAAAGAGGTGCTATCGTTCATAGGTTTCGTTTTGTTGTGTGCCTACAGTTGGTCCGCCGGGTCTTGAGGAGCACCGAGTGCGCTCATCGCTTTTTGCGTAACTGTTGCACAGTTTTTCGTTCTTGGCTGCAAAATTATTTAAAAGATTCGTAACTCGCGCGTACATTATATTTTTTTATAGTGATTAACTTGCGCAAACGTTTGCGCGCAAAAATACTAAAAATAGTTGTAATAAAAAGAACAATGTAACACATTTAAAACTAATTTTGCAAAGTGAAACAGCCATAATTGGCTCAAGACGAATTAAAAGGACAAGAAATTGCCTATTAACCTTACCTTGAAATGACACATTGATGAGAGTAATAACTAATAAAAATAAATCACTAACTTAAAAAACAATGTAGAATGATGAAGCAGGTAAAAATTAGAATCCCTATGCGGGTTCTTACCCTCTTGTTAGGGTTATTCCTATCTGTCGGGACCTTCGCGCAGTCGAACACTGTGACAGGTCAAGTCAAGGATGCTACCGGCGAGCCCGTGATTGGCGCTACTGTCCGCATTGACGGGCAGAATGGCGGTGCCATCACCGACTTTGATGGTAACTTCACTATTGATGCTCCAGCAGGAGCCACCCTTACTATTTCGTATATCGGCTATCAGGACGCAAAGGTTACGGCGTCGCCACACATGGTGGTAACGCTGCAAGAAGATGCTGCCCAGAGCCTTAATGAAGTTGTCGTTATCGGTTATGGCGCTGTAAAGAAGAGCGACCTCACAGGTAGCGTATCGGCATTGAAACCGGATTCAAAGAACAAGGGTCTTGTGGTTAATGCGCAAGACATGATTCAGGGTAAGATTGCTGGTGTTAATGTAACAGACAACGGCGGTACTCCTGGCGGTGGCGCAGAGATTCGCATCCGTGGAGGTTCTTCGCTTAGTGCAAGCAACAAGCCTCTTATCGTTATCGACGGTATCGCTATGGATAACGATGGAGTTAAGGGTCTTGCTAACCCTCTTTCAATGGTTAACCCACAGGACATCGAGTCTTTCAACGTATTGAAGGACGCTTCTGCCACTGCTATCTACGGTAGCCGTGGTTCTAACGGTGTCATCATCATCACGACAAAAAAAGGTCGTCGTAACCTTGAGGTTTCATATAATGGTAGTGTAACCATGAGTATGAAGAAGAAAACTGTTGACGTGATGGACGGCGACCAGTATCGTGAATTCGTAAGAAGCACATTCGGTGAGGGCAGTGCAGCCTGGAACGTGCTTGGAACGGCTAATACTGACTGGCAGGAAGAGATTTATCGTACTGCAATCAGCCATGACCACAACGTATCGTTGTCAGGAACACTCTCTTCTGTGCTTCCTTATCGCGTAAGCGTTGGCTACACGGGACAGCAAGGTATAGTGAAAACCAGTAAGTTCGACCGTTACACTGCATCTCTGAACCTCAGTCCTTCACTCCTTCAGGACCACTTGAAGATAAACCTCAACGGTAAGGGAATGTGGGCAAAGTCTCGCTATGCTGACGGTACTGCAACTAGTGCTGCTCTTTGGTTCGACCCGACACAGAGCCCGTATGACAACACTTCTGCAGACGCTGCCAACTTTGGCAACTTCTTCGAGTGGAAGTCTGATGGTTCGGCTCTTAACGATAAGACATGGCCAAATACATATTACTCTCTTGCAACCAAGAACCCATTGGCTGTACTCGAACTGAAGGACGACACTGCCATCAGCCGCGACTTCATTGGAAGTGCCGATGTTGACTATCAGATTCATGGTTTCGAGGATCTTCGCCTGCACATGACAGCAGGTGCTGACATATCATCAGGTCGTCAGAGCACCAATGTTCTGCCCTCTAATCCGCTGGCCATCTACTATGGCTCAACAGGTAGCGACAGAATTACAAAACGCAACTTGCAGTTCAGTGCTTATGCACAGTACTATCATGACTTCAATGATGCGGCAAAGAACCATTTCGACATCATGGCAGGTTACGAGTGGCAGCACTTCTGGCGCTCACAAAGCAACCGCTATTTCCAGTACTATCCTTCTACAAATCCACTTGCAGGCCAGATTTACTCTGACTCAGGCGTTGACTACGATGGCGACGGTGTTCTCGAAGACTATCGCTTCAAGACCGAGAGTTACCTCGTTTCATTCTTCGGTCGTGCCAACTGGAGCCTCATGGATGGTCGTTACATGTTGACAGGTACAGTACGCCGCGACGGTTCTTCACGTTTCAAAGAGCACTGGGACACATTCCCATCGTTCGCTTTTGCTTGGAAGATAAAGGATGAGAACAAGTTCCGCGAGATCAACTGGCTTTCAGACCTCAAACTGCGTGTTGGCTGGGGTATCACAGGTCAGCAGGACATCAACCAGGGTGACTATCCATATTTCGCAATCTATCAGGCAAACTCTGGACAGGGCAGTCTCTATCCTCTGATTCCTGGTGTGGTTATGGTTCGTCCTAACGAGTACAACCCTGACCTCAAGTGGGAGAAGACAACAACCTGGAACCTTGGTCTTGACTTCGGTTTCTTCAACCAGAAACTTTCAGGAAGCATTGACTGGTACCATCGCAAGACTACCGACCTTATTAATAAGGTAACCATTCCTGCAGGAACAAACTTCCGCAATCAGGTGATTTCAAACATCGGTTCGCTGCAAAACATCGGTACTGAGGTTACATTGAACTGGCGTGCCATCGACACTAAGGACTGGCACTGGCTCATTTCTTATAACTTCACCTATAATGCCAACAAGATTACCAAGTTGACTGGCGGTGACGACGACAACTACTACGTTCCTACCGGTGGCGTTTCGGCAGGAACAGGTAACACATGTCAGGCTCATGCCGTTGGACATCCGGCAAGTTCGTTCTATGTTTACCAGCAGGCTTACGACGAGGCCGGCAAACCTATTGAAGGAGTTGTTGTTGACCGTAATGCCGACGGACAGATTACACCAGACGACCTCTACTTCTATAAGAGCCCGATGGCTCCTGTGACTATGGGTCTTTCTTCACGCCTTGAGTGGAGAAACTTCGACTTTGGTTTCTCTCTCCGTGCAAGCCTTGGCAACTATGTGTTCAACGATCTTGCAGCAGGCACATCTAATGTTGGTTCTGGAGAAATCTTCAGCAACAGCATTTATATGACAAACCGTCCAATAGCAGCCATCGAAGATGGATGGTCAACATACAACCAGCATGCAATGCTTTCTGATCGTTGGGTGCAGAACGGTTCGTTCCTGAAGTGTGACAACATCACTCTGGGTTACAGTTTTGCTGACCTCTTCCGCGCTGGCAACTGGCGTGGCGTGAGTGGCCGTGTATATGCAACTGCCTCTAATGTGTTCACTATTACAAAGTATGACGGTATTGACCCAGAGGTGTTCGGCGGAATTGACAATAACATCTACCCACGTCCAATCTCCTTCATTCTTGGTCTTAACCTCAACTTCTAAATAAAATTAGAAACTTAGGAACAAAAAAACTTAAGAATTTTGAAACTTATGAAAAAGTCTATTAAATATATATTCTCGGCAGCAGCATTGGCACTTGCTTTGGGAACTACGTCGTGTACAGGAGACTTGGACGTAACCCCAATCAACCCGAACCTTCATACAGGAGATAAAATCAGTCCTGACGCACTGCTGAACAAATGTTATGGCGTTATGGCACTTGCGGGACAGACAGGTCCTGACGGTGACAGTGACGTTGACGGTATCGACGGCGGTACTTCTGGTTATTATCGCCAGTTGTGGAACTCTAACGAACTTACCACCGACGAGGCAATCTGCGGTTGGGGTGACGATGGTATCTATCCTTTCTGCATTAATGCCATAGACAAGAGCCACCCTATGCTCCGTGGTTTCTATTACAGACTCTATGTCGCAATTGCTTTCTGCAATCAGTATCTTACGGATTTCAGCGACTATGACGCTACAAAGACTGCCGAGGTTCGTTTCCTCCGTGCACTTGATTATTACTATCTCTTGGATGGTTATGGCAACGTGCCTTTCATGCTTCAGGTGTCTACTGATAAGCCTGAGCAGATTCAACGTGCAGACCTCTATGACTGGCTGGAGGGAGAATTGCTGGAGATTGAGCCTCTTCTCAGTGATGCAAAGGCTAAGACATCGCGCGACGCCAACTATGGTCGCGTTGACAAGGCTGCTGCTTGGTTCCTTCTCATGCGCCTCTATCTGAACGCAGAGGTTTACACAGGAACTCCGCAGTGGGCTAAGGCAGCAGAGTATGCTCAGAAGGTGATGAACTCTGACTATAAACTCTACACTGGCGACACTCGTGCATACAGTGCATACGCACAGTTGTTCATGGGCGACAATGGTGAGAATGGTGCTTCTGTTGAGGCTGTATTCCCGATTCTCCAGGACGGTCTTACGACCCAGTCATACGGTACTTCAACATTCCTTATGGCCGGTTCTATCGATGCCAACGTTCACATCTTCAGCCCCGATGTTAAGGGTGGCAACACTTCAGAGGCGTGGGGTGGTAACCGCATGCGTCCCGATCTCGTTGCTAAGTTCTTCCCTAACAATGATGCTCCCAACGTGGCAGCATACGCTATGCCGGAGGCAGCAGGCGACGACCGCGCTATTTTCGACGGCGAGGGGCGTGAGGTTGACGGAACAGAGACACTTGCTGATATAAACTCTGACGGCCACTTTGTTCGTGGCTTCGCGGTTTGCAAGTTCAATAACTTCAATACCGCAGGCACTGCAGGTCATGGCTCAAAGTATAGCGATGCAGATGTGTTCCTCTTCCGTGTTGCTGAGGCATATCTCACATACGCAGAGGCTACGGCACGTCAGAACGGCGGCACTGTGACTTCAGACGGACTGAATGCAATCAATGCGCTGCGCAGCCGCGCTCATGCAGAGACAAAGGCTAATTTCACACTGAACGAAATCTGTGACGAGTGGAGCCGTGAACTCTATTATGAGGCTGTTCGCCGTCCTACTCTTATCCGCTTCGGTCGTTATGCAGGCAATGTGAACTACAACTGGTCATGGAAGGGTGGCGTGAAGAGTGGTCGTAACATTTCTGATCACCTGTCTATCTTCCCGATTCCGGAGACCGACCTCATTGCTAACAGTAATCTTGTGCAGAATCCTGGATATTAATACAATAACAAATAAAGCATATTCATTATGAAAAATATAATCAAGTCAACATTGCTGCTGCTTTGCAGTGTGTGCATGTTCACTGCATGTGACGACGACCTCGACCACAACCCTGTGCTTCAGTCGCCAACAACATTCAAACTGAACACTCCTGCTTATGCAAATATCGCAACCGATTTGGCAACTTCGGCCACCCTTCCTTTCACGTGGTCGCAGCCCGATTACGGTTTCCCTGTTGCTGCCGAGTATGAACTTCAGGTGTCAACCAAGAACGACTGGAGCGTTTCTGATGCTCAGGCTGCTGCTGATGAGTCGGGCGAAACCGTTCCTACCTACGTCAGCGTAGGCACTCCTACAGGAGAGTGCTCAACAATCCTCAATGCCGCCGACGTGGCTAAGGCTATGCAACAGATGGAGCAATGGCCAGAAGATGGCGTTCCTTCATCGCAGGTGCTCTATGTACGTGCAGCCTCTACACTTGCAGGAAACACAATCTACTCTAATGTCGTAGAGTTGAACACTGTTCCTTACTACGTTGAACTTAAGGATGCCGCACCTCTGCTGTGGTATGCTGTCGGTAACTTCATCGGTGGCGGTTGGGGCAATGGCGCCGACCAGATTGGTAATGGCCTGATGCCTATGTTCCCGGCTAAGGATGCTGAGTTTGACAAGAAGACAGGTCTTGGAGTCATCGACCTCACATTCTACATACCTGAAGGCGGTCAGTTCAAGTTCGTCCAGGTACCAGGCAGTTGGGATATTCAGAAGAACTATGAGTCGTTCTTCGGCGATGGAACCAACGAATACTTCGAGTCCAACAGTGACGGAAATCTGTGTCTGAAGCAAGGCAAGGCAGGTTACTATGTAGTTACTTTCAACACCGCAAGCGATGAGGTGTCTATCGAACCTGCTGCTGATATTGAGGGCACTGTTTACAACTCTGTTGCAATGCCTGGTTCACACAACAACTGGGATGCTGCAGCAGACGCTCTCACTCTCTGCAACGTTAAGGATGGCGGCATTAGCCACATCTGGATGGGCACCTTCAAACTCGGTGCTTGCGAACTTAAGTTCGCTGCTAACGGCAACTGGGATGTTAACTGGGGTGGAACAGGATTCCCGTACGGCGTAGGTGTGCAGAACGGAAGCAATATCCCTGTTTCAGAAGGCGAGTACACCGTATTCTTGAACGACCTCACAGGTCAGTATATGTTTATCAGTAAATAAAAAACAGATTGCCTTGCCGCCCGTCTCTTATGGGCGGCGGGCATCCTAAAAACAATATCTGAAATATGAAGAAATTAATGATGATGCTCAGTGCTGCCCTGCTTCTTGTGGGATGTTCTGGCAATGGATATGAAGACTGGCAGTCACCACAGAGCCACGATGAAGAGGATGCTATCGTAATACCAGGCTTATCGGCTTCTGCAGTTGATGTAATCAACTTCAACGATGTCACACTCTCTGACGATTTTGACCTTCTCGCTTACACCATTTCAGGCAATCTGCCCGATGGCTTCTCTGTTGTGAAGGCTATAATGGAATTTGATGGTGCCACTATAGATGCCGATGCAGAAGGCAAGGTGTCGAGCAAAGCCCTCTGCGATTATTTCGGTTCTGTATATGGCGTTCGTCCTGTGGAGCGTGAGGCAAATGCAAAGGTAATCCTCAATGTGATGGTTAACGGTGTGGCAACAAATGTTGATGCCGGCACAATCACTGTGAAGGCCATCCCGCAGGCACCAGAGATTGAGAGCAATTACTACATCACTGGTACAATAAATGGCTGGAAAAACTCTGACAATACCTACCTCGTCACCAACGACGGTAGCGATCCTTATGAGAACCCGACATTCGGTATCACCATCAGTGTTGATAAACTGCAGGGCAATGCGCTCGAGTTCAAACTCACACCAGAATCAAAGATAGGTACAGAAGACTGGAACAGTTGTCTTGCTGCAGCCAATGAGGAAGGCAAGTTCAACTACAACAACGTTGGCGGCAACTTCTGGGTTCCCGCAGCACCTGCAGAGGCTAAGTATCTGCGCCTTACCTTCAACATGCTCGACCAGACATGGTCTTACGAGTACATCGCGTTCGCGCCATATATCTATGAGATTGGCGGCGAGAGTGGCTGGAGCGAGAGTCATCCTCTGGCAAGCAACAACGACGGTACATACACTGGTTTCGTTTATCTCAACGGTGAGTTCAAGTTCAAGCCAAATGCTGACAACTGGACCGACGACTGGGAGTGGGACGGCGACGGAAAGATTAACGTTAACGGTAGGGGTAACGTGCCTGCTGCAACAGGTCTCCACCGCATTGATGTTGACATTGTAAACCTCACTTACACCATCTCTAAGATTGACTTCGTCGATATGGTAGGCGATGCCACAGCAGGTGGCTGGGACAATGGTACAGTGCTCACATGGGACGATGCCGAGGGATGTTTCAGCGTGGTAACATCCATTGCAGCGCAGGGTGGCGTGAAGTTCCGTGGCAACGGTACATGGGACAACTTCGACGGCAACTGGGGCGGCACGCTCGGCAACCTCATCAATGGCACCAACGACAACTGCGAGCCTACGGTGCGCGGTGACAACGTCAAGGTGCGCTTCTACGCCAAGGGCAACTGCTACGCAACGATGGAGCAACAGTAAAAAGACTCCGTAGTAATTCTAAAGAAGTCAAGAGAGGACATTCCGTATGGGAGTGTCCTCTCTTCTTTTTGTGGTACTATATAATACAATTAGACCCTATGAATGATACCGTGTTCCGAAAGATGCAGTACGCGGTGTCTCCCCGCCACTGTAGGGGAGGGGATAGGGGTGGGGTCAGTGATATAAAGGAAGGAGATGGAAGATGTCGGTATGGACAAAAAAACTGACCCCACCCCCTGCCCCTAAGCCTCACCCCTATCCCCTCTCCAATGGGCGAGGGGACATTAAGTGCGGGGTCGAGAGTAAGTGGACGAATAGTATATATATTTTTTTTATTTGTTTCCTTATCCATTGTTTCCAAGTCGATAGTGGGTTTATGCCCGACAAGAAAGCAATTTCGGTGAAATTGAAAAGTAAAATAGCCTATATTGGTGAGTAAAATAGCCTATATTACTCAGTAAAATAGCCTATTTTACTTTCCCGTTTGCCGTGCAAACGTTTGCACTTTATAAATTAGTGAAAAGCAATAATTTATGAACAATGTGGCGGTTTTTCCGCTATCTTTGCACTCGGAAAAGTAAACAATAAAACTGCTAAATTATGAAATACCTTCTGAAATCGGTAATAGCAACGGTTCTGCTGGTGTTATGCTCGCAGACCGTGAGTGCACAGGGATGGCCCGAGAACTACGGCGGCGTGATGCTGCAAGGTTTCTATTGGGACTCTTTCGCACAGTCGAAATGGACAAAACTGGAGAGTCAGGCAGACGACTTTGCCTCTACGTTCGACCTCATCTGGATTCCGCAGAGCGGAAAGTGCCTTGAGAGTTGGAACACTATGGGCTATACCCCGTACTATTTCTTCAACCAGAACAGCAGTTTCGGCACCGAGGCAGAGTTGCGCTCGATGATTCAGACTTTCAAGTCGAAGGGTATCGGCACCATTGCCGATGTTGTGGTGAACCATCACAACACCAATGGCTGGTGGGGATTCCCGGCAGAGACATATAAAGGAGTGACCTATCAGTTCAAGACTACCGATATTGTTGCCAACGACGATGACGGTGCCACCGCCACACAGGCAGCAAAGGACGGCGTGACGCTGAGCAGCAACAACGATGAAGGCGAGGGATGGGGCAGCATGCGCGACCTCGACCACAAGAGCCAGAACGTGCAGAACATCGTGAAGGCATACGTCAAGTATCTGAAGGACGACCTCGGATATACGGGCTTCCGCTACGACATGGTGAAGGGTTTCAACGGCTCTCATGTTGCCGACTATAACGACTATGCCGGCATAGAGTATTCCGTCGGCGAGTGCTGGGACGGTACATCCACGATAAGAAACTGGATTGATGCCGCCAGCAAGAAGAGTGCCGCTTTCGACTTCCAGTTCAAGTATGTTGTGCGCAATGCCGTTGACCAGAACAACTGGAGCAAATTGGGACAGCAGAACGATGGCAACTGGCCACTGGCAAGCAGCGCTTACAGCAGTGGCTCGTACAGCCGTTGGGCAGTGACCTTCGTCGAGAACCACGACACCGAACTGCGTCCCGACGGGTCGAGCAATGGTCCGCTGCGCAAGGACACCCTGGCAGCGAATGCCTATCTGCTCGCCATGCCTGGCACACCGTGCGTGTTCTACAAGCACTGGCTCGACTACAAGGACGAGATAAAGGCAATGGTGGCGGCCCGCAAACTGGCAGGGATAACCAACCAGAGCACCGCTTCTAATCTGCGCAGCCAATCTGCATATTATGCTAACTCCATTAAGACTAATGGCGAAAACCGCCTGGTGGTCGTTGTGGGCAGCGCACCAGATTCTTATGTGCCTTCGACAGCATCATACACCCTTATTCTGAAGGGCTATCACTACCGCTACTATCTTGCCAATGCTCTCGAAACGGCATGGGCAGACAAGGCCACAGGCGTTTATGAGAATGCGGTGAAGGTGAAACTGACGGCGGTAAGCGAGACCAGCGGCGCGCAACTCGTATATACCACCGACGGCACCACGCCGACAGCAAGCAGCAAGAAGGTGGCAAGCGGAACCGAGATAGACATCACCGAGACATGCACACTGAAGGTGGGACTGCTCGTAGCAGGTGCCGTGAAGGGCATCATAGAGCGCAACTATACCATCAAGGAGAACACCTTCGAGCCGAAGACCATCACCGTTTACTGCCGCGTGGGTGCCGGGGTAAGTGGCTGGACCACAATGAACTACTGGACATGGAGCGACTTCGGTCATGAACCAACCAACAGGAATTGGCCAGGCGACCGCATCACAGCGACAAAGCAGGTGGACGGCGAGACATGGTACTACAAGGAGTTCACACTGACCAGCGAGGACGACTATGTTAACTTCGTGTTCAGCAACGGCTCTGGTTCGCCACAGTCGGTTAATGTCGAAAACGTTAAGGAGACAAAGTTCTTCGTGATACGCAACGAGAAGGATGGTTCGGGACACTATTACGTTGACGATGTGACACCAACAACAGGCATCGACTACCTACGCTCAACCTCTACACCGCAGCGCTCTACACTCAGGGTTTACAGCATCGACGGCCGCCTGGTGCGCACCTTGCCTGCCGGAACTGCCGAGAGCGATGCACTCAACACCCTGCCGCGCGGCATATACGTTGTGAACGGCAAGAAGGTAGTGAAGTGATGCGCCTGACTCTAAAGAAGAAAAACTGTACAACATAAAAAAGAATTCATGCTTGAATAAACATTAGGTTAAGTAAGATTGTAGTATGGAACGCCTGTGACGTGAGTCATGGGCGTTTCCCTTTTGTTTGTCCTTGCTACAATAATGCAAACGTTTGCATAGTAAAATGCCAACTAAAAGAGTCTTTTTGTCACATCCTGTATAGTTTTTTAGTAATTTTACACCAAAATACTAACCATAGCAATTATGAATCTGCAATTTAATATCAATTATCAGACGAGTTTCGGGGAAGACCTGATACTCAACCTCAATGACAAAAATGCCAAAGACGGAATAACAAAGTATAGAATGAACACTCTCGACGGCATGCGATGGACCTGCGACCTGCGCCGAGAGGAGAAGGTGGGTACGGCATTGACTTACTACTATAGCGTGGAGCGCAACGGCTCGGAGACGCAGCACGAGTGGCTCGTGGAGCCGCACAAACTAGAGATATCGTGCCACAAGGGCGAGCGTTATATCACCTACGACCACTGGGTTCAGATTCCGGAAGACAGTTATCTCTATAGTTCGGCATTCACAGAGTGTGTGGCGCGCCGCCGCCGTCGCAATGTGGTGCAGAACAAGAACAACGTCACGGTGCGCCTGAAGGTGCGCGCGCCGCAGTTGCTCAGCAATCATCGTCTTGCTGTTGTCGGTGCGCAGGACTTCCTCGGTGCATGGCATGTCCACGATGCCAAGCCTATGGTGGAGCATCAGTGCAACGAGTGGATTATCGACTTCGATGCAAGCGGCATGTCGGGCGAGACGCTCGAGTTCAAGTTCGTTGCCATCGACGAGAACCACGACATCATGCCCCTGTGGGAGACTCAGGACAACCGCTTCGTGACACTGCCGCCGATGGGCGTGGGCGACGTGGTGGTCTATGAACTCGACCAGGCGTTCTTCCCCATCTATAACGTGAAGTGCGCCGGCACGCTGGTGCCCGTTTTCTCGCTGCGCTCTAAGGACAGTTTCGGCGTTGGCGACTTCGGCGACCTGCGCAAGATGATAGACTGGGTGGCTAAGACCGAGCAGCGTGTGCTGCAAGTGCTGCCCATCAACGACACCACAACCACCAAGACATGGACCGACTCTTACCCATATTCATGCATCAGTATTTTCGCCCTGCATCCGCAGTATGTCGATTTCAAGCAACTGCCGGCGCTCAAGGACGAGAAAGAGCGCAAGCGTATGGAAGCGCTCCGCAAGGAACTCAACGCCCTGCCGCAGATAGACTACGAGCGCGTGAATGCCGCCAAGCAGGAGTATCTGCACCTGCTGTATGAGCAGGAGGGCAAGGAGGTGCTGGCATCGGCAGAGTTCAAGGCGTTCTTCAAGGAAGAAGAGCAGTGGCTGGTGCCGTATGCCCAGTACAGCATGCTGCGCGACAAGAACGGCACTGCCGACTTCTCAACATGGAAAGGCAACACCACATGGAACGAGGACGACCGCAAGGCACTCAGCAACCCGCGCAACAAAGCGTTTAAGGACGTGGCATATTTCTACTACGTTCAGTTCGTGCTGAACCGTCAGATGGCTGGCGCACACGAGTATGCACGTTCTAAGGGCGTGGTGCTCAAGGGCGACATCCCTATCGGTGTTAACCGCACGGGCTGTGATGTGTGGCAGGAGCCTCGCTACTTCAACCTCAACGGACAGGCAGGAGCGCCGCCAGACGACTTCTCGGTGAACGGCCAGAACTGGGGATTCCCGACATACAACTGGGACGCGATGCTCGCCGACGGATGCCAGTGGTGGGTGCGTCGCTTCCAGAACATGTCGAAATATTTCGACGCTTACCGCATCGACCATGTGCTTGGCTTCTTCCGCATCTGGGAGATTCCCGTTGACTCGGTTCACGGTCTGCTCGGACATTTCTCTCCGGCACTCGGCATGACGCGCGAGGAGATAGAGGCATACGGACTGAAGTGGCAGGAGGCGTTGTTCACCGAGCCGTTCATCACCGACTGGGTGCTTGACCGTGTGTTCCACGAGGATGCCGACCGCATACGCAACGAGTTCCTCGAGCCTATCGGCGACGACCGCTACCGCATGAAGGAGCAGTATAACACACAGCGCAAGATAGAGAAATGGTACGAGGAAACCGCGCTCAATGCCCCGCTCAACGCTCAACACTCCGCTCGACCCGAAGGGGCGCTTTCAGAGCGAAGCGGAGAAAGAACGCTCAACGAGTATCACATGCCATTGGCATCGGTGCGCGACGGGCTATATGCACTCATCAGCGACGTGCTCTTCGTGCGCGACCATAAGGACGAGAACCGCTTCCACCCGCGCATCTCGGTGCAGTTCGACTTCATCTACGAAAGCCTGTTCGACAGCGATAAGTTCCTGTTCAACAAACTGTACAACGACTATTTCTACCGTCGCAACAACCAGTTCTGGTATCGCGAGGCAATGAAGAAACTGCCGCTGCTGGTGCAGGCAACACGTATGCTGGTGTGTGCCGAAGACCTCGGCATGGTGCCCGACTGTGTGCCTTGGGTGATGAACGAACTGCGCATACTGTCACTCGAATTGCAGTCGATGCCCAAAGACCCCAACGTGCGCTTCGGCCATCTGTCGCAGAACCCCTATCGCTCGGTGTGCACCATATCGAGTCACGACATGCCAACGCTGCGCCAATGGTGGGACGAGGACGAGGCTCGCACACAGGAGTATTACAGCACGATGCTCCATCGTGAGAGTTACGCACCGCATCCGCTGCCGGGATGGCTGGCATCAGACATCATCTCGCGCCACCTTACGTCGCCATCGATGCTCTGCATCCTGTCTATCCAGGACTGGCTCGCCATCGACGAGAAACTGCGGCTGCCCGACCAGAATGCCGAGCGCATCAATATCCCCGCCAATCCCAAGCACTACTGGCGCTACCGCATGCACCTCAACATCGAGGACCTGATGGCAAGCAAGGACTTCAACGAGGAGGTGACTGACCTCATTCAGAGCAGCGGAAGAAGGTAGGATACGCATGCTATTATTCACAACAATACTCATTGCACCCTAACGGCATGACACACCGTTAGGGTGCAGTTTGTTTGATGCCGAAAACAAGCCTGCTAATGAAAAGCGCAGTGTATTTGCAATCGATTGCTCAGACGAACGAAAAATAAAGTGCTGGCGTTGACAATGATTTCAAAATAAATTACTATCTTTGCGCTATCATTTAAAACTATCCTGTATGAAAATAACTAAACTCCTACTATCGTTGATGCTCCTGCCAATGATGGCATCGGCACAGACCGTGACATCGCCTAATGGGAACGTCGTGCTTAAGTTCTCGTTGACGGACAACGGAAGACCCACTTACGAAATGACGTATAAGGGAAAGGCGGTGATAAAACCATCGCATCTCGGACTGGAACTGGCGAAGGACAAGCATGCCTCTAAGGGAATGGACGAGACAGACCTTATGAATGGCTTCAACATAGCAAACACTAAAACGACCACCTTCGACGAGACATGGCGGCCGGTATGGGGCGAGACAGCCACCATACGCAACCACTATAACGAACTCTGTGTGGAATTGGTGCAGGAGATAGTGAAGAGGCGCGTCGGCAAGGCAGACCCCAACATACAGGAACGTCCTATGGTGGCGATGCGCAACGTCATTATCCGTTTCCGCGTTTATGACGACGGCATCGGTTTCCGCTACGAGTTTCCTCAGCAGAGAGAACTCAACTATTTCCTTATCAAAGAGGAGCATAGCGAGTTTGCAATGGCTGGCGACCACATGGCATGGTGGCTGCCCGGCGACTACGACACCCAAGAGCAGGAGACACAGCAGACACGCCTGTCGGAGATTCGCGGCAGGATGAACAAGGCGGTGAACTGGGACAACTCGTCAGTGGCGGTGTTCTCTCCAACGGGAGTGCAGACATCGCTTCAGATGAAGAGCGACGACGGACTGTATATCAACATCCACGAGGCTGCCTGTCTGGATTATGCCACGATGCACCTCGAACTGGTGGACGGCCAGACCCAGCATCTCTCTGAGCAACTCGGCGGAGGAAGCAATGCCTATACGCCCAATCCTAAACCGTCACCATATCCTCTACCCGAGCCATTCACCTTTGTGAGTCATCTTACACCCGACGCCACAGGACTGAAGGGCTGCATGCAAACACCATGCAACACGCCGTGGCGCACGGTGATGGTTAGTGACGATGCCCGCGACATGCTCTCAAGCAACCTTATACTGAACCTCAACGAGCCTTGCGCTCTCGACGACACATCGTGGATACACCCGACGAAATACTGTGGAGTATGGTGGGAGATGATAGTGGGCAAGAGCAGTTGGAACTATACCGACGAGTTCCCCTCGATAAAACTCGACCAGATAGACTGGAGCAGCGTGAAGCCCAACGGCCGTCATGCCGCCAACAACGAGAAGGTGAAGCGTTACATCGACTTCGCCGCCGATAACGGTCTCGACGAGGTGCTTGTCGAGGGATGGAACGTAGGATGGGAGGACTGGGCCAACATGTGGAAACGCGATGTGTTCGACTTCGTGACCCCTTATCCCGACTTCGACATCAAGGCTCTCAACGAATATGCTCATTCCAAGGGCGTGAAGATACTGATGCACCACGAAACATCATCGTCGTCGCAGAACTACGAACGCCACATCAAGGATGCGTTCAGCCTGATGAACAAGTATGGTTATGACGCAGTGAAGACAGGTTACGTGGGCGACATCATCCCGCGTGGCGACCATCACTACTCGCAGTCGATGAACAACCATTACCTATATGTAATAAAGGAGGCAGCAAAGCATCACATCATGGTGAACGCACATGAGGCAACGCGCCCAACGGGCATCTGCCGCACCTATCCTAACCTCGTGGGCAATGAGAGTGCGCGCGGAACAGAGTATGAGGCATTCGGAGGTTCACGTCCCGACCACACCTGCATCCTGCCGTTCACACGTCTGCAAGGCGGTCCTATGGACTACACCCCGGGAATCTTTGAGACGAAACTGAACACCTGGAGCGACAACACCTCATGGGCTCGCATCACCATTGCCGGCTCGCTGGCACTTTATGTCACGATGTACAGCCCGCTGCAGATGGCTGCCGACCTGCCCGAGAACTACGCCAAGTATATGGACGCTTTCCAGTTCATCAAGGATGTGGCGTGCGACTGGGACGACACGAAGTATATTGAGGCAGAGCCTGCCGACTATATCACTGTGGCGCGCAAGGCCAAGGGCACCGACAACTGGTTTGTTGGCGGCAAGTGCGACGAGAACGGTCATAAGGTGAACCTGAAACTCGACTTCCTTGACAGCGGAAAGAAATATGAGTGCACCATATATGCCGATGCAAAGGATGCTCACTACGAGACCAACCCCAAGGCGTACACCATCACCAAGCGTACCGTTAAGAAAAACGATGTGCTGAAACTCGCAGAGGCTCCTGGAGGCGGCTTCGCAATAAGTCTGATAAGGGTTGATTAAAAACTCAACACCCCAAAACTCCTAAACGCCCTAAACTCCTAAACGACCAAACGGCCAAACTCCTAAACGACCAAACGACCAATAATTATGTCAGAAGAACTGAAACAACTAAAAGCCGAGAACGAACAACTGAAGAGGGACGTTGAACGACTGAAAGACGAACTTATACGACTTGTAGGACGCAACCTTGACCTTACCGAAAGGTTGGAGTATGACGTTGAACTGCGCCGACGTACCGAGGTGGCACGCGAACTGCTCGCGGGCAACATAGAGAGGCAGCGCAACGCCGACCTCAAGGACGATGCACAACTGATGGCCCTCATCGAACTGCGCGTAGAGAGCGACCGTCCGCACCTGAAGCCCGACTTCTGTGCTGCCGACCTGGCACGTCTGCTGGATGTCAGTCAGGAGCGCCTGAACCAGTTGTTCCGTCATCAGACAATACACCGCTCGCCCGATGCGTACATCGACAACCTGCGTGTGCTGGCAGCACTGCAACTGTTGCGCGAGAAACCGCAGTACAACATCGCCGTGGTGGCAGAAGAGGCAGGATTCAGCAATGTGCGAACCCTGCAGCGCCGCGTCCAGGATGCCATTGGCATGACTCCTGTGGACTATCGCAACATGCTCAACCGCGACAAGTAACATGTCACACACACATGCCATCATAATCATGAAGAAGCAATTAATCATATTATTATTGGCTTTGGCAACAATTAACACTCAGGCTCAGGATTTCCGCTTCGACGAGGCAACATACACACCACAGGCTACAACCTTCAAACTCTTTGCACCAGCAGATGCAAAGGTCTATGTGGAGTATGATGCAGCACGCGATACCGATGCCGTTGCCAAGCCGAAGAAAGTGAGGATGAAACTGGGGAAGGACGGCATCTGGACCGCCACGGTGAAGAAAGACCTCAAACTCCATGCCTACCAATTCATTGTGAACGGCAAGCGCTCGAATGGCGTCTTTGCCAAGGCTATCGGAGTGAATGGCTCTTATGCCTTGGTGCTCGACATGTCGGAAACGAATCCCGAGGGATGGGAAAACGACATGCGTCCTGTGGTGAAGTCGCCTGCCGACCTCGTCATCTATGAAATGCACCATCGTGACTTCTCCATCGCCCGTAGCGGTGCCCGGTATCCAGGCAAGTTCCTCGCACTCACCGAGCCGTGGGCTATAAACCATCTCAAGAGTCTTGGTGTAAACGCTGTGCATATCCTGCCCTCGTATGATTTCGGCTCCGTCGATGAGACCACGCTCAGCGAGAATAAGTACAACTGGGGCTACGACCCTATGAACTATAACGTTCCCGACGGTTCGTATAGTACAAATCCTTACTCACCCGAAGTGCGCATCCGTGAGTTCAAGCAGATGGTGCAGGCTCTTCACAAGGCAGGTATCCGCGTTATCCTTGACGTGGTGTATAACCACACTTACGACATCGAGCACTCTAATTTCCAGAAGACATATCCTGACTATTATTATAGGAAAGTTGACAAGTTGACAAGTAGGCAAGTTGGTGAGGAAGCAGGCGTGGCTTACTCCAACGGCTCTGGCTGCGGCAATGAGACGGCAAGCGAGCAGCCTATGATGCGTCGCTTCATGATAGAGTCGGTGAAATACTGGATTAACGAGTATCATATCGACGGTTTCCGCTTCGACCTTATGGGCGTTCATGACATCGAGACGATGAACATCATACGTGACGAGGTGAACAAGATAGACCCCACCATCTTCATCTATGGCGAGGGGTGGAGTGCTGGCGAGTGTGCCTACCCTGTCGAGAAACTGGCAACGAAGGCTAACGCGAAGAGGCTCAACGGTATAGCGGCATTCTCCGATGACATGCGCGATGCATTGCGCGGACCTTTTTCCGATGATACCAAGGGCGCTTTCCTTGCCGGCATCGCTGGCGAGGAGGAGAGTCTGAAGTTCGGCATCGCTGGCGCTATCGCTCATCCTCAGGTGGACATGAGCAAGGTGAACTACTCCAAGGAGGCGTGGGCAAACGAGCCGACGCAGCAGATTTCATACGTCTCGTGTCACGATGACATGTGCCTTGTTGACCGTCTCCTGGCATCCGTAATACAGCCTGGTGCCTCCTCCGCAAGACTCTCAGCACTCAACGCTCAACAACTGTCCACGCTCATCCGTCTCGACCTGCTTGCTCAGACGGCGATATTCACATCGCAGGGCGTGCCTTTCATTCTTAGTGGCGAGGAGTTGCTGCGCGACAAGAAAGGCGTTCACAACTCGTTTGAGTCGCCCGACAGCGTGAACCATCTTGACTGGGATAATCTGCAACGCTATCCCGAGGTGTTCACATATTACAAGAACCTCATACAGTTGCGCAAGAATCATCCCGCATTCCGTCTCGCCAAGGCCGACCTTGTGCGCAAGCATCTGCAGTTCCTGCCCACGCAGCCGTGTCTCGTGGCCTATCGTCTCACCGACAATGCTGGTGGCGATGCATGGCAAGACATTTATGTGGTGCTCAACGGTAATGCAGAGCAGCGCGAGATTGAAGTGCCCGAGGGCACATATACCGTTGTTTGCCGTGATGGAACAATCAACGAACAGGGACTCGGCACCTTGCAGGGCGGCAAAGTCACCGTGGCACCTCGCTCTGCTCTGATATTCCACGATTAAAAGTAAACGAGTTGACAAGTAAACAGGTCGACAAGTAAACGAGTTCTTTGCAAGCAAAGCACCCCTTCGGGTCGAGCGGACAAATAAAATAGTAATTCACATCCCTCCCTTTGGGAGGGCTTGGGTAGGCTTTTCTTTTTAAAACTAAATATAATGAAACGCGTATTATTACTAACCTTAATAGCGGTAGCATACTTAATACCGGCAAATGCCAATCCAGTAAAGGTAGGCAAGATAGAACCCGCAAACTGGTACGTGGGAATGAAAGACCCCACGCTGCAACTGATGGTCTATGGCGAGAACATCCGTGAGACCGACGTCACAACCGACTATCCTGGCGTGCGCATCGACAGTGTGGCACGTCTCGGCAGTCCCAACTACCTCATCGTTTATCTGAACCTTGAGGGTGCTGCCGCTGGCACGATGAAACTGAAGTTCACTGCAAGGAAAGAGCAGAGAACAGCAGATGGCAATCGCATGTCGATGGACTATTTCTCACGTGGTGCCACCGAGCAGGTAAAAGGCTCGCAGACCGTGTCGTATGTGCTGAAAGAGCGCGAGATGAGCGGCGACAAACGCATGGGATTCACCAATGCCGATGTGCTCTACATGCTCATGCCCGACCGCTTCGCAAGCAGTGGGAAATACACTACCCCCGCAACTACCAAACACCCAAACTACAAAACGCCCAAACGTCCAAACGACCAAGCCCTTAACTCCTACGTCATCGACCGCACCAAGCCGTCGCTGCGTCATGGTGGCGACCTTGAGGGCATTCGCCAACATCTCGACTACTTCAACCAACTGGGAGTTACCGCCCTCTGGCTCACACCAGTGCTTGAGAACAACGCCCCCGACAACGCTGCCGATTTCAGCACTTATCACGGCTATGCCACTACCGACTATTACCGTGTTGACCCGCGTTTCGGCACCAACGAGGAGTACCGAAGACTCATAGACGAGGCTCACCAGAAAGGGCTGAAAGTGGTGATGGACATGATTTTCAACCATTGCGGTTTCAACCACCCCTGGATGCAGGACGTGCCCTCAAATGACTGGTTCAACAGTCAGGAGGCGATAGAAGAGGCCGACCTGACCGAACGCATAGAGCACTCAAGGCAGACGGGCAAGGCAGAGAAGAGCCGCATGGGAAAAGGCGACTTTGACGACGCATACATCGGAAAGGCGAAGACATATCTGCCTACAAGTTACAAACTCACTCCTGCACGCGACCCCTACGCTTCCGAGGTTGACAAACGCGAGACAGTGGAAGGATGGTTCGTGCCGACAATGCCCGACCTGAACCACCACAACCCGCACGTGATGAAATATCTCATACAGAACAGCATCTGGTGGATAGAGACTGTGGGCATCGACGGAATACGCATGGACACCTATCCATACGCCTTCGGAGATGCTATGGGGCAGTGGATGAAAACACTTAACACCGAGTATCCTCACTTCAATGTGGTGGGAGAGACGTGGGTGACAGAGCCTGCATACACCGCATCATGGCAGAAAGACTCTAAACTATCAGCCGCTCCGCTCAACGCTCAGCGCTCAGCACTCAACACTCATCTCCCGTGTGTCATGGACTTCTCTTTCTTCGAGAAACTGTCGCAGGCAAAGAACGAGGAGACCGACCCCTGGTGGAACGGACTGAACCGCATCTACAACTCCTTCGTTTATGACTATCTCTACGAGAATCCTGACAATGTGATGGCATTCATCGACAATCACGACACCGACCGTTTCCTCGGCAACGGCTGCGACACACTGATGCTGAAGCAGGCACTTGCCATGCTGCTCACAGTGAAGCGCACACCGCAGATATACTATGGCACCGAGATACTGATGAACGGCACCAAGGAGGTTACCGATGGCAATGTGCGCAAGGATTTCCCCGGCGGATTCCCTGGCGACACTCGCAATGCTTTCACTGCCGAAGGGCGCACACCGGCAGAGAACTCGATGTTCAACTGGCTCTCGCGACTGCTTCACTGGCGCAAGGGCAACGACATCATCACTCGCGGAACAATGAAGCAGTTCATACCATACCAGGGCGTGTATGTCATCGCCCGACAACTGGGCGACCACGGTGTGATAGTGATGCTCAACGGAACGACACAGAAGCAGACCGTCAACACCCTGCGTTACAGCGAACTCTATAAGGGCAATGCCCGTCAGTCCGATTACGAGATAATGCGCAAGGAGCAACTAAACAGCGAGCGCAGGGCTTTCGTCAGCGAGATGAAGCGTTACAAGAAGTCCAAGGATGGCAAGACACCTGATGAGGATGCCATTTACAGCGTTTACCACCCGAGACTCCTCGAAACCACTGACGTGATAACAGGAGAGAAGGTGAAGTTCGGCAGAAACATGACACTCTCGCCCCGCCAAACACTTATCCTTGAATACTAATTATTTCCCAAAGCCTCACCCCTTGCTCGGCCGAAGGACGCTTGCAAGGCAAGAACCCCTCTCCAAGGGGCGAGGGGGACATTAATGGCTGGGAAACATCGTATGCAGCATCTTTAGGAACATTTCCCCATTTTCTAGTGCATCCCCGCCCCTACATGGGAGGGGATACATCATGTGCAACATTTAACAGAACGCAGTCCCATTTTCTAATGATTCCCCGCCCCTGTAGGGGAGGGGATAGGGGTGGGGTCAGTGTTGTCAAGTTCTATCCACACTCCCATTGATAAAAACAGCATCTAAGACTCCCACTTGTATCTCCTTGGTTTTCAATAAGATACAAATGGGGTAACAAAGTTAATAACTTTGTTCAACAATCTTAATAACTTTGTTCAACAAAGTTAATAACATTGTCTCGCGGTTTGGCATCTCTTACAATCCATATAGATATTAGTAGGTGTTTGAGTGATGTTTTGTGGAGTTTGTGTATGGCAAAAGTAGAAGTGAAATGGAGGCATGACTTTATATATGAAACCATCAGTTTCGGAGATTGCAAGCACTTTTTATTGCTAATTATTTATGTTTTTGCTTGTTTTTTACTTTTTTTTATTATCTTTGCAAACAGATGACGGGCGAAGTCCCACTTTTTGTTGGTCTTAAATGAACAAACTACTAACAGTATTATTGCTAATCGTCACGACAGGAGCAGAAGCAGCAGACAGTTTTCTGGACAAATATATCCTGAATCGTATGGACATGCGCACGGGCATGCCCAGCAATGCTGTTACGGACATTTTCGCTGACAGCAACGGCTTCGTGTGGGTGTCAACGTTCGGCGGAGGTATAGCGAGGTATGACGGCTATACGTTCTTTTCCCCGATGATTTACAACATGGGTTTCGCGCCTAAGAGCAACTCGTGCCTTAACATTACGGAGGACCACTTCAAGAGGCTTTGGATAAGTTATGAGGAGGGCACCGACGTGGTGTCGCTGAACACCATGCAGAAGGTGACTCCTCAGGGTGACGAGCGGCTCGACAGTGTGCTGAGTCTGCCTTCGGTGCGCGTGCTCGCCGACAGCAAGGGGGCGATGTGGCTCGTCGCGCGTACATATATATATTATATAGAGTTCGATGACGAAGGCAATATTGAGAGAATGCTCGACATGCCCTACCGCAGTAACACCCCGAGCATAATGCTCAGAGACGTGGATGCCAGCGGAAAGGTGTGGGCAGCCATAGACGGAGGTCTTTACGAACTGTCGGCAGAGAACGGCAGACTGGTGAAGCGCGAGGTGGACAAGATGTTGCAGCCGCTATACGGACACTACATCACCGACTTCTTGCGGCGCGGCAACAGCACATGGGTATCTACCGACCACGGACTGTACAGGCTGAACAACCAAACGCGCGAGATGACGCACTACAGCCACGCGGCAGACGCTGCATCGCTTACCCACGACTATGTGACGTGCCTCGCACTGAGTGACGATGGTACGCTGATGGCGGGAACGCTGGGAGGAATGAGCCTCTTCCGCGAGGCGGAGAACGTGTTCGAGCGCTGGACTGCCAGCACACCGGGCTTCTCGCTGGGCAGCGACTTCGTGAGCAACATAATGGTGGCTAACGGACAGATATGGGTGGGAACGGAGACAGGAGGCATCTCGAAACTGATGCCGCGCGAACTGCTTACGCGCAACTACAGCAACAACGAGGAGGAAGGCAGCCTCTCGGCCAATGCCGTGAATGCCATCTATGCCGAGAAGAACGGCACTTTGTGGGTGGGCACCGTCGAGGGCGGTCTGAACCGACGTGCCCCGGGGGAGCGGCAGTTCCGCCACTACACCAAGGCAAACTCCGCGCTGACACACAACAGTGTGAGCATGCTCGAAGCCGATAAGTACGGAAGTCTGTGGATAGGCACATGGGGCGGGGGATTGTGCAGCATCAGCATGGGCAACCCGCAGGCGGTGACACCGCTGACGCTCGACTCTGCATACACCAGGCTCACACAGCATGTGGGAGTGCTGAAGTATGATGCCGTGAACGATGCGCTGTGGATAGGCTCTAACGACGGCGTGTTCCTCTACAACATGAAGACGCAGCAGATGGAGGAACCTTTCGACGGCAACCGCTATGTGAGAGGCTGCATCGGAGCCGTGATAGACCGCGAGGGCTATCTGTGGATAGGCTGTATCACGGGCGTTCGCAAGATATTCCTGAAGAGCAGGGACAGCAAGACGGGCAAGTTCGTATGTGAGCAGTATTTCTACCGCCTCGACGACCCATCGTCGCAGATGCTGGAGAAGATATCGTCGTTCTGCGAGACAAAGAACGGCACACTATGGATAGGCAGCAACGAGTACGGACTGTACAAGCGCGAGCGAGACAACGACGGCAAAGACGTGTTCCGCCGATACACCGTGCAGCAGGGACTGGCAAACAACTCGGTGAAAGGCATTGCTGAGGACAAGGACGGCATGCTGTGGATAACAACGAACAACGGACTCTCGAAACTGAACCCCAAGACGGAGGTGATAACGAGTTACGGCGATAACGACGGGCTGATGTGCCAGCAGTTCTACTGGAACTCGGCTGTCAGTTCTGACGACGGCGAGGTGGTTTATCTCGGCAGCACCCGTGGCCTTACAGAACTGCTGGGTCTGAACGAGGACAAGGTGAAGCGCAATCACCTGAGTTTCACCCGTGTGACGATAGACAACCAGGACGTTGTTGCCGACGGCAGAAATCTGGACGAGGACATCACCGTGGCAAAGCGGCTGCATCTGCGTGCCGGCGACAAGACGCTGAACGTGGAGTTCTCGGCGCTGAACTACGGCAACGAGCGCACAGGCACATACAAGTGCCGACTGACAGGATTCGAGACGGAGTGGACACAACTGCAACGCGGAGAACACTCGGTGCGCTACACTAATCTGCCGTCGGGCGACTACCGCCTGGAGGTGGCTTACCTCTCGGATACAGGCGTCACTGAAGATGCCCAGATAGGTCTTGACATCAGTGTGAGCACCTATTTCTGGCGCACTCCGTGGTTCTGGTCGGCAATGATATTGCTGCTGGCGGTTGCTGGTGCCTACCTCTATAAACGTCGCATAGCGCTACTGAAAAAGCGTGAGGAGCGACGGCTGATGGAGCCTATAGAGAAAGTGTTCCGCGAGTCGGAGAACCCCGAGGAACTGCAGACGCGCATCCAGGACATGCTGCACATTCAGCGCAAGTTGAAGGAGAGTTCCACCAAGACCGCTGCCGTCGATGAGCAGCGCACCATAGCCAACACACGTCCGTTCATGGAGCAGGTGATGGAGGCGATGGAGGCGAACTATAACAATTCGGAGTTTGGCGTTACCGAACTGTGCGATGCTCTGGGCATGAGCCGCACCCTGGTGTCGCGCAAACTGAATGCCGAGGTGGGAGTGCCCACGAGCCAGTTCATCCGCGACTACCGTCTCGACATCGCCAAGCGGCTGCTGCAGAGCAAAGGGTCGCAGCGCAACATCGCGGAGATTGCATTCGGCGTGGGCTTCAACGACCCGAAATATTTCACGCGGTGCTTCACCAAGAAGTTCGGCGTCAGTCCGAGCGGAATAGACGTTCCCGACGACTCTTCCGCTGAAGCCGGTGACGGCGACTGACAATGTGGAAAGCGAAAAGTGACTGAATTACACTAATAAAACGTTTTGTCCACCTATTATTTCGTTTTGTCCACCATACCTAATGCTATATGCACTAAATTTGCACCAAAATTAATTACTAACAATTAATAATTACTAACCTTAAAAAAATTGCATTATGAAGATTTTTAAATCATTCATTGCATTTGCCGGAATGATTGGACTGATGTCCTTGGCATCATGTACGGACGACTGGGGAAAGCAGGACCCTCCTGCAGGTACCGATGTCTATCCTACGAAGGAGTTGGTTACGACCTACAACTTCGAGTACGCTGATGCCGAGCCACTGTCAGACCTCAGTCAGTATGTCGGCGATGTAAGTGTTGCCCAGGACGATGTCTTGGGAAGCAATGTTCTGCATCTGGGTGAGGGCGGTTATGTACGCATAGCCAATCCTTTCGTCGGAAGCAAGGGGCTTCAGAACGGTGCTGCAATCACGATGTGGTTGCGCACAGACTCTGTGACCCGTCATCCAAGTTTCATTGCCTTTGGCGATGAGAATCATTTCGGCGAGACCGAGACCGAGCAGTTCACTTTCACTGAGAACTCATGGCTCAGTTACACCAAGCCAGGACAGTTGGAGACCCTCAATCTCGACGAGAACAATCCTGAGAAGGTGGTAACCGGAGCAATCGCCAACGACCAGCAGTGGCACTTCTTCGCCCTGCAGATTACTTCCGACGGCTATGCGCTCTACATTGACGGCGAGAAGAAGGCACAGCAGGACAAGTATGCCGAGCGCAACACGCAGTTTAGTTACAGCAATCTGCTGAAATATCTCGAAACGGCACCTTATATATATATAGGTACGCCCAACGAGCCTTATCTGGCAGTGACCGATGTTGACGACATCACGTTCTACCGCAACCAGATGGATCAGAAAGACTGGAACAAGTCGCTCAACGGCGGCGGTGACGGTGGCTTCGTTTACGAACGCTTCTTCCTTGTGGGCGCAGAGGACAACAGTTCAGGCTTCTTTGGTCCGAAAACTCCAAACATGACTCTGAACGGCGACGGTGTGATGCACTATAAGTTCAAGGTGAAGAGCACCAAGGGTGTGAACAACTGGGAGACCTGGGTGCTTGCTATCACTAACGGCGTGGAGTTTGGCGGCAACGGATACGTGGAGTATGAGATTTGCCGCGGTGACGCATGGTGCTGGGGCTCACTGCTCCCGGCCGATGGCGCGGGTGTGACACAGTCGTACAACTGGGATACATGGAAGACCGATATGGCTGGTGCTACAGTTGAATTGTTCATTACACGCACGGGCAACGCATTCCACGTTGACCAGTATGTTACAACTGCTGGTGGAACAGCACTACCACTCTGTACATTCGACTGTGAGGGCGTGAGCGGTGCTACATGGGGCACATTCGTGACGCTTGAGGCTTGCTGCCTTGAGTTCGACAAGGAAGAGTGCTATGCAGCCACTACATACGCTCCTGGCACTAAGATTGTAGGCAACACCGACCTCACATCTCCGTTCTTCGATGCTAAGTCGGATGTTTACACCTTCGACGATGTTGCCGTGAAGAGAGCAGTGAAGTTCGTCAACTACTCTGCTATGGGCGCCAACTGGGAGAACTACGTTGTGGCATTCACCAACGATGTTGCCTTCGGTGGCGACGGATATCACGAGTACGCTGTGCTTCGTTCGGATGCTTACGGATGGGGCGATCAGCACAATGCCGAGCACATCGGTGCAAGTTACAACTGGGATACCTACACCACCGACATGAACGGTGCCCAGGTGACACTTGAGTTCACCCGTATAAATGACCGCTTCGACATGGTTGCTAAATATTACTGTCCGCTAAACATACACATCCCCATCCCAACTCTTTGTAACACAGGATTTGGGATATTTTGTTACATGCGACAAGCCCCCTCTTCAGCTTTCTGAGGTGTCAGGAGGCGATTCTGCCGCATCTTCAAGCATCAATTTCATGTCTGCGTCAGGCATGTTGAAGAAAGTGTTCATATTGAGGTACTCCATCATGACAATCCGCACCATTGTCGCCAGCCCCGAGAAGCTCCAACGTCTTTCCAGGGCACTTTGGAGCAGTGACAGCAGCAGGTTCGCAATCAGAG
>Ga0256404_1000674_pt1 | contig 87623 bp, 80 predicted proteins | sample RumenRJG_01DNA_FD_185990 | JGI IMG/M metagenome (GOLD analysis project Ga0256404, IMG submission 185990) | Bovine rumen microbial communities from Lethbridge, Alberta, Canada - RJG_01 | ecosystem: Host-associated > Mammals > Digestive system > Stomach > Rumen | place: Canada: Alberta | collected...
ACACCGCTAAGAGAACTGTTCGATAAGACTTATTCCAATGATGTCAAAGAGCAATCTAGTCCCTTTATTCCGGGGTTGTTTGATTAATATTTAACTCGTCCCGATTTTAACGGGACACTAATGATTTGAATTAGATTGTTATTCCCCCTTATTTGCCATATCTTCTGCAAAAGTTCTCGCTCAACATCATTCTTTGAAGAAGCAAATATACACTTGAAGAGGAATAACAATTCATACATACTTCTAAGTACGGGATACATGGTTGAAGGGTCTGGAATAATGCTTTCCTGTGTCGGAATTATAACAATTCCTTTACTCATTTGGAAAATAGACATAGCCTTAAATATCATCATCCGATACATATTAGCTGCCATTTTTTCGCTTTCTTTTAAAGGGATTAAATCACGATTACTGTACCAGTCAACGTATATAATATACATTGTCGTGGACAGTTCATTTAGAATGTCTCTTAATCGCTTTATAGTATTTTCTTTTTCCATATTCATTTATTTAAATGTTTTCCCTTTCTCATTCAATTTTCAGATTTATAGCATGATACTCCTTCAGATACTTTACCAATGGCTCGTAAGCAGATATAGAGCGAGACTTACGTGGTACAACCTTAACTAAATCTGTAAATGATATGGTGTATGTACCAGCATCATTTAGCGTTCCGAAGAATCTCTTTAAAGCTTCGAAACTCTTTAAATAGTTTTTATTGACAACGCTCTTATCCATGAGCAACCTTAGCTTTACTTCTACTGTTCTTTTATTCTCGTCGTATTTGGCATCTTCAACAAAACCGATAATTGTGGTTTTGAGATTCTGGTGTTCTATGAATGAATCCTCAATATATCCAAGAGTGGAATCCATATCTGTCAGCATTGCAATTTTCTCTTTTTCGTAAGAATAGACGAAAGAAACTGTATGACCTATATTGCCTTTTATGAATTTCTCAAAAACAGATGGAGCACAAGTGGTCGATAATACAATATCTGTTTGGTAAGGGAGAGTCGTTTCGTCTTTGAACTCTTGCAAGAAAGTTATATCGACCTTTTCGAGCCCCATACAAGAACAATTGAATGTTGCACTATAACACTTACTAAATGTCATGATATTGCCTACATCTTCCGTGTCATACTGGTGGATATATCCCAGTTTGCTCCCTAATAGTTTAACAGCTATAGCATTCGAATCATATTCGTTCCAAGGTTCAAACTCCAAATCCAATGACATTCCGTTATAATGCTTTATACCAGAGTTGTTATACGCTATCCACAAATCATCTTTATACGAATGAAAAGCTATACCGGCAATATCGTATGTGCGCTTTTTCTCGATAAGGAAATCACGTTTAACAGTTCGCTCAGATGGCATCACACACCCCTTGTATATATGCTTAAAAACAATTCCATAGTCACGATTTTCAATATTTCGTGCATTGATGATTTTAGGATTTTTCTGAAACCACATAATAATATACTTTAGTGATTATTGGTGTCTTGTAGCACTTTTGATATTTCTTGTTCTGTTGGTGTGTAACTACTACCGAATTTTGCACGCCCGTGTGCTTCTGTGATTTGGCGTGCCTGTTCCTGTTCTTTCTTTTTAGACATCCAATCAATGACTTCCTGTTTGTTATATCGGTTTAACCATTCTGAAGTTAGGCGTGGTAGTTCTTTTGTGTCTTTGTCAATAACAATCTTTTCATGGGACTTGGGATTCTCGATGACAATGCGGTAGTCTGTAGCTTTTGTAAAAGGAATGAGCCACTGCATATTTTTATTCCAGACATTAATGCCCTTTGAGATTCCTTCTCCAACTGAAGATGAACTGGATGAAGAATTAGAACTACTCGCCATAGAGGATGCAGCAAAGAATTTGGCAAGGCCGCGAATCAAAAATGATGGCATAAGCGTATAATTTGTAAAATTGAACAATAGAGTTATACTATTTTAGTAATACGTTTCCCTTTGGAATCTGTAATAGATATATGGCAACCTGTTAACCGAAACGTATGTTGTAGATAGTAAAAGCCTGCGTCATCTTTTATTTTCTTTACGACATACTGGCAGTTTTTTAAATCATTCTTTTTTCCAGGGTCTTTTGCTGAGTCTATGGATTTCGAGATAAGCGATTGAAATTCTCTACTCCATTGTTCACCAAACTCTAAACTAATCTTATAGGGGTAGTTGTACATCTCATGTAATGCCTCTTCTCGTTTCCAATGAGGCCATTTGTATATAAAATAAATAATACAGAATACGGGTAAAAGAAGCCACAGAATACCATATCCGATTTCTCCTTCTACAATGTAGCTTAAACCGATTGCAAGTGAAAAAATAAGTACTATGAATAAACACCCTATTAATTCCATATGCTATTCTAAATAATTAATAATTGATTATAAAAATACAATGAGTTTGATTCTACACTTCTGAGGCATTGGGGATAGCCTATCACCTTAAACGAGTAAATGCCCACGCCGAACGGCGTGAACTATCTACTTCGGTTCTTGGTGATTTCATCTAATTCCCCAATTATCAGAAACAAGAATCAAAAGTGGACGTTCAGTCTTATGTCCTTATATCTTTTATTTCTTCATTGGCATATCTGTTTTATAGTTACACATTATATTATAAATACACGGCTATGCGGCATGTCCCATCTCGTAAAGATGTTCGGGAGCAATGTCCACAGCACCGTCAAGCCAACAGACCGTCCACCCGTCAAGGTCGAAACGGTCGAATACGGCTCTGTCGCGAAGTGGGGCAAAGAGCTTATACTTCTCAATGAGTGGCAGGCAGTCGAAGATGCGCTCGCAGCCATCATTGAAGGTCAGGTGCAGCCGATAGCCATCAAGGGCACGGGCGGCGGTGACCCATTTGAGTTCGTTTTTCTGTTCCATACGCTAATCCAGTGGGTTGATTTTTTCCAGAGTCTCGCCATTCTCCATGCGCTCCCAGTTGGCCATCAGTTCGTCCTTGTGCTGGTCGAGCCACTCAAAGACCAGATGCAGTGCACGGCGCGGCATCTGCCCCGTCACCCTGCCCGTCTGAATATCGATGGTGGCGCGATACTCATTGTAGCGCACGTGGAAGTGCGGCGGATTATGATCCGGCAGATACATCGTAATAACGATTCCGTAGAAATGGCAAATCTCTGGCATAACTCTTTTTTTTTGTTTATTATGGTGACAAAGTTACAAAAACTTTTTGATAAATATGTAACTTTGCCTATACCTTTTTAAATTATTAGGTGAAACAAGCGTTTTTTACCCTTTGGCTTCTTGCGCTCCTTTGGTGCTCAGGCGAGAAGAAACTTGCTTGTACCATGATAGAACTTCATACAAGCGCCCCTCCATGACGCTGGCAGTAACCTGCCATATTTTGCACCATGTCTTCAAAACTTTGTGTATGAGCCACGTTATAGTGCTCATCCAGAAAGTCGATTGCCTTATAGCGGTTCAGATAGCGGTAGGCCTGCACCGCTGACAGACCATAGCGGCGTGCGAACTCGCTGATGAAAATAACGATATATTCTGCTTTGTCTCGAATCTCTTGTGGCATGGATATATGACGTATTATTTAAGGATATTATATAATATATTCTAAGAATATGGCGGCATTCTGCATCTTTCCTATGGCAAGCACTCAGACAAGATAGCTGTAAATATAGACAGGACTCTGGAATATCAGAGATTACGGATAAGTGACTTAATATAACTATCAGACACGTTACCGATTTCGCCTTTGTCGTAGATGGTGAGCAGCGTAACCTCTGCATCGTCGCTTACTAACATGACCAGTGTAAGTACTCTGGCACCTCCGCTTTTGCCCCTCCCTTTAGAAGCGATGGACATACGCACCTTATGGACACCTTGACCAAGATCAGTGCCTTGGAATGGATTATCGGTCAAACTCTTCTTGAAATCGTCAAGATCGTCAATAAAGGAGTGGTATTTCTTCGCTAAATGCCGCGCTCTCTTCTTAAACTCAGCGCCAAGGATAATGTTTACCTTCATGCTGTTTCTTCTGACTTCAGTTCTTCAATGAAATCATCAAGAGTCGTCAGTTGGCGTCCTTCGCGTTTAGCCGCTTTAACTTCATTGATGGCGCGTGTAAGCGACTCCTTGACAAACGCCTGCTGGCGTTTCGTCTCAGCGTCCACTTCGGTTGGTTCGAGCAACTTGTTTGCAAGCCATTCCCGGTCTTTCCGTTTCAGAGAGAGACCATTGATATAAGTCCAAAGATTCTGCAATGCGACTGTTGTCATAATTAAAAAACCTTTTTATTTCGCTGCAAATATACAAATAAAAACTGAAACGGCAAATATAAACGGAACAAAATAGTAACAACATCGTTTATATATATTATGTCTTCAAACAAAAAGAGCTATTGGTCAGATTACTGATCGTCGATAGTGAGAAGTAATATCATGACCAACGAGCAGTAATATCGTGACCAACGAGCAGTAATCTCATTCTTTGGAATCGGTTTGCCCCGTTTCGCTGGTTAAATGGTCATGATCTTATCGTTTAGCGGTTACGCATAAAGGAAGAGCTGGCAAACAGACGGGCAACGACGGCGCCGCTGATGTTGTGCCACACGCTGAACACGGCACCGGGGATGGTGGCCATGGGATAGGCAGCGAAGTGAAGGGTGGCGAGACTGGAGGCGAGACCTGAGTTCTGCATGCCCACCTCGATGCTGATGGCCTTACGCTTAGGAGCAGGCAGGTGCAGCAGACGACCAATCAGATAGCCGATAGAAAGTCCGAAAAGGTTGTGGAGCATCACGACGAGGATGATGATGAGTCCGCCCGCCAGCAGTTTCGAGGCATTGGCGGCAATGACGATGAGCACGATGGCACAGATGGCCAGCGTCGATACGGCAGGGAGATAGCCAGTGGCACGTTCTGTGAACTTCGGCCATAGCCACTTGGCAACCAATCCAGCCACGATGGGCAGGATAACCACCCAGAAGATGCTCAACAACATACCCACCACCTCAACATCCACCGTCTGTCCCACCAGCAGCCATACCAACAACGGTGTGACGAAAGGAGCAAGTACCGTCGAGGTGGCCGTCATGCCGACACTCAGGGCAAGGTCACCCTTGGCCAGATAGGTAATGACGTTCGAGGCCGTACCTCCAGGACAGCAGCCCACGAGAATCACACCCACGGTCAGTGCCTCGTCAAGGGCGAACAGCCGACTGAGCACCCATGCCAACAAAGGCATCACCGTAAACTGTGCCAGACAGCCGATGGCGATGTCTCGGGGACGGCTGAACACGATGCGGAAGTCCTCGATGCGCAATGCCATTCCCATGCCAAACATCACCAGCCCGAGCAGCGGATTAATCACACTGGGCTTAATGCCACTAAATATGCCTGGTGCCAACAAAGCCAGCACCGCCGACAGCAGCACCAGCACGCCCATATAGTCGGAAATCAGTTTGCAGATCTTTTTCATTGTCCTTTTATCGGATGTTTAACGCCACGATGGTCGCTATTCTGCTGCAAAGTTAAACATTATTTTATAAATATATGGCAATCATCAAAAGATTATTCTTTTCTCTTTGAAATGCAAAGACACACAAACAAACATGGGCATGGTGTTCAAAGAACCGCATTTCCACTTCTTAGCACAAAGAGACCTGGGTACAAAACAAATTGTTTTGTTCTCTAAGAAGACAGTTTTTTGACACATAACTAACGTGTTTTTAAGTACAAAACAAATTGTTTTGTTGTGGCATCGTATGATTCTTGGATTCTCATTTCGCATATATCGCTGTCTAAACCCCTTGTAGAAAGAAGATCACTCGCCATACAAATGCAAAGAAAGTAAAAATACATGAAAGAATGATAGAAGAATAAGAATTAATTTGTACCTTTGTAGCAGAATTTCCCCGCAGGTCTATATATCATAAACGGCAAGAAGGTAGTCAAATGAAGATATCATCCTGCTTTTCACAACTAACTATTGATTACATGATGTTTCAGAAACGATTTATGACAGCTGCTCTCATGGCAGCATGCATGCAGGTTCATGCACAGTCATTGGCCCAGGAGTTTAAGCATACGAGTTACGGCAACCCCATCAGTCCAAACGTGTTTTGCGCTGATCCCACTGCCCTTGAATACAACGGACGTCTATACGTCTATGGCACCAACGACCATCAGGAGTTCATTGCCAATGGCAAGAAAGGTGATAATACTTACGGCAACATCAGATCGATCGTGGTTTTCTCCACCGCCGACATGGTGAACTGGACATTCCATGGCACGATCGACACGAAAAAGATCTGTTCCTCGTGGGTGAAAAATCCATGGTATCAATCCTTCGGTGTCTCATGGGCGCCATCAGTAACATGGCGCACTACGGAGGACGGAACCGATGAGTTCTTCCTATACTTCTGCAACAGCAGTCATGGCGTAGGTGTGCTGAAAGCCAATTCGCCGGTAGGTCCCTGGAAGTCACCTCTTAACAAGCTGATGATTCACTATGATTCTCCGGGTGCTTTTCCTCAAGGCACCTCTGCCAACTTCGACCCAGGTGTGGTTGTCGATGACAATGGTGTTGGCTGGATTTCCTTCGGTGGACTCAATGATAACGGACAAATCCTTCCCGATAATGCCCGTATAGCCAAACTGAAGCCTTCGATGACCGAGCTCGACGGGAAGGCTGTGCGCCTACCTGCCCCCTATCATTTCGAGGCCAACGAACTGAACATGATCGGTGGGAAGTATGTCTATACCTATTGTTCTCACTGGTCGCGCAATGATGCCGACTGGAACAGCTATAAGAAGGAGAAGGGCATTAGTGCTAACATTCCCGGAGGAGGCACCATGTGCTATATGGTCAGCGAGAATCCTTCCGACCCAGACTCATGGGTTTACAAAGGCGCATACGGACCGGGCGTTGCTGGTAACAACCACTCGCACTTGCAGAAATTCAAGGGCAACTACTACCATATCTATCATAACCACGGCAGTGTCCTGTTGGATGGAATGAAAAAGGCAGGTGCCGTTGACGGCAGTGCCGGTGATTACCGATCCATTTGTGTGAACAAAGCTACAGTGAACGAATCAACGGCCACCGTGAACCCTGTCACCCTGAACCTTGAAGGCTGCGATGCCATCGACACGATGAACCCCTACGAGCTACAGGAGGCAGAAACGATGGCTACCTGTGGTGGTATAGAATACGAAGACTTCACGAACGTGAAGAAGAATGCACGGATCAGCACTCTGGGCAACGATGCATCAGAGAATCTGCAGGTGAAGATGAGGACAGGCGCATGGACGTTTGTGCGCCACCTGGACTTTGGTACTAAGGGTGCATCCCGCTTCATGCTCCGCGCCAAGGGTGAGGGGACCGTGGAGATTCGCCTTCCCAGAAAGGGAGCCAAAGCCTCGGCCACCTTCAATATCTCATCCGACGACATGACCGACTATCCGGTTGATGTTGATCCCAGTAAGTTTTTGGGTTCAAAGAGCATCTACCTGATTGTCACCTCCGGCGAGGTCTATCTCGATGCCTGGCAGGCCACCGAGGCACAGACCCAAGGCATCCAGAATGTAGAAAGTAACGAAGCGGTCAAACGACAAGTCTATGACCTCTCTGGTCGCCGCCTTCCGGCAACCCATCAACACCAAGGCATCGTCATCGAGCAGTATGTGGATGGGAAGGGAAAGAAGCACAGTCGCAAGAGATTATAGACAAATAACAAATTATTCAGAGCCTTCGTTCCGTTGGTAGCTGAATGCATCGACATCAACGTAACCGCCCTTCTTCTTTGTGGCATAGCAGAAGATGCCGAACTTCGTTCCCATGAAGAAACGCCGCCAGTCGAAGCGCATGCGGTAGTTGGGAGTACCGATTTGAGTCCATTGGGTGCCGTCAAGACTATAGTAGAAGTTGGCGGCATCCTTTCCTCCACGCTCACCAGGACGGAAGTCACCATCGATGCGCAGCCACACCTTTGTCTGTTTCAGAGGCACCTGCTCAATGGTCTTCTCTTCTGTCTTCGTCACCAGTTTATCACGGTCAGACAGTTCCACTGTCATTTCATTCATCTCCAAGAACAGTTTACTCCCTTGTTTCCTCACGGTGAGGGCTCCAGTTTCACTGTTGAAAGCAGCTAATCCGGCACAGTCACCATCCTTCATGTGTGACACGTCCATGACGATTGATCCGCTACAGGTGGGGCCCTCCATACGCTGTGTCAGCGTGTTGGGAGCCAGATAGAGGGTGTTCACAATCCGGTTGGTCTTCAGACGGAGATATCCTGGCCGTTCCGTCAATGACCATGCGGCATCCACAGGATTGTGGTTCCACTGCCAATGCAGTCCTAATTGCAGGTTGGAGAAGTCATCGCTTTTCACGATAGCCGTGCGGGGCATGCCGCTCTTCAAGGGTCGCACCGTGTCGGGCACTTTCCCATTCTCATCACCCAGCATCGGCCATCCGTTGATCCAGCGGCAGGGCATCACGGTGAGCACGCGTCCCACTCCCCCACGGTCTTGGAAGATAATACCATACCAGTCACCGTCCTGAGTATCCACGATGGTGCCCTGTGCCTCATAAGAGAATCCGCCGAACTCACTCTCTAAGATCACCTGTTTCTCGTAAGGCCCGTGGATATCATCTGCCCGGTAACACACCTCACGGCGATGTCTGCCGGGAGCATAGGTGTGAGAGATCATCAGCAAGTAGTATTTACCATTATGCTTGATCATCCTGCTGCCTTCCAAGAGTCCTTTCTCGTCCTCCTCGCGTTGGAAGATCTGCTGATGGGTGCCCTCGATGACATCCGAGAGATCAGGTTTCAGTTCCATCAGTTCCCCCGTGCCATAGATCACATACACCCTCCCGTCATCATCGAAGAACAGTGAGCAGTCATGGAAGTGGCGCATCCTCGAAACAATGGTCCACGGTCCTTCTGCTTTCTCTGCCGAGAAGATATAGGTGTCGCCCATGGCACCTTGTTCATTCGGAGCCAACAGCGCATAGAATTTCCCGTTATGATACTTCAGCGAAGTGGCCCATTGTCCTCTGCCATAGACCGTTCCGTTCTGCAAATCGTACTTAGGTGAGTCGGTGAGGCGATCAAAGATATACCCCACCGTCTCCCAATTCTTCAGATCCTTCGATGCCATCACGGGAGCCCCCGGCATGAGGTGCATCGTGGTAGTCACCAGATAGAAGGTATCCCCCACCCTGATCACATCGGGGTCGGGCACATCGGCCCACAGCATCGGGTTTTGTATTTTCTCCGTGTGGATTGTCTCATAGTCATCGGCCATGGCTCCCATCCATGACAGGCAGGCCATGCACATGGTAATTACTTTTTTCATTTTTGTCCCAGATTGATTCTGCGACAAAGATACAAAAGAACCCGCAAAGAATACTCATGTAAATGTATCTTATTCTTTATCAAAAGTATTCTTTCATCAGAAACAATAAAAAAGGGAGCTGATTTCTCGGCTCCCATCACCTTGTTGGTTTTTATCTCGTCGTTTTAGTAAAATTGAAGTTTCCCCCACCGCCGATGTCACCGACACGGTCATCGGAGAAAAACAGCATCATATACTTATTCCCGTTGATCTCCACCGTATATGACCGAATCTTGTCTGCCTTCAGTTGTTCAGCGGTACACTCCTTCCCACTCAGTGTCTGGGTAAACTTAGCCCCCTTGGCTTCAAGCACATCGGCCATCTTGGCATGGACAGCATCGAAGTCTTCTGCCGTTAACTGGTGATCGCCGTAGAAAGCGATGCCTATCGAACCGCCTCTGTCGTTGCCCGAGGCTTTGATCCGTCGTACGTTGGGGATTCCTTTCAGGTCCTCTGCCTTCACGCCAATAGCCTCGAAGGCACCTTCCACTTCCGGAGCATTGTCGATATGGAAGAGTGATACTGCGAAATTATAGACGATGAAATACTGCTCATCGCGCTCCGTGATCTCAAAGGCGGGATTGGGCTCATCGGCATAGTACTCGAAATCCATGTCGTGTTCGAAGTCGTAGCTCACCCTCAAGCCCATGTCCTTCCCCTCTTCTGGTTGATAGACGACAGCATCTAAATCGCCACGGCCTGCATCGAAACGCTCCTTGGTGTATTTGGGAATACGGAAACCCTTCTCTTCGAGTTTCTTCACCCAGGCTTGCATCTCCTCTTTGGTCACCCCTTTGTAGTCAACGCGATACTGATATGAGTTGTCTTCATCGGTAAGTTGTGTAAAAACGATCTTTCCCTTCGTTTCTATTTCAGGGATGCCATACTTGTCATAGACGGCTGCCGGCCACTTCCCGTCTTCCAGTCCGCCAACCGTACCTGATTCACTACCCGAGGCCGAGCCTCCATTCTTTCCGCCACCACAAGAACATAGACCGATGGCGAGCACGAACATTGCAGATAATACTTTCTTCATAATCGATTGGATTTAATTGATCACTTCTTGATGAACTCCACGCGGCGATTCTTGGCACGTCCGGATTCTGTCTTGTTGTCAGCAACGGGCTCATGCGATCCCTTTCCTACAGCCCTGAGGTTAAAGCCGTCAACACCAAGACTTTCAAGAGCCTTCACCACAGCCTCAGCACGTTGCTGCGACAGCGGATCATTGACGGCATCAGAGCCTTGGTTGTCAGTATGTCCCTGGACTTCAAAGCGCACGCTTGCGTTCTTCTTCATATACTCGGCCACCTTTTGGATCTCCTCCATCGACTCCGACTTAAGCGTCGCCTTGCCCGTCTCGAAGAGGATGTTGTTGGTCACGAACTTACCCGTCTCGGCGATAGCCTTCTCGACGGCTGCCACCTTGGCATCGATGTCTGTAGCATTGCGCTCGTAGAGTTCTACAGCACCCTTGGCAATCACTACATTCTTCATATAGGTGTGCTTGCTGCCACCACGGGCGAACCACGTCACCCATCCTGCACCCGGCTTGGCATTCGGCACATTGATGACGCGACGGCCATCGACATAGAACTTGATGGCACGTTTGTTGAACGATAGGGCGTAGTGGTGCCAGCGGGCATCATTAAAGGGACCTGCCTGTGAACTTGCATGTCCTTCCTTATGCGTGAAAGAAGGCTCAGAGGTCAGACAATAAGAGCAATCGAATGTGTGCTTGTCGTGTGAAAAATCATAAGTGATAGTAAACAACTCATTATCTCTCGACTCGGTTTCATGCATAATGTCAAATTCTATAAAGGGTGCACCGTTCTTCTCCCTGTCATCATAGAGCATGTCGTACTCGATGGTGAACACGTCGCCCAGGTAGTTCTTGAGACCTCCTTTGACGAGCGGCGAGATCCAACTGTCGTGCTTGTCCATCTCAATACACTTCACACCATTGATGACAGCCACCTCTGCGCTACCCCTGACAAGGTCCCACTTCGAGGGGAACTCACCCACCTGTTCACCGGCAAAGTCATCCTCGAACATCACGACAGAGCCACGCACGAAGTCGTTCTTCACGTTCTTCGTATCATTCTGATAATCATCGACATCGCCATAGTCACCTGTAGAAGAACTGTTACCTCCGTTGAGCACATCATCGGCTTTCTTCTCCACCGTCTTCTCCACTTTCTTCTCAACCTTCTCCTTGGCTTTCTCCACGGCTTTCTCACCGAGTTTCTTCAGCCATCCCTGTGCATCGGCATTCATAGCAAAGGCTACAACCGCCATCATCAAAATAAGTCTTTTCATATTCATTTGTTCTTAGTTTGGTAATTATTTATGATTTGGTGACAAAGATACGAACTATAATTGATCCCTACAATCCCCCAAATGGGGCTTTTTACATAGAAAAAATCATGACAAATCGCAGAATATCACAAACTTTATGTATATTTGCAGCATGGAAAGGAAGATCGCCATCATCATCATGGTTCTGTTACTGACAGGCATCAGTACAGTCATGGGCTACGAAGACCACCGAAACCGACATGTGGATTCGTTGGAGACGGTGTTACACAGTGACAATCCGCCCAAGGGAAAGGATCTGCTGAGAGTCTATCTGAACCTGATGTCGGGCTATCGTAACACCAGTCATGACCGCTGCATGCTGTATGCCCGCAAGGCGCTGGCCCTCTCGTATGAGCTGAATGCCCTGAATGCACGGGAGAGTGCTTGGTATAACTTAGGACTGATGGCTTACGGTCGGGATGAGTATGATAAGGCATTGGGGTATTTCCAACAAGCCCTGGCTGTAACCGACTCGATGAAAAACGACAAGCGATACAAGGTGAGTGACATCGACGACAACCTGTCGCAGCTCTACGGAGCCATCGGAAATCTTTACAACATGCAAGACAAAGCCCTGCTTGCTATCGAGTACTACCAGAAAGCACTGCCCATCTTCGAGAAATACAACTGGTTAGAGAGTCAGACCATCCTCCATCATAATGTGGCAGAACTCTACCTTTCGATGGGTAACAACGAGAAAGCAGAGTTTCACTATACACAGGCCATCAAGACAGGAACGGCATCCAAGGACTCCCTGATGATGGCACTGCCAAGGAAAGGACTGGTGAAGATCTATCTTGACCAGGATAAGTATGAGCAGGTTCGACAAAACATCAACTTCGCCTATGCTTATTATCATACCCACCGACAAGAAGAGCCAGGCGACTACTCTGAGATTCTCGTGTCGTTGGTGAAGATGCATCTGATGAGCGGTCATGAGGATTTACAGAAAGCCAAGGCATACGCCGAGGAGGCTCTGACCTACGATAACGGGGAGCTGATGAGTGAGAACAGCTATGACATTCATGTCGCAGCCGCCATGGTGGCCATGCACGAGGGCAACTGGCAGCAGGCTCTTCACCATGCGCTACGCTCCGTTCACGAGAACGACGAGGAGGCGACATACAGTGATGTGGGAAGCTATGAGATGCTCTCCACTATCTATATGCACTTAGGAGATCAGAGCAAGGCCATTCTCTATATCAAGAAGATACGCGCAATGATGGAACGCTTCGCCACCAAGAACTACCAGAGCAGTCTGAGTCAGATGGAGGTGCTCTACCAAACCAAAGAAAAGGAATCACAGATAGAACGGCTGAAGAAGGAGAAACGATGGTTCCTCTGGGGTGGTATCCTCACGGCACTGGTATTGTTACTCACAGCCGGTGTGTTCTTCCTGTTGTGGCGAGGTATCCGTCTGAAACGTCGGACAGCTCTCATTCAGGCCCGTCTTGACGGTGAGATAGCCGAACGGGTAAGGATAGCCCGCGACCTGCACGACCGGTTAGGGGGTACGCTGACAGCACTGAAACAGAACCTACCCAAGGAAAGTACCACCACCATTGCCTTGGCAGACGAGGCCATCCGAGAAATGCGCCATGTGAGTCATCATCTCCTTCCTGACTCTTTGAACCGCTATGGGCTGCGAGTGGCTTTACGCGACTATTGCCAGACCCTCAAGAACGTGTCATTTTCGTTCATCGGGAAAGAGGAACGGTTAGACAAGCAGAAAGAGGAAGCCATCTATTGTATGGTATATGAACTGGTGAACAATGCGGTAAAAAGTGCCCAAGCCAAACATATCCACGTTCAACTGTTTGTCGATGAACAGGTAACGGCTATCAATGTGAGCGATGACGGACGAGGCATCACTGATGAGGATCACGAGAAAGGCATGGGACTCAGTAATCTCCGACAACGGGTAAACAGCATAGGTGGAACGCTGACTATTCTGTCCAAGCCACACGAAGGTACAGAAGTGAATATCGAGATCAGGAACAAACCATAAAACCCACATTTGGGGGATTGTCAGATTCAATGAAACTCCGTACCTTTGTAACCGAAACAAACTGACAATGAAATGAAGAATGTCATCATCGCCGACGACCACCGTCTGGTGGCAAATGGAATAGCCGGTCTTATTGACGGGATAGAAGGCATCAAAGTGCTTGCCATTGCCAATACACTTGAGGAAAGTGCCGACCTGATTTCCCTTCACCGTCCCGATATTCTGTTACTGGATGTGGCCATGCCCGATGGTGATGGCATCGATGCCATCAAAGAGTTCGTGTCTCTCTGCCCCACCCTGCGCATCATTGTCCTTACCACCTATGCCGAGCCCTCTGTTATCCAACGGGCCAAAGAGAACGGTGCCCAAGGCTATATCCTGAAGAACAGCAGTACCGAGGAATTGATTGAAGGGATCTGTGCAGTGGCCGGAGGCGAATTCTTTATCTGTAAGGAGTCTCGTAATCTGATGATCGGACAAAGCGAGGCACCCCCCGAACTCACCATCCGTGAGCGAGAGATCCTTCGGCTGATAGTCGAAGGTAACACCATGAAACAGATAGCTGATAAACTGCACTTAGGATTCGAGACCGTCCATAGCTATACGAAATATATCCGTCAGAAATTGGGATGCAACAACACGGCCTCCCTGGTACGCATAGCTATGGAACGGCATCTCATATAATTAAGGATACACCCGCGGTCCGAAAATGGTTGTACCCACCCTGACCATCGTACTACCGCATTCAACGGCTATGGGATAGTCGTGGCTCATCCCCCAGGAACGTTCGCAGAAAGAATCCTCATCGGCGAAATAACGCGCCTTCATCTCGTCGAAGAAAGCAGAAGCCGTCATCATCTCCCTACGGATCTGCTCGGTATCCTCCACATAGCTGGCCATCATCATCAAGCCACAGATCCGCACATGCTGAAGTTCCCTCCATTCACCGGCAGCCAACAGTTCACGACAAGCATCGAGCGTCAGACCATACTTTGTCTCTTCCTCGGCGATGTGCAGTTCCAACAGCACATCGATCACCCGGTTGTTCTTTACCGCCTGTTTGTTGATCTCCCGCAGCAGTTTCATGGAGTCCACCGCCTCGATCATCGAGATATACGGTGCGATATACTTCACCTTGTTCGTTTGCAGATGTCCGATGAAATGCCACTCGATGTCATCGGGTAAGGATGCGTGCTTCTGTTTCAGTTCCTGTTCATGACTCTCACCGAACACACGCTGTCCCTCCTCATAGGCTGCCATCAGATACTCATTAGGGTGGTATTTGCTCACAGCCACTAACCTCACCCCTTCAGGCAGGTCGGCCAGCACCTTCCGCAGATTCTCTTTTACGTTGTACATGTCACTCAGTTACATTTTTACTCTTATGCTCAAAAACATCCATGATGGCTGTCTCGGCAATACTGGCAATGACATAATCGATCATCGTACCCCCCATCACCGTGTCGATATTCTTCACAGCTCCCGGCAGGGTGGCAGCATGCACGAGGTAATAAACATTGGAACGTTTTTCTTTCTCCGTTTTCTCATCAATGGTGATGAACTGGAGCTTGGCCTTGTACCAACGGTCGGCATTCTCCTCCTCACTGAAGAAGATCTCCTTGTAAGATGCTTTCTTGATATCCACCACGTCAAACTCACCACTGATATACGATGACATCTCCTCCGTGATACAGTTCTCCGCTTCGGTGAAGCTCAAGGCATCAACCACGTATTGCTCCTTCACTTTCTTCATCATACCATCTTCCATGGTCTTCTCATACTGCACTTTGGTCTCGAACCATTCTGCTGTTCTTGTTCTCATTTCTATTATTAATCTAATTCAAAAATCTATGATAACAATAATCCTACGCTCACCAAAAGTCCATAGACAAACATATTCCTGGCCGTTTCTCCAAGGATGCCATTTAAGGCACACCCATGATCGATGCGTACCATCCTACGATAAGTAACACCATGTAGCAGCAAGTAGCCCAAGGGGAGTATGGTGGCCCAGGGATGATTGTTCAAAGCAAAGACGACGCCCATCAGACAGGCCACGATGCCTAACAGCAGATACATCATTCTGCTGCCCTTTTTGCCTAATCTCACGGCCAGGGTATTCTTCCCTACCCGTTCATCGTTTTCTATGTCACGGTAATTATTAATCATCAACAAAGTGTCGATCACCAAACCGCAGGCTAAAGAAGCCACAAATACTTCCACCGTGCAGGAATGTGTAATAATATAATAAGGTATGCACACGGGGATGATACCGAAGAATACCAGCACCAGCACATCACCCATCCCCACATAGCTGAGATGCGTGGTATAGAGGAAACAGAACACCACACACACCAAACCCACCAGTATCATCTCCACCCCACCGTAGATCACCAGGGGCAGACCAATGGCGCAGGCAATCATAGTGGTGATGGCAATGGCACGCCTCATCGAACGGGCATCCACCCACCCCATGGCACACGCCCGCTTCGGACCTAACCGCGTCTCATCATCGTTCCCCTTCATGAAATCAAAATAGTCGTTCACGAAGTTTGCATCAATCTGCATGATGAAGGCGAACAGCATACAAAGGATGGCAGGCAGGAAACGGAAGGGTGCCCCGCTGACAGCTGCCAACGACAGTCCGATCATCACGGGAACGGCAGCCCCCGTCAGTGTCTTCGGTCGTGCTGCCAACAGCCATGCTCTCCACGAATTCGTCTTGATATACTCTTCCCTCATTGCTAAAAAATTCAAATTGCTTGCAAAAGTAAACAATTTCGTGTATATTTGCAAATTATTTAAGGGTAAAGAGAATGGAAAATCATGTGAGTCTGGATCTGATGGAGTTCATCGAGCGCAACATCCTACCTCGTTATGCAGCCTTCGACAAGGCACACAACATGCAGCATGTCACCAGTGTCATCAAACGGTCGTTGGAGATTGCACGGAAGACAGGGGCCGACATGAACATGTCATATACCGTTGCCGCCTATCACGACTTAGGACTGTCGGGTCCACGTGCCATCCATCATCTCACCAGTGGGAAGATCCTTGCTGCCGATATCCGTCTGCGCCGTTGGTTCACTCCCGATCAGATCAAGATCATGAAAGAGGCTGTGGAAGACCATCGTGCCTCTGCCAGTCATGCACCCCGCAGTATCTATGGGAAGATTGTCGCCGAGGCCGATCGTGACTTGGATCCTATGACAGTTTTCCGCCGAACCATTCAATATGGCATGTCGAACTACCCAGAGAAGAGCCGTGAGGAACAGTGGGAACGTTTTGTGGAGCACATGCAGAACAAATATTCCGAGCATGGCTATATCCGTTTATGGATGCCCCATTCCCCCAATGAGGCAAAACTCAAGGAGATCCGTCAGCTCATCAACGACCCTCCCCGGCTGCGTGAAGTCTTTGACCACCTCTTCGAAGAAGAGCTGTTGAACAGATAGACGGGTGATTCGTCGAACAGAACACGATGTTTACTGAAAAGATTTCCCCCTTTCGACAAAAAGCATTATTTTTGTACAAGAAATCATCTATAAATAAATAAGACAGATATGAAAAAGAAAACAATCTTAGCATGTGGAGCCGCCCTTCTGTTGTCGAGTTGTGGCTTCACCGGCGGCACGGCAACCAATGGCACTGCCGGCACCACCGACATCTTAGGTGGCATCTTAGGAGCCATCACGAACACCAACACTTTGGGTGACATTCTCTATGAAGTGATCGGTGCTTCAAAACTCTCTGAGAAAGATGTGATCGGTACATGGAAATACTTCCAGCCCGGATGTGCCTTCACTTCTGAAAACGCGTTAGCATCTGCCGGAGGAAAGGTGGTGGCCGCCGAGGCAAAAGAGAAGCTGTTGCCCACATACAATAAGTTAGGTATCAAAGGCAGCAACACCTATTTCACTTTCAACCAAGACGGAACATTCTCTGCCAAGGTGATGGGAAAGACCATCAACGGTACCTACACGTTCAACAGCAGTAACAGTTCTGTGCAGCTGCAGACTCTTCTGCTCTCCACAACCGGTTACCTTACCCGAAACTCTCAAGGTATCAGTCTGCTCTTCGAATCGAAGAAACTCCTCACTGCCCTGCAGGTGGTAGGTGCAGCCAGCGGCAACAGCACGTTAGGTACCGTCAGCGAGATCAGTAAGAACTACGATGGTATCCGTTTGGGGTTTGACTTAGCGAAGTAGGAACAGTCATTCCAGCTAAGCCCTGTAATACATATACCAGACATAGGCGAGCGCAGCCACGATAGCGAGCATCACGATGCTCTTTATCAGGCAGCTCGCCACTTTTTTGATGATATAGAAAGCCACCACCACAGCGATGATAGCTAACACATAAAAGCTATAATTTTCCATCTCTCATCTACAATCTTTCATTTTTCATCTCTTATCTCTCAAACACTTTCTTAAAGCTCGCGGGAATGGGTGTCACGAACTCCATCCGCTCACGAGTGATAGGATGTTCGAAACAGAGCATATAGGCATGAAGAGCCAGTCGGCCACAGGGATCATCGCCATTGCCGTACTTGGTATCGCCGCATACCGGGTGCCCCATATCGGCAGAGTGCACACGGATTTGGTTCTTACGTCCTGTCTCCAACTTATACTCTACCAACGAATAGCCATTCATACGCTTCAGCGTGTGGAAATGGGTCACGGCGTATTTCCCGCCATTATCTACCGGCGATGAATAGGTGATATATGCCTTATTGTCTTTCAGCCAGTTGGCAATGGTGCCTCCCTCCTCTTCCATCTCACCGCTCACCAAGGCCACATAGCGGCGATCATAGACGATATCGTGCCATTCATGCTCCAGGATCTGCTCCGCCTGCATGGTCTTCGCATAGATCATCAGTCCGCTGGTGTCACGGTCTAAGCGGTGTACCACATGGGCATGACAACGCTGACGACTCTTGTAGAAGTAATCATCAAGCACCGATTTCACATTCAGTGAGGAATGCCCTGCAGCCATCGACAGGATACCCACCTTCTTTTCCACCACCACGATATGTTCATCCTCGAAGACAATCTTCAGGTAACGGCTCTTTAGGATCTCCTGGTTACGCTTCGTCTTACTGACGGATACGGTCATACCGGGTTCCAAGGGAAAGTCGAACTGTTTCTCCATCCGTTTGTTCACCTGGATGCCGCCACCCTTTAAGGTGGCTTTAATCTTCGTGCGACTACCACTGACATGTGTGAGCAGGAACTCCAGCAACGGCTGAGCCTCCGTCACCTTGTAGTGATCGTATTCTCCCTGTTGTTCGTTATAAATAAATTTCTTCATCTGTTTTCATTTCAAAATGAGCCCCTGATTCACATCAAGGGCCCATAACAACACAAACACAAAACAGCAAGTCTGCACAGTGGCAGACAAGCATAATCTTATTGGATGCCGTCCTCACGCAGTTTCTGCTGCCATTTCCAAGCAGAGCGCAGGACGTCTTCAATATTGGCTTCCGCTTTCCAACCAAGCACCTTGTTGGCCTTATCCACGTTACCCCACACCTTCTCGATGTCACCTTCGCGTCGCGGTGCGTAGGTCCAGTTCAACTTCACGCCCGTAGCCTTCTCAAAGCCTTCCACCACCTCCAAGGTACTCAGTCCGGTTCCCGTACCGATATTGAACACCTCTACGGCATCGGTCTCGGGTTTGTCGAGCACACGTTCCATAGCTTTCACATGTGCCTTGGCAAGATCCACTACATAGATATAGTCGCGGATGCAGGTGCCGTCGGGCGTGTTGTAATCGTTACCGAATATCTTCAGCTGCTCACGAATGCCGATGGCAGTCTGGGTAACGAAGGGTATCAGGTTCATGGGCACCCCGTTGGGCAGTTCGCCGATCAATGCCGACGGATGGGCACCAATGGGATTGAAGTAGCGCAGGATGATAGCCTTGATGGCTGCCCCGCTGTGGATATAGTCCTGAATGATCTCCTCGTTGATCTGCTTGGTGTTGCCATAAGGTGACAGGGCTTTCTGGATCGGTGCCTGTTCCGTTACAGGCAGGTTCTCTTTCGACGGCTGTCCATATACGGTACAGCTCGATGAGAAGATAATACCCTTGACATCGTACTTCGGCATCAGCTCCAACAGGTTCAGCAGCGAGGTGATATTGTTACGGTAGTACATCAGCGGCTTCTCCACACTCTCTCCCACTGCCTTACTGGCAGCGAAGTGGATGATGCCCTCGATGGCTGGGTATTTCCTGAACACACCCTCCAGGGCTTCCATGTCGCAGCAATCCACCTGCTCGAAGGCAGGGCGGATACCCGTAATCTTCTCTATACCATCAACTACCTCAGCCTTTGAGTTGGAGAGATTGTCGATGATCACTACCTGATAGCCTGCCTGCTGCAGTTCAACGGTGGTATGGCTGCCAATGAAGCCTGTTCCGCCAGTCACGAGAATTGTCTGTTTCATCATTCAGATCTCTTTATCAATAGATTGGATTGCAAAGGTACGTATTTATTTTGATACTTCCAAATAAATAATTGGTGATTTGTCAATTCAAGGCTACGTAAGCATGATGTTAAGCCTACGTAAACCTTACTTAGGTTCCACTTAGGTAGCAATCAGCCTCTTTGGGGGCTATAAATAGACCCTGCTTTTTCCATAAACAGACGTTACTTGAATACCCTACATAAAAGAAAAAGACAAGTGCGAATTAAACCATCGACGAAACTGTTCGTCTCATAGATAAACAACAATTAATTCACCTGGTAGGGATGACCCCCAAACAAGAAAAGGCATCCCGAATAAAAAAAAGAAAGGAAGAAAAAATGAAAAAGATGATTTTGGTAGCAGTAGCCATCATGACCATGACCAGCAGTTTCGCATCAACAGAGAACGACAAGGCAGGCAGATTCATGGAGTATTTCATGAATGCAAGAAACGTAGAAGACTATGACATGACCTTCGACACCCGTCGCTTGGCAGCGAAACTCGACCTCACCGCAGAACAGATGGATGCCGTGGAGGTGATCCAGAACCAGTTCACCAACGAGATGCTCTCTGCTGCCAACAGTCACGGATTCCAGCGCCGCGCACAGGTTCGTCAGGCTGTGAGCAACGATATCAACAAGATGAAGATGATCCTGAACAACAAACAGTTCGACTCTTATATGTCACTGCTCATCACAACCCTGCGCAACCGCCATCTCTAAAGTTTACATTCATATTCCCGTGCCTACATGCCCTCGGACAAAGCAAGCGAAGCATGTAAAAAAAACGGTGCTCCCACTCGAAGGAGCACCGTTTTATGTTGATTACCTGAATGAATCAGTCGAGACCGAACAAAGTTCGCAAGCCACCGTCAACACCCGAGAAGCCCATGAAGGCCAGACTCAGCAAACCGGCAGTAACCAGTACGATAGCGGTGCCTCGCATACCCTTCGGGATATTCAGCAGGGCCATCTGCTCACGGATGCCCGCAAACACCACCAAAGCCAAGCCAAAACCGATTGCGGTGGAGAAGGCATAGACGATGCTCTGCAGCAATGAGAAATCCTTCTGGATGACGAGGATGGCCACACCAAGTACGGCACAGTTCGTAGTGATGAGCGGGAGGAAGATGCCCAATGCCTGATAGAGTGCCGGTGACACCTTCTTCAGGACGATCTCTACCATCTGCACCAAGGCAGCAATCACGAGGATGAACACGATGGTCTGCAGATATTGCAGGCCGAAAGTGTTCAGCACGAAATGCTGGATAAGATAGGTCACGATGGTGGCCAGCGTCATCACAAAGGCCACGGCTGCCGACATGCCCAACGAGGTGTTCACCTTCTGCGACACACCGAGGAAGGGACAGATGCCCAAGAACTGCGACAGGATGATATTATTGACAAATATCGCCGAGATGAAAATTAACAGATATTCCATAATGATTATTTTTCGAGATTTCGTTATATCGTTATTTCGTTATATCGTTATACCGACATTCCGACATTAAGCATCTTTCTTAACCTTATTCACAATGGCCACAAGGAATCCCAGGGTGATGAAGGCTCCCGGAGGCAGCACGAACATCAGCATGTTATAAGTCTCGGGCAACAGGGTGAAACCAAACACCGAACCGGCACCGAGGATCTCACGACAGATGCCTAACAGCGTCAAGCCGAAGGTGAAGCCCAGACCGATACCGATACCGTCCATCAGACTGGCGCCGGCTCCGTTCTTGGCAGCGAAAGCCTCAGCACGACCGAGGATGATACAGTTCACTACGATCAAGGGGATGAACAGGCCCAACGATGCATAGATGCCGGGCACATACGCCTGCATCACCATCTGCAGGATCGTAACGAAGGAGGCGATGACAACAATGAACACAGGGATACGCACCATATCAGGCGTGAGGTTCTTGATCAGGGAGATCACGACATTTGAACAGATGAGCACAAACATCGTGGCCAGTCCCATTGACAAGCCATTCATGGCACTGGTGGTTGTGGCCAGTGTGGGACACATACCAAGCATCAGGACGAACGTTGGGTTCTCCTTAACAATGCCGTTCTTGATAATACTTATATAATTCATTGAACTTTAATCTTTGATCGTGGAACATTACTTTTCTTGCTTCGAGGCACCCGTGGCACCGTCGATGGGAGTCGCTTTATAAGCTTTGTAGGCGTTGTTCACGGCCAGGAGGAATGCACGACTGGTGATGGTAGAGGCCGTGATGGCATCCACCTGTCCGCCATCCTTGCTCACCACCAGTTCCTCCTTGGGGTTCTTGCCGATGATGTTTCCTTTCTCACCTGCCTGAAACCATTTATCCGCCTTGGCACCCAACCCAGGTGTCTCAGCATGTTCCAGTAAGGTGTAACCGAGGATCTTTCCTTCGGGGTCGAAGCCCACCAGGATCTTCAGGTCACCGCCGAAGCCCATGGTGGTGCTCTCCACAGCGGCACCGAGATCATTCTTCTTCGCATCCTGTGTCTGGTAGATGATATACGTCATCTCCTTCCCCTTGGCATCATTCTGCCTGACGGTGTCGGTCTTGGCAACGGTAAGGTCCCCCCCGCCCATCACGGCCTTGATACCATCGGCCAGTGTCTTCTCTTTCTGAGCAGCAATCGGCTCTTCAGTGACATGGTTCACTGCTGCGAGGATGCTGCCGGTTACAACGGCAACACCGGTGAGCACCAGTGCCATGTTCGTTATGGTTGATTTCAGCTTTTCCATTTTGAATACTCTATAAAATTGTCAATGATCAATTGTCAATTATCATTTCTTGCTCACCACTTCACCGAAGCGCTTTGGTTTGATATAAGTGTTGATGAGCGGAGTGAATGCGTTCATGATCAGGATGGCGAACGACATACCCTCGGGGTAGCTGCCCCAGTTACGGATCACCACGGTGAGCAGACCGATGGCCACGCCATAGATAAGCTGTCCTTTGCCTGTCATCGGTGAGGTGACGTAGTCGGTAGCCATAAAGATGGCACCGAGCATCAATCCACCTGTAAGGATCTCGGCAAAGGGATCAGCGTAGATAGGATTGGCAAGATGCAGCAGACCGCTGAATACGAACACCGTACAGATGATGCTCACGGGGATATGCCATGTGATGATTTTCTTCCACAACATATAGGCCAGTCCTAAGAGAAGTGCCAAGGCACACACCTCACCGATTGTACCCAGTCCGCCCGTGGGGTTTGAGCCTAACAGCAGGTGGGTGGCTGAAGGAAGCTGTTCCAACAGAGAGGCGTCACCCGTCTTGATGGCGGTCTTCATAATTGCTAAGGGGGTGGCTCCCGTCTCGGCATCGAGATAGCTGGTGAGCTGTCCTGCCACAGGCCATGATGTCATTTGTGCAGGGAAGCTCACCAAGAGAAAAGCACGTCCCAACAAGGCAGGGTTAAAGATGTTCTGGCCAAGTCCGCCAAAGGTCATCTTCCCCACGCCGATGGCAAAGAGGGCACCGATAATGATAATCCATATCGGCAGGTTCGACGGCAGATTGAATCCTAACAGCAGACCCGTGAGGATGGCCGAGCCGTCGCATATCGTTACCTTTTCTCTTTTCAGGATATATTTGGTGATAGCCCACTCGAAGAGTACACAGGCCACCACGCTGGTGGCAAGCACGATGGCAGAACCAAGACCGAAGTAGAACAGGGATACCAGAAGAGCCGGGATCAGTGCGATGATCACACCGTACATGTTCTTCTCAACCGTGTCGCTACCATGTGCATGCGGTGACAATGAAACAATTAGTTTACTCATAATGTCGTTTACTATTTACTGATTACTGATGATTAGCGATTCCCTGGATTATTTCTTGGCATTGCGGGCACGGATGATACCCATGACCGTAGACTTGCCCAGACGGATGTTATCGAGCAGCGGACGGTGGGCAGGACAGGTGAACTGACAGGAGCCGCACTCGATGCAGGAGGTGATATCCTCGGCCTCCACACGCTCCCAGTTCTTCATACTGGAGAGGGTTGCGAGAAGATAGGGTTCCAATCCCATCGGACAGGCGCCCACACATTTGGCGCAACGGATACAAGGCTCGGCTTCCTTACGTCGGGCATCATCATCGGAGAGAATCGTTACACTATTTGTTCCCTTACAGATAGGTACTTCTGTGGATGTCAGGGCTTTACCCATCATCGGACCGCCTGCCAACAGTTTATTGTCACCCTCGGGCATACCGCCGCAGGCATCAATCAGATCCTTCATCGGCGTACCCATGCGTACGAGGAAATTCCCGGGGTTAGCGAGTCTCTTTCCTGTTACAGTAGTATAACGTTCAAAGAGGGGTTTGTGCTTCATCACCGCTTCATAGACGGCAAAGGCGGTACCCACGTTCTGCACGATCGCACCTACATTGACAGGGATAGCAGGAGGAGCGGGTACCTGACGGCGGATCACTGCATCCACCAGCTGCTTCTCACCCCCCTGAGGATAACGCTGCTTGAGTGGTACTACTTCAACGTGGTAGCTCGAAGCACTGAACTTTTCCTCACATTTCTTATTGAGCAGTTCGATAGCTGCCGGTTTGTTGGTCTCGATGCCGATATAGCCCGTTGTTACCTTCGCGGCAATCATCAGCAGTTCAAGTCCCACCAAGATCTCATCGGCCTTCTCCATCATCAGACGGTAGTCGGCAGTGATATACGGCTCACATTCCACAGCATTGATGATGACACACTCTGCCTTGGCAGTAGGTGGCGGTGTGAGCTTGATGAATGTGGGGAATCCGGCACCGCCCATACCCGTGACACCAGCAACCTTCACACGGTTGATGATCTCCTCGGGAGTGAGCTCGGGATGGTCGGCCACCAGCTCCAGTTTGTCGCTGCGGTCAATGCTCTCTTCCCATTCGTCACCTTCCACCTTAATAATAATGACTGGCTTACGATAGCCTGTGGCATCGATGGCTGTATCGATTTTCAGTACGGTACCCGACACAGAGGAATAGATCGGAGCTGAGACAAAGCCTCCGGCCTCGGCGATCAATGTTCCCACCTTCACTTTGTCACCCTTAGCCACAACAGGCTTGGCGGGTGCACCGATATGCTGCGACAGAGGGAAGATAGCCTGTTGGGGCAATGCAGCCACCTGTGTCGCTACTTCGTGGGTAAGCTTGTTCTCCTCGGGATGAACGCCACCTATACGGAATGTTCTGATTTTCATGCCTGTTCCTCCTTTTGATTAATGGGGTTAGGATTACTGGTCGTAGCAGATTGACTGGTCGTATTGGCAGAACCAGTTTCGCTCGGTTGTTCTTTCGGTGCTTCTGCCTTAGGCTTCGGTGCCGGGAAGTTCACGGCATGGATAGCCTTCGTGGGACATGCCTCGACACACTTCTTGCACAAGCGGCACTTGTTGAAGTCGATGTAGCTCACGTTGTTCTCAAGGGTGATCGCCTCGAACTTACATTCCTTCACGCACTTGCCACAGCCGATACAGGCAGCCTTACAGGCTTTCATGGCAGCAGGCCCCTTGTCCTTGTTCACACAACTCACATACACACGACGACCCTTCGGTCCTTTCTTACGCAGTTCGATGATCTGACGGGGACAAGCTTTCACACAGGCACCGCAAGAGGTACACTTCTCTTCATCCACCTCGGGCAGTCCTGTTTCCGGATTCATGCGGATGGCATCGAACTGACAGGCAGCCACACAGTCGCCACATCCTAAACAGCCGAAGCCGCAGGCTGTCTCACCAGCACCCGTAGCATTCATGGCCGAACAGGTACGTAAGCCATTGTACTCTGCGATACGGGGACGAAGGGCACAAGTTCCGTTACAACGGACGACAGCCACCTTGGGATCCGAATTGGCAATGGCCATCCCTAATAAATCCGCCACTTTACCCATCACCTCTGCACCGCCCACCGGACAGTTCAGTCCTTCTAACGATCCTGCATCAGCTGCTTTCACCAACGCCGAGGCCAGACCGGAGCAGCCAGCAAATCCGCAGCCTCCGCAGTTAGCACCAGGCAGCGTTGCCGTGACCTGTCCGATACGGGGATCTTCCTGAACAGCGAACTTCTTGGAACAGAAATAGAGTATCAGCGCTGCTATCAGGGCGATACCTCCAAGAACGATCACTGCGGTCAAAATAAAGTTCATAATTCTTTGTATTTGTTTTAGTTATTATTGATTTTCTCCACACTGAATGCAAACTGTTCCTGCAACCGGTTGCGCAACAGAAAGAGCACTATATAATAAGGTATAAGGAACACAATGCCTGCCAATGCCATCAATGGCTCACTGTCGGTAAAACGACTGCATACGAACACAGCCGCCACCATCAGGAGGAAAGGAATAAGGAAAGCCACTGTCACAGCACGCATTCCCGTTTGAGAAGAGGCCACCAGCATCACCGTCTCACCTGGATGATAGACAGACACATCCTTTACCCGACACACATCAACCACTTTCTCTTTCTGCTCAGCGGCATGACAATGTGCCGACACCTTACATGCAGCACATGCCGAGGTCTGCACGATGCGCACTCGCATGCTGTCGCCCTCTATCGACTCAATCGTGCCGCTATGGAAGATTTTCTGACTCATGTATATCTGTTCGCTTTAGTTATCGATTTGCCATGTCGAGTTTGCAAATGCAAAGATACGATTATATTTTTTAATAACCAATAAAAAACGTAAATAATTGCATGATAGTTAACAAAAGTTGTACGTTATCGTTTGCAGACAAATAAAATCCCCGAAATATTTTGTAGTTCGCATAAAATAGCTTAACTTTGTAACGATAAAAGATAAACTTATGCAAGTAACCGAACAAACTACCCAGCAGATTGAACGCGCTGTCAAGAAGATAGCGCAGAAGCTGCCCGCTACCGAGGACACCTCTCTGCTTACCGACATTTACCTGCTCGTTTCGCAAGAAAGCGGCGAGATGATTGCCTTTGACGACAATGAGCAGGAGATTACCCGTTGCGTGGTGGAGCAGTGGATCGACAACAAAGACGAGAACTTCTACGAAGAGGTGACAGCCATCCTTCGCAAGGAGCTGCACCGGCTGCATGAGGTGGTTGACAACTTAGGGATTATGAAGCCCTATAGTTTCGTGTTGGAGAATGACGACAAGGAGACCATCGCCGAGTTGTATGTAGCCGACGATGACACCATCATCATCGGCGGTGACCTGATGGAAGATCTGGACAAAGACCTTGACAGTTTCTTCGACTCCCTGATGAAAGAATAGGCTTTTTCTATTCCTTGATGAAAGAATAGGTGTGCCCTATCCTTTCATCAATTCTGTTATCTCCTCATCGGTGGCCAGGTTGAAGTCACCGGCAATGGAATATTTGAGCGTGGCTGCCGCCAACGAATAATCCAATATTTTCTGCGGATCATCGGGATAGGCATTCAAGGCATGGAGCTGTCCTGCCGTGAAGGCATCCCCCACTCCCATGGCATCGACGATTCCCTGGATATCGTAGATACGTGTTTGATAAAGGGTGCCCTGATCCCAGAGCAAGGCAGTGAGTGTATTCCTACTTGAGCTGATCATGTTGCGCATTCCCATGAGCCATTTCTTGCAGCGCGGCCAGCGGGCATGGATTTCATCGAACCACTCGCGATATACCTCCATCGGCATCTCATAGTCGGACGACATAGCCGGGAACGGTACTTTGCGGTCGGTCATATACTCATATTCTATCACATCGGCGAACACCACATCAGCAAAACTGAGCATTTTGCTCAGGGTTGACTTGGGTTCGGCTCCATACTTCCACAGGTTCTTCCGGTAGTTGACATCAAAGGAGATGGTCAGTCCCATCTCGTCGGCGATACGCAGGGCCTCGAACGTAGCATCTGCCGACTCTTGCGAGATAGCCCCAGTGATTCCCGAGGCATGGAAGATACCTGCATCAGCAAAGATCTTGTGCCAGTCGAGCATCTGCGGCTCCAGATAATAGAAAGAGGAGTAGGCACGGTCGTAGATCACCTTCGAGCTACGCATGCCCGCAGAGCCCTCATAATAGTAGGATCCCATGCGGTCACCACCATAGAGCACATGTGTGGTACCCACGTTATACTCCCGCAGCTTCATGCAAGAAGCCCGTCCTATCGGATTATCCGGCACGCGTGTCACATACTCCACCTCATCACCCAAGGTAGCCAGCGACACCGCAACGTTTGCCTCACTGCCACCATAATCGCCGAAGAATGTCCTACCCTGCTGCAGTCGCATACTCTCCTGTTTAGAGAACCGGAGCAACAACTCTCCGAAAGTCACAATCTTTTTTCCCATGATCCTTTTAATGATTAATCGGCGACAAAAGTACAAATAAACGAGGACAATACAAAGAAAAACCAATTATTTCTTTTATTGTCGAGAGAGAAAGGGAAAGAGATTGTTTCATAAGAAAGGAGCAAGGCAACAGCCGACAAAAAAGAAAGCCGCCCCTTTGACGGGACGGCTTACCTTCATGTAGGAAAGGCTACGGGTTAGCGAGCAAGCTCGGGAATGCGGTTGAGCCTTCCCAATAGGGAAAAGGAGCTTACTCCAGATTCAACGATTTCTTGATGGCCGCGATCTTCTCTTCGGCACCCTTCATGCAACGCTCATAGCAGCCGGCGCACTTGAAGGTAGGATCCTTCACCTCGGTATAGAACTTGATCTTCGGTTCTGTTCCAGAGGGGCGGACACTCACCTTAGTTCCATCCTCGCAGAACCACTGGAGCACATTCGACGTGGTGGGCATATTGATCTTCTCTACACTGCCATCAGCCTTGCGGGCCTCCAGTGTCTGGTAGTCTTTCCACAGCACGATCTTTGCACCTCCCAGTTCCTTCGGCGGGTTGTTACGGAAGTCGGTCATCATCTGCTTGATCTCGTCGGCACCCGTCTTTCCCGGACGTACCACATTGATGGTTGCCTCTCTTGAGAAGCCATACTCAGCATAGATATCCATCAGCAGGTCATAGAGTGTGCGACCATTGTCCTTTGCCCAGGCAGCGATCTCGCAGATCAGACAGATAGAAGCTGGTGAATCCTTGTCGCGTACCTTATCGAACGGCAGGAATCCGAAGCTCTCCTCACCACCGCCGATATACTTCTGCTTACCCTCAGAGATACGGATCTCGTTGGCAATCCACTTGAAACCGGTATAGCAGTCGCGCAGTTCCACCCCATTCTTCTTGGCGATCTCAGCAATCAGCTCGGTGGTCACGATTGTCTTCACCAGGAATTCATTTCCCTTGAGCTGTCCGAGTTTCTTCTTGTTGGCGATGATATACCAGCAGAACATCATACAAGTCTGGTTACCATTCAGGATCTCCCACTCGCCCTTGTTGTTACGGCATACGATGGCCAGACGGTCGGCGTCGGGATCGGAGGCGATCACCAGATCGGCATTCAGCTTTGTACCGAGTTTCATACCCAGTGTCATAGCCTCGGGATTCTCGGGGTTCGGTGATACCACTGTGGGGAAGTTTCCGTCGATCACCATCTGCTCGGGCACCACGTGGATATTCTGGAATCCCCATGAGCGCAAAGCCTCAGGAATAATCACACGACCGGTACCGTGCATTGGTGAGTACACGATGTTCAGGTCTTTCTGTCGGAGGATGACATCCTGGTCAACCATAGCCTCCTTCACAGCCTGCAGGTAATCCCAGTCCATCTCACCGCCGATGATCTCGATCAGGTCTTTGTTCGGTTCGAACTTCACGTCTTCGATCTTCACCTTGTTCACCTCGTCGATGATTCCCTTGTCGTGGGGTGCCAGCACCTGTGCGCCATCATCCCAATAAGCCTTGTAGCCATTATATTCCTTCGGGTTGTGCGAAGCGGTGACGTTCACACCAGCCTGGCATCCCAGCTGTCGGATGGCGAAAGAGATTTCCGGCGTAGGACGGAGACTCTCGAACAGATAAGCCTTGATACCGTTGGCAGAGAAAATAGCTGCCACAGTCTCGGCGAACATACGTCCGTTGTTACGACAGTCGTGCCCCACCACTACTGCGTTCTGCTTTCCAGGGAAAGCCTTGTTGATATAATTGGCGAAACCCTGGGTGGCCATACCCACGATATACTTGTTCATACGGTTCGTGCCGGCCCCCATGATACCACGCAAACCGCCGGTACCAAACTCCAGGTTCTGATAGAAAGCATCGATCAGGGCTGTCTTGTCCTCGTTATCGAGCATGGCCTGTACTTCCTTCCTTGTCTCCTCGTCGAAAGAAGGTGATAACCATTCCTTTGCAACTTGCTCACACTGTTTGATGAGCGCTTCATTATTTGCCATATAATTTCATTGTTTTAGTTAGTAAAATCGATTATGGGTTCAAAGTTAACAATAATCCTCCAAACCGCAAAATAATTTGGATAAAAAAACACTCACAAAGAGAAGCAATGGAAATATTAACGGGGCGGGGTTGAATCAGAATTTGACTTTCCGCCCGTTTTGTATGTAGATCTGCCCCTTTACGGGATGACTTACACGCTGGCCGTGAAGGTTGTACAGCGGCCCTGAATTGTCCATTGTCCATTGTCCATTGTCAATTTCCTCAAGGCCCGTGGCAATACTGACCCCCGTGGGAACAATCACTATACGACCGTGATATGGGGCGCCTGTATAACATATCTCCCGCATCTGCTCATCAGTATCGTAATACAGGTATTCAGGGTCTATCCCGTCACCTTGGTCTGCAAAGACGCAGGATGTCATATTAAACGCTTTCGCATCACTTACTGCAGATATTCTTGATGTCGGAAGCGCTTCAAGTCTTGAATGATTCACATTGACGACACCATTCTGGGAGTAAACAGGACTTGCTGCCTCTATATATATGTCCGCATCCTTAAATGTCAGTGTAACATCCTTGTCTGCAAAGATGCCCTTGTTGTAAGCACTGATGCCCAGTCGGCTGCCGGTGATGGTAGTGTTCCCATACAAAGCCATTCCAGAACCATCGCTTTCCATAACATCTATGCTGTTCGTGCCTTTGCTCACAATTTTAAAATCAGACATACCCTCTAAGTCGGCAAGACCATTGCTGATGCCGTCATCATAGCCGCCAGCCACGATATTTGCATCGTTCAGCGTCAGCGTATGTGTGGTGGGGTCGTATGAAGCTGTTCCCGATCCCAGTATATCGTTCTTGTTGGCCGATGTCACTCTGGTGCCACCAACCCACAGTCTGTACCTCAGAGGTTCCGAATCCGGTTCTATCACCACTTTGCCTCTGTACTGGCCTAAGCCATAACGCAAGTAAATCCCATCCCAGTTGTTGAATCTTTCAACTTCACCGTATTGCCACGGTCCTTCTGGGTCGGCAAAGTGACAGTCGTTCAAATCCATAAACAGTCCGTTAATGGTATTGTAATGCCAGCCCGTTGACTTCGGTTCGCACACAAAGCTCTTGATCTTTGTGCCATCGATAGACAGACCGCCATAAAACCCATCTATCACCTCTTCTGACGCAGTAGCATAGAAATGATCCAGGCCTACAGTCAAGTTCTTTCCTTCTTCAATCCATACGGCTGTCATACCATCAACCGACAGTTTCCCTGTACCCGTCAATGTGGTGTTGCCATTGATCATCATGGCGATGTCAGAACCATTCAGTCTGCAATCACCATTCACCTGAATCGTCAGTCCGTCGATACCTTCTACGCGCTGTTCTGCAGAGAGACCGTTGGCAATGCAATAGTCGCCCTGAGCCGTCACTTTAATGGTTGCATGGTTAAGCATCAGCGTCTTGGTCCTGAAGTCATACGATGCACTACCGCTTTCAACGGGCAGCGACGTGCAGTTGTCGGATGTCACCTTGTTACCGCCCACCCATAGGTCGGCACTTTTTGCAGAGAAATAGCCCGGATTTGACGAACCGCCATCTATACGCGCATAGGTACAGTCTGTTTTGTAGACGTTGTAGATGGTACCCTCACTTCCAGTAAGTTGGGTACAGTTATGGAACATGGACCCGCTCTCATTTACACTTTTTAAATACCATTGTGGCCCCCCATAGATGGTTGTCAAAGAAGAACATCCATTGAACATATCAGACATATTCTCAACTTTGCCAGTATTCCAAGTGCTCAGATCAAGTGTTTTCAGACTGCTGCATAGATAAAACATATCTTTCATCGTGGTCACCGAATAGGTGTCCAGATGATCCAAGAAGTTGATGCTTTCCAGATTTGTGCATTGAGCAAACATCATTTCCATGTTTGTTAATTTGTTCCCGCTCTGAAACAGTCTGATGATCTTGGCTCCGCAATTCTTGAACATTCCGGATGCATCTTTCAATTTGGGCATACTTAAACTGCGCAAGTCAAGTATGTTCAGCGATGAGCAGCCCTGGAAGGCCGACTTTGCCGTTGTCACCTCACTGGTATTAAAATACTGAAGACCTTCGATGGTTGTCAGTTTCTCCATGTAATCGAACCAATATGAGATGTGTCTGAATTGGGCACTGGCAAACGATGGATCGAACTTCACTCTCTCCACCACTTTCTTCACTTCATATTGAAAGCAATCAATCCCACCTTTCCTACCATCTACATCATCTAATTCCAGTATCTCGGTTCCTGTTTTGGAATCCATCAATTCGTCATTATAACAAGTAATGGTTTGGTCTTCTTCTGTATAAACAGCATAACATATCTTCTGCTGCCCTATACTATAAGAACAGAAGAGCATGAGGATTGCGATTGTCAACAAAACTCTTAGTTTCATATCTTCGATGGTTTTGTCGCGACATAAAGTCAGCGAAGTAAATCTTTCACAACTGCCTTTTGAGCTCCCCACCCATAGGGAAAGTATACCGTTCGCTCTCTCGGCTCCCTACCCTTAGGGAAAGTACCTCCGTTCGCTCTCTCGGCTCCCCACCCTCTTAGGGGCGGGGTTCCTGACAAGGGGGCGGGGTTAAATCAGAATTTGACTTTCCGCCCGTTTTGTATGTAGATCTGCCCCTTTACGGGATGACTTACACGCTGGCCGTGCAGGTTGTACAGCGGCAATGAATTATCCATTGTCAATTGTCCATTGCCCATTGCCTTAAGGCCCGTGGCAATGCTGACCCCTGTGGGAACAATCAGTATAGGATTATCGTAAATATTGCCGTTGTAATACATCTTCTGTGCCGTTTCATTGTAGGACAAAAGGTCTGGGTTGATACCAATATCGGGATCCTGATATTCACTGTCCACCAAATCAAACTCCCGCGCGCCGACCACCGGACTGTTCTGCGACGTTCCCGGATCAGCTACCAGTCTTGAGTTACGAACGTAGACGAAGGTGTTGTAGCCACAATAAACGGGATAGCTGGCTTCTACATAGACATTAGAGTTCAGTAGGTTCAGCTCCTTGAAATCTTCAAGATAAATGCCTTTTTCGTAGGCACTGATGCCAAGACGGCTGCCGCTGATAGTGGTGTTGCCATACAATGCCAGTCCGTAACCATCACTGTTGACAGCATCAATACTGTTGTTCATGCCTTTGCAGACAATCTTGAAATCAGCCATTCCTTCTAAATTGGGAAGACCGTTGCTGATTCCATCAGAACCACCAGCATCAATAGTAGCATTGTTCAGCGTCAGCGTGTATGTGGCAGGATCATAGCTTGCCGTTCCTGAAGCCACGCTGATGGCATCCTTGTTCTCCGATGTCACTCTTGTGCCGCCTACCCACAGTCGGTAGTTCACTGGCGCTGCGGCAGGCTCTATCAGCACCTTTCCACGATAGTCTTCATCACCGAATATCATGAAGCCGCGGTCTTCGTCGTAGTAGTATTTATTGGCATCGGCATATTTCCACGCACCGCCCGGATCGGCATACCGGCTGTCGGTGAGGTTCATTCGGAACAGGTTCCTGATGGGATGGTACAGGTCTGGCGTGCTCGTCGCCGCTTCAAAGGTGGACGCATCAACCGTCAGAATGCCAAACCCGGTACCTTTCACCGCCTCTCTCGTGGCAGTTACGGCGAGGCGCTTCACCTTGCTTGTGAGGTTCTTGCCCTCAATCCACACACCTTCTTCTCCAGCATTTACGTTGAGCTGCCCTGTACCGGTCAGAGTGGTGTTGCCGTTGACGAGGAGACCGATGCTCTGGGCATTCAGCCGACAGTTGCCGATGACTTCAATCGTCAGCCCGTCAACGCCGCCGACGTTGTGCTCCCACGGGTCTCCGTTACTGATGGCGTGTGTACTTTGTCCTGTCACGCTAATGGTTGCATTGTTGAGTGTCAGCGTCTTCTTCGCACCATCGTAGGTCACGCTACCTGTTGTGGAGGGCAGTGACTGACTGTTCGTCGACGTAACCTTGGTGCCGCCCACCCACAGATTGTATATCCTTTCTGACAAATAGCCGGGATTCGACGGGCCACCGTCAATGTGTGCATAGGAACCATTCACGTGGTTAGAATCATAGTTGGTGCCCGCACTGCCACGAAGTTCATGACAAAGTTTGAACATGTTATCTGTAGTCACGCTACTTAAAGTCCATTTAGGTCCCACATAGATGGTTGTTAAGTCCACACATCCATAAAACATTTCTTTCATATTATCAACATTACTTACATCCCAGTTGCTCATGTCAAGGCTTGTCAGGCTGCTGCATCCATAAAATATACGGTACATGTTATTTACGTTGCCTGTATCCCAGCTGCTCACGTCAAGGCTTGTCAGGCTGCTGCAACCATTGAACATACTTGCCATGATTGTCGCGTTGCCCGTATTCCAGCTGCTCACGTCAAGGCTTGTCAGGCCGCTGCATCCATAAAACATTTGGTTCATTCTATTTACGTTGCCCGTATTCCAGCTGCTCACGTCAAGGCTTGTCAGGCCTTCGCATTCATAGAACATCGAAGACATGTATGCCACATTGCTCGTATTCCATTTACTCACGTCAAGGCTTGTCAGGCCTTCGCATTCATAGAACATCTCAGACATGTTTGCCACATTGCTCGTATTCCATTTACTCACGTCAAGGCTTGTCAGGCTCTTACAATTATAAAACGAATAAAGCATCGTAGAGACGTGGCTTGTGTCCCAGCCCCTCACGTCAAGGCTCTTGAGGGAAACGCAGCCTTCGAACATGCAAGCCATACTTTGTAATCTGCTGGTGTTAAACCCGCTTACGTCAACTTCTTCCAAAATGCTGCAATCTCTAAACATTCCAAGCATAGTCCCCACGTTGTCTGTTTTTAAGTTCTTGATATTGGTAATTGTTTTCAGGCCAGCCTGCCCGCTAAACCATTTACTGGTGGTTGTCGGATGGTAGTTAGCGAATGATTGGGCAAAAATCACCTTCTCGAATTGCTTTCCGTCGGCAATCCATCCGGGAGTATTTTCTCCGGTGTTCAGCGAATACTTGTCACCCTCCCTGCTGTTTTTCATATCATCATAGTAGAAGGCGAGGGTGCTGTTACCCGAGGTAAAGACGGCGTAAGCTTCCTCATTGGCTGCCATCACTTTCGTGCCCATGGCTATCGCCACGAGCGCTATCAACATGGTTAAGTATCTTTTCATATTCATCTTGTTATAGTTTTTACGGGTTCAACATTCATGATTCCACATTCTGTGACAAAGATACTACTTATTTTGTTAATTCTCGTTACTCTCCCCTTAAAAAAGCTTAAGACATGGTATTTTTATGTGTTTTCCTTCTCAGAGTAAATAGTATGCTTACTGTCAGCAAGTGTCATAGAAACTGACAGTAAACAGGGTAACACCATTCCTTTGAATAGTCTTTACGTTTTAACTTCGGTTAACTCAATTCTTGGCCATTTTGGCGAACAACCGACCTTTTGGTCGAAAAAACGGCCAAAAATCGCGATTTTGCAAAGTGCTGATAATGAGGCCGTTAGTAAAATCAGGCATTTTTTAGCTCACGAAAACGGCGTTTTTAGGGGGTAAAACCATAGTTTTGAGGCTCCAAAACAACGTTTTTAGGTGGTAAAAACACTGTTTTTATGAAGCAAAAGGACTATAAATTCTTTGTTGGTTCTCGCCGAAGGCGATCCAAAACCACATTCTAAAGTAAAAACCACACATTTTCGAAGAGACGTCATCTAAGAGTTGTTGCGAACGGCGTTATCACCCGTTCCGACGGCATCTATCGGGGTAAAGTGACGGCGGAATGACCCGTAGAAGACGGCGGAACGATCGTTAGGAACGTCAGGAACGACAGGAAGTAACCTTTAATTGCCTTTAAAGTAACCTTTACTTGGGATTAAAGTAACCTTTACTTGCATTCAAACCAGACTTTACTTGCAAACCAAGTAGCCTTTACTTGCATCCCAATTTTTTGGAGCATTTTTGGAAAACAAAATTTCTTATCAATTATTCTGACAAAATTTGAGATAAATGGTCGCCTTCGGCGAAGGGAATTGGAAAGAAATATGAAGTGAGATGAACATAAGAGAATAATTACTTGTTTTTGTTTCAAAAAAACGGGGAAACGTGATACAGTTTGAAAGATTATTTGTACTTTTGCAAACGATTTGATATCATAATGTTTAATTTTCCATTAAAAAGACATGAAAAGACAGGTTATCAAAACGGCAACACTTGCCGTGATCATGGCTGTTTTCAGCAGTACGGCAGCTATGGGACAACAAAAGAGTGAGTCAACCGACTGGTTCAAGGACTTCACCAGTCGCATCACGTTCAACGGCTATGCACAGGGAGGATGGTCATACCAAGATCCCAACGGCGTAAAAACCAACAGTTATAACCTTAAGCGCACACTACTATGGGCCAAGGCACGCATCACCGACCGCTGGTCGTTTATGTTCATGCACGACTTCTCCAGTGTGGTTCAGGAATTCTATACCGATTACAGAGTGTCGAAGAACAATGCCCTGACGTTCCGGTTAGGACAGTTCAAGCATTCCTATACCATGGAGAACCCCCTTTCCCCCACCATGCTCGAACTGATTGACGTCTATTCACAAGCTGTACTATATCTTGCCGGTGAGGGACCTGATCCCCTGAACGGTGTCAACTACGGTCGTGACATGGGTTTCATGGCATTTGGCGACTTGGCCAAAGGCATGCTACACTATGAACTCGCTCTGATGAGCGGACAAGGAATCAACCGCAAGGATCTGAATAATCAGAAAGATTTTATCGCAAAATTGGAAGTTCGTCCCATCGACGGTTTCCGCGTGGTTGCCTCGGGTTATCTCGGAACAGGCAACGCCGTGGGGACAGCCAGATGGAATCCAGATATTCAAGTAGGCGACAACTACAAGCGCAACCGCTATAGTGTGGGTGCGGAGTACAAGACAGCCGCTTACTCGCAGGCCCAATACAAAGAAGCACGTCCTGCCAGCATTCGTGCAGAGTGGTTAGGCGGTCAGGACGGAGAGGTGGGCAGTCGTGGTGGATATGTCACCACCAGCATCCCCGTTGTCGATGCCCTCGATGTGGTGGCCAGCGGAGAGACCTACGACCGTAACACGAAAGCAGATGGATGGGATCAGACCAACCTCACTGTTGGTCTGCAGTACTGGTTCTACAAGAAATGCCGTCTGCAACTGCAATACACCCGCTGCATGTGCGGTGAGGAGATTGGCAACGACTACAACTGGCTACAGGCACAGGTGCAAGTCGCGTTTTAAGAATGGTATAACGGTATAACGAGATAACGAGATAACGAAATGATTATAAAGGTTTTATTGACGATCATCTTCCTGGCCGTGATGATTGGAGTGGGTTTATATACCCGTAAGCAGGCCAGCAGTGTGGACGGCTTTGTGTTAGGTGGACGTGCCGTTGGACCGTGGCTTACCGCCTTTGCCTATGGCACCAGTTATTTCTCCGCCGTGGTCTTCGTAGGCTACGCCGGACAGTTTGGATGGAAATATGGTTTGTCGAGCACATGGATCGGCATCGGTAATGCGGTGATTGGCTCTCTGTTGGCATGGATCGTGCTGGGACGCCGCACCAAACTGATGACACAGCATATCGAGAGTCGTACGATGCCCGATTTCTTCGGCACGCGTTACAACGACCAAGGACTGCGTGTGACGGCTTCCATCATTGCCTTTGTCTTCCTGATTCCCTATACCGCCGGTGTATATAAAGGAATCTCCACCTTGTTTGAGATGGGATTCGGTGTCCCCTACGAATACTGTGTGATCATCATGGCCATCCTTACGGCCGTCTATGTAATCCTCGGCGGCTATAAGGCAACGGCAATGAACGACTTCATCCAAGGCATCATCATGCTCTTCGGCATCGTGGCCGTGATCTTAGCCGTATTGAACATCCAGGGAGGATTCGGCGCCGCCGTAGAGAGACTGGCATCCCTGCCCAGTGACAGCGATCCGTCGGTGAACGGAGGCTTTGCCACATGGTTCGGTCCTGATCCATGGAACCTTTTAGGTGTAGTGATCCTCACCTCTCTCGGTACTTGGGGACTGCCCCAGATGGTGGGTAAGTTCTATTCTATCACCGATGAGAATGCCATCAAACGCGGTACCATTATCTCCACCATCTTCGCACTGATCGTGGCAGGCGGCTGTTACTTCTTAGGAGGATTCGGACGACTGTTCGATACACCGCCAACACTTCCCAACGGGAAACTGGCTTTCGACAGTATTGTACCTTCTATGCTTGTCACCCTGCCCGACATCCTCATCGCCCTCGTTGTGCTGTTGGTGCTCTCTGCCTCGATGTCAACACTGGCATCCCTGGTGCTCACCTCATCCAGTACGATGACGCTCGACCTGATCTATCGCGACAAGAAATCATTACCCGGTGAGGTAGAAGAAGGAACCATCGATGACATCGTCGCCGAGAAGATCGAACGGCGTAAGGTGGTGGTGATGCGTGTGCTGATTATGTTCTTCATCGCCATCTCTCTGCTCATCGCCCTCAATCCTCCCACGTTTATTGCCCAACTGATGGGTATCTCATGGGGTGCTTTGGCCGGTGCTTTCCTCGCACCGTTCATGCTCGGCCTCTATTGGCGTGGCGTAACGGTTGCGAGTGTGTGGGCTTGTTTCACATGGGGTGTTGGCCTCACCGTAGTGAATATGCTCATCGGTAACCCCATCAACCCCATCAATTGCGGTGCCATCGCCATGGTGGGCGGCTTTGTGGTGGTATGGGTAGTCAGTCTGATCACCCCGAAGATGCCGAAAAAGACTGTTGACAGCATCTTTGAGTGCTATGAATAAGTGAGGAGTGTGGAGTGTGGAGTGTGGAGTGAGGAGTGTGGAGTGTGGAGTGAGGAGTGAGGAGTGTGGAGTGAGATATGCTTCTATAACAAGTGATTGTATTTATGAATACTATGATTATAGTACTAATCTCACTCCACACTCCTCACTCCTCACTCCACACTCCTCACTCCTCACTCCTCACTCCCCGATAACTATCTGCTTCCGATATACAGGAATAGCATACCAAGCAATACGAGAGCAAGGTCAACAGCCTTGCTCTTTAAATTTTTCTCATGGAAGATGAGCGCGCCAAAGAGGAACGAGACGACCACACTGCCACGGCGGATCATCGACACGATGCTGATCATCGCCCCGGGAATGCTCAACGAATAGAAATAGACGAAGTCGGCCGTACTCAGGAAGATACTGATCAGCGGGATACTCCAATGCCAATGGAAAGGTGTCTGCTTACGTCTGGGCCACCATAAAAGCATCAACATGCAGAACATCATGAAACACTGGTAGATATTATACCAACTCTGGACGATCATACGGTCTAATCCTACCCCACCCTCGCTCGCCGGGGCCATCAGGTATTTGTCATACAGACCGCTGACGGCTCCTAACAGGGCTGCCAACACAATGAAATAGATCCAATGGTTGTGCTTGAAATCTATCCCTTCCTTCTTCCCACTTCTGCTCAGCATGAAGAATGAAGCAACGGCAAGTAAGACACCGATCCACTGATAGACATTCAGACGCTCACCGAAGAACAGAAAAGCACCCACCAACACCATCACGGGACGTGTCGCGTTGATCGGTCCGACAATCGTCAGCGGCAGATACTTCATTCCGAAATAGCCGAACACCCAACTTGACAGGACGATCAGTGACTTCAGCAGTATATACCGATGCACCTCCCATCCTCCCGACGCTACGTGGAAAATGCTACCGTCGAGGCAAGAGGTATGAGCCGACAAAATAATGAACGGCAAGAAAATCAAAGAAGAGAACAAGGTGTTCAGGAACAGTACGGGAACAACCGCATTGCCGCCTAACGCCTCTTTCTTAAAGGAGTCGTAACAGCCCAATAACGCTGCGGAAAGAAATGCTAAAAGGAGCCACATGGGAGATGAGAGAAGTGAGATAAAATGTGAGAAGTTAATAGGTAACGTTCTGGAGGAAAAGGGCATGGGCTGGCATACTCTCGCCCGCCTCTGTACGTTTCTTTCCCTCGACGACCTTACAGAAGTCATCCACGGAAAGTCGACCGCGCCCTACGTCGATCAATGTTCCTACCACCGCACGCACCATGTTACGTAAAAAGCGGTTGGCACTGATCTCGAAATACCAGCTTGATGGTGACAGCTGCACCCACCGTGCCTGAGTCACCTTACAAAGGGTAGTCTTCGTATCGGTATGACTCTTGCAGAAAGCACCGAAATCGTCATAATGCAGCAAACGGGCGGCCGCCTCGTTCATCTTCGGGAAGTCTAAGGGGTAATGCAACTCACATGAGTAGGCACGAAGAAACGGATCCTTCTGGGTATGTATATAATAATAATAGGTACGCGAGACAGCACTGAAACGGGCATGCATCTCGTTGTCCACTTCCCATACTTTCTGCACGGAAATGTCGCGGGGCAGAATCCTGTTCAGCTTGTAGGTAAGCTGAGCCTCATCGATCGGTCCTTCGATGTCGAAATGAGCGACCATACAACGGGCGTGTACCCCCGCATCCGTTCGTCCTGCCCCTGTCACCGAAATGTCATCACGCAGCAAAGTGCTCAGGCAACGCTGCAACTCTGCCTGCACAGAATGACCGTTGGGCTGCACCTGCCATCCATGGTAGGCCGTGCCATCATAACTGATGGAAACAAAATATCTTTTCACGGTGCAAAGGTAATCATTTTCCTGTGTTTATACAAGTCTAATCGACAAATCATTGCATAAGCACTCAGGATGATGACATAAATCAGAACGACCTGTACCGGGTGCAGGTGTATATGACTGATCACGGAACCCGGACATGTTGAAACCCATTGCACAACCGTGTTCTGCGTATGTGCCACTATGGAAAGTACCGAGGCAAGTAGCGATGCCACCGGGGCAAACCACAAAAAGACGTAAAATACCAACGTGAGATAAATAATCAAAGTGGTGAGCACTACGATAATGATATTCGTGAACAGGAAATAACAGGATACCTGACCGAAATAATAGGCAGTGAGAGGCGCCACTCCTATCTGGGCAGCCACACTCACCGACAGCAGTCCCCACAACCATCGAAGCATACGGTGACGGACCGTGGGAAGGCAGTCATAGATCCTACGGGAGAACAAAAGGATGGATGCGACGGCGATGAACGACATCTGAAAACCCACATCAAAAAGATTCAACGGATTCACCAACAGCATCACCACTGCCGTAAAACCCAGCACGTTCAGAGACATCTTGCCACGATGCAACAGCGACATCAGGGAGAACACCGTGATCATCACAGCGGAACGGACAACCGATGGTGACATGCCGACAAGGAACACATACGTCCAGATGGCCAATAAGATGATACCCTCGGAAACAGGACGGAGCCAACCACGATGCCTCCGCCACCGTGCTGCCGTCATGGACAATACCCAATAGATTATACCTAAATGCATACCACTCAAGGCTAACACATGCGACACACCAGACATCGAATAAGATTCCCTTATCTCTTTGTTAATCATTGATTTATCACCTAAGCTCATAGCTGTCACTACAGCCAGATCCTGCTGGAAAAGGCCATGCTCTCTGAGTAGTCCAATCAGCGATTCACGCCATTGTCCCACCACCAAACGGGCTCGGGTAAGCCACGACAAGGAGTGAAGGCTCACCTCCTTCCCACGCCATTCCTTAATCAAAGTCTGCGCTCGGTAGCCGTGACTCTTCATGTATAAGGCATAGTCAAACGACGAAGAGGGATTCTCTTTCCATGATTTCCACGACGAACAGGCTTCAAGACCGTCACCCATTCGCAGATGCTCACTTCTTGCATCACGGACAAACGATGACTTGACCAGAACAGGTTCCTCTTGCAGGAGGATGAGTAAATCGCAAGTCACCACCCTCTCCCTGACAACAGGTGATGAAAACACCACCGCATCATAATGGACAGGAGAATGAGAGGTCATCGTTTTCATGGCATGCCAAGCATGCGACATTGCAGCACCTCCTATGAAGAAGACGACAGCAAAGACAAAAAAAGACTGGACGTAAACTTTTCTTATGACAGCCGTTAGGATCATGACGAGACCCGCTGCCGACAGCCAGTGTACCGACAACAGATATGAGCGGGTCATATAGCCGACCGTCATCCCGGCTACCAGGATCACGGTCACACGCACCAACGGGTAAAGTTGGATCATTCCATTTGTTTTCATAGTATGTGTAAGGGTTGTGCTGTGGTTATAGTCCGCGTGACTTGTATATCAGGTCTTTCGCGGCATTGATCTCCTGAAATTTCTTTTCCGCCGCCTTTCTCACATCCTCACCCAACGTAGCCACTTTGTCAGGATGGTGCTTCAAGGCTAATCTCCGGTAAGCTTTCCTCACCTCATCATCTGTTGCATCAGGAGAGATTTCCAATACCTTATAAGCCGCTTCGAGATTCGTACTGCCATCTGAGAGGTTGAGCATCGAATCAACTTCCTTATCGCTCAGTCCCAAGGCACGTGCCACTTCCCGCAAGGCATTCACCTCACGGGGATCAACAATCCCGTCGGCACGGGCAACCTGCGCTAAGAATGACAACATCTGGAGACGCTGTTCGTATGGCAGGTGGGAAGCTATCTGCTGACAACTTTGGATCACGATATTCCGATAGGAGGCATCCCCCATCTGCTTCTGCTGATCAAACAGTTTCTTCAGGATCTGCTCTCCCTGCTGAACAGCTCCAGCTCCGAAATTGACGCGCAGGAACTGACGGATCATCTCCATCTCACTATGCATCACCTTTCCATCAGCACGGACGATATAGGAAGTCAGGACAAGGATACTGAACAGGAAACTGTTCCGATCACCCATGTTCACCTGCTGCCTGTTACCATACGTCCGACGGTAAGAACTGTCGTAGCGGCTACTCCCCTCACGATCTTGTCCGATATATTCGCCTCCCTCATTAAAAGAGTTCAACATACCATCAAACAACGATCCTAAAGCATAACCTGCCAAGGCACCTAAAGGGCCGGCAGTCATAAAGCCTAAGAAGCCACCAATCCATTTTCCTATTGCCATAACTGTTGATTATTAAGAGATGAGAGATGAAAGATGAGAGATGAGAGATGAAAGATGAAAGATGAGAGATGAAAGATGAAAGATGAAAGATGAAAGATGAAAGATGAAAGATGAGAGAGGATAAATAAAAAAAGTGAGAAGCATAGAGTAAGATACCTCCATTCTTCTCACCTCCGTTAGGAAGAGGTCGGGGTGACAGGATTCGAACCTGCGACACCCTGGTCCCAAACCAGGTGCGCTACCGGACTGCGCTACACCCCGCTGCATTTCTCGAATGCGGCTGCAAAGGTACTTACTTTTTTCGAGTCGTGCAAATTTTTCCTGTATTATTTTATGATACCCTGCTCCTTGAAAATCTTCTTCAAGGCCTGTACACCGCGCTCCACTTGCTCCTCAGTATGAGTAGCCATCAAAGCAAAGCGCACCAGTGTGTCTTGCGGACCACAGGCAGGAGGAATCACCGGATTGATGAACACGCCGGCATTGAAAGCCAAGGCCGTCACCAAGAATGTTTTCTCCACATCACGTACATACAAGGGGATGATCGGACTCTCGGTCTCGCCAATCTCGAAGCCTTCCTCACGGAAACGACGCAGAGCATAGCGCGTTACCCTCCACAATGATTCTATGCGTTCCGGTTCCTGCTGGATGATATGCAAGGCCTCCATGGCAGCAGCTGTAGCCGCAGGAGTGTTGGAGGCAGAGAAGATATACGTACGGCAAGTGTGACGTAGGAAATTGATCGTATCGGCATCAGAAGCGATGAAGCCACCGATGCTGGCCAACGACTTGGAGAATGTACCCATGATCAGATCCACATCGTCTGTCAGACCGAAGTGATCGCAGACGCCACGTCCCTGCTTACCGAAGACACCAATGCCGTGAGCCTCATCCACCATAATGGCAACGTTGGGGTATTTCTTCTTCAAGTTCACGATCTCCGGCAGCTTAGCCAGATCACCTTCCATCGAGAACACGCCATCCACAACAATCAGTTTGATTCCTTCCTCGGGAAGGGACTGCAGCACGCGCTCCAGGTCGGCCATGTCGTTATGCTTGTAATGAAGCTGACGGGCAAACGAGAGCCGTCGCCCATCTACAATACTCGCATGATCACGGTCGTCGCAGATGATATAATCACCCTTGCCCACCACCATGGCTATTACGCCCTGGTTCACAGAGAATCCAGTGGAGAAGCAAAGACAATCGTCTTTATGAATAAACTCGGAGATTTCTTTTTCCAATTGAACGTGCAAGTCGAGCGTACCATTCAGGAAACGACTGCCTGCACAACCAGAACCATACTTGTCGAGAGCCGCTTTGGCCTTGTCAATGATTCGTTGGTCTCCCGTAAGACCCGTATAAGCATTGGAACCAAACATCAGAACCCGATGACCTCCCATTTCCACTTCTGTTCCCTGCTTACCGGTAATTGCGCGGAAATAAGGGTACACGCCAAGCTCCATGAACTTCTGCGGCTCGCGATAATTCTTGTATCTTTCTTGTAAAATGCCCATATTTAATAGGTGTAATTTTACTGTTTTTATTATTACAGGCTGCAAAGTTACAAAAAATTTACTCAACACATCACTTTTTTTAAAGAAAAATGCAATTTATCGTCATTCTTCATGCAAAATTTCGTTTTCTCAAGAATTATTCATACCTTTGCAGCGATGACAGAGAAGAAGACTATTACTTTTATAATCAATCCTATCTCGGGTACCGTGAAAAAGAGCGGCATACCAGCATTGATTGAGGATACGCTCGACAAGAACCTCTTCGATTACACCGTGATGGAAACCCAGTATGCCGGTCATGCCGAGATACTTGCCAAACAGGAAAAGGAAAAGGGCACCGACATCGTCGTAGCGGTGGGAGGTGACGGCACCGTAAACGAAGTAGCCCGAGCCATCGTCCATTCCCAGACGGCCTTAGGTATCATTCCCTGCGGTTCAGGCAATGGTCTTGCCCGTCATCTGATGCTGCCTATGGATTTAAGGAAAAGTATCGAGGTGCTGAACCGCTGTGTCGTCCACGACCTTGACTATGGTATCATCAACAACAAGCCTTTCTTCTGTACCTGCGGCATGGGCTTCGATGCCTTTATCAGCATGAAATTTGCCGAGGCAGGCAAACGGGGACCCGTCACCTATATAGAAAATGTACTCAAGGAAGGTCTTACCTACCAACCCGAGACCTATAAGATTGAAGACGAGAACGGAACCATCATCCAGAAAGCCTTTCTCATCTCCTGCGCCAACGCTTCCCAATATGGTAATAATGCCTACATCGCCCCACAAGCCTCTATGAGTGATGGCTTGCTTGACGTGATCATCATGGAACCGTTCGATGTGTTGGAAGCCCCGCAGGTGGCTATTGAGATGATGAACAAGACACTCGACAAGAATCAAAAGATCAAGACGTTCCGCACCAAGCATATCCAGATCCATCGTGAGAAAGAAGGATACATCCACTTCGACGGAGATCCCGTGATGACACAAGCCGACGTGGATATCCAGTTGGTTGACAAAGGTATCAAGGTGGTGGTGAACTCCGAAGCCGACAAGAGCAAACGACAGCCGAACATGGTGCAAACTGCCTTCAGTGAGTTCTTCAATGACCTGAATATTGTAAGGGAAGACCTTACAAAACTCAGTCGCAATACCCAGGCACTGAACAAGAAAATCCGCAGGAAGCTTAATAATCTTTAGTCCGTCTTCCCGTTTCTCTGTTTCCACCTCCAAAAGTTGTATTTACCTATCGTATATAGAAATCTTTCACCAATTCCCGATAGGCCTCAGAACCCATCACAAGGGTAGTCCGTTCATATACCCCGACAGGATGCTTACGGTAAGACAAAAGGTATCGGCGGGGAGCTTTCCGTTCTGTGGTTTTCACTGCACATTCCCTCACGGGGAAGAAACCTGACAAGGCGGCCTCAGAATCAAAACAGTCCTTACACTCTATGGGTACCACCACCGAAAACTCCCCATCCTCAGACAACAATCTTGACACGTGTGTGAACAGGTCATGATAAGATAAGGTGTCAGCATGGCGAGCCATTGTCCGCCGTTCATCAGGACTTTTCAAGGAATGGGAGAAAAAAGGAGGATTCGACACTACCGTATCAAAGCACTCCCCGTCCATCTCTTGTAAGAAGACCTGACGGATATCGATTCGGTCGGCGAAAGGCGACTCCCTGACATTATCCACAGCTTGTCGGCAGGCAGCCTCATCAATGTCTATCCCCAGAACCTGTGCCTCTGGGAAACGCTGCGCCATCATCAGAGCGATCAGTCCTGTCCCCGTGCCCACATCCAGAATACGCTGTCCTCCCCTCGCCCATGCGCCGAGCAGGGTTCCATCGGTTCCTACTTTCATCGCACAATGCTCCTGATGAACAGTAAACCGTTTAAAGGCAAAATAGGTATTCGACATCTTAATTTGATCGCAAAGGTACACAATCTATAGATGATTACAAAACTTTCGGATGTTTTTCCCCTCTTTCTTTTAGACATTACATAAATAATCCTAAAAGATGTGCCTCAGGAGCCACAAGCATTTCGGTATATTTGCAAAAACCACTACATTTGCAGACGATAGATATAAATAGGTACGCAAGAATGCCATCGCATAAAGAACCGATATATGGCAAAGGAATACCGTCATCCTCACAGCAGCATCCCATGAGAAGACATGCCCTATTGATTATCCTGTTATCCGCCATGATTCCATTGGCGGCACAGCAAGTGACACTGAACAAACAACGTCACTTCAAGAAGTATGTGCCAGCAGGTAATTACAGTGGTATCACCTGGTTGGGAGGCCACCGTTTTGCAGTGGCCAACGACAAGTCGCCAACAGCAGGATTCCACTTGATGTCCATCCGTCTGAATCCCGCCACAGGAGCCATCCAGGAAGTACGGGCTGACTCCTTCATGACCCATCATCTACCCAACCGGGATGAAGAGGACATCTGTTTTGTTCCGCACACCCACACCGTCTTCGTCTGCGGAGAGCAAGACCAGCAGATCGTGGAATACGACATGAGCGGTAAGCCGACAGGACGCAAGCTATTTGTCCCCGAGGTGTTTATGTCCTCTCACAGCAACGGAGGTCTGGAATCGCTCACCTATAATGCCATTACCCATCTGTTTTGGACGACCACAGAGAATACGCTGAAGACCGACGGAGCGCTGCCTACGATCCAGAGGAAGACATCCCATCGTCTGCGATTGCAGAGTTTTGGGGATGACCTGATGCCCCGACATCAATACTGGTATCAAACCGACTCGTCCGTCGTGAAGGGGACAAAGGGAGTGAGTACGTTGGGCGTCAGCGGATTGGCAGCCTTGGACGATGGGCGTATCATCGTTCTGGAGCGCGAGATCTGGAGGTCACCCCGAAAGATCGGTTCGTTTGTCAACGTCAAGCTCTACATCGTCGATCCCTCATCGCAACAGCCTGGCGACATCCTTCACAAACAGCTGCTGACGGAGTTCCGTACCAAAATTAACCTTACCCGTCGCAGCTTTGCCAACTACGAAGGGATCTGTGTTGGTCCCAAACTGAACGACGGACGTCAAACCCTCCTGTTGGTGGCCGACTCGCAGAACCGTTACAAAGGAATACTCAAAGACTGGTTCAAGACCCTTGTCATTCCTTGATCTTGTTTGTTTTTAAAGGAAAAGTATGGCATTCCGCACAAAAAGTTGTATCTTTGCACTCGGAATCAAATCTATATCATAATGAAAACAACAATCATACACATTGAAAGACAAGAAAACCCTTACATTCAAAAGGTACGCCACACCACCATGGAGCAATTGAAAAACAGCACCGAATCGTGGGAAGAAGTCAGAAAACACTGTTTTGACATGGCAATTATTCGGTGTTTAGAATCCAAGAGAAATGGTTACCGGGAACAAAACAAATTGTTTTGTTGTGCAAAAACGCCTTTCTTACATCCTAAAAAACGTCATTTTCAAGAACAAAACAAATTGTTTTGTTCTGGGCATCATTTGATTTAACGAACAAAGGCCACATACATAGCCGATAAAAACGGCATTGAAAAAGATACAGCACACCGTGAAATAAAATAAACCAAAACAACAATAAGAATTATGGCAATACATATCAAGCTTATCAAACATCAAGTACAACGCAATCAGGCCTACGGGAAATATTTCGCCAAGACCGTCAGCCAAGGTGAAGTAACCATCAACGAACTGGCCAAGGAGGCCGCCCGCAACAGCGGTATCAGTCATGGGGCATTTATCGGGGGCATCACCGAACTGCAGGACATCATGAAAGAGCGTCTTGGCAACGGTCAGACGGTCGTACTTCCCGGCATCGGGCGTTTCAGTCTGCGAGTGGAGAGTGAAGGGGTAGATGACCCGAAACAGTTCAACATCGCTCGCCACATCAAACGCATCGTCTGCGGTTTTCTCCCGGCCAGTCACCGTTTCAGTACCGGAGGCAGTGCGAAGAACGGTCAGATTGTCTATGACTTCTGTGAGGGTGTCAAAGCCGTCTGGCAACATGGTTGCAAGCCGAAATGATTTCAGCAGAATGCGTTAATCTTCCCAAAACGTGCTGATAATTCAGCTTTTCTTTGTACCTTTGCGGCTTGAATTGGAAAATAGTTATGAGAAAGAATCAGAATAACAACGCATTCTCGATGATTGCCGACTACGAAGGAGACATCACACGGTTGATCTGTGGCGGTGCCGATGGCGACGTGCCCATTCTGGCCACCCGTAACCTGATCCTGTTTCCGGGAGTGGTATCACCTATATTGATTGGCAGGTCGGTCAGTCTGAATTTGATTGATTATCTTAAGAACAAGGAAGATGCGATCTTCGCCGTATTCTCGCAGAAGAACGCAGATGTGGAGTATCCTACAAAAGATGACTTATATGAATATGGTGTCTTTGCCAAACTGATCCGCGTGCTGGAAATGCCCAACACGGGCAATAACGTGACCGTGATCGTCCAGGGCTTAGGGCGCTGTCAGCTGATGGAGATGAGACGTGTCCGTCCTTATCTGAGAGGTGAGGTGCACCTGGCTCCCGAAATCATTCCTAACGACAACGACAAAGAGTTCGTCACGGCCATCGATGACCTTCGCAAGGCTGGCATCGACTATATCAAGCAGAACGAGGACATTCCCGATGAGGCACAGTTTGCGATTCAGAACATCAACAACCATGTGGTGATGCTGAACTTCATCTGTTCGAGCATGCCCTTCGAGATCGAAGAGAAGATCAAGCTGTTGGAGGAGCCGAACCTGAAAGAGCGCGTGATCAAGGCATTGCGCATCATGCACCGCGAGCTGCAGTTAGAGGAGCTGAAGCAGGACATCCGCAGTCGTACCCGAGAGGATCTTGACGAGCAGCAACGAGAATATTTCCTGCAACAACAGATCAGGAATATCAAAGAGGAACTGGGCAACGGCGAAGGATCGCCCGAACGCAAGGAACTGGTAGAGAAGGCAGCGAAGAAGAAATGGAGCGAGGAGATTAACGCCACCTTCTTCAAGGAGATTGAGAAACTGGACCTGCTGAACCCGCAAGGTCCGGAATATAGCGTTCAGTTGAATTACCTGCAGACCATGGTGAACCTACCGTGGGGCGAATATACCAGTGATGACCTGAACCTGAAACGTGCACAGAAGATCCTCGACAAAGACCACTACGGCATGGAGAAGGTGAAGGAGCGCATCTTGGAATATATGGCCGTGCTGAGTCTGCGCGGCGACCTGAAATCGCCCATCATCTGCCTGTACGGTCCTCCGGGAGTGGGCAAGACATCATTAGGCAAGAGCATCGCCGAGGCCATGAAGCGCAAATATGTGCGTATCTCCTTAGGCGGCATGCACGATGAATCGGAGATCCGCGGTCATCGCCGCACCTATGTGGGGGCCATGCCCGGACGAATCATCAAAGCCATCCAGAAGGCTGGTTCTTCGAATCCCGTCTTCATCCTCGATGAGATAGACAAGGTGACACAGAACACCATCAACGGCGACCCGTCGTCGGCACTGCTTGAGGTACTCGACCCCGAACAGAACTCGGCTTTCCACGACAACTACCTCGATGTGGATTACGACTTGAGTAAGGTGCTCTTCATTGCCACAGCAAACGACCTGAACACCATTCCCCGTCCCCTACTCGACCGTATGGAGATCATTGAGGTGAGTGGATACATCACCGAGGAGAAAATCGAAATTGCCAAGCGCCATCTCATCCCGAAGGAAAAGGAGAACACTGGGTTGCTGAAAGAGAAACGACTGGCATTCAACAAGAGTGCCATCGAAAAGATCATCGAACAATATACTCGTGAGAGCGGTGTGCGACAGTTGGAGAAACAGATCAACAAAGCGCTGCGCAAACTGGCTTTCGCTAAGGCGAAGGACTTGGTTCTGCCTTATGAGAAGATCACGCCGAACGAGATCGAAGGACTGTTAGGAAAGCCGCCCTTCTATCGTGATATCTACCAAGGCAACGACTATGCCGGTGTGGTGACAGGACTGGCTTGGACGAGTGTGGGTGGAGAGATCCTGTTCATCGAGACCAGTCTGAGCAAAGGGAAAGGCTCGAAACTGACACTGACAGGTAATCTCGGCGACGTGATGAAGGAGTCGGCAGTGCTGGCCCTCGAATATATCAAGGCGCATGCCAACACCCTGTCCATCGACTACCGTATCTTCGACAACTGGAATATCCATATCCATGTGCCCGAAGGTGCCACACCCAAAGACGGTCCGTCGGCAGGTATCACCATCGCCACCTCCATCGCCTCTGCACTCACCCAACGGAAAGTTCGTAAGAACACCGCCATGACCGGTGAGATCACGTTACGAGGCAAGGTGTTGCCCGTGGGGGGCATCAAGGAAAAGATCCTTGCCGCCAAACGCGCAGGCATTACCGATATCATCATGTGCCGCGACAACAAAAAGGATATTGACGAGATTCCCGAGGTCTATCTCCAGGGAGTGAACTTCCACTATGTGGAGAATGTGCAAGACGTGTGGGACTTCGCCCTCACCCAAGAGAAAGTGAAGAACCCCGTGACCTTTGACATTGAAGAGGAGAAGAAAAAGGGATGACATTCGAAGTTCAACATACCGACCAAGCCAGTGAGGCACGCAGCGGACTGATCACCACGGCTCACGGACAGATCAAGACACCTATCTTCATGCCCGTGGGAACAGCCGGAACAGTGAAAGGTGTGCACTTCCAAGAGTTACGCGAACAGGTGAAGGCACAGATCATCCTGGGAAACACCTACCACTTGTACCTGCGACCGGGACTTGACGTGCTGCGGACTGCCGGCGGACTGCATCAGTTCAACACATGGGATCGTCCAATCCTTACCGACAGCGGCGGCTTCCAGGTTTTCTCCCTGACAGGGATCCGCAAGCTGAGCAGGGAGGGATGCGAGTTCCGCTCCCACATCGACGGCTCGAAGCATTTCTTCACTCCGGAGAACGTCATGGATACGGAAAGGGTGATCGGTGCCGACATCATGATGGCCTTGGACGAATGTCCACCCGGACAAAGCGATTACCAGTATGCGAAGAAGAGTCTGGAACTGACACAGCACTGGCTCGACCGCTGCATGAAACGCTTTCAGGAAACGGAACCGCTCTATGGCTATCCACAGAGTTTGTTCCCCATTGTACAGGGATGCACCTATAAAGACCTGAGACAGGAGGCAGCCAAATACGTGGCCGACAAAGGTGCCGACGGTAATGCCATCGGTGGACTGGCCGTAGGCGAACCCATTGAGGTGATGTACGAGATGGTCGAGGTGGTGAACGAGATCCTTCCCAAAGACAAACCCCGCTACCTGATGGGAGTGGGAACACCACAGAATATCCTCGAAGCCATTGAACGAGGCGTTGACATGTTCGACTGTGTGATGCCTACCCGCAACGGACGTAACGCCATGCTCTTCACCTATCAGGGTACGATGAACATGCGAAACAAGAAATGGGAGAAGGACTTCTCGCCCATTGATCCCGACGGTTGTGACATCGACCGCCTCCATTCAAAGGCATATCTGCACCACTTGTTCAAAGCTCAGGAACTGCTGGCTATGCAGATTGCCAGTATTCATAACCTCGCGTTCTATCTCAGACTGGTGACGGATGCCCGCCAACATATCGAGCAAGGCGACTTCACGATATGGAAACGAAGTGTCATCGAAGATCTGGGAAGACGTGTCTGACCAGCTGTTGCGAATAGATTAAGGAAGTATGGAATACGCAAAGATAAGAAAACGCCGCAGATGGCTGAAGACCGGCAGGTGGATACAGAAGCATCTCGCCTGGCTGGTTACTGCCTGGCATTGGCTGAAACGTGGATGCAGGAAGATTGCCGACCAGATGAGTTGGATGAAGGTTCTGAACCCCTTCCGCCATATCAAAATCCTCGACAGGTATATCATCCGAAAGTTCATCGGGACATACTTCTTTGCCATCGCCTTGATTATCAGCATCTCTATCGTCTTTGATATCAACGAGAACCTGGCTAAGTTCACACAGTACCACGCACCGCTGAGAGCAATCGTCTTCGATTACTATGCGAACTTCGTACCGTATTTCGCCAACCTGTTCAGTCCGCTGTTCGTCTTCATCGCCGTGATCTTCTTCACCTCGAAACTGGCAGGTAACTCAGAGATCATCTCGATGCTGGCGGCGGGTGTGAGCTTCAAACGACTGATGCGGCCTTACATGATCTCCGCTGCCCTGATCTCCATCATGACGTTCTATCTGGGCTCGTATGTCATTCCCAAAGGAACGGTGGTCAGACAGAACTTCGAGACACTCTACAAGAACAAGAAGAAGAACACGTCGGCAGAGAATGTGCAGCTACAAGTAGGAAAAGGAATCATCGCCTATATCCAACACTATGACAACACGGTGAAAAGGGGATATGGCTTCTGCTTAGATAAGTTCGAGAACAAGAAACTGGTGAGTCACATGACGGCCCAGGAGATTCAATACGACACCATCAGCGACTCCAAATACCACTGGAAGGCCTCCACATGGCGCATCCGTGAACTGAGAGGACTGAAGGAGAAGATCACCAGTGGGGCACGCCTTGATACGCTGATCATGATGGAGCCTACCGACTTGGTATTCTCCAAAGGACAGCAGGAGACTTTTACCAGTCCGCAGCTGAGGGAATATATCAACAAACAAATCGACCGCGGATCGAGCAACGTGGTACAATACGAGGTGGAATATCACAAACGGATCGCCTCCTCGTTCGCATCGTTTATCCTGACAACCATCGGTGTATCGCTCTCTTCCAGAAAACGCAAAGGGGGAATGGGATTGTATTTAGGTATCGGCCTGGCTCTTAGCTTTGGATACATCATGCTACAAACAGTGTCGGCCACCTTCGCCATCAATGCGAACACCCCTCCCATGCTGGCTGCATGGATCCCCAACATCATATTCGCCTTCATCGCATATTTCTGTTATCGGAAGGCTCCGAATTAAACAATCTTTGACTGAGAAAAAGAAATGGATTTTTACGATTTAGATTTAAATGATAACGCACTGGATGCACTGGATGCCATGAACTTCACGACATGCACACCAGTTCAGGAGAAATGCATACCCGAGATACTGAAGGGAAAAGACTTGTTGGGCGTGGCACAGACAGGAACTGGGAAGACTGCCGCCTACCTGCTGCCCATCCTGAGTATGCTCGACGATGGTAACATCTTGATAAACGGTGAGGAAAAGTGTTTCCCTGAAAATGCGATCAACTGCGTCATCATGAGTCCGACACGAGAGCTGGCGCAACAAATCGACCAAGCCATGCAGGGCTTCTCCTACTATATGCCATCCGTGAGCAGCGTGGCTGTGTATGGAGGAAATGACGGAAACCGCTACGATCAGGAGTTTAAAAGCATGAAAATGGGAGCCGACGTGATCATCGCCACCCCTGGACGACTGCGCAGTCATATCACTATGGGGAACGTGGATCTGAGTCAGGTATCGTTCTTCGTACTCGACGAGGCTGACAGGATGCTCGACATGGGATTCAGCGAAGATATCCTGTCCATTGCGAAGCTGTTGCCGGAGAGTTGTCAGACGATCATGTTCTCTGCTACGATGCCCTCAAAAATAGAACAGCTCGCCAAGACCTTGCTGAAGAATCCTGCCATCGTGAAACTTGCTGTCAGCAAACCGGCAGAGAAAATTCACCAGATGGCGTATGTTTGTCATGAGACACAGAAACTCAAGATCCTCAACCACCTGTTTAAGAATAACGAACTGAAACGAGTGATCATCTTTTCGAGCAGTAAGCTGAAAGTGAAAGACATCAACCGTGCGCTAATCGCCATGCATGTAAGCAGCGGAGAGATGCACTCTGACCTGTCACAGGCAGAGCGTGACGAGGTAATGTATCGTTTCAAAAGCGGACAGATCGACGTGCTGGTGGCTACCGACATCGTAGCTCGTGGCATCGACATCGACGATATTGCCACGGTGATCAATTTCGACGTACCACACGACTGCGAGGACTATGTCCATCGCATCGGACGTACGGCTCGTGCAGAACGCGACGGTAATGCCATCACCCTGGTACGTGGGTGGGAAATCCGCGACTTTATCGAAATTGAGAAATTCCTCGGTAAAACCGTTGAGAAGATTCCTCTGCCCAATGGGATGGAAGGACCCGAATACAAACCGATGCACAAAAAATCACCGCGTGCTGTTTTCCATCGTCATGGAAAAGGAAAAAGCAGCAAAAGGAATGCTGAAAAGAAAGGAAAGGGAGAACGGAAAGGCAGTAAACATAACCGGGGCAGAAACAGGAAGAAGAACGGTGAAGAACAAAAAGGAAACTGAACATAAAAAGGAGTTTGTCATCCCGACAAACTCCTTTCGCATACTTACTAAAACTAAATTAACCACTAAAAAAAACTAATCCTTAATTAATTGTCTCTTGTTTGTGATGCAAAGATACAATAAAATTTCAATGTTCCACCACGATTAGCCTTTTTTTTAAGCTTCAAAACCCAAAAAACATTAAATTTTCCGATTTTCTTACTATTTTACACAAATAATCAGCCAAATAAGCACAAAAAAGTAAGTCATTTCGCAAACAACAACCATGGAAACACCATCATGGAGAATCGATGACCATCCTCGAAATTGAGTCCTATCACAGCAAGAAATTCACTTATCGCTATCTGAGTGATTGGCGTTATGTTCCCTGACAACCACCTTCACCCGAGAGATACGACGTTCCTCCAATTCAAGGATCTCGAAAAGGTAATTACGGTATTCCAGTTTCTCATGGATCTCAGGGAAATCACCCTTGATCTCCAACAGCAGACCCGCAAGGGTGTCGGCATCACCTTCTATCTCAGCAAACTCTTCATCATCAACTTCGAGGATCCGGCAAAAATCACTCAATAACGTCTTCCCCTCAAAAACATAGGTATTCTTGTTCAGCCGAGTGAAAGTTTTCTCTTCTTCGTCATACTCATCGTTAATCTCACCGACAATCTCTTCGAGAATATCCTCCAATGTCACAATACCACTGGTGCCACCAAACTCATCTACAACAATGGCAATATGCACCTTATTCTCTTGGAACTCCCGGAGAAGATCATCAATCTTCTTCGTCTCAGGAACGAAATACGGCGGACGGATCAAGCTCTGCCATCGGAACGTGGCTGGCTTGCCAAGATGTGGAAGCAAATCTTTAATGTACAGCACACCTCGGATATTATCGGAATTATTCTGATAGATGGGAATACGACTGTAGTTGTTCTCCACAATACATTTCAGCACATCACCAAATGAACTCTTGATATCCAGATCTACAACGTCCTGCCTACTGGTCATCACCTCCTTCACTGTTTCATCACCGAAACGGATGATGCCTTGTAACATGCGCTGGTCATCCTTAATCTCTTCCTTATCCGTCAGTTCCAATGCCTGTTCAAGATCATCCACACTCAACACATGATTCTCCCTCTGGATCACTTTCTCTGCCAAAATTCCACTGCTGAGAAGGACACTTTCCAATGGCCAAAATAGTTTTCTTAAAAAGAGAATGCCACCAGAAACACGACGACAGAACTTCAATGGGTTCTGACGAGCAAAGATCTTCGGCATGATCTCTCCGAAAAGCAGGAGAAGGAAAGTGAGCAAGACGGTGATGCACAAGAACTCCATCCACACTTGCTTGAATACCATCAGCTGTGCAAAGACATAATTGCACAACATGATGATAGTGACATTCACGAAGTTATTGGCTATCAGAATCGTTGCCAGCGTCCGCTCTGAATCTTCTCTGAGGACTTGCACGTTCTTGTCGGATACACGCTTATCTGGATCAAGTTCAGCCACATCGGTAGGTGACAAACTGAAAATAGCTATTTCTGATCCGCTGGCGAAACCAGATACTATAAGCAAGAAAGCAGCCAAGATGGCTGCTGTGATAGCACCCGTCGTCAACGGTAAGAATTCGACGGCATCAGAAAGCACTGATATAAATGATAAGTCCATAGCTTAAAAAGGCAAACTGTCATTTTGCTCCTCTGCCTGTACGGGTACATCCGACACCATTTCCGACCGATCGGCATGACTGCTTTGCTTGGGAGTGAGCATCTCTATGTTCTCTGCGATGATTTCAGTCACATACTGTCTGATACCTTTCTGGTCATCATAGCTGCGATACCGTATTCGTCCCTCTACATAAAGTCTATCTCCCTTATGCACATATTTCTCAACGACCTTCGCCAAGCCACGATAGAAAACGATATTATGCCAATCTGTCCTGTCGGGAACCTGAGTACCATTCTGCAAAGTATAGCCTTTCTCAGTTGTTGCCAATCGAATTTGAGCAACGGCCTGATCCTGTTCGTAATACCTCACGTCGGGATCCTTACCGACATTTCCTATAAGCATAACTTTATTCATAGTCGTGAAGATTTATATAGTTACTGATGGTTATTTCCACATACCTAAGTACCTGAACTTAAAGTTCTTACCTTTGGCAGAAGGGAACTGACTACGATTGTCAACACGTTCACGCAGATGGTCCACAATACGATTGTAAGCATCCTGTCCGCTTAGAGCTTTTACATTAGCGACAAACTGAGTATCACGATATTCATGTTTTCCAGTGGCAGGAATAAGGACCACTCTTTTGAAAAGAAGGGAAGCCTCGTACCATCCCTCACGCTTCTCGCTCAAACGAGCCACCGTTGGAGGTACGGCTTCACGATGGTCTCCCTCATTAGCAGGAATACGCAAAGCTTTTTTCTGCTTGAAGTCCATCATGGTTGCAGCCTCAGTCTTGATAATGATAAAATATACTCGAGGACGCACCTTATATCTCTTGGGATAGAAAACCTCGCTCCCAACATAGTCGCGTACATCTGCTTCGAGTTCCGGGGTCATACCGATCTCTGGAATAGACTTCAAGAAACTAACAGCATCATCGACATTAGAAACTAATGTCTCGTTATCAAAATATCTTAAATACAAATTCATTTAGGTTTGTTTTTCGAAGATCCTACATGTGTTTCCAATCAAAGGAAAACCTAACAATAAAAGAGCGGAAAACGGGACTCGGACCCGCGACCCCAACCTTGGCAAGGTTGTGCTCTACCAACTGAGCTATTTCCGCGTATCTTGGTGAAGAGGAGGAGACTCGAACTCCCACGTCGCACTTGACACTACCCCCTCAAAGTAGCGCGTCTACCAATTCCGCCACCTCTCCAACAAAAAACCATTCTGAATGACGTTGTGCCCAGAACAGGACTCGAACCTGCACGCCTCGCGGCACACGCACCTGAAACGTGCGCGTCTACCAATTCCGCCACCTGGGCAAGTACCCGGACAAATCAACAATTTATCCTTCGTTGTCATTCAGAATGTGGAGCGGAAAACGGGACTCGGACCCGCGACCCCAACCTTGGCAAGGTTGTGCTCTACCAACTGAGCTATTTCCGCAAAAAACCTTTAAGAAAGGTGCATTTCTCTAAATGCGGTTGCAAAGGTAATGCTTTTTTCTGAATCAGCAAAAACTTTTCGGATTTTTTTTTCAATCCATACGATTTTTGTAATCTTCGTAGCTGAATATTCGCAGCATATCCAGTTCGCCGTTGCTACGTAGCAGGGCTAACGACGGATGTGAGATGCCATTGAACATAGTTGTTTTCACGGTAGTATAATGAAGCATATCCTCGAAAATAATACGCTCACCTATCCTCAGTTCATGATCAAAGACCCAGTTTCCCAAGAAGTCGCCGCTCAAACAGCTGTTTCCTCCCAAGCGATAGACATACGCATTATGGGACACACGGTTTGGGTCTTCTACAAACTCTGCTCCTCTCACAACTGGCATGTACGGCATTTCCAGACAATCAGGCATGTGACAAGTAAAACTCACATTGAGAATGGCGGTACGGATCCCTTTGTCTTCCACGACATCAACCACCTCCGACACCAACGATCCTGTCTGCCACCCGAAGGCGCTGCCAGGTTCCATGATCACTTTCAAATGAGGATATCTTGTCTTGAACCCCTTTAATATATTAATAAGGTGTAAAACGTCATAGTCTTTACGAGTCATTAAATGCCCACCGCCGAAGTTGATCCACTTCAGTTGGTTGAACCATCGTGAGAACTTCTTCTCGATATGCTCAAGGGTGCGTTCGAACACATCTGCACCACTTTCACAATGGCAATGACAATGGAATCCTTCTATGTCCTCTGGCAACATGTCGGGCAGATGGTCCGCACTCACCCCGAAACGGGTTCCCGGAGCACAGGGATTGTACAACAATGTTCCCACCTCCGAATATTCAGGATTGACACGCAGGCCAAGAGAAACACCCAATGCCCGTTGATGGAAGTGCTCATACTGACTGAGGGAGTTGAAAGTGAGATGGCTGGAGCAGCTGACGATCCCATCAAACTCCCCATCGGTATATGCCGGAGAATAAGTGTGTGCCTTACTTCCGAATTCCTCGACCGCCAAGCGTGCCTCGTACAACGAACTGGCTGTGGTAGCATGGATATATTCCCGGAAAATAGGGAAGGTTTTCCACAAGGCATATGCCTTAAAGGCAAGGATAATCTCTATGCCAGAATCCGCGGCAACCTGTGCTATCAGTTTCAGGTTTTCACGCAACAGATCCTCTTCCAGAATGTACACAGGTGTTTTCACCCCATCGAACGTCAGCCTATTTACTTTCATCTTTAAAAAAATTGGTTTGCAAAAATACGGAAAAAAAATGAATTCGCAAAATGTTGATAACCATAGGTAACAAAAAAAAACACCCAGCTCTTCGCAGAGGTGGGCATTTATCTCAAATAGGTATTAGCTTTTTTAAGGTAAAAAGATTGTATTCAGGATAACGTTGGCAAAGGTACAGCAATTTTACCGACCAAACAAATATTTTTCTATGTTTCATAACATATTTTATTACCCCTTACTTCTCTCCTCCTCCATTCCCCCTTTGCTATCAAAACAAATAAAAATGTTTTTTTTGGAGTGGTCATGCCAATTTCTCATAGATTTGTTGTACCTTTGCGCCAAAATATAAAACATTGATTATGGCAGAAATAAAAGAGAACAACAATGAGGTGAAGAAAAGTCTTAGCTTCGTTGAACAGTTTGTGGAAGAAGATCTCGCAGAAGGAAAGAACGGAGGAAGAATCCAGACACGATTCCCTCCGGAACCTAACGGATACCTTCACATTGGACACGCCAAAGCCATCTGCATGGATTTTGGAATCGCCGAACGCTACAACGGCATCTGCAACCTTCGCTTCGACGATACCAACCCATCGAAGGAGGACACCGAGTATGTTGACTCTATCCTGAACGACATCCAGTGGCTTGGATTCAAATGGGGAAACGTTTATTATGCCAGTGACTACTTCCAGCAGCTGTGGGATTTTGCCATTTGGATGATTGAGAATGGCAAGGCGTATGTTGACGAGCAGACAAGTGAGCAGATTGCCGAGCAGAAAGGCTCCCCCACGCAACCTGGCGTAGCCTCTCCCTACCGTGACCGTCCTGTGGAAGAAAACCTTCGTTTGTTCCGTCTGATGAACACACCTGAAGCTGTGGAAGGAAGTATGGTGCTCCGTGCCAAGCTTGACATGGCAAATCCGAACATGCACTTCCGGGATCCGATCATCTATCGTATTATCCACACCCCACATCACCGTACAGGAACCCAGTGGCATGCCTACCCCATGTATGACTTTGCACATGGACAGAGCGACTACTTCGAGGGTGTCACTCACTCTATCTGCACATTAGAGTTCGTACCTCACCGTCCACTCTATGATCATTTCATCGATGAATTGCAAGAGATGCAGCAGCAAAAAGAATACCGTCCGCGGCAGATCGAGTTCAATCGTCTGAACATGACCTACACGGTGATGTCAAAACGTAAACTCAAGGCTTTGGTTGACGAGCATCTTGTAGCAGGATGGGATGATCCCCGTATGCCTACTTTATGTGGTATGCGCCGCCGTGGCTACTCTCCGGAAAGCATCCGCAAGTTCATCGACAGCATCGGCTATACGAAGTTCGATGCCCTGAACGACGTAGCTCTGTTGGAAGCCGCCGTTCGTGACGACCTCAACGCCCGCAGTACTCGCGTATCTGCTGTACTGAACCCCGTCAAACTGGTCATCACCAACTACCCTGAGGACAAGACCGAGGAAATGACTGCTGTGAACAACCCCGAGAACGAAGCCGATGGCACACACTCCATCACCTTCAGCAGGAACCTATGGATTGAGCGAGATGACTTCATGGAGATTGCCGAGAAAAAATATATGCGTCTGGCTCCAGGTAAGGAAGTACGCTTGAAGAACGCCTACATCATCAAATGCGATGAGGAGCATCCCTGCGACAAAGATGCGGAAGGGAATGTCACCACCATCTATGCCACCTACGATCCCGAAACCCGTAGCGGCATGCCTGGTGCCAATCGTAAGATTAAAGGTAAAACTCTCCACTGGGTAAGTGCCGACCACTGTAAGAAGGCAGAGATAAGGATCTACGACCGACTGTTCAACGTGGAGAACCCCAGTGCCGACGAACGTGACTTCCGTGAACTGCTCAATCCCGGCTCTTTAAAGATTATCGATACCTGTTATGTGGAGGAATATGCTGCAGAGCGAAAAGCTGGAGAATATTTGCAGTTCCAGCGCATCGGTTACTTCATGGCTGATCCCGACAGCACATCCGACCATCTTGTTTTCAACAAAACAGTTGGTTTAAAAGACACCTGGGCAAAGATGAGCAAATGATTAACGAAGACTATTATTACACCAGAAAGTTCAAGGAGCTTCTCAAAAAGTATGAATCATGTGAGCACGAGCAAGAAAAGTGGGTCTTCAGTTCCGATGAATATATTAGTTTAGCGACCTACTTCTTTTCCTCTGAAAAGAATGAGAAGGCATTAACTATAATAAACAAGGGTCTGGATCTATTTCCAGGCTCTGATGAGATGTTTGTCCTTAAAGCCCATGTGCTCCTCAAATTAAAAAAAGGTACAGAAGAAATTCGGGCAATGGTGGAGGGACACAAGATAGCGGATGATTTTCAATATTCCTATGTATCCTCCTTCCTCATGATTGCCGAAAAACGATATGAAGAAGCCAGCAACACTTTTAAGCAGGTGTATCATGAGATGATCGTGCATCAAGAAGACAAAGATGCCCAAGTAATTCGCATCGCTTCGCTTTTCCACGATGTCGGTCAAGACGAATATGCCCGCTACTGGTTGGGAAAGGTGGAGAACAGTGACGATGAAAGCTATCTCGATCTCCATGGGGAGATTATTCTCAGAGAAGGTAAATACAAAGAGGCTGAGAAGGTCTATAAGAAACTGATCGACAAAAATCCCCATGTGGCCAGATATTGGAGAGGACTGGCTCACTGTCAGTATGGGAACGGGAATTTCAGTGAAGCATCAACCAATTGCGACTTCGCACTCGCCATTGATCCGGAAGACGATATCGCTCTGTTCCTCAAAGGAAATATCATGTCTATGATGTATAACTTTCCGGAGGCCCTAAAATTCTTTAAGCGATATAGCGAACGGCATCCCGAGGATGGAGGCAGCCTATACTACCAAGGAGAATGTCTGCTGAGGATGGAAAAGAAGAATGAGGCTTTGGAAGCCCTCCTTGAGTCTTCGCGCCTACTTGAGAAGTACCCTGAATATCAGGCGGCTTTTCCTATCAGTTCTGTTTACTGTGACATAGCCTATCTTTTGGAAGATCGGGGACAACACGAGGAGGCTTTGTCATACGTTGAAAAATGTGATAATAGGATAAATATAAAGGAGATGATGCGTAACCAGCCGTACATGAAGGAATCATTGGCTATAGCGCAGAGGATAAAGAATAATATAATCGATAATCAATGAACTGGATAACATCATTATTAGGCAATTTGAACTACGGAACGGTATTCTTTCTGATGATGCTGGAAAGCACCGTTATCCCCGTACCCTCCGAACTGGTTGTCAGTCCGGCTGCCTACCATGCCGCCGGAGGCAACCTGAACGTGTGGTTAGTGATTCTTTTCGCCACCTTGGGAGCAGACCTTGGTGCCACCATTAACTATGTCGTGGCCTACTTCGTGGGACGACCTGTCATTTACAAATTCGCCAATAGCAAATTAGGCAAGTTATGTCTGCTCAATCAGCAGAAGGTGGAACGCAGCGAGAAGTATTTCTACGACCACGGAAAGGTGGCCACTATCACCGGACGACTGATACCCGGTATCCGTCACCTGATCTCTTTGCCTGCAGGTCTGGCCAAGATGCCTTACCACACATTCCTGCTTTACACAACCATCGGTGCCGGCGTATGGAACATTATCCTCGCAGCCATGGGCTGGTATCTCCACTCTATCGTGCCCGAGAGTGAACTGAACGACAAGATTATGGAATATGGCGACTATATCAAATGGGCCATTATCGGTTTGGTTGGTATCGGCATCGTATTTCTCATTGTAAGGGACTATCTGAAGAAAAGAAACTCCTAATCTCTCGTCATTCTCATTTTAGTAACTTAGCGACAAATATTAAATTAAAGGTAAAAACAAATGATAACACTGACAAATATCGCCATTCAATTTGGCAAACGTGTGTTGTATAAAGATGTGAACATCAAGTTCACCAATGGTAACATCTACGGTGTGATTGGTGCAAACGGGGCGGGGAAATCAACGCTGCTGAAAGCCATTAGCGGCGAGTTGGAGCCCAACAAAGGAACGGTGGAACTGGGAGCCGGAGAACGCCTCTCGGTACTCGACCAGGACCACTTCAAGTTCGATGCCTTCTCCGTTATGGACACCGTCTTGATGGGTCACCAGCCTCTATGGCAGAATATGAAGGAGCGCGAGGCTCTCTATGCCAAGGAAGAGATGAGCGAAGAAGATGGAAACCGTGCCGCCGACCTGGAACTGAAGTTCGCTGAAATGAACGGATGGGAGGCGGAAAGCGAGGCTGCCCAATTACTGCAAAACCTCGGCGTGAGAGAGGAACAGCATGATAAGATGATGGCAGAGCTGTCGAACAACGAGAAGGTGCGTGTGATGCTGGCCAAAGCGCTCTTCGGTCATCCAGACAACCTCTTACTCGATGAGCCCACCAACGACCTTGACCTGGATACCGTACAGTGGTTGGAGGAGTATCTGAGCGGACTGGAGCAATGTGTACTTGTCGTATCCCACGACCGTCACTTCCTCGATGCCGTTTCCACCCAGACAGTGGATATCGACTTCGGAAAGGTGTCAGTATTCTCAGGAAACTATTCGTTCTGGTATGAAAGTTCCCAGTTAGCACTCCGTCAGGCCCAGAACCAGCGTCTGAAGGCTGAGGAGAAGCGTAAGCAGTTAGAGGAGTTTATCCGTCGTTTCTCTGCGAATGTGGCAAAATCCAAGCAGACAACTTCTCGCAAGAAGATGCTGGAGAAACTGAACGTAGAGGAGATCCGTCCATCGAGCCGTAAATACCCGGGCATCATCTTCCAGATGGAGCGCGAGCCAGGTAACCAGATTTTGGAGGTGGAAGGACTGAAAGCCGTGGATACCGACGGTACGGTGCTCTTTGACAACGTGTCTTTCAATATAGAGAAAGGACAGAAGACCGTCTTCCTCTCACACAACCCCAAGGCTATGACCGCCCTTTTCGAGATCATCAACGGCAATCGTGAAGCAGAGGCAGGAACCTACAAATGGGGTGTGACCATCACCACTGCATACCTTCCCTTAGACAACACCGACTTCTTCAAGAGTGACTTGAATCTGGTTGACTGGCTGTCACAATATGGCGTAGGCAACGAAGTGACAATGAAAGGCTACTTAGGAAGGATGTTGTTCAAACAAGAGGAAGTGGAGAAAAAAGTGAATGTCCTCTCCGGTGGTGAGAAGATGCGCTGTATGATTGCCCGCATGCAGCTGAAGAATGCCAACTGCCTGATCCTAGACACACCTACAAACCACCTCGATTTGGAGTCGATCCAAGCTTTCAACAATAACCTGATCCAGTTCAAGGGTAATATCCTCTTCGCTTCTCACGACCATGAGTTCATCAATACTGTAGCCGACCGCATCATCGAGTTGACACCGAAAGGCACCATCGACAAGCTGATGACATACGATGACTATATCTACGATAACTCCATCAAGGAACAGAAAGCAAGAATGTACGAATAATCTGGCACGGTATTTGTAATGTGGTTAAAAAAGAACAAAAAGTCTAAAGTTATGAGCGAAGAAAAGAAGATCAATATCGAAGACGGAAACGCAGAGAATACCGCCAACAAGCAGGAGATGAACGAGCAGGAGACGGAAGAGACCGTTACTCCTGAAGAAAACGAATCCCAGAATCAGGAGGAGAATCAGGAAGAAGCCGACGAGAAAACGCCGTTGGAGAAAGCTGAGGAAGAGATTGCCCAGCTGAAAGACCAGTATCTGAGAGCACGGGCAGAATTTGAGAACTACCGCAAGCGTACGATCAAAGAAAAAGCCGAGTTGATACTCAACGGAGGAGAGAAGACCATCACCGCCATTCTCCCTGTGCTTGATGACTTCGAGCGTGCCTTAGCCGATAAGACAGATGATCCCGAGGCCGTCAAACAAGGCATGGAACTGATTTTCCATAAGTTCGTGAAAACACTCGAAGGACTGGGCGTAAAGAAGATCGAGACCGAGGATAAACCTTTCGACGTCGACTACCATGAGGCTATCGCTATGGTTCCTGGCATGGGTGATGACAAGAAAGGAATGGTGATCGACTGCGTTCAGACGGGTTACATGTTGAACGACAAGGTTATCCGTCATGCCAAAGTGGCAGTAGGACAGTAAAAGTTCAAATTTCAAAGTTTCATAGTTTCAATGGCAAAGCGTGACTACTATGAGGTGCTTGGCGTTGACAAGAATGCCAGCGAAGACGAGATCAAGAAGGCCTATCGCAAGATAGCCATCAAATACCATCCAGACAGGAATCCAGGCAGCAAGGAGGCCGAGGAGAAATTCAAAGAGGCCGCCGAAGCCTACGACGTTCTCCACGACCCACAGAAACGCCAGCAATACGATCAGTTTGGTTTCGACGGTCCTAATATGGGCGGATTCGGTGGATTCTCTGGCGGTGGTTTCAGCATGGACGACATATTCTCCATGTTCGGTGATGTATTTGGCGGTCGTGGCGGATTCTCCGGCTTTGGAGGTTTCGGTGGCGGCACTCGTCAGCCCGCCCAGCACCGTGGCTCCGATCTCCGTTTGAAGGTTCGACTGTCATTGCAGGAAGTAGCCTCGGGCGTTACAAAGAAATTCAAAGTAAAGAAAGACATCACCTGTCAGCACTGTCATGGTACGGGTGCAGAGCATGGCAGCAGCAGTGAGACATGTCCCACCTGTCATGGCAGCGGAGTAGTCACACGCACCACCCAGAGCCTCTTTGGCATGATGCAGTCGCAGAGTGTGTGCCCCACTTGCCAAGGTGAGGGCACCATCATCAAAGACAAGTGTCATGAGTGCCACGGCTCAGGTGTCGTCAAAGGCGAGGAAGTGGTGGAAATCAATATACCCGCAGGTGTCGCCGAAGGGATGGTGGTGAATGTTCCCGGTAAAGGAAACGCCGGTATCCACAACGGCATCCCCGGTAATATCCAGGTATTTGTTGAAGAAGAGCCCAACGACACCTTCGTTCGCGATGGCAGTAACCTGATATACAACCTGCTCCTCGACTTCCCCACGGCTGCACTTGGTGGTACTGCTGAGATTCCCACTGTTGACGGCTCTAAGGTGAAGATCAAGATTGAGCCGGGCACCCAGCCTGGTAAGACCCTTCGTCTGCGTGACAAAGGACTGCGTGAAGTACAGGGTTATGGTCGTGACACCGGTGACCTCATTGTGAACATCAGCGTCTATGTTCCGAAGGAACTCTCCAAGAACGAGAAGAAAGCTCTTGAAGAACTGCAGAAGAGTGATAACTTCAAGGGCGACAGTGCCACGAAGAAGAGTATCTTCGACAAGTTCAGAAACTATTTCAGTTAAGTGATGAACTACGATCAGACCGTTTCCTATCTCTTTCATGTGACACCCGCTTTCGAGAAGATCGGTGCTGGTGCCTACAAGGAAGGACTGAGCAACACCCTTGCGTTGGATGCCCACTTCGGGCATCCACATCGTTTCTTCAAGACGATCCACGTAGCGGGTACCAATGGGAAAGGATCCTGTTCGCACACCCTTGCCGCCATTCTGCAATCAGCAGGTTATAAGGTTGGCTTATACACCTCACCCCACCTTGTTGACTTCCGTGAACGGATTCGTGTTAACGGTAAGTGTATCAGTAAGAAACGCGTTGTTGATTTCGTCAAGGACGAGCGTTCTTTCTTCGAACCCCTACAGCCATCATTCTTTGAACTGACCACAGCCTTGGCCTTTGTCTATTTCGCCGAGCAGAAAGTGGATATCGCCGTCATCGAAGTAGGCTTAGGGGGAAGGCTCGACTGTACCAACATCATCACCCCACTCCTCTCCGTCATCACCAACATCAGCTTCGACCACACTCAATTTTTGGGCAGTACCCTTGACAAGATTGCCAGTGAGAAAGCGGGAATCATCAAACCGAAGGTACCCGTGGTGATTGGCGAGACGACACCCGAGACAGCACCCGTATTCGAAGAAAAAGCCCGACAACTACAAGCCCCGTTATTCAAGGCCGAGACATTCCGTATGGACCAGTTCCTTGATCCAGCCTTATCATCCCTTCAGTTCGACGATTTATCGTTCGAGCTGAAAGGCGATTACCAGCAGAAGAACAAACGAACCATCCTCTGTGCCATCCATGTCATGCAGACATCTACCGGTCTGGTGATCCCCGCCTCGGCTATTCGGAACGGAATGAGACAGGTGATTGAACTCACCGGGTTAGCCGGGCGCTGGCAAACCCTGCGCACTTCCCCACTCGTTATTTGCGACACCGGACACAATACGGGGGGATGGCAATACCTTGCCCCTCAAATCTCAGCACAACCCTGTCGGCAGCTGCGCATGGTCTTCGGCATGGTTGATGACAAAGACATCCGCACCGTGATGCAGCTGTTACCCAAGGATGCCGTCTATTACTGGACACAAGCCAGCAGCCATCGTGCCATTCCCACCCAGCAAGTTCAAGCCATCGGACAAACCTATTCCCTGCGTGGCAATGCCTTCCCCACAGTAGCAGAGGCCTACCAACAGGCATTGTCTGAAGCCAGTCACGATGATTTCATCTTCGTAGGCGGCAGCAGTTATGTGGTAGCCGATCTACTCACCTCCCTTCAATAATCACTTTTCACATTGTATAATTTAGCGGGAAAGTGGTGACAAAATGCTGTTTAGGTGTTTTTAACATTCACTTTGTGTTATTTTATGGTGTTTCATTTGCAATTCTCGAATAAAATTCGTTACTTTGCAACTATGTTCAATAACTAAAAACTTAGGATATTATGAGCACAACTGAAACGCAAAATTTATGTGGCCTGAAAAGAGAAGATTTTCAGACCACGATAAACGGAAAGAATACCGATCTGTACATCCTGAAGAATAATCAGGGGTACGAAGTAGCAATCACCAATTACGGAGGAGCAATCGTTGCCATCATGGTGCCCGACAAAGAGGGGAATGTGGCCAATGTGATCCAGGGTAACGACAACATCAAGGCAGCCGCCAGCGGTGCAGAGCCTTATCTCTCCACCCTGATCGGACGTTTTGGAAACCGTATCAAGGATGGTAAGTTCACCCTTAATGGAAAGGAATACCATCTCGCCCTTAACGATGGTCCCAATTCCTTGCACGGCGGTCCTGCCGGATTCCATGCTCAGGTATGGGATGCTTTCCAGATGAGTGATAACACATTGGTACTCAACTATGTCTCCCCCTATCTTGAAGAAGGGTTCACTGGTGAAATGAAAGTGACCGTTGTCTATACGTTCAGCGATGACAATGAGTTGATCATCGGATACATGGCAACAGCTAACAAGAAGACGATCATCAACCTTACCAATCATGGTTTCTTCTCATTGGCAGGTATTGCTGATCCCACCCCAACCATCGATGATCAGATTTGTGAGATCAACGCCGACTTCTACCTCCCCATCGACAAGACATCCATTCCTACAGGTGAGATCCTGAAAGTGGAAGGCACACCGTTCGACTTCCGCACACCCAAGCCATTCGGTCAGGATATCAATGCCGACAACGAACAGATTCAGAACGGCAGCGGATTTGACCACTGCTATGTACTCAACAAGAAAGAGGAAGGCGAGTTGAGTTTTGCAGCCCGTATCATCGAGCCCAAGAGCGGACGCACCATGGAGGTTTATACCACCGAGCCTGGCATACAGCTCTACACGGGTAACTTCGAGAATGGCTACAAAGGTCAACATGGGGCTACCTTCCCACGCCGCAGTGCCGTGTGCTTTGAGGCTCAGCACTTCCCCGACAGTCCGAACCGTCCTTACTTCCCCTCTGTTATCCTCCGTCCAGGACAGCAGTATAAGCAGAAGACGATCTATAAGTTTGGTGTCATCAAATAAGATGTCATCCACCTTATTTATATTAGGACAATAGAATCACATTTCAAAAGATACAAGCTTATGATGAAAATTGATCATGTAAGAAGCCGCTTTGTGAAGCACTTCGATGGTATGACAGGAAATGTTTATGCTTCTCCTGGTCGTATTAACCTGATTGGTGAGCACACCGACTATAATGGCGGATTCGTATTCCCCGGAGCTGTTGACTGTGGCATCATGGCAGAGATGCGTGCCAATGGAACGGAGGATACCGTGATGGCCTATGCTATTGATCTTAAAGACCGTGTTGATTTCAAGCTCAGCGACCCCAAGGGCCCCAAAGCCAGCTGGGCACGCTATATCTACGGCATCGCCAAAGAGATGCAGAAGTTAGGTGTTCCCGTGAAGGGATTCAACATCGCCTTCTCTGGTGATGTGCCTCTGGGAGCCGGCATGTCTTCATCAGCAGCCATGGAAAGCTGCTTCGCTTTCGGCCTGAATGATATCTTCGGTGACAACAAGGTGAGTCAGTGGGATATGGTACTGGCCGGACAAGCCACCGAGCATAACTATTGCGGTGTGAACTGCGGTATCATGGATCAGTTCGCCAGCGTTTTCGGACAGGCAGGTAAGCTGATGCGTCTCGACTGCCGCAGTCGGGAATTTGAGTATTTCCCCTTTAACCCGAAGGGTTACAAGCTCGTGCTCCTGAACTCATGTGTGAAGCATGAGCTCGCAGGATCACCCTACAACGACCGTCGTAACTCTTGCGAGAACGTAGTAAAAGCCATTGCAGCCAAGCATCCCGAAGGAAAGTTCGAGACACTGCGCGACTGCACATGGGAGCAGTTAGAGGAAGTTCGCGCCGAGGTGGGCGAAGAGGACTACAAACGTGCTCACTTCGTGCTTGGTGAGAAAGACCGTGTGCTGGCTGTCTGCGACGCCCTGGTGGCTGGTGACTATGAGACTGTTGGAAAGAAGATGTACGAGACCCACGAAGGACTGTCTAAGGAGTATGAGGTATCCTGCGAGGAGCTCGACTTCCTGAACGACGTTGCCAAGGAGAACGGTGTCACTGGTAGCCGTATCATGGGCGGTGGCTTCGGCGGCTGCACCATCAACCTCGTGAAGAACGAGTTATACGACAAGTTTATCGCTGATGCACGTGCCAAGTACAAGGCAAAGTTCAACCGCGATCTGAAGGTCTATGACGTGGTGATCGGTGACGGCGCCCGTCGTCTCTGTTAACAGACAGACAATAACACCTATAATACTTGAACAGAGGCATGCCGGAAGGCATGCCTTTTTTGTGTATCTCCCTTTTTGTGTATCTCCCGCTCTACACACATTGAACAATCGCTTGAGGATCATCGGTTAATTATCTGACAACCACCGTCATCCGTTCCTTCTCACCCTTTTCGAATTTGCTCATACAAGCCCATGGGCAACTTACGTCCATCAGTAACCACACGAGCCTTCTCATATTATTAGCATTTATCAACATGAGATTAGTATATAAAAACGTTTGTTTCGGAACCAAGCACCAAAGACTCCCGGAACAAAACAAATTGTTTTGTTCCCTAAAAAGGCCTTTTTTCGGGTGCAAGTAATAGGGTTTTTCAGAACAAAACAAATTGTTTTGTTCCAGCATATAGCTTTATCAGATGTTGAAAACCGTGTTGTCACGTTCTAATTCTGTGTGATGTCACGTTCTAATTCTGTGTGCCGTCATGTTACAGAAACTTTGTGAAACCTGTATTTCAGAAAATAATCACGGGGAGAATTTGCGAGGGTAGCAACAAAAGAGTATATTTGCAATCAGAACAATCAACTATCATGGAATCATTATGAAGAAGACATTCGTAGCCATTGCGCTGGCAGCAGTATGCGCCAGTGCATCCGTTCATGCGGCCAGTACCGTGGAGAGTCAATCAGTACCTTACGTAAAACAGGACAATCAGCGTTACACCCTTCAGACAGGCGACCTCACGATGGTGATTGATGCCGCTGCGGGCGGTAAGATCCTGTCGTTAAAATACAAAGACAAGGAAGTGATCTCCCAGTCGAAATGGCCTGAGACTTTCGGCAGCACGTTCTGGACAAGTCCGCAGAAAGAGTGGAACTGGCCCCCCGTACCCGAGTATGACAAGCAGGCCTATACTGTGGAAGAGCAGGGAGAGACCCTGTTGCTGACCAGTGGTGTATCGCCCCGTCTGGGCTACCGTATCGGTAAGTCATTCGCTGTAGATGAGAAACATCATGCCTTCGTCATCACCTACTCGATCAAGAACGAGGGAAAAGAGACGCGGAGCGTGGCCCCCTGGGAGATTACCCGTGTGCCGAACGAGGGTCTGATCTTCTTTGACGCACCCACCGAGGGCATCACCCCTGCAGGACTGATGCCTTTCAAGTCGGAATGTGGCATCTCGTGGTATGCCACCGATGTGGCCAACGAGAACCGCAAGATCAATGCCGACGGTAAGGGATGGCTGGCCTATATCAACAACGGACTGCTGTTAGTGAAGAAGTTCCAGGACCTGAAAGCTGGACAGCCTGCTCCCGAAGAAGCAGAGATTCAAGTCTATGTGAACAGGGGTAAGAGCTATATCGAACTGGAAAGTCAGGGAGCCTATACATCTCTTAAGCCCGGCGAATCGCTGCAGTGGTCGGTGAAATGGTATCTGCTGCCCTACGACCAAGAGGCGGCCCCATCGAAGAAACTCCTGAAATGTGTCAGGAAGACCGTTAAGAAATAGTTCCTGAAGTCCGCCCCTACCCCTCCCTCAGGGAGGGGCCATGCGGACAGTCCACATTTTAATCCCGTTCCATCGCTTCCCTTCCACCCTTCTCTCCCATCTTTCCCATCATTTCCAACGCTAAATCAATAATCCAAACAAGAAGAAAACCACGTGCGAATAATTAAAAAGTGTCAAAATAACACTTCGAAACAATATTTATGTTATAAAACATATTAATAAGAGATACAACCTAAACAAATAATGTGTAATTTTACACCCAAATTAATAACATATTCTAAACAATCAACAAAATGAAAGGTATTACAAGAATGATGATGGGAACAGCCATGGCAGCCATGCTGTTCTCAGCCTGTAACTCCAGTAAGGAGAATCAGCTCACCGCTTCTGGCTTGAACCCAGCAGCTTTTGACACAACAATCAATGAAAAGCCCGTGAAGCTCTTCACATTAAAGAACCCCAATGGCATGGAGGTGTGCATCACCAACTTCGGCGGACGTATCGTCTCGCTGATGGTGCCCGACAAGAACAATAACCTGCAGGACGTGGTGCTTGGCTACGACAATGTGGCACAGTATGCCGACTCCGTGAACTCTCCGAGTGATTTCGGTGCCTCTATCGGTCGTTATGCCAACCGTATCAAGAACGGCTTGATCACCATCGACGGCAAGACCATCCAGCTGCCCCGCAACAACTTCGGACACTGTCTGCACGGCGGTCCTTCAGGATGGCAGTATCAGGTATATGATGCCAACCAGGCCAATGACTCCACCTTGGTGCTGACGATGCACTCTCCCGACGGCGACAACAACTTCCCCGGTAACGTGGAGGCCAGCGTAACCTTCATCGTGCGCAGTAACAACAGTCTGGATATCTCATACACTGCCACTACCGACAAGAAGACTGTCATCAACATGACCAACCACTCTTACTTCAACCTCAACGGTGATCCCAACCAGACCATTGAGAACCACATCCTGCATGTGAACTCATACTACTACACTCCGACCGACGAGACCTATATGACAACAGGTGACACCGCTTGGGTGAAGGGTACGCCGATGGACTTCATGGAGCCCGTGGAAGTAGGAAAGAACGTCAACAATTTCGACTACAAGCCAATCAAGAATGCCAACGGCTTCGACCACAACTGGTGCCTGGCCAGCTATCACGACGGCAAGGGCAATGAGAAGCAGCTCGCAGCCAGTCTGTATTCTCCCGTTACAGGCATCCGCTTAGAGGTCTATACCAACGAGCCGGGTATCCAGGTATATTCAGGAAACTTCCTCGAGGGAAAGGTGAAAGGTAAGAAAGGCATCGCCTATGCCAAGCACGCCGGTATCTGCTTAGAGACCCAGAAGTATCCCGACACCCCGAACAAGCCGAAGTGGCCCACTGCCATCCTGAACCCGGGTGAGAAGTACTACTCTCACTGTATCTTCAAGTTCGGTGTAGTGAAAGAATAAACTAATTTACTAATAACAATAAAGACAAAAAGAATCAATGAACAGTATTTCTGAAGCCATTGCGATGTCTGGGTTTAAAACCATCGACTTCGTGATTCTGGTATGCTATCTGATCCTGCTGGTGTCCTTGGGTTTGTTCCTGAGTCGCAGCAAGGATGGAAAAGAGAAGAGTGCCAACGATTATTTCTTGGCTGGTAACACTTTGACTTGGTGGGCTGTGGGTGCCTCACTGATTGCCGCCAACATCTCTGCAGAGCAGTTCATCGGTATGTCGGGAACAGGCTACCGCGACGGTATTGCCATTGCCGCCTACGAGGTGATGGCCGCCGTGACACTGGTAGTGATCGGTAAGTTCCTCCTGCCTGTGATGCTCGACCGTAAGATCTTCACCATCCCGCAGTTCCTGCGTGAGCGCTACAACGACGGTGTGGGTCTGGCATTCTCTATCCTCTGGTTGTTCCTCTATGTTTTTGTGAACCTTACCTCAGTGGCATGGTTAGGTGCTTTGGCCATCGAGCAGATCTTAGGTCTGCAGGGTTTGGCCGTGAGCATCTTCGGCATAGAGATCTCGATGCGTATGCTGATCATCCTCGGCTTGTTTGTCATCGCCGGAATCTATTCAATCTACGGCGGTCTGGCCTCTGTGGCATGGACTGACGTGATGCAGGTGACCTTCTTAGTAGGTGGTGGCTTGATCACCGCTTACGTAGCCCTGAAAGAGATGGGATTGATCCTGGGAACCGATGCGTTAGGTGCCTTAGGACAGGTTTATAATGACATGACGACGGGCGTTCACGCTCAGGATGTGCACTTCCACTTGGTTATCCAGGAGAGTCATAATGCCAGTGCCTTCGCCAACGTGCCGGGTATCGCCGCCGTGGTGGGTGGTGTATGGCTCACGAACTTAGGTTATTGGGGATTCAACCAGTATATCATCCAGAAGGGTCTGGCTGCCAAGAACATCGACGAGGCTAAGAAGGGTCTGATCTTCGCCGGTTTCCTGAAGATCCTCATCCCGTTCATCGTTGTGCTTCCCGGTATCTGCGCCTACTATATCATGCAGAACCCCGAAACCTTTGCCAGCATGAACCTCGCAGGAAAGATCAACGTGGCCGATGATGCCTATCCCTGGCTGATCCGTAACTTCACACCGACAGGTATCAAGGGTCTGAGCTTCGCTGCCCTTACCGCAGCAATCATCTCCTCACTGGCTTCAATGTTCAACTCCACCTCTACCCTCTTCACGATGGATATCTACAAGAAATACATCAACAAGCAGGCAGGTGACAAACAGTTGGTGAATGTGGGTCGTCTGGTGGCCGTCTGCGCCCTTCTCATTGCCCTCGTGGCCGTGAAGCCCTTGTTAGGTGGATTGGATCAGGCCTTCCAGTACATTCAGGAGTATTCAGGCTTCATCTATCCGGGTATCATCACCGTGTTCGGCTTAGGTCTGCTCTGGAAACGTGCTTCTTCCGTGGCTGCCGTATGGACAGCCATCATCACCATTCCATTGGGCGTGCTGTTCAAGGTCTGCTTCCCCGACGTGGCCTTCCAGTTCCGTGCCGGTTACATCTTCATCATCCTCGTGAGCTTCTTCGTGCTCGTGTCTTACTTAGACAAGAAGTACGTGAGCTGTGAGGCTCCTGCCGAAGGCGACAAGAAGAAGATGATGCTCTGGGCAAAGGTGCTGGGCTTCGCTGGCGTGGCAATGATCATCTGTGCCGCCCTCGTGGTGCTGATCGGTGCTTCACATGGTGTGAAAGATCCAGAGAACAACTTCATCGACTATCTGAACGATATTGGTTTCCAGGCATTTATCTTCTTCGGTGTGTTAGTAGGCTGCAATGCCATCTGGCTCTATAGCAATGCCAACGACAAGATCAGGGACGTGAAGGCTCTGCCTATCAACCTGAACCTGTTCTCCACAACACGTGGTTATACTTATGGAACCATCGGCATCTGTGCCATTACGTTCCTGCTGTATGCACTTTTATGGTAATCTATAATAATTGAGAGAGAGATTATGACAACTTTTTATGCTGCCCATAACAAGGCTTACGTTTCTGTTGACTGTATCATTTTTGGCTTTGACAACAATAAACTGAAGTTGCTCATCGGAAAACGACAGATGGATCCAGGGCGTGGCGAATGGTCACTCTATGGCGGATTCGTAGAACCCAACGAGAGTCTTGACGAGGCAGCACAACGAGTTCTCTTCCAACTGACAGGTCTGAGACATGTCTATATGAAACAGGTGGCCACCTTCGGAGCCATCGACCGAGACCCGGGAGAGCGCGTGATCTCTGTAGCCTACTGCGCGCTGATCAACGTAAAAGATTACGCAGTGAACCTCCTGCAGGAGCACGGTGTGGAATGGGTAGAGCTGGGCAAAATGCCCAAGCTCTACTCCGACCACAACGACATGGTGAAGAAAGCCGTTGGATTGTTGCGCCGGCGTATCAACAGTGAACCGCTGAGCTTCAACTTGTTGCCCGACCTCTTCACCCTCACACAACTGCAACATGTGTATGAGGCAATCTTAGGCGAGGAGATTGACAAGCGCAACTTCCGCAAGCGCATCAAACAGATCGACTTTATCGAGAAGACAGAACTCATCGACAAAGAAACATCCAAACGCGGCGCCGCCCTCTACCGCTTCAACAAACGGATCTATCTGGAGGAGCCCACGTTTAAACTTTAAAAAAAACAACTATGTTAGAAGAACTGAAACAAAAAGTATTTAAAGCCAACCTCGACTTGGTGAAGCACAACCTCGTGATCTTCACCTGGGGAAACGTATCTGCCATCGACCGTGAAAAAGGACTGGTAGTGATTAAGCCGTCGGGCGTGAGCTACGATGAGATGAAAGCCTCCGACATGGTGGTGGTTGACCTCGCCACGGGGAAAGTGGTGGAAGGCGACCTGAATCCATCGAGCGACACTCCCACACACCTTATATTATATAGGGAGTTCCCCGAGATTGGAGGCGTGGTACATACCCACTCCACCTATGCCACTGCCTGGGCACAAGCAGGTAAGGACATCCCCAACATCGGAACGACTCATGCCGACTATTTCCATGACTGCATCCCCTGCACCGATGACATGACGAAGGAGCAGATGCCGGAATATGAGAAAGAGACAGGTGTAGTGATCGTTGACCGCTTCCGTCGTGACAACATCAACCCCGTGCATACCCCTGCCGTGCTGGTGAAGAACCACGGACCGTTCTCATGGGGTAAGGATGCCGATCAGGCTGTGTATCATGCCGTGGTGGCAGAGCAGGTGGCCAAGATGGCCTTCGTGTCGTTCTGTGTGAACCCGCAGACTACCATGAATCCGCTGTTGGTGGAAAAACACTTCAGCAGGAAACACGGGCCTAATGCCTATTATGGTCAGAAAAAGAAATAATAGCCCCTCCCATCCTCCCCTTGGGGAGGTGAATAACAAGACACTGACAACTTACGGTTTTCCGAGAGGCTAATAGAAATTAATAACTCAAGACCCATACCCCTGTTTGGTCTTCCTCCCTTTGGGGGGATAAGAGGGGGGTTCCATTATGTTTGAGAATTTAGAAGTTTGGTGGGTAACTGGTGCACAGTTGCTTTATGGCGGTGATGCAGTCGTGGCTGTTGACGCTCACTCCAAGGAAATGGTGGAAGGATTGAACAACAGTGGTATCATTCCCATCAAAGTAGTATATAAAGGTACGGCCAACAGCTCCAAGGAAGTGGAAGATGTGATGAAGGCCGCAAACAACGATGACAAGTGCGTGGGTATCATCACCTGGATGCACACGTTCTCTCCGGCCAAGATGTGGATCAAGGGACTGCAGGACCTGCAGAAGCCGTTGCTTCACTTCCATACCCAATATAATGCGGAGATACCCTGGGAGACCATGGACATGGACTTCATGAACCTGAACCAGAGTGCTCATGGCGACATCGAGTTCGGACACATCTGCACACGTATGCGTGTTCCGCGTAAGGTGGTTTGCGGCTACTGGAAGAACGAGGACGTGCAGAAGAAGATTGCTGTATGGGCACGCGTAGCCGCTGGTGTGGCTGATGCCAAGAACGTACGCTGCTTGATGTTCGGTATGAACATGAACAACGTGGCCGTGACCGATGGTGACCGCGTTGAGTTCGAACAGCGTTTAGGATACCATGTTGACTACTATCCAGTTTCTTCACTGATGGAGTATTGGAAGAAGGTGACCGATGCCGAGGTGGATGCCCTGGTAGAGGAATATAAGAAGGAATACACCATCAAGATCGACGAGAGCGGTGAGGAAGTGTATTGGGAGAAGGTGCGCAATGCCGCCAAGGCAGAGATCGCCCTGCGCCGCGTTCTGAAAGACGAGAATGCCACAGCATTCACAACCAACTTCGACGATCTGGGCGATGCCGACATCAATGATCCCAACTTCGTGGGCTTCGATCAGATTCCTGGACTGGCCTCGCAGCGACTGATGGCAGAGGGTATCGGTTTCGGAGCAGAAGGTGACTGGAAGACAGCCTGCCTGTATCGCACGCTCTGGGTGATCCAGCAAGGCATGCCTACGGGCTGTTCCTTCCTCGAGGACTACACGCTCAACTTTGCCGGTGACCGCTCTTCTTGTCTGCAGAGCCACATGCTCGAGGTTTGTCCGCTCATCGCTGTTGACAAGCCCAAACTGGAGGTTCACTTCTTAGGTATCGGTATCCGCAAGCAGCAGACTGCCCGCTTGGTGTTCACCTCAAAGACTGGTCGTGGTATCAAGGCCACCGTGGTTGATCTCGGAAACCGCTTCCGTCTGATCTCACAAGAGGTGGAGTGCATCGAGCCGAAACCCATGCCGAACCTGCCCGTGGCTTCTGCCCTCTGGGTTCCGCAGCCTACATTCGAGATCGGTGCAGGCGCTTGGATTCTCGCAGGCGGTACACATCACAGCGCCTTCTCGTATGACATCACCGAGGAGTACTGGGAAGACTTTGCAGAAATCCTCGGCATCGAGTATGTCAAGATCAACAAAGATACCAAGACCTTCGAGTTCAAACAGACACTCCGCAACAACGAAGTGTACTTCATGTTGAACAAAGCACTTAAATAATTGAAAATTGACAAATATGACCGCAAAACAAACGATAGAAGCCGGTAAGGCCATTCTCGGCATCGAATTCGGCTCAACCCGTATCAAGGCTGTTCTCATCGACGAGGAGAACAAACCCATCGCACAGGGTAGTCATGAGTGGGAGAACCAACTCGTTGACGGACTCTGGACCTACTCCACCGAAGCCATCTGGTATGGTTTGCAAGACTGCTATGCCGAGCTTCGCAAGGACGTACTGAAACAATACGACTGTGAGATTGAGGCTCTCGCCGCCATCGGCTTCTCTGCCATGATGCACGGCTATATGGCCTTCAACGAGAAAGAGGAGATCCTTGTGCCCTTCCGCACCTGGAGAAACACCAATACCGGCAAGGCTGCCGCCAAGCTCTCACAACTCTTTAACTACAATATTCCACTACGCTGGAGTATCAGTCATCTCTACGAGGCCATCCTCGACAACGAGGAGCACGTAAGCGACATCAAATATCTTACCACCCTCGCCGGTTACGTACACTGGCAGGTAACGGGTAAGTTCGTGCTTGGTGTGGGTGATGCCTCGGGAATGATCCCCGTGGATCCGAACACCAAGACCTACGATGCCACGATGGTGAAGAAATTTGATGAACTGATCGCACCGAAAGGCTTCTCATGGAAACTCCTCGACATCCTGCCTAAGACGCTGAACGCAGGAGAAAATGCAGGATTCCTGACACCCGAGGGAGCCAAGCGACTGGATGTCAGTGGACACCTCAAAGCAGGTATCCCCGTCTGTCCCCCCGAGGGAGATGCCGGTACTGGCATGGTGGCTACCAATGCAGTGAAGCAGCGCACGGGTAACGTCTCTGCCGGCACATCCTCATTCTCGATGATCGTGCTGGAGAAAGAACTGTCGAAGCCCTACGAGGCCATCGACATCGTGACCACGCCCGACGGCTCTCTCGTGGCTATGGTACACTGCAACAACTGTACCAGCGATATCAATGCCTGGGTAGGACTCTTCAAGGAGTTCGAACAGCTGATGGGCATTCCCGTGGATATGAACGAGCTCTACGGCAAACTCTTCAACAAGGCACTCGAAGGTGATGCCGACTGCGGCGGCCTGATGGCCTACAACTATGTGAGCGGAGAGCCCGTCACAGGACTGCAGGAAGGACGCCCCCTGTTTGTACGTTCTGCCAACGACAAGCTGAACCTCGCCAACTTCATGCGCGCCCATCTCTATGGAGCCATCGGTGTGCTGAAGATCGGTAACGACATCCTGCTGAAGGAAGAACAGGTGAAGGTGGATCGCATCACAGGACACGGCGGTTACTTCAAGACTCCCGGTGTGGGTCAGCGCATGCTCGCAGCAGCCCTCAACTCCCCCATCTCGGTGATGGAGACAGCAGGCGAAGGTGGTGCCTGGGGTATTGCCCTGCTTGCCGGCTATGCAGTGAACAACCCCAACCACCTCAGTCTTGCCGACTATCTCGAAGAGGTAGTGTTCGCAGGTAATACGGGTGTGGAGATTGCTCCTACAGCGGAAGATGTGGCTGGGTTCGAGAAATATATCGAGAACTACAAGCGCTGTCTGCCCATCGAGCAATGTGCTGCTGAGAACAAATAACAGATAAATCTTACAAGGGTGTGCCAAAATATTTGTTTTGACACACCCTCATACTAATTTCATCATGAAAAGAATTCTGATCCTGACCATTGCTATCCTCGTGACGACAACGAGCCTATGGGCACAGCGCATCGGCTGTGTGCAAGGTAGCACAGAGACACGAGCCCATGCAATTCAAAAACTGCCCGCCTCAAACGACTTTGATCCTCAGAAGATCTACCGTCAGCCAGTGGTGCTCATTACGTTCAATGATACAGAATTCTCCATGTCTGATCCTGCAGCCTACTACAACCGCCTTTTCAACGAAGAGGGCTTCAACGAGGGCAAAGGAAAGGGATGTGTGGCAGACTATTTCCGAGAGCAGTCAGGAGGAAGGCTGAATCTGCAGTTCGACATCTATGGACCAGTGAAGGTAAATGCCAAGGCAGGTGGACGTAAGGATGAGTATGCAATTTCCGGAAATGATCTTTACGGAACAAAGAACATGCGAGAAGCCATTCAGGCATTGGATGTGCCAGAAGGGACAGACTTCACCATCTACGACTGGAACGGTGACGGAGAAGTAGATCAGGTGATCTTTGTAGCTGCAGGGTTTACAGGAAATTCTGTTTCCGGCTATATATGGCCAAATTCAGGATTCACAACAATGAAAATGCCTGGAGGAATGATGATAAATTTCTATTCCATCAGTTGTGAGATGTGGGGCGACAAATCGCTGTGTGGAATCGGGACCATCACCCATGAGTTCTGTCACAGCTTTGGACTACCCGATATCTATCCACAATCACCTGTTGAAGACTTCTCGGCGGTGGATGAGTGGGATCTTATGGATGGCGGAAACTATACGAACTATGGGTGGTGCCCGCCCAACCTCTCTGCCATGGAGAAGATGTTCCTGGGATGGGCAACACCGATAGAACTGACCGAACCCACAGTCATCAAGAACATGAAACCCGTGAGCGATGGTGGAGAGACATACATCATACGTAATTCTGGCAACCCTGACGAATTCTATCTGCTGGAATACCGCAGGCAGGAAGGGTGGGACTATGGCTGTCCCGGCAACGGACTCCTCATATACCATGTGGATTACGATAAAAACGCATGGGTTCAGAACATAGTGAACGCAGAGACAGGCCATTACCGTTACGATCTGTTCCATGCCGACGGCAAGGCTTATACCGATTGGGATGTGAACAACAACGGTAAAGACAAGACAAGATGGACAATGGAAAACCGTCTGCGCAGCAAATATCTCAGCACCTCACCATACCCCTTTTACAATCCCGAAACTGAAACAACCAATGCAAGTCTGACCGACGAATCAAACCCTGCGGCCTCCCTCTACACAGCCAATGCCGAAGGGAAAATGTTCATGGGTAAACCCATCACGAACATCCAGATGGATGATGAAGGTAACATATCATTCTGTTTCATGAAAATGAATGATACAGGTGTATCGGATATCACGGGAGACGGCGCAGACATCGTAGGATGGTACGACCTCAATGGTCGTCGGCTACATCGCCAGCCCCTCATTCCCGGCATCTATATCGTAAGATACAGCAACGGAACCCAAAAGAAATATTTCAGACAAGAATAATCGTTGAACATACATATTAGAATCAAAGAAAAATGAGAAGAAAAATTGTTTTCGCAACAATCGCACTGGCTTTCACTGCCACCGCATCGGCTGCCGACAACGTAAAGGCTACCATTCATGCCGACAAACCGGGTGCGAAGATCAACAGAGAAATTTACGGACAGTTCTCAGAACACCTCGGATCATGTATCTATGGCGGACTCTGGGTAGGTGAAAACTCACAAATCCCCAACATCAACGGCTACCGCAAAGATGTGTTCGAAGCACTGCAGGCACTGAAGATCCCCGTGCTGAGATGGCCGGGAGGATGCTTCGCCGACGACTACCACTGGATGGATGGCATCGGTCCGAAAAACCAGCGACCCTCACTGCGTAACAATAACTGGGGAGGAACCATCGAAGATAACTCCTTCGGTACGCATGAGTTCCTGAACCTCTGCGAGATGCTCGGCTGCGAACCGTATATCAGCGGTAATGTGGGATCGGGCACCGTGAAGGAAATGGCACAGTGGGTGGAGTATATGACCAGCGACGGCGATACCCCCATGGCACGTCTGCGCCGACAGAATGGGCGCGACAAGGCATGGAAGGTGAAGTATTTCGGCATCGGTAACGAGGCATGGGGCTGCGGCGGTAATATGACTCCCGAGTATTACTCCAACGAGTATCGTAAGTTCAACACCTATCTGCGTGATCAGGGTGACAACCACCTCTACCGTATTGCCAGCGGTGCCAGCGACTACGACTATAACTGGACGAAGGTGCTCATGGAAAATATCGGCAACCGTATGCAGGGTATCAGTCTGCACTACTACACCTGCTCAGGATGGGAAGGATCCAAGGGATCGGCTATCAACTTCGACAAAGATCAGTACTACTGGGCTCTGGGCAAATGTCTGGAGATCGAAGACGTGATTAAGAAGCACAAGGCCATCATGGACGAGAAAGACCCGAAGAACACCATCGGTCTGCTCGTGGATGAATGGGGTACCTGGTGGGACGAGGAGCCGGGGACAATTCCCGGACACCTCTACCAGCAGAACGCACTGCGAGATGCCTTCGTGGCAGCACTCTCACTGAACGTGTTCCATAAATACACCGACCGCGTGAAGATGGCAAACATCGCACAGGTGGTGAACGTACTGCAGTCGATGATCCTTACCGATCAGGAGGGAACAGGACACATGGTGCTCACACCTACCTACTACGTGTTCCAGATGTACACACCATTCCAGGAGGCTACCCACCTGCCACTTGACCTGAACAGCGAGATTATCCAAGTGAACAAGGAATATTTCAAAGAGAAGCAGAATGCCAAGGATGCCGGCTACCGTCCCTGTCCCCTACTCTCTGCTTCCGCCGCCAAGACCACCGATGGCAGCATCATCCTGGCAGTGACCAATGTAAGCCTCGACAAGGCCCAGACCATCGACTTCGACATCGAAGGATATCAGGCTAAGAAGGTGAGCGGACGAATCCTCACAGCGAAGGATGCCGCCGACTTCAACGACTTCCAGCATCCCGACAAGGTGAAACCTGCCGAGTACAAGGATGCCAAGCTGAAGAAAGGAAAGCTCACCATGAAGGTGCCCGCCAAGAGCATCGTGGTACTGAATATCAAATAAGTAAACTATTACAAGAAGAACCGCGACATCCAACAAGGTGCCGCGGTTTCTTTTTATACTTACTGGAAGGCGTCAGTTATTCACAAAAATGGGACCAATCTCCATCTTCCTGTAACACTGGTCATCGTGTTTCCCTGTCCAGCCGTTCAGATGATCAATAATCAATCGACCGTCTTTCAGGTGTTTGATGTTGAAGGAGTTGTCAGTGATATGATAATCGACATGGTAGGCATCATCTTTGAATGACCAACTGCCGAATTCCATCATATCCCATCTCTCGGGCGTCACAGACCAATAGTTGATAACACCGTCGGGCGAAAAGTACAACCCATTCTGGTTCATCATGTCATCCTCATCACATTGCTCACTGAGCCAGAATCCGATCAAGTGGTTTTTATCACTATCAATAACACACTCTTCTCCAGTGATTTTCTCTGTTTCCTCTTCATCTGAGCTACAGCCTGATAACGGCATGGTCATGCACAAAGCTACAACCACCAGCCACATTTTACACATCTTTTCTCTTTTCATTGTACTATCATTTAAATCCTACTTCTATTCATAGAACGCATTACCATCCCAATTCTTGCAGGAGAAATTGTTAAAAAGCACGAATTGGGTGATGCCAGACTAATGGAATTCTATGTTAATTACAATGAAAAGTGTATTCATATTCCATCTAAAAACAGTTGTCGGCAAGGTTTTCCACAGTCTAAATGTTACTTATTCGTTTCCTTTCTCATCATTTTACTAAATAATCAAAAGAAATAAACGGGATGTGAAAAAAAATGTGTATATTTGCAGATGCATTATACTCATGAGATCATTACTTATTTAATTATACATTGATTATGAATGACAACAAATTAATGAACAAAGCTGCCGACAACATACGTATCTTGGCAGCTGCTATGGTAGAGAAAGCAAAGTCTGGACATCCCGGAGGTGCCATGGGTGGTGCTGACTTTATCAACACGCTCTACAGCGAATTCTTAGTCTATGACCCCGAGAACCCCAACTGGGAGGGAAGAGACCGCTTCTTCCTCGATCCTGGCCACATGGCTCCAATGCTCTACAGTCAGCTGACGCTGATCGGCAAATACACACTGGAGGATCTGAAGAACCTGCGCCAGTGGGGATCTGTAACCCCTGGTCACCCCGAGCGCGAATTGGCACGTGGCATCGAGAATACATCCGGTCCGTTGGGACAGGGACATACATTCGCCGTGGGTGCTGCCATCGCCGCCAAATTCCTGAAGGCTCGCTTAGGTGATGTGATGAACCAGACTATCTATGCGTACATCTCAGACGGTGGCGTGCAGGAAGAGATCTCACAGGGTGCCGGACGTATTGCCGGAAACCTGGGACTCGACAACCTGATCATGTTCTATGATGCCAACGATATCCAGCTTTCTACCAAGACTGAAGTGGTGACCAGCGAAGACACCGCCAAGAAATACGAGGCTTGGGGATGGTATGTACAGAAGATCGACGGTAATGATGTGGATCAGATCCGCGATGCTATCAAAAAGGCACAGGCCGAGAAAGAGCGTCCCAGCCTGATCATCGGCCACTGTGTAATGGGTAAGGGTGCCCGCAAGGCCGATGGCTCAAGCTATGAGAGCAACTGCGCTACACACGGTGCCCCGCTTGGCGGAGACAACTTTGTACAGACGATGAAGAACCTGGGCGCTGATCCTGAAAACCCGTTCCAGATATTCCCCGAGGTACAGGAGATGTATGCTAAGCGTGCCGAGGAACTGAAGAAGATCGTTGCTGAACGCTATGCCGCCAAAGCAGAATGGGCCAAGGGACATCCCGAACAGGCTAAACAACTCGAGGAGTGGTTCAGCGGTAAGGCTCCGAAGATCGACTGGAGCAAGGTGCAACAGAAAGCAGGTGCTGCTACACGTGGTGCCAGCGCAACGGTTCTCAGCGTTCTCGCTGAGCAGGTGCCGAATATGATCTGTGCATCAGCCGACCTTTCAAACTCTGACAAGACCGACGGATTCCTGAAGAAGACTCACGACATCGTAAAGGGTGACTTCAGTGGTGCATTCTTCCAGGCTGGTGTGGCTGAGCTGACTATGGCTTGCTGCTGCATCGGTATGGCTCTCCACGGTGGTGTGATACCTGCCTGCGGTACATTCTTCGTATTCAGCGATTATATGAAGCCTGCTGTTCGTATGGCCGCCCTGATGGAACTGCCCGTGAAGTTCATCTGGACACACGATGCATTCCGTGTGGGTGAGGATGGTCCTACACATGAGCCTGTTGAGCAGGAAGCACAGATCCGACTGATGGAGAAACTGAAGAATCACAGCGGCAAGAACTCTGTTCTGGTTGTTCGTCCTGCTGATGCAGAAGAAACAACGGTTTGCTGGAAGATGGCCATGGAGAACACCGATACTCCTACAGCCCTGATCTTCTCTCGTCAGAACATTGACATGCTGCCCGAAGGCAACGATTACAGCCAGGCCGAGAAAGGTGCCTACGTAGTGGCTGGCAGCGATGATGACTTCGATGTAATCCTGCTCGCTTCCGGCTCGGAGGTTTCTACCCTTGAGGCCGGTGCTAAACTGCTCCGTGAGGATGGCGTGAAACTGCGTGTGGTTAGCGTTCCCTCAGAAGGACTCTTCCGGTCACAGAGCAAAGAGTACCAACAGAGCGTACTGCCCGCAGGAAAGAAGAAGTTCGGACTCACCGCGGGTCTGCCTGTCACACTCGAAGGTCTCGTTGGCGGAGACGGATGCGTATGGGGCTTGCAGAGCTTCGGATTCTCTGCTCCTTACAAAGTGCTTGACGAAAAACTCGGCTATACCGGAGAAAACGTGTACAAGCAGGTGAAAGCATTGCTGGGATAGAACCCTTACCATCATTGTTATGGAAATAAAAACTATAGGTATTGCATCAGACCATGCTGGCTTCGAACTGAAACAGTTCGTTAAACAGTACCTGGAAGAAAAGGGACTGAAATATAAGGACTATGGTACTTATACTGAGGATTCCTGTGACTACAGTGATTTCGGTCATGCATTGGCAGAAGGTATCGAAAAAGGGGAGGTTTTCCCTGGCATAGCCATCTGCGGAAGCGGTGAAGGTATCAACATGACGCTGAACAAACACCAAAGCATCCGCGCAGGATTATGCTGGATTCCTGAAATAGCACACCTGATACGTCAACACAACAATGCAAACGTACTGGTGATGCCTGGCAGGTTCATCGACACTGACATGGCACGTAAGATTATGGATGAGTATTTCAACACCGAATTTGAAGGTGGAAGACATCAAAGACGAATCGATAAGATTCCATGCGTATGTCCATCTAAATAATTCACAGATCTATCGTTCCATAAGCGATACAGACTTCAATACAAAGCGGATTACCCACCTATCTAGGTAATCCGCTTTGTATTTTACACTTATGATAAGCTGTTATTAGATAACTTCTTACTATCTTGTGAAGATGTGAAGGAACTATTGGCGGACAACAATTTTTTTTTACAAAAAAATGTTCAGCGATACAAGAATCAAAAGAGATCCGATAAAAGACATAAAGGGATGTAAAACAAAAAAGTCCTTCCAGAGAACATTCTCCGGAAGGACATACTATGAAAAAAGGCGGCTACCTACTCTCCCGCATTGCATTGCAGTACCATCGGCGCGGACGGGCTTAACTTCTCTGTTCGGAATGGGAAGAGGTGG